>Ga0164241_10007170_pt1 | contig 10041 bp, 6 predicted proteins | sample OricomyardsoilBY_FD_108780 | JGI IMG/M metagenome (GOLD analysis project Ga0164241, IMG submission 108780) | Backyard soil microbial communities from Emeryville, California, USA - Original compost - Back yard soil (BY) | ecosystem: Environmental > Terrestrial > Soil > Unclassified | place: USA... | reverse complement strand
TCAATTTGTGGCCAGGATGTTTTGCCAGTTGGCTAGAGTCAGATGGGGTTGGGCCGCTAGATGCTACTATTGAATTGTCATCGACGTTTCTCACCACGGCAACAAGGACGCGAATTCATACTATGATCGGGGTTCGGCGGCTAGTGTCGTGTCTCATAGATGAGCTTACTATTTCTCCTGACTGTGGTCTCTGGGGCTGCTTTTAAACAGTCGAGCCCAGCGCGAGTCACGCTGGATTCTTCATCGCGTTCGGGATGACAAGGGGTGGTACGGGTAGGACTGCAATAACAGGTGTCACGGCGAAGCCTTGGCGACGGCGGAATCGCAATGATCGGAGAAAGTCTGATTCCTGCGCGCGAGCGGGAATCAAAATGTCAGCGTCACAGACAGCGAATAGGTGCGCCCGCGCCAGTCCCCGTAGGGTTGGACGCCGGCGCCGGAACTTTCGTTGACATATTTGGGATAATCGAAACCCGAGACATTGTTCACGCGAAGCTGGCCGCGGAGTCCGTAACGGGAGGATTTCCACGGCAAAAAGCGTCCCAGATCGCCCTGCAGATAAGCGTCGAATTGCCAATAGGGCTTGATCCGGTTGCCGCCCTGGTCGGCCCATTCGATTTCGGGAAGGATGCGCGCATCGAAATAATGGCCGTCGAGGCCGAATCCGATCTTCGGCGTAGACCAACCGGCGCCGAAGTTTACCCGCTTTCGGAGGAGGCCATAGGTCGTGCTGTCGGGATGGGTCAGCTCATCGACGACCGGACCATCCGGGGTCAGCTCGCGATCGTATTTCTGAAAGTAAAGCAACCGGCCGTAAACCTCGAGTGTCCCGCCCAGGCAATCCGTCCAGACGTAGTCAAGCGACGTGCTCCAGCTTTGAGAATGACGGGAAGCGAGATTCAGCACGCCCGTGTACAGGGTGGTGACGGGACCGACAGCGTAGGTGTCGCCGGGTTGCACGGCCGCGCGGACGACCCGCTGGGGAAAGATCGGCTCAAGATCGATCACGGCCTGCGGCTGATTCACGGAAATCAGTTCGTTGACCTTCCGCGTATCGATAAAATCCACGGCCAGGCGAAGCCGGTGCACCTTGCCGCTCTGCCAGACTGTGCCGGCGGTCTGCGTCACGGAATCCTCGGTGGAAATATTCGGGTTGACGATTTCCTTGGCGATCACCTGTTCGATTTGGTCATCGCGCCGACGGTCCTTGATCTCGACCAACGTGTCGGAACCCGAGCCGCCGGTGCCGGAGGGAGCATTCACGCGTTGGCTGATGATCGGGGTGGGAAAGCGGCTGGAGGTGGTCACGCTGCCGCGAAGCGAGAAACCGCCGGCGAAATCCGCCTTCAATGCGAGGGTGGGCGCGATGTTGGTTTCGCTGGCGGTGTCGGCGGCCACGTAGCGCACGGCGAGGTCCGCCTCGATCCTGCGCAGCCAGCGCGGCAGCCATCCGGCCGGCACAAGCTGCGCCTGCAATTCGCCGAAGGCACTGTAACGTTGCAACGTCCGCCCGCTCCACTGGATCAAATCCCCGGCGAGCGAGCCGTCGCCATACCGGTGTTCCTCGGTGTAGGGATCGATGTGGCTGCGGCGATAGTCGGCGCCAAAGTTCACCGTTCCGGGTCCGGTCGGCAGTGGCAGTTTCCGGTTGGAGACCCGCACCGCCGCATCCAGCGTGCTGAAATCGCCCAGGGTGACGAACCGCCCGCGTCCGCCATAGTAAACCAGCACCCGGTCATAAAAAGCCGCCGGCGGTCCGCCGACCTGGGTGTCGCGCAGGGGATTGTAGCCTCCTTCATCGACGAGCTGCTGCCACCGCTGCGCGTCGGGCAGCGCGAGGCCGCGGTAGCGCGTGACATTACGGGCGTATTGGCTGTCGAGGGAAACCTGCCAGTCGGCGGGCAGTTTGACGAGGGCGCCGAACACGACGGACGACGACTCCAGCCGGGCTTCGCTATAGTTTTCGCCCAGCAAGGGAGTGATCTCGTTCAACGAAACCTTTACGTCCTGATTGAACGGATTGAGCGGCGACGCGGCAGTCAGGTCGAGATCGGCATTGAACACGTCATAGCCGCGGTTGACCGTCGTGCTCACGTAGGTGCCGTCCAGGCCCAGTTGGAGCCAGGGGAAAATGTCGTAGATGGCGGATCCGAAATAGGCCGACCGCCGCTGGCGCCGTCCATACGCGTAGTCCACGCTGTTGATCGACGCCGTGAGTCCGCCATCCGCGTCGAAGTAATCGGAGTTGCGCACGCCTTCGTGACCGGCGAACGCCGCCAAGCCGCCCGTGCCGCCCGCGCCCGGCGCGACGGAGGTGACAGTCGCGCCGCCGGTGGGGAAAAGCGGCGTGTTGTCCGCGCTGCGGATATTGGGCGTCGCCCGGTAGATCGGCGCGTCCAACGCGACGGGTGCGCTCCCCCGGGCCTGGTGGTAGCCGAGTTCCGATTCCACCGGAGGGATCGAGTGGGTAAAGCTGGCGTTCAACCGCAGGCGCAGCTTGCCGTCGAGAAGGCTGCGACCGTGCAGCAGCGAAACCGACGATTGCGGCGCATCAAAATTCTGCGCGGCGTTCGTGTAGGTGGCGGTGACCTCGGTGGCCTCGATATCGGGACGAAGCACGATGTTGATCACGCCGCCGACCGCGTTGCCGCTATAGAGCGCCGACGCGGAAACGGGCAGGACCTCGACCTGTTGGATGAGGCTCAACGGAATGAAATTAACATCCGGCCCGACGAGGCGTTTGTCGTCCCCGATGCTCGTCAGGATTTCCGGAAGCCGCCGGCCGTTGACGAGAATAACGGTTTCGTCAGCTTCGAATCCGCGCAATCGCACGCTGTTGCCGCTGGGGATGGTTGCCCCGCTGTCGTCGGGGGCGGGCGTGACGCCGTCATTTTCGAGCACGGATCGCTGGAGGAATTCGTTCAATCCCACCACGCCGCTGCGGACAATCTGTTCGCGGTCGAAAATCGTATAGGGCAGCGCATCGTTCTCGGTCCGGGGCAGGTCGATGTTGCCGATCGAAGTCCGCGGAGGCAGCGCGTCGCGACTGCGGGCGAACGGACGCGGCGGCTCCGCCTTGCCTTGGACGACGTACGGCTCGAGCCGGGTTAGATCCTCGGCCTGCTGCAACGGGCGCGGCGCCAGGGTCACCGTTTGATTCGCCTGCACCGCGATTCGGTCGATCTGCAACCGCTGGTATCCTTCGCCGGTGACCGTGACGCGATAGTCGCCGGGTGGAACCGATTCGAATCGGAAATTCCCGCGGCGATCCGGTCTCACGGACTGCTGTCTTTCGATCAGCGTGACGCGCACGCCGCCGGTATTCGCGCCGCGGGGAAAAATGATTCTTCCATCGATCGTGCCAGTCGGCCGAGCGGCCGACGCGACCACGAACTTCCCGTTGCCGTCGCGCCGCACCGTGAAACCGCTGTCGCCGAGGAGATGCAGCAGCGCATTCTCGGGTTCGTAGCGCCCGACGACCGCCGTGGATTTTACCTCGCGCAGGGAATCGAAGGGGAAAAGTACCTCGGTCTTCGACTGCTGCGAAAAGGCGAGCAACGCGGTCGCGGCGGACTGGACGGGGATGCTAAACTCGACGGGTTTCGCCTGAAGGAGGTGGGACAGGGAGCACAGGAGACACCATTGGAAAAGGCGAAGGACGGTTTTCGGGAAACGCATGAATGGGGTGGAATCGTTCCTGATCCTCGGCGTGGCGAAGATCTCAATGCGCGGGCCGGCGGCTTACCTGGATCGTGCCGTTCAAGCTGCGCGTCACCGTCACCGGGAACGATGTTTCCAATCCGTCGAGAAATCCGTCGAGGTCGTCCAAGCTGAACCGTGCGCCGACGCTCAGTTCCGCGACATCGGGGGCGGCGGCGATGCCGCGACCGTGATAATGTGCGAACCGGGCGACGACCTCGCGCAACGGGACGTCCTTGAAGACGATCTGCCCTTGGCGCCAGGCGAGGGCGTCCTCGAGTTCGGCCGGGGAAAGGGTGTGGGTTTTGACTCCCCCGGGCGAGGCGAGAAGATTGTCCCCGGCGGCGAGCAACACGGGCGCGGCGTGCCGGCCGTTGAGGTCCGTCGGATGGGCCTGGACGGATCCTTCGAGGACGGTCACCTCGAGGACGCCGGTGGTCTCGGTGCGTACGTCGAATTTTGTGCCCGTGACGCGGACCGAGCCGGTCGGAGTTTCGACGATGAACGGGCGGCTGGCGTCCTTATGAACCGCAAAGAACGCTTCGCCCGAGGCCAGCCTGACCTTGCGATCCTGCCCGTTGATCTCGATCTGCAGACTGGTCTGGGCGTTCAGATCGACGCGGGTGCCGTCGGCCAGCGTGACCGACTGGCGCGTGGCGGCCGGGGTCGCGACGTTTTTGAACTCCTGTTGCGGGTGGATCAGCCAGACAGCCAGTGCGGCTGCTGCGGCCGCGGTCAGCGCCGCCCCGGCCATCAGTGGCCGGCGCAGCCAGGGGAGCGGCCGAGCAGTCGCAGGTGTTGTCCGGATTTCCCCCGACTGTTCCCTGATGCCTTCAATCAACGGCATTTGCTGTTCGAGGTCGGCGGAAAACTGGCAATAGCGCGAAAGGAGCGCGCGGTGGCCGGGATCGTCGGCCAGCCACTCGTCGAGGGCGAGGCGATCGGTGGCTGACATGACCGAGCCGTCCAGCTTGGCGGCCCACAGGGAAGCGTGCTCCTCGGCGGCGGAATCGGGATGTTTCGGAAATGAATTCATGATCGGCCCTCCTGGTTGGAAGATCGGGCGGCGGGAGGCATCGCGGAATCGTTGCCGGACGCCAGCGCCTCGCGCAGAAGACGCAGCGCCCGGGCGTGTTGTTTCTCCACGGTGCTGACGGCGATGCCCAGCCGTTGGGAGATTTCAAAGTGGGAAAGGAGTTCGATCTTGCGCAGGAGCAGCACCGCGCGGCAGCCCTCGGGCAGGCGCGCGATGGCCTCCTCCAGCTGTTGCAACTCCTGCCGGGCCATCACCTGTTGGACGACGCCCGGGCTGCCCGATGCGGCGGCCTCGGGATGGGCTTCGCCCGGGATGATCGGGGCGATGCTCCGGCGCTTGATCCGGTTGATGGCAAGGCGGCGCGCGGTGGTATAGAGGACGGCCTGGGGATTCTTCGCGGACTGATCCTGGACCTTTGGATAAACGCGGAGGTAGGCGTCGTGGGCGATTTCCTGGGCTTCGGACGGATTGCCCAGCATACGGCCGAGATAGCGCCGCAGAGGGAGCAATGTCCTGCGATAGAGGCCGGAAAAGTCGCGGTTGTCTTTGGGCTCGTCAGCCATGGTCGGGAAGATGGTAAAAAATCGAAATCACGCTTACCTTGGACTGACAATCGAAACCAAGAAACCCGCCAGTGCGACGGAAAATAATCGGGCCGCTTCCGGGCCGCGCCTGCTGCGTGCAACCTGACCGATGATAACTCCCAGTTATTAAGCAGGACCCCATTTTCCGGTCTTTTCCGGAGGCAAAAGGCTATGCTCCCTGGCATGCCTGTGAGAATTGCCGATCGATCAGTCCCTGAAGCCAAAGGATCACCGCTCACAAGTGGATAGCCTGATCAGCGTCGGCTTTTCGCCGCCAGCGCTGCGCGGCGTCGGGATCTTTCGCGATCACCTCGCCGCGTTCGTAAAGTTCGGCCACACCCCGGGCGCTTTCCGCGCCGGCGGCGGCACCGGCTTTCTCCAGGTAGTTGCGGGCTTTGTCTTCGTCGCTGGTGACGCCGAGGCCGAGATGATAGATTTTCGCGAGGTTGCGACCGGAAGCCCAGAAGCCGTTATCAAGGGTTACTTCCATCCATTTTAAACCGTCCGCGACATCTTTATCGCCCCAGTCCCCGCGCCAGAGAACGACGCCGAGATTGTTCGCCGCAGTCAGATCAGTGTGCGCAGCCGCATACAAAAGCTTCAGCGCGAGCGGCTGATTTTTTTCGACCCCGCGTCCCGTCGCCAGGCGCTCGGCGAGATCGCGTTGGGCCGGGCCGTAGCCGGTGTCGGCGGCTTGTTGGAGCAACGCGATCGCCTTGGCGTCGTCTTGCGGCACACCGAAGCCCTCGATGTAGAGATTGGAAAGCTGGGCCATCGCACTCGCCGAGCCGGCGGCTGCGGCTTTCTCAAGCCAGCTGACGGCTTCCACCGCTTTGGTTTTGGCGGAGGCGGCATCGAGTGCTTTGTCGCGTGCCGCTGCCACGAGGAACGCTCCCCAATGCGCCATGCAATCGACGTCGTTTTTTTCCGCGCCGAGCTTGATCCATTCGGTGGCTCGTTGCGCCGTCGCATCGCGCACGAGTTTTTGCTGTTGGATGATCGAGAGATAGAGCGCGGCCCGCGGCTCGCCCTTGTCCCAGGCTTTTTGCAGACGGGTTTGCGCCTGGAGGGGATCGCGCTTCACCCCTATGCCGGAAAGCTGAAGCCGGCCGCTTTCGAGCCAACCGGTGGCGTCGTCAAATTTTGCGGCGGCTTCTTCATAGATTTCGAAAGCGAGACCCTCCGTGAAGCCGGTTTCCTCCAGCGCGGCCTTCGGCAGGCTTTCCGCGACGGAGCCCGCGAGAAGAAAGGCGCGCACTTGGGGCCGGGGCGCATTTCTTGCGGCGAATAGCAGCGGGGTTAAAGCATCCTGGGGCTTCGCGACGACCTTCAGGTATTGCGTTTCCATGTCCGAATAGCCCGAGCTGGTAACACGCACTTTCCGCTGCTCCAAAAGGTACAACGGATGGGCCGGGTCGGCGCTGCGCTCGATGACCGCCGCCCCGAAATTCAACGCCCGATCCGCGAGTTCCTGCGTATCGGTCCAGTTCGATCCGTAGCGCAACGGGCGTGAAAGGTAGAGCAATCCACGGTCGCGATCCTCGAGACCGAGCTGGCCGCTCGCGAGCGCATCGGCTGCGAGGAGGCAGAGGGCTTCGCCGGCCGGTGTGTTGACCTGGACGTTTTTATCCCACAGCTTGAGCAACTCGGCGGCGTGCACGGGTGGATTGCTTGCGGGATCGAGCAGCAGGAGCGACAACGCCAGCGCCGCGTTGTTTTTTTATCGCTGTAATATTTTTTCAGCGGCTGAGCCAGGGCCGCGCGGTAACAGGAGATCGCCGCTTCGCGGTCGCGCGGGCCGGCGATGGCGTGATCGCAGGCTTCGGCCAGCATGAACCACGCGTCCAATTGCCCGCCGGCCGCCGCTTTCTCCAGATAGGGGGCGGCGATTGCGCGATCAGCAGTCACGCCGAATTTTCCGGTGAGATAGATGCCACCGAGTTCAAGGCACACCGTCGATTGATTGGGCAATTCCGCGAGTCTCCGGCGATAATCGATGGCCTGCGCCAGCTCCCCGGGTGTGCCGATGCCATTGCGGGTTTGATCGACCAGAAAGAGCAGGGTGCCTTTGTCGTTGTGCGCGACCGCTTGCTCCAACCATTCGCGGGAAAACTGTCGCTGCGCGGGTGTTCCATCGAAGTAATACCGCATACCCAGCCAGCACATCGAGTCCACATTTCCCGCTTTCGCCTTCACAATCTCGGTCCGGATGCTCTCGGCGAGAGCGGCGTCGCGCGCGTTTTTCTCCGCTTCTTCGCGTTTTTGCGCGAGCTGCGCCGCCTGCTGTCGCAACCATTGTTTCGATACGGCATCGCCGTGATCGGAAGCGGCCTGCACCCAGGCGCGTCCGGTCTCTTTGGTCCGCTCGCTGCTGTCCGCGCGGTTCATCAGTTCAAACCCGTACTCACGCATCGCGTCCACCGAGCCCGCGAGCGCTTTCTGGCCCAGCGCCGCGAGCCGGTCGTAGTCGGCATTCAAGGCACGGATCCGCTCGTTCTCCCGGGCGATGCGCGCGTTTTGCTCGGCGAACATTTTCTGTTGCTGATCGTTGTAGCGGTTCTGCGCCTGCGCCGCGCGAAACTTTGCCGCCTGGTCGGTTTGGGGAACCGGTGACCGCGTCGAGGGACGGTTCGATCGGATATCGCGCATCCAGCTGTCGTAAACGGTGCGCTGATCGGGCGGGGCGTATTGAGCGATCGCCGGAGGGATGCAACCCAAGCCGAATAGAGCGAGCGCAGCCAGCGTTGGACATTGAATGCGCATGGGTTTTGAGCGGGATTTTATACGTTTTTATCCCAAGGCCATCGGGCTAATAATCAATGAAGAAAGTCAGTGGCCTTCGCTGCCGCATTCCCTCCCGGGCGGGAATGCATTTTGTGCCGGCGGACGAGGGACGGCAAGCGGACGGAACCGCGGGTGTACGCTGATGGCGGCGTCAATTTGACGGGCGCTACGACTTGTTGCGGATCCTCCAGGCCCCGACGATCTGGCGGATGGTTTCCTCGAGCGATTGGGTGATGTCCCATTTCGGGTAGTGGGCGCGCATTTTGCGCAGGTCGGAGTAGTAGCAGATGTGGTCGCCGGCGCGGTTCTGATCGACGTAGGTGAAGATCTGGGCCTTGCCGGAAAACTTTTCCACGATTTTGAACGCTTCCAGAATCGAGGTGCTGTTGGCCTTGCCGCCGCCGAGGTTGTACACTTCGCCAGCCCGCGGGGCCTCGACGAACGCGGCCATGAAGCGGGCGACGTCGAGGGAATGGATATTGTCGCGCACCTGTTTCCCCTTGTAGCCGAAGACGCGGTATTCCCGGCCCTCGAGATTGCACTTCACGAGGTAGGAGAGGAAGCCATGGAGCTCGACACCGGTATGGTTGGGCCCCGTCAGGCAGCCGCCGCGCAGGGCGCAGGTGGGCAGATTGAAGTAGCGGCCGTATTCCTGCACCATCACGTCGGCGGCGACCTTCGAGGCGCCGAAGAGGGAATGTTTCGACTGGTCGATGGTGAAAGTCTCGGGAATGCCGTGCGCGTAGTTCGCATCGGCGTAGTCCCAGCGGGTTTCGAGTTCGGCCAGTTTGATCGAGTTCGGGGCGTCGCCGTAAACCTTGTTCGTGCTCATGTGCACGAAAGGGGATTCCGGGCACGCGTGGCGGGCGGCTTCGAGAAGATTCAAGGTTCCGACCGCGTTCGTGTCGAAATCGTCGAAGGGGATGGCCGCGGCCCGGTCATGCGACGGCTGCGCGGCGGTATGGACGATGACGTCGGGTTTGACAGACTTCACCAGAGCGAGGACGCCGTTGCGATCGCGGATATCGAGTTCGTGGTGGACGAAACCCTTGAGTTCCTTGACGAGACGGTTCTGGTTCCACCGGGTATCGCCCTGCGGGCCGAAAAAGACGGCGCGCTGGTTGTTGTCCACGCCATGGACCGCATAGCCGAGGGTGGCGAAATAGACGCAGACTTCCGAGCCGATGAGACCGGACGAACCGGTGACCAAAAGAGTTTTTGCCATGGGAAAAGGTCTTGCACTCATACCGCCGGACTTTTCATTTTCCAGCCGATTATTCTGACAAGATGAGTTCGGATAATGTTTTTTGGACAGGTAGAATGGCGGATGGGCCCGCCACGGTTGTCGCTGCTTGGAAGCCATGACATCCGATATCCGCCGGGACGACGTTCGCTGGGGCCTCTTGATTTTTATCGCGGCGTTTTCGCTGGCGATGGCCTGGGCGGCGACGACCGGTCATGTCTGGGAGGATTACTTCATCACGTATCGATCGAGCAAAAACCTGGCGACGGGCCATGGGCTGGTATTCAATCGGGGAGAGCGATTGCATACGTTTACGTCGCCTCTGGGCGTGTTGCTGCCGGCCGCGGCCAGCCGGCTGACCGGGAACGCTTCGGACGTGGGGGCGTTGTGGATATTCCGCTGCTGGAGTGGCGCGGCACTGGGGGGAGCCGCCGTTTTGCTTTTCAGCTTCGCGCGACGATTCCGCTTCGGGTGGTGGGCGACGGCATGTCTGGTCGCGTTTGTTTTGCTCGACGCCAAAACCCTCGATTTCACGACCAATGGCATGGAGACGGGATTTCTTCTGCTTTTCTTGGCCTATGCCCTGTGGGCGATGTTCCCGGTCGTGGACCGCCGGTGGCTGCACGTGGGCTTTGCCTGGGCGGGGTTGATGTGGACTCGTCCCGACGGTTTCCTATACATCGGGCTTCTTTCCG
>Ga0164241_10007169_pt1 | contig 10041 bp, 7 predicted proteins | sample OricomyardsoilBY_FD_108780 | JGI IMG/M metagenome (GOLD analysis project Ga0164241, IMG submission 108780) | Backyard soil microbial communities from Emeryville, California, USA - Original compost - Back yard soil (BY) | ecosystem: Environmental > Terrestrial > Soil > Unclassified | place: USA... | reverse complement strand
TACAAAAGAATCTTTTAATCCCCTCCTTTTTCAGAGGAGCGGATAAGTACAAAAGAATCTTTTAATCCCCTCCTTTTTCAGAGGAGAGGATAAGTACAAAAGAATCTTTTAATCCCCTCTTTTTTCAGAGGAGCGGATAAGTACAAAAAAATCTTTTAATCCCCTCCTTTGAAAAAGGAGGGTTAGGGAGGATTTAATAAAAAAATATGTAACAAAACCCCACCATTATCCATTAAATTGATCCAGCTGGAAAATAGGTAACAACACCGCCAGCACAATGAATAAAACAATCGCACCCATTAATAAAATAATCGCAGGCTCAAACAATGCAAGACTAGTTTCAATCAAGCGCGTGATATCACTATCTTGATTATTTGCCGCACGTTCTAGCATATTTTCCAACTGTCCACTGGACTCGCCGCTGGCAATCAAATGAATACTCATGGGCGGGAAATAGGTCGTTTGCTTTAACGCTAAATGAATATTCGCTCCTTCACGCACGTGTTTCACCGCTTTCTCAACCGCGTGGCGAATGGGAAGACTGGTAATGAGTGCCGATGAAATCGTCATCGCTTCTAATACGGAAACGCCAGCAGAAGAAAGAATCGCAAAAGTTCGAGAAAATCGTGCAGTATTAGTGACTTTAATAGCATTGCCAATGATGGGAATACGCAATACCAACGTATGTATTTTTTCTCGAAAACCCAGATTTTTTTTTATTTGATAACGAAATAAAATAATTAACGCGATTAAACCAAGCAATATATAAAGCCCGTAATTTTTCACGCCCGCGCTAAGCGCAATTAATACTCGAGTCATGCCAGGAAGTTGCTGACCAATATTGCTGTATACAGCAATCATTTTAGGAACGACGTATTCCAGCAAAAATCCCACAATACCAATTGCCACAAATACCATGATGGCAGGATAAATCAAAGCATGCATGATTTTCTGACGCATTTCATATTGCTGTTCGGTATAGTCGGCCAGCCGTTGCAGTACGATATCCAGATGTCCTGATTTTTCGCCAGCTGCTACCGTAGAACAATATAAATTGGAAAACGCTTGCGGAAAATCACTCAGCGCAGAGGCGAGTGCATGACCTTCTAATACTTTACTGCGGACAGATAATATTAAACCTTTAGTGCGCGGTTTTTCAGTTTGTTCTGCAACAGCCGTTAGCACTTCTTCAACCGGCAAACCGGCTGCTAGCAAGGTAGCCATTTGACGCGTTAATAATGCTAATTCTTTGGTAGTCATAGAGGATTTGCGTGCAGTATTTAAAAAAGAATATTTTTTCTTTATACCGCTCTCATGAGTCGCGGCAATATCTAGCAGCATTAAATTTTTTTCACGTAATAATTGGCGCGCGTGTTTGGCTGATTCTGCTTCAATAATTCCTTTTTGTTTGCTGCCCGCAGTATTAATGGCTGTGTAATGAAAAGCTGGCATTTTTATTCCTCACTGGTTACTCGAATGACTTCTTCCAGCGAAGTCTCGCCGGAGAGAACTCGTTTATAACCATCTTGCCGAATGGATGGAAACAATGACCGCGCATATTTTTTTAGTAATGGTTCAGGTTGGTGATCATGAATCATGGTACGTAACTTATCGTCAATCGCAATTAATTCATAAACACCACTGCGGCCACTGTAGCCGCTGTGACGGCAATTGGCACAACCGACGGAATGATAAATGATAGGCGCTGGATGGTTAGGAATGCCCATCAATGCACATTCAGCGGCATCTGCTGTTTGCGGTTTTTTACATTGAGGGCAGAGTAAACGTAATAAACGTTGGGCAAGAACCCCAATTAAACTGGATGATAATAAAAATGGTTCAATGCCCATGTCATCCAAACGAGTAATGGCTCCGGCAGCACTGTTAGTATGTAAAGTGGATAACACCAGGTGGCCAGTCAAGCTGGCTTGCACGGCAATTTGTGCTGTTTCCAAATCACGAATTTCACCAATCATCACCACATCCGGATCTTGCCGCAAAATCGAACGCAATCCTTTTGCAAATGTCATATTCACTTTGTGATTGACTTGTGTTTGGCCAATGCCAGGTAAATCATATTCAATGGGATCTTCAACCGTTAAAATATTGCGAATATGCGTGTTCAGTGAACTGAGTGCAGCATAAAGTGTCGTCGTTTTGCCTGATCCGGTGGGGCCGGTGACTAAAATAATCCCATGCGGCATGGAGATGAGTTTCTGCATTAATTGTAGCGTGTGCGGCATCATGCCTAAGTCCGCCATGTCGAGCCGCGCGGATTGTTTATCGAGTAAACGCAATACTACACGTTCTCCGTGACTGGTTGGCATCGTTGAAACGCGTACATCAACAGCACGTCCAGCAATGCGTAAAGTAATGCGGCCATCTTGCGGCAAACGTTTTTCTGCGATATCTAATTTTGCCATGACTTTGATGCGTGAAACGATGAGCGGTGCGAGTATGCGTTGCGGTTCCAAGACTTCGCGCAAGACACCATCTACTCGAAAACGCACCATGATGCGATCTTCAAATGTTTCAATGTGAACATCAGAGGCGCCTTCTTTAATCGCTTCGCTGAGTAATGCATTTAATAACCGAATAATGGGTGCATCATCTTGGCGTTCTAGTAGATCTTCTGGTTTGGGTAAATCGTGAATGAGAGCAAATAAATCCATCGATTCACCCATGTCTTCAGCCATTAGCATCGCTGTACTGCTGTCTGTTTCGTAATTTTTTACTAATAATTTATTGAAATTTTCGTCATTGACTTGTTCCAGAATGAGCGGCAGATTTAAAAATCTGCGTAACTCGTTTAATACGAGAATACTTGGCTGACTGCGGTAAATAATTTTTGCTTGATTGTCTTCGACTCCAACAAATAGTACACCATAACGTTTAGCGAAAGAAAAAGGGATGGGATGGATAGCTGCCATTAATTCTCTGTCTCAAAAGGTTTAGGTAATTCAGTATTATTTTTCCATGGCGGCAATATCGGCGATGTTTTTGCTGTTGTTTTAGATAAATCTTCCGGCCAGTTAATTTGGGTATTACGAATTCGGTTATATTTGGTATTGGTAATCGTAGTGTAATCTTCTGGATTACGCAAAATCGTCGGCTTCAGAAAAACTAATAAATTTTTCTTTTGCACTTGGCGATTTTTTTGTTGGAATGCCAAGCCAATGATTGGCAAATCTCCTAAAAAAGGAACTTTATTTAAGGTTTCATTCACATTATTGCTAATCAAACCGCCGAGCACTAATACGTCTTCGCTATTGATGATAACAGCATTTTGAATGCTGCTAGTGTTAATGATAGGCGTTAAGCCTGGCGAATTAGGATTTTGCAAGGAGTCATTTTTTAAATTAATCACTAGACGCACCGCGTCACCCAAATTAATTTGCGGAATCACTTGGAGTTTTAGCGTAACTGGTTTGGTGCTAATCGTGTTAAATGGCGTGACGGTGTTACTGCCGCCTGTCGTGGCATAAGATCCTGTTTGCATAGGAACTTCTTGCCCGATTTCCAAAATAGCTTTTTGATTGTCTAATACAGCGATGGAAGGGGTAGATAAAATATTGGTGCCTGATTGGTTTTCCAGAATGCTTAAAATAGCGGTGATGCTGGTATTAGGAATAATTCCAACGTTGCCAGCGCCTGGTGTTGGAAAGTCTATCGGACTGGTGGGAGTGGGAATGGGCGCAGCGCTGGTCAATGATCCCCATTGAATACCTAAATTTTTCAAGTCTCCTTGATTGACTTCAACAATAATACCTTCCACCAAAACTTGTGCGGGGCGAATATCTAATTTTGAAATAATAGAGTTTAATGCTCTCATCATGGTTGGGGGTGCCGTTATAATAACAGCGTTGGTATTGGGTTCTGCTTGAATGGTCGTTTGATTTTCAGGCGTTTTATTTGCCGCGCTCGCGGCAGCATTATTGGATGCAGCTGTTGTCGCAGTGCTTTCTTTATTAAGATCTTTACCCATCATATTTTGCGCGATTTTACCGAGTAATGGCGCGAATTTTGCGGCTTGCAAATAACGTAAATAAACGACTTCGGTGTTGCCTTGCGAACCGCTGGAAGGTGTGTCTAAGTGGTTAATGAGAAATTTCATGTGCAGGCGCGCAGATTTGTTACCGCTCAGTAAAATACTGTTGCTGCGTTCATCAGCCGTAATGGAAACTTGCGGAGTATCGCCGGTGGCGCGTGCGGCACTTTGTAAATTATTTAAAACAGCGACTAATTGGGAAGCGGAAGCTTGATGCAGCGGCACGATATCAATGTTGCTTGCTGAGCTTTGATCAATGTCACGAATAATATTGACGATACGCTGCAGATTGCCGGCGCGTCCTAACAAAATGAGTACATTGCCCGGGGTATAAGCAGAGACATTGCTCCATTGCGGCATCAGTGGCCGAACGATAGGAATGAGTTGATTGGCTGATACATTATCGAGTGGAATGACGCGTACCACCACTTCGTCGCCTCTGCCTGGGGCAAAACGATTGGCGAGTTGAGTCGCATTTTCACCGCTCTCCATATTGGGAACAATTTTAATCACATTGCCGCTGGGAATGGCGGAATAACCAATTAATCCAAGGACAGATAAGAAGACTTGATAGACTTCAGTGGGTTTAATCGGTTTGCTTGAAACCAGCGTAATTTTGCCGCTCACTCGAGGATCGACCACGAAATTTTTTCCTGTTTCGAGAGAGACTTCGTTGATGACGCTTAAGATATCAGCATCTTGCAGATTCCATAATCGTCCTTCTTGGGGGATTTGCTGAGCAGATGAAGAAGAATTGGGATCAGTGGTTGCTGCTGACAGGGTGACATCAGGTGTTTTATTTTTCATGGGCGGTTCGGCTGCCATGCTGCATGTTATTGCGAAAAACAGCAATAAAGTCATCATTGTATAGCCGAATTGTTTCATGTTTTTCCTACCGTATAAATCCTATGAAGATACCATAAAATTTCTTTGTGCAGGACAAAATTTCGTAAGTGTTTAAAATGTCTTCAGGGCAGAGAGGGTTAGAGAGTTTAGTAAAAACTCCGTTGCAGATATTCTGCAAAATCAGTCAGTAATTGCGAGTCATACTCATCTAATATTTTTTCAGCGCGTATTTTAGCTATTTCTTGCATGGCAGCCGCAGGAGTTAAACGTTTTTTTCCTTGATAATCGATTAAAATCTCATCCTCATTTTGAGTATTTACTCGCCGCAGGTATTCAGCAAATTCTTCTGCTTCATTAACAGAAAATGCTGTAACATCTTGCCGGCCCAGAATACGCAGCGCTAATGTTTTTAATCGAGGATTCGAAGTTTGTTGGAGTAATTTTATTTTTTCATCCAGCGTTGCTGCATGAAAGCGCTGACAAAAAAATTCATCTGCACTAGACCAAAAACCATTGAGATACAAACTCGCATCAATATCAGTTTGCGGAAATACCGGATATTTATAATGAGTGTAATAAGTGATGACCTCAGCCAATATCTCTGGATGGGCTTGCAGCCATTGTTTGTTTTTTTCTGCAAGTTGAATTCGCTCAGGCGTGAGGCGTTGTAAAAAACGCTCTTTGTACGGCAGAATAAAATTAGGTTCGCCGGCTTTTTTATTTATTCCCCACGATTTTTCTGCAATAGTGTCAGCAGTCATTTGAGTTAATTCTTCGGTGTCCAGCCGCAGCCAAATGCTTTGATTGGTATAATGACGATGATTTCCTAGAAACCACACCGGACATTGATAATTGGCTCGACTTCCCAGTTTGCCGCTGACCAATAATGCCGTATCTTGCTGCACTTGCTGAGTGCGCATGTTATCAATATCTTTTTTAAAATAACCATGCAAATATTCCCACATTTCACGCTCTGCTAAAAATCGCCGTGCCAATTCCAATGTCACTTCGACATCGACCATTGCATGATGTGAGCGCCCCGAAATAAATTGATTAGCTGCGTTGATATTTTCTAATTTAAAAGAAACTTTGTCATCTTTTTCCGGCCATCTTAATACATCATTTTTAAAAAGAAAAAACATAATCGCCATCGGATAAATATCCATGCGAGAACATTGATTGGCATATTGATGAGTATAAGGTTTGAGAAGATTGCGATAAAAAGAAAAACGCAGAAATTCATCGTCAAAACCTAGCGTGTTATATCCCAGACTGATAGTGCCAGGCGTGTTTAGCCATTGATGAATTTGTTTGATCGCGTCAAATTCAGCCGTACCATTTAAAATTTCTTTGATTCCCATTTTGTGCGTGATAAGCGCATAGGGCGAAGGTATTACATCAGGATTTAGTTTGACTTTTAATTCGTAACGTTCCATTTCTTTTAAATTTAAATCGGTACGAATGGCGGCAAAATGTAAAACCTGATCGAAAGATTTATGCAGCCCCGTTGTTTCAATGTCGTAAAAAAGATAAGTTTGCAATTAAAACTCCTCGAGACGCAAAACTTGATAAGCAGGTTCTTCATAGGGATGTGTTTTTTTTAAAGCGGCAATGACGTCATCCATATATTTTTCCTCACATACCATTTCAACGCGATATTCAGCGATTTTTTCTAATTGATTTTGATTACCGATAAATGCATGACTGCCTGCTAGCGGCATAAACTGTCCTTCACCTAACACTTGCCAGGCGCAACAAGCGTAATTGCCAATTTTGCCGGCACCCGCCGCAAACATGGCATTTTTTATTTTTTCGGTCTGCGCTGTGGGAGCGTAAAAACAGATTTTATACATGGCTAATATCCTGATAGTGGAGGTATCATAACAGCTATTTTGTTTTTGCCAAGTTCACCGCAAATTTGCGACAATTGTGATTTTGGCAGGTAAGGCGGGTGTAGTTCAATGGTAGAACTTCAGCTTCCCAAGCTGATAGCGTGGGTTCGATTCCCATCACCCGCTCCATTTTTTTAAAAGGAATATGCATGAGCAAAATTCTCAAATATACCGGCATTTTATTAGGAATAATTGTACTGTTAGTGGTTTTGACGATGATTTTTTTGATGACATTTGTTAGTCCTAATCGATTAAAACCTGTCTTGATTGAGCAAGTCTCGAAATATACTGGCCGTCAACTCGTGATGGATGGTGATATGTCATGGACATTTTTTCCATATTTAGGTGTCAAAGCAGGACATTCATCATTAGGTAGTCCGGCTGGATTTAGTGAAAAAACATTTGCGGAAATTTCTCATATCACCGTGGGCGTCAAATTAATGTCTTTATTTCATGGTCGAATTGAGTCAAGCGGTATTGTGCTGGATGGCATGAAATTACATTTAATAAAAAATAAAGATGGCAATGTCAACTGGGATTTTCAAGCGATCACTTCGCCAGGCAAAGAGGCGAGTGCGAAAACTCAAACGAATTCGGCTGTATCCACTAAAAGAGCTGCGATGGGATTGGCGGTTTCTAGTTTGGCTGTGACCCAGGCTGCAATTGATTATTCAGATGAACAAGCAAAAAAATATTACCACATTAAAAATATTGAATTGCACGCCACAGACATTAATTTGATGCAGCCATTTCCCATCCAATCTTCTTTTGATTTTGCGGCAAATAATCCTGCCGTATCCGGTCATGCTGTATTAACTGGAAACGCGGCACTGAATATGGCCGCGCAAATTTACACCTTTCGTCATTTGAATTTTTCTGCAGATATCAGTCAAGCGGGTAGAAAAATGAATGTGAATGTATCGGGTGATGTATTGGTGAATCTCAATCAGCAAACACTGCAATGGAATGATTTTAAAGGTAAAGTGGCGAATGTGGCCATGACAGGTAAAGTGAATGTATCGAAACTGACGACTCATCCTATGGCGGCAGGTCATTTGCAATTATTGCCATTTGATTTAAAGCAAACATTGCAAGAAGTTGGCCAAGATGTTCCTCATTTGCAAATCGCCAAAATGGTAAAAGGTGATGTAGATTTTACTACTGATGTTGATGGAGTAAAAGCGCAAGGAAATTTAATGGTTGATACGTTACAGGCCTCACAAGTAACCATAACAAACATAAATGTGAAAGCGCATTTCCAAAAAAATGTGCTGGATTTGGCGCCTATTTCAGCGAATTTTTATCAAGGCACATTGACAGGGCAAGCAATTGTTAATTTGAGTTCTGCAGTGCCTCAAATGACATTACATGCAAAATTAGCTAATGTGCAGGCACAACCTTTAATGGAAGATTTAGGCGGTAAAGATCAAAAAATTAAAATGGCGGGTGTTAGTAATTTTGAAATGCAACTTACCACAGCTGGAACCGAAGCAAACATGATTTTGCAAAATCTGAATGGTGTGAGCCAATTTAATTTTAAAGATGGTTCGATCATTGGGATTGATTTGGGATATTTGGTGGATAGTGGTTATGCATTCGTGAAGCATCAACCAACGGCTGCGGTGAATACAGAGCAAACTCATTTCGGTACGTTATCCGGCACGGCTGTTATTCGTCATGGTGTGATTAGCAATAATGATTTATTTTCGGATACCCCGCGTTTTGCTATTCGCGGCGCAGGTGTGATTGATTTGGTGAATCAAAAAATAGATTATTCATTACAAGCGGTTATCAAGCAGCGAGCAGATCAAAAAGATAATTTAATGAATGTGTATGGAGTGACTTTACCTATTTTAATTAGCGGTAATTTAAGTAGTCCGAGTATTCGTCTGGATTCCACAGCGATGGCGAAAGCGATTGCGCAGCAGCAAATTAAAAAAGTGACCAATCAAGCCAAAGAAAAATTGCAGCAACAAATTAAAAAACAACTTCCTGGCAAAGCAGGAGATTTGTTGAATGGTCCAGCGGGTGATGTATTGAATAATTTTTTAGGTAATTAACGTGCTGCGTATTATTACACTTAATTTGAATGGGATTCGCTCCGCAGCCAAGAAAGGTTTTTTTAACTGGCTGCAAGATCAAAATGCGGATGTCGTGTGTGTGCAAGAAGTCAAGGCACAAGAAGCGGATTTGACGGACGAGTTATTTCAACCCAAAGGCTATCATCGTTATTTTCATTTTGCAGAGAAAAAAGGTTATAGCGGTGTAGGGCTTTACACGCGGCAAAAACCTATCCAAACATTAACAGGATTAGGTTGGCCGGAAGCCGATCAAGAAGGACGTTATGTTGAAGTAAATTTAGGTAAGGTGACAGTTGCTTCACTTTACATGCCTTCTGGGACGAGTGGTGAAGTACGCCAAGCGGTTAAATTCGATTTCTTGCAACGTTTTGCGAATCATCTGGTTCAATTGCGGCAGCGAGGTAATGAATTGATTATTAGCGGCGACTGGAATATTGCTCATCGTCAGATTGATTTAAAAAATTGGCGCGGCAATCAAAAAAATTCTGGATTTTTGCCTGAGGAGCGCGCGTGGATGGATGAGTTATTTGGCGCGATGAATTTTGTTGATGCGTTTCGGGTGATGAATGAGCAGGAAGAACAATATACTTGGTGGTCTAATCGCGGCCAAGCTTGGGCTAAAAATGTGGGATGGCGGATTGATTATCAAGTGATTACGTCGGGTTTAAAAGACAAGATTCAAGCGGTTTCTATTTATAAAGATCAACGATTTTCTGATCATGCTCCTTTAATTGTGGATTATGCGATAGATCTCGAAAAATGAGTGTAATAGCATGTGCGCATGGTGCGCCACGCTGGTGTCCGGTAAAATGGTATAAATATTAAACTCCGCAATACAATTCAACCATGAACACTCCCTCTCTCTCGCAACCACTTCAGTTATCCAGAATTCACATTTGAACATATCCAGCAATGAGGTGACCTGTACCACTTTATCGTATGAGTTTTATTGAAGGCCGCTCTGGATGCCAGCTAGCAAGTAGCCCGGGCGTAAGCCCAGGATTATTCTCCAAAATTCCTCATGGGTGCACCCCTACAAATTCGCGCTATTATTTTTGGTAGTAGCTCAGATGCACTGCCATTAAGTTAAGGCAGTGCCTCCTGATAGGTGTCATCCTGAGACATGTTTTTTATGTCGAAGGATCTCCCTATTGATGAGGAGATCCTTCAGCGC
>Ga0164241_10007168_pt1 | contig 10041 bp, 8 predicted proteins | sample OricomyardsoilBY_FD_108780 | JGI IMG/M metagenome (GOLD analysis project Ga0164241, IMG submission 108780) | Backyard soil microbial communities from Emeryville, California, USA - Original compost - Back yard soil (BY) | ecosystem: Environmental > Terrestrial > Soil > Unclassified | place: USA... | reverse complement strand
TCGGGCAGCGGTCGCAGCGCCTTCGAGACAAGCGTGAACGCCTCCACCCGCACGGTGATTTCACCGGTCTTGGTCTTGAACAACGGTCCGCTGACCCCGATGATATCGCCGAGATCGAGCGATTTCTTGAAAATCCCGTAGCGTTCCTCGCCCAGGATATCACGGCGGAAATAGAGTTGGATCGGACCCTGCTGGTCCTGGATTTTCACAAACGAACTGCCACCCTGCACCCGGAAGGTGACCAGTCTTCCCGCCACCGCGACGTTAACGGTATAATCCTGCCCGTCGACGTAGAGCGCCTTGGCCTCCTGCGAAAAATGTGTCTGTTGTACGTTGGCCCGGAACGGATCGAAGCCGCCGTCGCGCATGTCCTGCAGCTTTTTAAGCCGCACCGCATACTGGTCGTGGGAAATTTCCTGGGGAATGTCGCTCATGGAACGGCGCACGCTTGAAGCCCCGGGCGACGGGAGCAATTGGAAATTGTTCGAACCGCCGGCGGGCACGCCCGTGTCCGTTCCGCCGACACCCCGCTCCCCGCGCTCAATTCCCGCTCTTGGGCCAGATCCAGAAGGCGGGTCCGGTGGATTTCCATCCGTTCTTCGCGGCCCAGGCCAGATCCGCCTTGTTCATCAGCCAGAGGTTGCGGGCACCCTTGGTAAAATGATAAACGGGCAGCAGGTTGGGGAGAATCCGGGTCGGCGCCACAAACCCGAGGGCACCTTCCAGCGTGTAGCCGGCTTTGATCGCCGCGGCGGATTGTTCGGGGGAAATGGCAAAAATCCGATCGACGCCTTCGGCCGTCCCCTTGACCAGACGCTGCATGGACGTCGTCTGCGGCAGGGCGGCCGACAGCAAGCCGCCGGTGCCGTTGACCTTCCATCCCGCCTGCGTCAGGCGCGCCTGTTCGGCGGGATCGGTGACGAAAAATGTTTCCTGGGAGGTCGGGTTCAACAGGAGCCAGGTCTGCACCGTCTGCTGTGCGTGGACCACCGCGGCACTGGAAGCAACAAGCGCAGCGACAAAGGCCGCGCGGAAGGATCGGGAAATAGTCATTGGACGAAGGTGACCGGAATCGGGTCAAAGGTACAAGACCGGTGTTAAATTTATTTGTGCCTGCCTTTTACCCGCACAAATTGATGAACAAGACCCCATGAAGCCTCCGCCCTCCGCCAATTTGCAGACACTGGACTGGGGCCGTACTGCCTATGAAACCGCATGGAAACAACAGGATGAACTCGTCGCCCGCCGGATCGCGGGCGAAATTGGCGACACCCTGGTGTTCACGGAGCATGATCCCGTTTACACCCTCGGCGTCCGGAAGGACTCGGCCGATCACCTCGTCTGGCCGGCGTCGGAGCTCGCCCGGCGTGGCATCACGGTCTCCCGAAGCAACCGCGGAGGCGACATCACCTACCACGGACCGGGCCAGATCGTGGGCTATCCCATCCTCAGTCTCGCCGCCCGCAGGGATCTCCATGCCTACCTGCGTCTGCTCGAGCAGGTGCTGATCAACGCCGTGGCGAAATTCGGTCTCACCGCCGGGCGGCGGGAGGGGAAAACCGGCATCTGGCTCGGCACACGCAAGCTTGCCGCCATCGGGGTCGCGGTGAGAAAATGGACCACCTACCACGGGTTTGCCCTCAACGTTAACCCGGACCTGACCCATTTCGACGGCATCATTCCCTGTGGGATCACGGACGGCACCGTCACCTCCATGCAACTCGAACTCGGGCATCCCGCCGATCAGGATAGCGTGAAACAAACCCTCGCCGGGGAGTTTGCGCTCCTTTTGCCGGAATTTTTTGCAAAGGGCCGGTTATCCCCTATCTCCGCTAATGCACAGGATCACCCGTGAAGCTATGACGGAAATTGACGCAAATTAACGTGGATAAGCGGTCAACTTCCCCCAACTTTGCATCCGATAATGACACCTCCCAACCGCAAACCCGACTGGCTCCGTGCCAAGTTGCCCAATGGCCCGGCCTATCAGGCGACCCGCCGTCTTGTGGAGGAGAACAAGCTGCACACCGTCTGCCAGAGCGCGCAGTGCCCCAATATCGGCGAATGCTGGTCCCGCGGCACGGCGACCGTGATGATCCTGGGCAATATCTGCACCCGCTCCTGTAACTTCTGCGCCATCCAGACCGGACGGCCGACCGAGTTCGACCTCGGCGAACCCGCCCGCGTCGCCGATGCGGTGGCGAAAATGGGCCTGCGCCATTGCGTCATCACTTCCGTCGCGCGCGATGACCTCAAGGACGGCGGCGCGAGTGTCTGGGCCGCCACGATCCGCGCCACCAAATACAAAAACCCCCGGTGCGCCGTCGAGGTGCTCGTGCCGGATTTCAAGGGGCACCTCAACCACGTCGATATCGTGCTCGACGCCAAACCCGACATCTTCAACCACAATGTCGAGACCGTCGAACGGCTCCAGCGTCCCGTTCGCGTCCAGGCCCGCTACGATCGCAGCCGCAGCGTGGTCCGCCATGCAAAGAGCCGCGGCTTCACGACCAAGACCGGCATCATGCTCGGCCTCGGCGAAACGCAGGATGAGATCGCCCGGACGCTCCGCGACATCGCCGGCGACAAGACCGACATCCTCACGCTCGGCCAATACCTCCAGCCGACTCCGCAACATTGGAAAATCGACCGCTGGGTTACGCCCGCGGAATTCGCCCACTGGAAGGAATTCGCGCTCGATCTCGGCATCGGCGTGGTCGAGTCCGGCCCGCTCGTGCGCTCCAGCTACCACGCGGACGAGCAGTCGCAGAAATACACGGGCGTGGAGCATTTGAACACGGCCAATCTTCTGGCGAACGCCTGAGTAGGGCGACCGCCGGGACGTTTCCGCCTGCACCGGCCGTCAGCGATCCGCCGTCGTCCGAAGCCGCCAGCCCAGCAGACCGCACAACGCAAATCCGAGGGCGTTGGCCGTTCCGTGCAGCGCGCGCATCCAGGGCAGGTCGAGCCGGGGCAACGGCATCACATAAGGCCGCGCGGAATACAGCAGGGCCAGCGACATTCCGAAGACGAGCGCCATTCCGGCAATCGACCAGAGAACCCGCACCTTCGCCGGCCATCGCTTTTGGGCGGCAAGGCGCAGTTGGAAAACGGCGATTATCATCGCGCTCGCCGCCAGGACCAATGCGGCGAAAAACTCCATGGCGGGCCCCCGCCCGAGTTGCGTGGAGGTGATGCCGACCGCAACCAGCGGCACGCCGGCGAGCACGCCCCAACCCGCCGTTGCCGCGATGCGCGATGACGCAAATTCGCGCACCACCAACCCGCTCGCCACCGGCAGGACCAGGCCGGCGAAATGAAAATGGACCGCCGTCAGTTGCACGATATCCGAACCAAATCCCAGGGGATGGAGACCGAGCCGGTCCGCCAGCGTCCAAACGCCACCCACGGCGAAAAACAACATGCCCGCATCGCGGCAAAGCGCCCAGTGTGGTTTCAGCCCCCGGCGCAAGATTCGCAGTCCGCCGGACCATGCAATCAGCCCGGTCAGAATAATCCAGGGTAACGCCAGGCCGGCCGCGAGCCGACCCGTCGGTTGCAAACAGGAAACCGTCAGCAGGAAGGCCGCCGGCAATTGCAGCCAACCTGTGATGACCAGCAGGCGCGGGACCACTCCCGCTTCCCCGGGCTCGCGCGCCAAATCCAGCGCCAATGGAACCAGCACAAGTGCGGCGAAGGTGAGCAATGCCGCCGACCAGGCCGGTGTTCTCAAATCCGCCACGCTCCAAAAGACCAATCCCAGCCAAACCACGCCCCCGGCGATCGCGCGGGGACCTCCCGTTTCCGGATGGCGCCGGGACGGAGTCATCGGTGATTTGCTCCGACCGCCGCCCGCTGCATCGCGGCTTTCGACTCGGTCGCGAAGCGTCGTTGCAATCCCCGGGCGAGCGGTTTTGTCAGGCGCACCAGCCAGTGGCGCGGTTGCGAAAATGCGCGCAGGTCGTACCACACCGTGTCGTCCGCGAGCCACTCGACGGAGAAGCGCTCCTCGCCGCGTTCGACGTGGCCCGGCAGCGTGCCATAGGCGAATCCGAAGCGCCGCAACGGCGTTTGTTCATCGACGACATAAACGACCCGGCAGGCGTTCAGCCACCAGAGCCCGTACACGTGGGCGAGCATCGCCACCGCCTGTCCCGGCTTGATCGGGGCAGCCGGAGGATCGATCCGCGTCCATGGCGCGGGAAACATCGTCCACAAGCGCAAGGCCGTGCAGGCTCTTTCAAAAACCTCGCCTCCCCGTCCGAGCATCACCCGGTTTTGATCGATGTTATAACCTTCCGGAAAATCCGCGAACGTTCCGCCCACTTCGGGATAACTGAACGCCAACGCCTCCTGCTGTTCCAAAAACACCCGGATCCTTTCGGCGGACGGCGGCGAGAATGACCACATGGCGGCCGGGGATCGCCCGCTCAAATGTCGCTGAGCTGCCCGGTGGAATCTCCGAAACGTTCCAGATCCGAAATGCCCGCCTGGGCCGCGAGGTTGAGGAAGAGGTTGCTCATCGGCTTGTTGCCGTGCCGCACATAGCGTCCGCCCGTCAGGAGACCGCCGCCGCCGCCGGCGAGAAGCACGGGGAGGTTTTCATGCGTGTGGCGGTTGCCGTCGGCGTTGCCGCTGCCGTAGATGATCCGCGAATTGTGCAGCAGGGAATTGCCGTCCACATCAGGCGTGGCTTCCATTCGTTCGAGGAACTTCCCGAACTGCTCCACGTACCAACGGTCGATCCGGGCCACCTTGTCCACCCGCTCCACATTGTTCTGGTGATGGGAAAGATCGTGATGCCCCTCGGAGATGCCGATGTCGGCGAAGGAACGGTTGTCCCCGTCGTGCCCGAGCACGAAGGTCGCGACCCGGGTCGAGTCGGTGCGGAAGGCGAGCAGCATCATGTCGTACATCAGCTCGACGTATTCCGCGTGTTGCTGCGGAATGCCGGCCGGCGTCGCCTGGCTGGGATCCTCATTGGGGCCGAAGCGTTCCGCCCTTTCGATGCGCGCCTCGACGTCGCGCACACCCGTGAGATATTGATCGAGCTTGCTGCGATCGGTTGCGTCCAGGCGGTTTTGAAAACGCCGGGCGTCCTCCATCACGAAATCCAGGACGGACCGGCGGTCCATCATGCGGCGGTGGGCGTTGGCCGCCCGTTCGCCGTGCGCCCCGGAGCCGAAAAGCCGTTCGAAGACCAGGCGCGGATTCGCCTCGGGCGTCATCGGGGTGGTCGGCGACTGCCAGGAAATGTTGTATTGGTAGGCGCAGGAGTAGCCCGAATCGCAGTCGGCGGACTTGCGGTTGGCATCGCAGGTAAGTTCGAGCGAGGGAAACCGGGTCAGGTGGCCGACCCGGTGCGCGATCGCCTGATCGATGGAAATGCCGGCCCGGACGTCGGTCGCGCTTTTATTCAAGCGCACGCCGGTGAGAAACACGCTGTTGCCGCGCGCATGGTCACCGCCGCCGTCGTTGCCGGCGTTGGCGTTGGCCTGCGCCAGACCGCCGAGGATTTGGACGTGTTTCCTCATCCCTTCCAGCGGTTGAAGCGTCGGATTGAAACGAAAATCGGTCAGGCCGCCCTCGGGCCACCAGCGCGACGGAATCGCGCCGTTGGGAAAAAACACAAAGGCCGTGCGCAACGGGGCTCCGGTTGCCGTGGTGGCCAGCCGGGCTGCCGCAGCCGCGGCGAACATCCGCGAGGGCAGCAACGAACCAAAGGCCGGCAACGCGACACATGCGCCGAGTCCGCGGAGAAAATGGCGGCGATTCATTCCGGACAATACGCGATTCGGATCGGAGCGATGGCGGGCTTTCATGGATGACCGGGGGGGGGTGGCCTCAGCCGCGCGGAACCGGCGGGAAGGCCGGGGATTGACCGGCGGTATGAATGGTTTCCACGGGGCGGCATTTCTGGAACGGGGTTGATTCAACGATCGCCCGGAGGAGCGCCGAAGGGCGCCCGCCGGAGGATTCAAGTTGCGCCACGAGGTGGTCCACCGTGTCGGTATCGTAATAGTCGAGACCGCGGCCCAAGGCGTAGGTGAGCAACTTTTCGCTGACGCAATAGTAGTAGTCGCGACGATGCTTGGTCGCAAGGATATGTTTTAGTTCGCGGATGTCGGCGAAGGTCTCGCCGGTGATCAACTCGCCGGCGGGTTCGACCGGCCGGTTCAGTTCGGCGTCGCGCCACCGGCCCATGGCGTTGAAATTCTCCAAGGCAAGTCCGAGCGGATCCATCCGGCTGTGGCATGAACTGCAGAGGGAGCTCTCCGCGTGCAGGGCGAGGGTTTCCCGCAGCGTCATGTGTTTCAACTCGTCCGGGCTGGCGGCGTCCTCCAACGCGGGAATGTTCGGCGGCGGCGGCGCGGGCGGGGTGCCGAGGATGGCATTGAGGATGAAAACCCCGCGCTTCACCGGCGACGTCCGCGTGGGGTTGGAGGTGACGGCGAGCGTCGTCCCCGAAGTCAGCACTCCTCCGCGCACGCTGCCCGCCGGCAAGGTCACCCTGCGCATTTCCGAACCCACCACGCCCGGAATACCGTAATGCTCTGCGAGTTTGTCGTTCAAAAAGACGTAATCGCACTCGATCAGCTCAAGCAAACTGCGGTCCTCCTTGAGCAGGTAGGCGAAACCCATCTCGGTCTCCCGCAACATCGCCCGGCGCAAATCCGGGGTGAGCTCCGGTTTCGGAGCCTGATACAAGGCGAAGAAGGTCTTCCTCGCCTGCGCATAAGCCGCCACCTCCCCGGCGGTGCGTTTCTCCTCTGCGATCGCGTTGATCCGGCGGAACGTGGCCTGGGCCTTCTCGAACGCGGGATCGGAATGTTCACGCAGGTAAATGGCAAAGTCGTTGATTTGAACCGTCGTGATATCCCTCGCCTGCAGCCATTGTCCGGTGAAGTTGCTCACGAACTGCGCAGACTTGGGATCCTTCAACATCCGGGCAACCTGGGCCGGAAGACTCGCCCGCAACCGGTGCTCCCCGGCCAGGCGGAAAAGTTCGGCATCCGGCATCGACGACCAGAGGAAATAGGAAAGCCGCGACGCCAGGGAATACTCGTCGATCAGCGGATACCCCCCGCCCGGCTGCACGGGCTCCGTCGCCTCCTCCCGGAAAATAAAGCGGGGCGATGCCAATACCGCGACCATGGCCTGGGCGATTCCGCTTTCGAAAGTGCTGTCGGGATGCCGGTAAACGCTTTCCGCCAGATCAACCAGGTGTTCGACCGTGGCTTTTTCGACCGGACGACGAAAGGCGCGCCCGGCGAAATTCTCCAGCAATTCCCGGGCATACGCCCGCCTGGCGGCGGCACTTTCCGGAACCGGCCGCGGAAAAAAGCGCCCGTAGTTCCTTGGCACCACCCAGTATTTACTGGCCATGGGTCCCCGGACATCGACCGAACCCACCCGGATCCGCAGCAGGCGTTTCTGTTCCCGGGCCGGTTCGAGCGGGATGACTTCAAAGCTCAATTCGTGATCGCCCGCTTTCCAATCGCGCTCATAGGTGAATTTAAACCCCTGGCTGCCTTGGCGGACAAACTCCCGGTCGAGCAGCAGTTCTCCGTCCACCCTGAACAGGAGCCGGCAGCGATTGTAGTCGAATTGGTTGTCCACATACTTCTCCACCGCCCGCAAATCGACGGTCAGTTCGTATTTGCCCGCATGGGGGGCGCGGTGGATTGAGGTTATCTTCGCCGGGGTGTAATAGGACAAGTCGATGGCTTTGCCTTCGATCCTGGGAGCAGGACGATCAAAGCCCGGCCCCGGGGCGCCCTCCTGTTCCCCGTCGGATTTGGAGCCATCGACCGGCGTGAGGCTATCCGGGGCAACCTTGAAGGAGCGTCCCTCGACCATGACCTCGGCCACCGCCAAAGGCTTGATCGGGACGGCGGAGCTGACGATGACCTGGGCCGCATCCAGATATTTTTCCAAAAGCATGGGCGAAATCGTCAGCACATCCGCGATGTTATCGAAACCGCTGCCGGTATCGTCGGCCGGAAATTCCTTTTGCGTGTCGTAGTCCACCCCCAGCAGATCGCGGATCGTATTCCGGTAATCGACCCGATTGAGCCGGCGGACGGTCACCCGCCCCGGATCAGGCTTCTGCGGGTCGAGGGAAAACGCCCCGCGTTTGATCCATTCCAGGACCTTTTCCCCGATCGCGGGGGGCAGCGTCGGCCCGTCGGCGGGCGGCATGATGCCCGACCGCACATTCCGCATCGCGCGCATCCAAAGTTTGTGATCGTGCAACGCCGCATCGCTCTCAAATCCATCCAACCGCACCCCGCCCTTCTTGTTTCCGTTGCCATGACAATCATAGCAATATTCGTCCAGGATCGGCTGGATGTCTCTCTGAAAAACCTCCAAGTCGGACCCGGCTGCGACCGTTCCCGCCACCGGGAGCAGTGCCAAGCCGAGCAGCTGGCTCTTTCGTAAACACACCAGCCGCGCGAAACAGGATCGAACGATGACGCCGAAACCGGAAAGACAGGACATCATCAACAAATCCCCCGGATAAATCCCTCGGCGACTTTTGCAACAATGGTGTCGTGCTTCTTTATTCAAAACGAAACAATCAGGTCCGCAAAGTATGGAATGTAGTCGCGAAGATCGGCAACATCCACTTTGCGCTCACAAAAGAACGCAGGGACATGAAAGCCGCCCTATCCGGCGAAAACCCTGCGGGCAAAGCGGGGTCGCCGGCGTTGTCGTCCGATGAAAGACCTGGAGTTTCCCTGCCCGGCCCCATTCCCGAAATAACCTCGCCAAGCAAAGCGGCGGGGTTATTTTTTTGGGGGCAAGCCAAGCTGCCATGAAAACCAAGAAGCAAATCGTCAACAATTGGTTGCCCCGCTACACCGGCGTGCCGCTGAAGAACTTCGGCCAGTACATCCTGCTGACCAATTTCCAGCACTATGTGAAATTGTTCGCCCATTGGCATCGCGTGCCGGTGCACGGCAAGGATCATCCCATGCCCAGCGCGACCGCCCGCGGCATCACCATCATCAATTTCGGCATGGGGAGCGCCACCGCCGCGACCGTGATGGATCTGCTGAGCGCGATCAAACCGAAGGCCGTGTTGTTCCTCGGCAAATGCGGCGGCATCAAACATCGCGCGGAGCTCGGCGATCTCATCCTTCCGATCGCCGCGATCCGGGGCGAAGGCACCAGCAACGATTATTTTCCACCCGAGGTCCCGGCCCTGCCGGCCTTCGCGCTGCAAAAGGCGATCTCAACCACGATCCGCGAACACAAGCGCGACTACTGGACCGGAACGATCTACACGACCAACCGCCGCGTTTGGGAACACGACATGGAATTTAAACGGTATCTAAAAAGGATCCGGGCCATGGCCGTGGACATGGAAACCGCCACTCTCTTCATCACCGCCTTCGCCAATGAGATTCCGATCGGCGCGCTTCTTTTGGTATCGGATCAACCCATGATTCCCGAAGGCGTCAAAACCCTCGAGAGCGACCTCAAGATCAACGAGGAACATGTCGCCTCCCACATCCACATCGGAATCGATTCCCTCAAGCAGCTCATCAACAAGGGCGTCACGGTAAAGCACCTGAAATTCTGAGACGCGACTCCGCCCCGCCTCACAAACGCGGAAGGCCCCGGCCACTCCCGTGAATATTACCTCAGGGCGACGGGCGGTCCCAGCACTTCACGCAGGACGAACGCCCGCCGCAGCGCCTCCGGCGACCGCAGGTCCGCGCGCACTCCCGCGGCAGTGCGCGTCAGTTTGAGCTCATCACATCGCTTCCCGGCGGCCGTTTCGAACGGCCTGCGTTTCAGCGCCGCTTCCTTTTGCCCCTGCGCGGCGCGCAGCCGCTCGGCGAGGGCGGCCTGATGCTCGAGCATCTCCTTCGCCTGCGCGGTCTCCCGATCGACGGACGACGCGGATCGGGCCAACGGCGGCGGCGCGTCGGGCATGCCCGCCAGGCGGCGTATGACTTCCCGCATGATCGGCGGGGGCTCGCCGTCCCCCTCGCCGGACCGGGTGTGGCCTTGCCGGCGCTCCTCGATCTT
>Ga0164241_10007167_pt1 | contig 10043 bp, 7 predicted proteins | sample OricomyardsoilBY_FD_108780 | JGI IMG/M metagenome (GOLD analysis project Ga0164241, IMG submission 108780) | Backyard soil microbial communities from Emeryville, California, USA - Original compost - Back yard soil (BY) | ecosystem: Environmental > Terrestrial > Soil > Unclassified | place: USA... | reverse complement strand
ATCTTCCACCGATGATGTCCGACAGCGCACAGCTGGCAACGTTGCTGCCTCCTTTCGCTGCCGCGCACCGCGCCCGGGCAGGTAGCCCGGTGACGGTTGCCACCGATTGGCTTGGCTTCCGCCAGCTCTACTGGTGGCGAGGAGAGCATGCGGCGGCTGTCTCGACGAGCGCCCGCGCATTGTCCGTGCTGGCAGGCGGCGAACTCGACATGGCGGGCCTCGGCGCCCAGGCAATGATCGGCTGGCAGATCGGCGACCGAACACCGTTCGCAGGCGTCCGAGCGTTTGGGCCCGCGACGATCGCCAAGCTCACCGAGGGCACTCTGGAGCTCACTTCCTACGCCCCTCCACTGACGCACGAAGGGCCGGTGCCGACGCTCGACGACGCGGTCGAGGAGATGGCAGGGATCCTCAGAGGCTTCCAGTCGCGTTACCTGGACGTGCATCCCGACACCGTCTTGCAGCTCACGGGCGGGATCGACTCGCGAATCCTCCTCGGTGCGATTCCCAAAGAGCGACGACGTGGCCTGAGCGCACTGACCCTGGGCGAGGAAACGCATCCGGACGTCGTCATCGCAGGCCGACTGGCCGCCCGATACGGCATGCGCCACGAGACCCATCGCCTCGACGAGGTCGTCCCGACGCCGGCGGAGGCGAACGCGCTGGCGCTGGCCGCAGCAAAGGCCCTCGAGTATCAGGCGAGCCCGATGGCACTCGCGCCGCTGCTGCTCGTGGAGGCGCTACTTGCACAAGCGCATCGGCTGTCCGGCCTGGGCGGGGAGGTTGCGCGCGGCTTTTACTACGCGGGGCAGCCCGCAGACGCACAGACCTCACCTCGCCTCGTCGAGCGACTCGCGGAGTGGCGCATCTTCGCCAACGAGGCGGTCGAGGCCGATGCCCTGAACACGACGTTTTTCCGCGAGGCCCGCGAAGGGACGCTCGCCACCCTTGGGACGCTCTTTGACCAGGGAGACTGGCTGCGCGCCACTGACTCGTTCTATCTCTACCACCGAATGCACCGGTGGGCGGGAGTGCACGGAACCGTCGCCGCCGTCCGTCGCCGGGCCGTCAACCCGATGTTCGACCGCCGCTTCATCGAGCTTGCCCTCAGGGTCGCACCGGCCGACAAGAGGGATTCGATGCTGCTCGGTCGGCTCATGGCGAAGCTTGATCCGGAACTGGCCGAGATCCCGATCGACTCCGGTCTCGTGCCGTCGCGGCTCGGTACACGGGACTTCCGCACACGGGTCGCGATCGGGCGGGTCACTGCGCGTCGGATGCTGAGCAAGGCCGGACAGAAGCTGGCCCACGCCCGCCGCGCGCAACTCGGGGCTGCCGGCGCTGCGAATCTCGTGGTCGCCCACTGGCGTGATTCACCGACATCGTGTCAGGCTCTGTTCGACCTCCCGATGCTCAACGAGCCGTGGGTCGAGGGTCTCGTGAGGGGAGATCACGAAGCCGCGCCGACCACCGTTGCCTTCCTCGTAAACATACTCGCTGCAGTGTCCCCGAACGATGCCGACTAGGATGCACCTGCAGATGCCGCCTTCCTCATGTCGTCGGCAGGTCAATTGATGGTCGCCCGCCGACACACTTCGCTTCTGGCGGGAGCCGTCGGAGCATTGGTGCTCGCCGCCGTCGCCGCACAGACGGTTTTTGCCCGGTCGGCGCCCGCCCGAGGGACAGAGGCGATGCCCCGCGCCACAGCGGCGACGTGCACCGGCCGGATCGATCACGTGCCGGGAGGGCCCGACGGCACTGGAACGTGCTGGCCCGGCCCGGGCAACACGGGCGTTCCCCCTGGCACGTCCCTCACGAATTACACCGGCCCGTGCACGATCGCCGCGGCCAACACCGTGATCGACAGCAAGTTGGTCAACTGCACGCTCAGCATTCAAGCCGCGAATGTCACGATCAAGAACAGCAAAGTCAACGGCAGTGTCATCCTCGATGTCGACCGGCCGGCGTCGAAGTCTTGGTCCTTATCGCTTCAGGACTCCGAGGTTGATGGCGGGCAGCAGCCGTTGGCAGCCGTTGGGTGGGGCAATCTCCGCGTGCTCCGGGCGAACATACATGGTGGCCAGACCGAGGTCCAGTGTGAGGAGAACAGCGTGTCGTGTCTCGTGCAGGATTCCTATCTGCACGGGCAGTACCTCCCGCCCGATCAGCCATGGCACTTGGGTGGATTCTTGAGTGACGGCGGCCAGCAGATGACGCTGCGGCACAACTTCGTCGTCTGCGATGCGCCGGTGAACCTGGTCCAGGAAGGGTGCACGGGCGACATCAACCTCATCCCCAACTTCGCGGCCATCAACGGCGCCCTGATCGAGCACAATCTTCTGGGAGCCAACGTCGGCCTGTCCTACTGCACGTACGGTGGCGAGAAGCCGTCTTCCACGACGCCCAACTCGTACAACGTCGTCTATCGTGACAACGTGTTCCAGCGCGGCGCCAATGGGACGTGCGGTGCGTACGGGCCGGTGACGGACTTCAACGTCAGGAACGCGGGAAACCAGTGGACCAACAACACCTGGGACAACGGCGTCACGATCAACGCCGATGGTTCCAGCGGCAAAGAAGCGGCCGACACCGACCGCGACGGCCTGAGCGACGACGCGGAAGTGCGCCGCTACCGTACCGATCCGCGATTACGTGACACCGACCGCGACGGCTTGACCGACGACGTGGAGGTGCGCACGTACCGCACCGACCCGCTCAAGCGCGACACCGACCGCGACACCCTCAGCGACAGTGCCGAGATCCGTCGCTACCACACCGACCCTCGTAAGCGCGACACCGACCGCGACGGCCTGACCGACGGCGCCGAGGCCCTCCGGTACCACACGAGCCCGCGCAAGCGAGACACCGACGGCGACGGCTGGAGCGATCGAGCCGAGATTCGCGCCAAGACCGACCCCCGCGACCGTCGCAGCCGTCCCGGCTCATCTGCTGCGAGGTGACGAGTCCCGGCGACAGCCGATGACGCCCGACGACAACCGCCTCTCGGTCATCATCGTCTCGCACAATAGTGCCGAATGGTTGGGTGCGTGCCTGTCGAGTGTTCGGGAGAGGTCCGGGAGCCTCGACATGGAGATCATCGTCGTCGACAGCGGTTCGACCGATGACACTGTGGGGTTCGTCCACCGGGAGTTTCCGGACGTTCGGGTGCTGACGACGGAAAATCGCGGCTTCGCATCGGCGAACAACCGTGGGCTCGAGGTGGTGAACGGGAGCTGGGTCCTGTTCCTCAATCCGGATACGAGAATTCTCTCCGGGACACTGGAGGGGCTCGTGACCCTGCTGCGAGCCCGCCCCATCGTCGGCCTCGCAGGCGTCAAGCAGATCGACGAGGACGGGATCATGGACCCGACGATGCGACGATTTCCAAACGCAGTTCGGACATTCTTCGACGGCGTCGGTGCCGAGCGATTGCCGTTCCAAGCCTCCTGGAAGGGAGAACGCGTCCTCGACATCCCGCTCTACGATCGCGAGACACCATGTGATTGGACGGTCGGGTCGTTCATGCTCGCCCGAAAGGACGCGATCGACGAGGTGGGCGGTATGGACGAGCGTTTCTTTCTCTACTGCGAGGAGACCGACCTCTGCCTACGCCTGCGACGAGGAGGCTGGGAGATCGTCCACTTCCCGCAGATGACAATCTTCCACCAGAGCAGCAGGACACCCTCCGACGCGCTGAGTCGGCAGATGGCGTTCGCACGACGCCAGTACATGACGAAGCACTTTGGGCGTGTCCACCGCGTTGCGGGCACCGTCGCGCTCGGCTTCGGATATGCGGTCCGCTCGCTCTCCCCCTCCCGCGGCCGAGAGGCGGCGCGACGCAGAGCGGTAGCGCGAGCCGCGCTGTGGACGCTTCTCGGGCTCACGGCGCCGCCGTTCGCTCGAAGCTAGCGGTTCACGTCCCCGCGCAGGAACTCGGCAGTGGTTGGTCGCCCGTGCGGGACAAGACCGGAGGAGACGCGCGTGCGTAAGCCGAGTACTCTGTGCGTAGGCGTCGGGGAAGGTCGACGAGGGATGCAGGGGGGGCGCGACGGGGCATGACACGCAGCGAACGACGCGGCGGCGAAAGCCGTATCCGGGTGGGCGCGTGAACGCTCGTCCCTACGCCCGGCTCCACGGCCTCGACGGTATTCGTGGCGTGGCGGCGCTTTTCGTCGTCCTTCACCACTGCTGGCTGCTGTCGTTCCCGGGGTACCCGCGCGATACCGGGCCGTGGTGGCTCGGTTGGCTCATCTACGGGCATTTCGCGGTGGTTGTCTTCATCGTGCTCTCCGGCTTCTCGTTGTCGATCGCTCCCGCCAGGTCGGCGTGGCAGATCCGCAGCGTCCGCGAGTTCGCAAGAAGGCGGGCATGGCGGATCCTGCCGCCGTACTGGGCTGCGCTCGTGTTCAGCCTCGCCGTTGCCTGGTGGATTGTCGCCCAACCGAACACGGACGAGCCAACGGCGAAGTCCGTGGCCGTCTACGGGTTTCTCGTGCAGGACATCATCGGCTCGCCGAGCCCGAACGGCGCCTTCTGGTCGATTGCCATCGAGGCACAGCTGTATCTGCTGTTTCCACTCCTCCTGCTGGTTCGGCGGCGGTGGAGCGCCGCGGTGATGCTCGGGTCGATGACGGCGATCGTCGTGATGACAGCCACCCTCGCACCACACGATCGATATGTGGACAAGCTCATGCGGCTTACACCGCAGTTCGGCGCACTGTTCACCGTTGGAATCGTCGCCGCGGGGATCCTCGTCGCATCGGACCGGGTACGTCAGCTGCCATGGCATTGGCTCGCGCTCATCGCGGTCGTCCCCGTGGTACTAGTGATCGGTTCGCGGGGGTCGGTCTGGACCGTGAGCAACTTCACGTGGGTCGATCTGGCGCTTGGCCCTGCAACCGCGCTGCTTCTCGCCGGGGTCGCAGTCGGCAAGCCAATGATCCTCGTCCGGCCGCTCGAGAGTAGGCCGCTCCAGCGACTCGGAGCCTGCTCCTACAGTCTGTACCTCACACACTCGCCGATCGTGGTGACGGTGCATCACGTGCTGCGGCGTCTCGACATGGAGCCTGGGATACCGATGTTCTTCGTCACGCTCGCGATCGCGGTCCCGCTTGCGGTCGTCTTCGCGATGTGGTTTGCGACGCTGTTCGAGATTCCGTTTCAGAGACACCGTAGCTGGGCTTCCTGGCGGGAGGTCGTCTCGGCGCGCTGGGGCACGCGGAGTGTCGGCGAGACCGAGTAGCGATCTGGAGTAGACGACCCTGGCCCGATCGATGGAATCCGCAATGCCGACCGACCTCAAGCGAGCCGCAGCGCGCGGTGTCGCATGGAAGATCTCCGTCGAAGTCATCACGCAGATCACGAGGCTGGCGCTCTTGCTCGTCCTGGCACGGCTGCTTACCCCATCCGAGTTCGGGGTCGCGAGCATCGTGATGGCGTTCGTCATCTTCGTGCCACTCTTCGCCGACCTCGGGCTCGGAGCCTCCCTCATCCAGGCGCCGACGTTGACCGAGGTCGACAGGTCGACCGTCTTCTGGACGTCCCTCCCGCTAGGCCTCGGCTTCATGTGCCTCGGCATCGCGCTTTCGTGGCCTCTCGCGTCGATCTACGACGATCCGTCGCTTCAGCCTATGTTCGCGGCGTTCTCCGTCTGCTTCCTCCTCGCGTCGCTTACGTCCGTACCAAGCGCTCTGCTCATCCGGGCGATGCACTTCCGCGCACTTGGGATACGCGTGATCGCCGGCACCCTCTTCGGCGCCTCGATAGCCATCGCGCTCGCTTTCGGCGGGTTCGGGGCATGGGCGATCGTCGGAGGAGAGATCGCGAACCGGGCCATGTCGCTCGTCACGATCTGGCTCCAGTCGCGCTGGCGGCCGAAACGCACCTTCTCGCGTCGGAAGCTGAGGGAGCAGTTCGCGTATGGAGGAACGCTCTTCGGCGGGTATCTCCTACTGCAGTTCTCCCAGACCGTCCAGGCGCTCATGGTCGGCCGGTTGCTCGGCGCGACCGCGCTCGGTCGCCTCACCGTCTCGCAGACGCTCGTCTATCTCCCTTTCAACCGGATTGCAGGCCCGATCCAAGAAGTGATGTTCCCGACGTTCTCCCGGATGCAGGACGAACCGACGCGCATCCTTGGAGCGCTGAATCGCGTCAACCAGGTCATCGCCGCGATCGCGTTTCCGAGCCTGGCGGGACTCGCCATCCTGGCGCCCGAGTTCACCGCCGTCGTGCTCGGGTCGAGATGGGCGGGCACGGAAGACGTGATCCGCGTCCTCGCCCTCGCGGGCATGGTGCTGGCCCTCCAGCGGGTGAACTTCAGTGTTCTGTCCGCACGGGGGTACTCCAGGTTGGTCATGTGGGTGGGCGCCGGTGCGGTCGCGTCGACCGCCGCGGCGATCCTCGTGGCATACCCCTTCGGGCTGGTCGCGACGGTCGCAGCGCTCGGTGTGCAGATGCTGGCGCTCCAGGCCGTGATCATGTGCCTCACCGCCCGCGCGGTCGACGCGCGCTTCCGAGATCTCGCTTTCCCACTCGCGCGGATCGCGGCCGCGACAGGCGTGATGGCGGTGGCTGTGATCGCCGTGGTCGGGGCGCTCCGCGAGATCGGTTTCGGGAACGCCGGGACCCTGCTGGCCGGGATCGTGGCAGGTTCTGCCGTGTTCGTTCCTCTTCTGCTACGGCTCGAGCCGGAGTTGATCAGCGAGGTAAGAGGCTTCCTCGGCCAGGGTCGCGGGTCGATGGAAGGCCACGAGCCCGGCTCGTCCGGGACGGGCGGGGGCCTGACCACCGAGACGACTGCGTCGCGATGACGGAGCGCGCGCCAACGGCGGCGCCACTCATCTCGTTCGGGTTGCCTGTCCGGAACGGAGCGGCGACCATCGCGCAGACAATCGAGTCGGTCATGGCCCAGACGTTCGAGGACTGGGAGCTCGTCATCTCAGACAACCAGTCGACGGACGAGACACCCGAGATCTGCGCCGCCTTCGCAGCCCAAGACCCGCGGGTTCGCCATGTCCCGACCGGCCGCGACCTGACGATTCACGAGAACTTCCGCGCCACGTTCTGGCGGTCGCGCGGCACGTACTTCCGGTGGCAGGGAGATGACGACTGGCTGGAGCCGAAGTATGCCGAGCGCACAGTGGCGGCGCTTGCAGGGTCCCCCGAATCCGTCCTCTGCACGACGGTTCAGCAGTACTACCGGGATGGTCGCGCGGTACCGGTGAGCGATCCCGTCCGCGCACTCGGCGCGGTCGATTCGAAGGATCCCGCAACCCGGCTGCGCGCATTGCTCCACCTTCTCGAGAAGGGTGGCCTGGGGATCGACCCCGTCTACTCGATGGTGCGGCGCGACGTCGCCGCACAGACGGGACTCCAGGGGTCGATTCGCGATGGCGACTTCGTCTACTCGTGCGAGATGGCGCTCCTCGGCCCCTTCGTTCATGTACCCGAGGTCCTCGCGCATCGCCGGTTCTTCGCGGACTCCCACATCGGGATCTCGAGGAAGTTCCTCCAACGCGAGCAGTCGATCCTCTGCGTGGCCCGAGCTTCGAGAGGCCTGCCGCTGCAATTGCGCACGCGCGTGCTCGCAGCACTCGTCGGCTTCGCGGCGCGAGAGCACGCGCACGGCGTTCGACGCCGGGCCCGCTCGCTCAGAGACCGCGTCAGCACGCGTCGCGCTCGAGGCTAGGCTCCCTCCGCAGGACGAGTTCCGTCACCTCGGGCCGCGCGAAGAAGCGGAACGGGACGAACGTGGTTCCGGTTCCGGGTGAGACGTGCATCGTCCCTGCCCTCGTCTCGTACACGCCCGACACGAGCCGGGCGCGAGGATGGGCGAGAGTGACCCGTCGACCCGGAAACGGGATGCAGATCTGGCCCCCGTGGAGGTGGCCGGCGAGGATGAGGTCGAACGCGCGGTCGGGGAGTCGCTCGGCGATGCGGGGGAAGTGACACAGGAGGATGGTCAGCTCCGCACGCGGGTCGGACAGCTCGTGGGACCGCGACCGCTTAGCCCGGTAGGAGACCGGGTCGACCCCGACGACCGCGACCTGCTCGCCGCGGAGCGTGACGACCACGGCACCGTCCCGAAGGAGTGTCGCCTCGTCGAGGTCGTCCAGCTCGGCGGCCTGTGAGAACGGATCGCGCGTCACGGCGACGTCGTGATTGCCGAGCACGACGAACGGGTTGTCGAGCCGGGCGAGGAGCGCCCGCAGCCGGCGCTCGCCACGCGGGTGGGAGACGAGGTCGCCCGTGATGCACACGAGGTCGGGCTTGCGCTGGCCGACCCACTGCGCAGCCCGTTCGCTGGCGCGGTTGCCTGGCGAGAGGAAGGCACCCAGGTGGAGGTCGGAGAGGTGACCAATCCGGATCCCGTCCAGCTCCTCGGGGAGATCCCGGATCGGCACCTCGAGCACTCGGCGGCGGAGCCAGCCGGCCTCGAACCACGCATAGGCACAGACGAGGAGGGCCACGCATGCCAGGACGAGTACGACATCCATGCCGGCACCCTAGAGACGTCGGTCGGCGGACTCGGTAGCGTCAGGGCTGGCTACAGCGCCAGCTTCTCGAGCACCGGCTGCATCGAGACGACGTGACGCTTGAAGCGGAGCTCGGAGTCTTCGAGGCCAGCGGCGACGCCGATGAGCTGTGAGAGGTGGAGGATCGGCATCTGGAAGTCCTTGCCTGTCTGCTTCTTGAGCTTCGACTGCCACGCGTCGAGTGAGAGGTGGCAGAGCGGGCACGGCGTGACCATCGCGTCGGCGCCGGCTTCCTTTGCCTGCTCGATCGGCTGGATCAGCTCGGCGAGGGCCGTGTCCTCGCGCGCCTGGATGATGGGGAAGCCGCAGCACTTGACCTTCGCCGGGTAGTCGATCGCCTCGCCGCCGCACGCGGCGATGATCCGCTCGAGCGAGTCGGGCCGGTCGGGATCCTCGAAGCCCATCAGCTTCGATGGGCGCAGGATCTGACAACCATAGAACGGCGCGATCTTGAGGCCACGAAGACCCTTGTGGGCGACCTCCTGCAGCATGCCGAAGCTCTCGCCGGCGACGAGCCAGAGGAAGTGGACGCAGTCGACGTCCGTTTCATAGCGCGGCGCGCCGACCTTCTCGAGGTTGTCGTTGACGCGCTCGCGGAGGGCCTGGTCGCCCAGGAGCTGGTAGTTCGCCTGACGGAGGTTGAGGGTGCAGACGTTGCAGACCGTCATCAATGTGTCCGCGCCCGTCGCGGCCGCGTAGGCGAGGATCCGCGCGTTCAGGTGCAGGTAGTAGTCGGGCTCGGCCTCGTGGATGTCGCCGGCGCCGCAGCACGTGACGGACTCGAGCTCGATCAGTTCGTAGCCGACCTTCGGTGCCAGCGCTTGGGTGGAGGAGTCGAGCTCCTTGGCGGAGAGGCTCGCGAGACACCCCTTGTAGTAGGCGACCTGCTTCACGTGACGGGCTCCTCGTCGGGGAGATAGGGCTTGGGGAACGACCTCGGGTCGTCATACGGGTGGCTCGGGCCGTCGACCGTCTCGCCGTGGTGGGCCAGGTGCTGGAGCGCCTTCTCGCCCTGCACGATGCCCGCGGCGCCGTCGCGACCCTGGCCCTTCACGAGATCGAAGAGGGCGCGCGACTCTCCCACGTCCGCCGCGACATGCGGCGGGAACGGCGGTGGCACCTTTCCCTTGGGCAGGAGCGACATGGCGAACTTGATCTCCTTGATCGCCTTGACGACGCCCTGCGTCTTCGGGACGAGCTCGGTCTCGCGCAGCCATCCGGTCGTCTTGGCCGAGGTGACGAACCACTTCGCGTGGCGCGCGCCCATGTCGCGGTCGATGCCGGCCTTCATCGCCTCGGCGCCGAGCTTCGCGATCGCGTCACGCGGGTCGACACCCTTTGGGCAGCGCTCGTTGCAGAAGTAGCAGCGGGTGCAGTCCCAGATCCCGTGCTCGTCGTTGTAGCGCGCCAGGCGCTCGATCGTGGCGCCGTCGCGCGCGTCGCCGACGAAGCGGAAGCCCTTGGCGAGCGCAGCGGGGCCGAGGAAGTCGGGGTCGGACTCCATCGAGT
>Ga0164241_10007166_pt1 | contig 10044 bp, 8 predicted proteins | sample OricomyardsoilBY_FD_108780 | JGI IMG/M metagenome (GOLD analysis project Ga0164241, IMG submission 108780) | Backyard soil microbial communities from Emeryville, California, USA - Original compost - Back yard soil (BY) | ecosystem: Environmental > Terrestrial > Soil > Unclassified | place: USA... | reverse complement strand
TTATGTGCGCGGACAGTTCGCGCAGATGGGGCTTGCTGATGTTGAAGACGACGCTGTTTTCAACGTATATGGGCGTCTGCCGGGGAAATATCCCGCTTTGCCAGCCCTGATGGTCGTCGCTCATACCGATACTGTATTTGGTGCGGAAACCGACCTGACCCTCCGACGCATTGGCGACTCGCTGCATGGCCCGGGAATCGGCGATAACAGCATGGGCGTGGCGGGATTGTTGGGCGTTCTCCATTACCTGACCAGCCGGAAAATCCAACTGGAACGGGACATCTGGTTTGTTGCGACCTCGTGTGAAGAGGGTTTGGGCGACCTTAAAGGGATGCGCGCCGCTTTTGAACGCCTTAAATCTACCATTGCTGGCGTGATTAACCTAGAGGGATTGGCCTTCGGACATGTTTATCATGCCGGTATCGCGGTCAAGCGGCTACACATCACGGCTCAGACGGGCGGCGGTCACAGTTGGCTACACTTCGGACGGGCGTCCGCCATTCATTCTCTGATGCAGTTGGGTGCAAGAATCGGGGCAATTAAGCCGCCGGTACGCCCGCGCACCACTTATAATATCGGGGTAATTGAGGGCGGCGTCTCGATTAATACCATCGCTGCCAGCGCCTCGATGTGGTTGGACTTGCGCTCGGAACAGGCGGATGCGTTGGCGACTTTGGAGCAGGATGTCAGGGCAATTATCGCGTCCCTGACCTCTGATGAGGTACATTTTAATGTTGAAGTGGTCGGTGAGCGTCCCGCTGGATACCTGTCCCCTGACCATCCGCTGGTACAAGCATCTATCGAAGCCTTGAATTATGTCGGGGTGCGGGCTGTGCTAGAAACGGGCAGCACGGATGGTAATATCTCCCTGTCCGGCGGGTGTCCGACGGTGACGGTAGGGATTAGTCGTGGTGGGAACGCGCACCGCTTGGATGAGTATGCCGAAACCACCCCAATCCGCGACGGGATGTTACATTTGTTGATGCTGGTCATGACGGCTTCACGCGCCGAGGGGGTTTTATAACAAATGACTCGTTATTTTGTGACCGGAAGTAACCGTGGTATCGGGCTTGAACTCGTCCGCCAGCTATTGCTACGCCCTGATTCGATGGTGTTGGCGACCTGCCGCGACCCGCTTCAAGCGGATGACCTGCAAGCGCTCAACGCTCAGTATGGCGAACGGTTGACCGTCCTCCCGTTGGAAGTGACCAACGAAACCAGCATTTATAAAGTCGCCGCGCTAACCTCAAACCATGTCGATGCGTTGGATGTCATTATCAACAACGCAGCCGTCAATGTGGACGATGAAGCCCAGAGCTTATCGGGCATCACCCAAAAGACCTTTTTGGAGGTATTGAACATCAATACTGTTGCGCCGTTGCTCATCGCACAGGCGTTGGTTGGGTTGTTGAGAAAAGGCGTCAACCCCAAGTTGGTCAATATCAGCACAGGGATGGCCTCGTTGGAACAGCGCAATTACGGCGGGTCGTATGCCTATTGCGCCAGCAAGGCGGGGCTGAATATGACCACCCGTGGCTTGGCGGTTGATATGCGCGAGGTGACGGTGATTGCGCTCGACCCGGGTTGGGTCAAAACCCGCATGGGCGGGGCGGGCGCACAACTTACGCCAGAAGAATCCATCGGCGGAATCTTGAGCGTGATTGACGGCTTGACGCTCTCCGATTCGGGTGGCTATTTCCGCTGGAACGGCAAACGCCTTCCGTGGTAAGGCGGGACGAACAGAATAAATGAAAACGCCCCCACGATACTGCGAGGGCGTTTTGTTTCGGGCGTGATTAATCTTCTAACGTGCTGATGTCGCCTTCCGGCGTCCCCATCGCACGCGCCTTCAGCACGCGCCGCATGATTTTGCCGCTGCGCGTCTTGGGCAAGATGTTGACGAATTCAATCTTGGTCGGGACAGCAATCGGCCCGATTTCCTTGCGGATATGGTCTTTCAGCGAATCGACCAATTCATCTGAGCCAGTCTGCCCTGCGATGAGGATGCAGTAGGCGTAAATCACGCTCCCGCGCACCTCGTCAGGGACGCCAATCACGGCGGCCTCAGCCACGGCTGCATGGCTGACCAAGCCAGATTCGACTTCCGCCGTCCCCAAGCGGTAGCCGCTGACTTTAATCACGTCGTCGATACGACCAATCACCCAGATATACCCGTCATCGTCCTTGCGGGCGCTGTCACCCGCCAGATACCAGCCCTTATCCGAAAAGGTATTCCAATATTGGGCGATATAACGGTCTGGGTCACCCCACACCGTCCGCAACATCGACGGCCACGGCTGCTTAATCACCAGCCGTCCTTCGACGTTGGGCGCGCACGAATTGCCGTCATCATCGACCACATCGACATCAATGCCCGGGAAGGGGCGGGTGGCGCTTCCGGGTTTCAACGGCGTGACCGGCAACGGGGTAATCATGAAGCCGCCTGTTTCGGTCTGCCACCATGTATCCATAATCGGGCAGCGTTCACCGCCGACGTGCTTGTGATACCAGCGCCACGCTTCGGGGTTAATCGGCTCTCCAACGCTCCCCAACAGGCGCAAGCTGCTCATATCATGCTTGGCAGGCCACTCATCACCGTAGCGCATCAGCCCGCGGATGGCTGTCGGCGCACAGTACAAAATGCTGACTTTATACTTGGCAATTAATTCCCACCAGCGGTCATAGCCCGGGTAGGTCGGCGCGCCTTCATACATCAGGCTGGTAGCGCCCAGAATCAGTGGCGCGTACACGATATAGCTGTGGCCTGTAATCCAGCCCGGGTCGGCGGCGCACCAATACACATCATCGGGCTTGATGTCGAAAACCCATTCCAGCGTCGTGCTGGTATAGACCATATACCCGCCGTGGGTGTGTAAAATGCCCTTCGGCTTGCCAGTTGACCCACTGGTATACAGGATGAACAACGGGTCTTCCGCGTCCAAGACTTCCGTATCGGCTTCGGGGTTGGCGTCCGCCATCACGTCATGCCACCACAGGTCACGCCCTTCAACCCATGTCACGTCTTGTTGCGTGCGCTTATAGACCACGACGTTTTTGATGGTCGGGGATTTTTCTAGCGCCAAATCTGCGATGTCTTTCAAGTTGACCGTTTTGCCACGTAACCATGCGCCGTCACAGGTCACGAGGACGGTGCTTTGCGCGTCATTGATGCGGTCAGCCAACGCCTGTTCGCTGAAGCCGCCATAAACCACGGTGTGGGGTGCGCCAATCTTGGCACAGGCCAGCATCGCGGCGATAATCTCAGGCACACGCCCCATGTAAATCGTGACGGTATCGCCCTTTTTGATGCCCAAATCGCGCAGCACATTGGCGAACTTATTGACCGTCTCATATAACCACTGGTAGGTGATTGTGCGGGTATCGCCGGGTTCACCCTCCCAGTGATAAGCCACCTTATCGCCTTTGCCCGCCTTGATGTGGCGGTCTAGCGCGTTATGAACGATATTGACCTGTGCGCCAGTAAACCATTTATAAAACGGGGCTTGTGACCGGTCTAGCACGGTATCCCACGGTTTGAACCAGTCATAATGCTCGGCGGCGCGTTTCGCCCAAAATGCCTCAATATCTTGCATTGATTCTTGGTACAGGGCGACATCATCTTTGATAATCGCTTGCGCCTTGACCGCCTCAGAGGGGTAAAACCACTCGTTGGTATTCGTTTGAAAATCGGACATGTTGTTGTCACTCCAAAAAAGACTTGCCTAAGCGAGAAGCCGCACCGCTTCGGCGGGGCGATGCGGCATTTCCCGTACACACATCTATGACTCTAACGGCTGAACAGGCTTTTGGCAAAGAACCATAGGTTAGCGGGACGTTCCGCCAGCCGACGCATGAAGTAGGGATACCATGTCACGCCGAATGGGACATAGACGCGAACGGTGAATCCCTCTTTCGCCAATTCGACCTGACGGCTGCTGCGGATGCCATATAACATCTGGAACTCGAAACGGTCTTTGGGGGTCGCGTGGGTCTGGACGCTGGTACGGGCGGACTGAATCATATTTTCATCGTGGGTAGCGATGCACAGGTAGGCGGGTGGTGCTGATTGCACATAATCGTCCACCAATTGACGGTAATGGTCGTCTACATCGGCCTTTTCGGGGAAGGCCACCGTCGCCGGTTCAAGATACGCGCCTTTGCACAGCCGGATATGACTGCCCTCAGCGGCTAACTGTTTCATATCCTCACGACTGCGGTACAAATAAGCCTGAATCACCGTGCCAAAATTGGTGAACCCGTATTCATCGCGCAAGGTACGGTATAAGCCGATGGTGGTGTCGGTATAGGCCGTGCTTTCCATGTCCATCGTGACAGGCATGTTATCGGCGTCTTTAGCGGCTTGTAGAATCGTCCGCAAATTGTTGATGCACAGGTCTTGACTGATGTCTAAACCGAGGTGAGTGGGTTTGAGCGAGATGCCGCTGCCAAGTTTTTGCGTATGGATGGCTTTCACCGCCGCCACATACATCTCGACGACCTCAACGGTATCCTCGGCTTTTTCGACGCTCTCGCCCAAGTAATCTAAGGTGACTTTTAGGCCATCAGCATTTAGCCTACGGACGACTTCTAATGCCTCGGTTAATGTCTCGCCCGCCACAAATCGCAGGGCAACCCGCCGCGCCAAAAAGAATCGGCTCGTCATTGCACGCGCCCAGCGCGCCGTCGATAGGTATAGTAAAAAACGTCGTATCATCGCAAAAAAGCCCCCGTGTCATTCATAAAGCACGGGGGCTGATTATACATCACGGTTTATCGCGATGGTTGGGTGAGATGTTGGTCAAGCGCGGCGCGTAAGCTACCACCATCAATGCGACTGCTCATGTCGATGCTCATGGGGGATACTGAAACCACCCCCTCGTGCAAGACCGCGTAAATATCGCTATCCGGTTCAGCGGTTTGCGGGTCGAGGAGTTTTGTATACCCGGGCGTGCCATCTTCGCTCATGTGCTTCTTTTGGGCGCGGGTCGGCCAGAATAAGCGCTTACGTGAGACGCGGGTCAATTTCCACGGCGTATCGGAAGTCGCGTGGGTCGGGACTTCAATCTTCAGCACATCGACATCGGGGAAACTCTTGCCAGATAAAATCAACTCTCCGAACAGATGGGTGAAATAAGCGGCTGCGCGGAAATTAACTTCACGGCTGTAGCTGGTATGCAAACCTTGCGGGACTTGTAAGCTGACGGCAATGGCGGGGATGCCCAGTGCAGCCGCTTCGAGCGCCGCGCCGACTGTGCCAGAAATCGTAACGCCGTTGCCGACATTCTCACCATAATTGATGCCGCTGACGACCAGCGCAGGCCAGCGCTCAGTTATTTCATATACGCCGTGCTGTACCGATTGGGCGGGCGTCCCACCGACACCATAAGCAGTGATGGTCTGACCATTGAGGGTTAGCTCCCGCTCCACCACGTTGCCACGACTGTAGAGGGGGAGGCTACGCCCCATGCCGGATTGCTGCTCAATAGGGGCGACAATCAGCACATCAGCGATGTCTAAGAACGCCTCTGCCGACGCCCATAACCCCGGCGAATCAATACCGTCATCATTGGTGAATAGGACTAGAGGGCGTTGGGAGGTCATTAGAATTGTCTTTCTCGTGAGTTCAAAACCAAAGGCCATGAGAGAAATTCCCACGGCGAGAGTGTTTTATCAAAATACACCCGAAATGCGATTTAAAGATTAAAACCACATTAAATTGTGTTTGGTGTGTGCATAAAGTTTATCTTACCCGTATCCACACAAGGGTAAACGTATCAAATCTGGACTCTCGACGGATGCCCCGTTGGTCGTCCATGCGAATGATGGATTAGGGTAGGGACGCGCAACGGCGCGTCCGTTATGTCATGATGAACTATTTTCTTTCGTCATACGTCTAATGTGGAATGATTCCTGCTAATTCTCCCCACGAGGAAAACGAGAGGCCGTTGATGTTTCCGTTTTAGCCCTCACCCTAAATCCCTCTTCCTCAGGGCGAGGGACTTAAAAACACACGCTTCGCCCCTTCTCCATGAGGGAGAAGGGGCGGGGATGAGGGCTAAAGTGGCTAAAAGCAGCAAGTCATTTCACATCAGACGTGTCATCTAAATTTTGATACGTTTTCTTAATCCAAACCCGTATCACTTGCCTCACCACCGAAATCATAATAGAATATTTAATCTGTTTTTAGGGGAAATGATTGATTATGAGCCAAAATACGCCACAGCGTTTATATCTGATGCAAGTTGGGGATATGCCGGAATATGAGATTCCGATTGTGTGCTATCTGGTGCAAATGAGTGACGGCAAGAATATTTTGATTGACAGTGGTCTACCGGAGATTATGCCTGAAGGAGAAACAGAGTTCGAAAATGGGCTGGATGTTATCGAGCAGTTGGCGAGCATTGGCCTAAAACCAGACGATATTGATACCGTCATTTCGACTCATTATGATGGCGACCATGCCGGAAGACACGCGGCCTTCACGAAGGCGCACTATGTCGTTCAGCGCCTGCATCATTTTGATGCCGCGAGCAACCCACGTTATGCAGCCATTCGATCCCAATGGGATCAGCCCCTGGAGCGTATTCGGTTGGTGGACGGTGACACGGAGTTGCTGCCCGGACTGACGCTGATTGAGACGAGTGGGCATGTGCCGGGGCATCAATCGGTGCTGATATGGTTGCCCAAAACGGGGGCGATTTTATTGACGGTTGATGCTGTACCCTTTGGCGCGGGATTTACCCGTGACCAGCAAGGCGATGGTAGCAACCGTGACGCCGAAGCGATTCGCGCCAGCACGATTAAACTGCTTGATTTGGTCGAACAAGAGCATATCGGACTCGTGATTTTCGGTCATGACGTGGCGCAGTGGAAAACACTCAAAAAATTACCGGAGTTTTACGACTAAAGCAGCATTTAAAGTCAATACCTTCGCCAATTTCGCCCATAATCCATCTATCAGGGCGGACAACGCGGGCGTTAGTAGGGACACCGCACTGACGTATCCGTTTTGGCGAAGGTATCTTAAATCCAACCCGTTTTAAGTTGTGAATGCCACACCATCCCGTACCGCCGCTTGGAGTATCTCAAGGTTTATATCTTTCAGCGCTTTAAACTTGATGCAATAGCCTGTCACACTGGCCTTCCCAAGTTTTTCCCCATAGGTCTGGGCTAAATATTTCTTATCTTCAATACCAAGGATATAGACAGAGATTCCGGTTGTGTTGGCGCTCAAGCCAATTTGATAGAACTCTTTGTTTTTTCCATCCGCATATTTTATGGTTCGTAGTCCATATCCTATATTAGGATTAGAAACGACTCTATCCGCATCGTTTTTACCATCCAGAAACCATAATTTACAGGCAGGCATGGCTTCCAGAATGATGCGGTGCAACGCTTGCATATCACTCTGTTTGGGTTCAGGTTGGCTGGTAATATACGTTTCGATTTGGTCTTCTATGGTCATTTGTAGGGGCGTCCTGTGAAGATATGGCACACCCCACTATTTTAGCACAAATGTTTTACTTTAAGTTATTAGAAATACCGTCGTCAAAACGGACAAGCCTCACTGACTTGTCCGGTAATTGAGATTATGTCGCGTTTTACGCTTGTAATTTGTCGCAATTTCGCCGAGAAAAGCGCCATTGGTAGCGAGGGATAGGGTGGTACGGGCGGAGGATTGTATTTCGGAGAGCAACTTGGGATGAGGACGGCGGGCGCACATGCGGGTGCGCCCCTACGAAATTTCCGATGACATAGGTTTAGAACATCGTCACCAGATGTCCCGCCCATAAAATATGGGCAGGCATTGAATACGCAAGCGGCCTCTAACTAATCCGTTGGTCGAGGTAGCTGGGGAGGTCGCCTAATGCTTGCGCGATATAGAGCGCAGCCGCTTGCGCGGGGGTTTGCACATCGTTTTGCAGCAAGGGTTCAATAGCGCCATCTTTGCGTAACTCGACATGTACAGCGACCTCTTGCTCTTTCTCGGAAGCCAGAACGTGAGTGAAATCGCCTTCTGCATTCATCATCAGGTTGATTTCGGTGTGCTGGAGCAACCGCTTCATCCGGCGCTGTTGCGCCACCTCAGACACATAGACGCCCATAACCTTGCGCCCCGCCAGTGTCCATATCACCGAGTCGCCGCGCAACGCGGAAATTTCGTGCGTGGCAGATGACACGCGCATCCGGCTGGGTGTCCTTACCAATTCAAGGATGTTCTTGATAAGCAGGTAGAGAAGCGCGACCACGACCAGCAGACCCATAAACGGCAACAAGTGAGGCAACGGCAACAGCGTCCCCGCGTTGGGCAAGCCGAGCTTGACGGTCAGGGACAGGATAGAGACGGCGGTATAGGCCAATATCCAAAACCCGTACCAGACGATGCGCTGAATCCGTGTGCGCGTCCAACTGCCTTGACGGGCGAGCAGCAAATCATCCCCTTCACGCTCCAGCGCCCAATCGCCTATCGAAAGAGGCAAATCGGGGAGGGGCTTGGGCGGCGTGGCGACTTCTTGGTCATCAAGGCGCGGCGCGATAACTTTGAAGTGCAGGCTCATCACCCGCGCCAGCGCACTGCCCGCACGGTTGGCGGTCAGGCTGTGGCGCGTGCCGTCTGGGTCATACCAGCGTGCGAGTTCCAACCACCGACTGCCGCGTTGGTCGGCGAAATTGCTAGAAAAAAGGAAGCCCAATTGCCATGCAGACAGTCGTGGTGACCAGCCTAGCAAGACCTGACGCACGGCATCAGCGGGCAACCCGTCCACTGGCAATTTGCGGGACGTGGCGAAATCAGCGGCATAGCGTATTTCGCCATTTTGTTCCGCCGCGAACAACGTTCGTCCGCCGCTGATGCCCTCATTCCGTACAAGCGTCCAAGAGGTCGGGAGCAACTCAATGGTGATGTCGTTATCAGCACGGATATGGGTTGTGTTTAATGGTTGCATAAGTCAGGCTGTGCGCGGTGCGCGGTGAGTGGATATTGTGAAATGTGGTGCTATTATCGCATACTCTGGAACAGATGGAAGTGATGAGTGATGAGTCTCGAATCTTGAGGGGATGCCAGCTTGTCTCTGGGCGATTAAACAAGGATTTTTCTGAATGAGGGTTATCTTACAAAAAGTCACACGCGGCGCGGTGCGTGTCGGAGGGGAGCTGGTCGGCGCAGTGGATGAAGGATACGTCGCGCTGGTCGGAATCACCCATACCGATACGCTGGCGGAGGCGGAATTCCTCGCCAAGCGTACCGCCGTCTTGCGCGTTTTTGAGGATGATGCGGGCAAGATGAATCGTTCGATTTTGGATGTCGGCGGCGGGGTATTGGCGATTTCACAATTCACGCTGTATGCCGATACGACGGGTGGACGCCGCCCCAGTTTCATTCAAGCCGCCCGTCCTGAACACGCCCTCCCCATTTTCGAGCGGTATGTGGCTTGCCTACAGACAGAAGGGATTGGGCGGGTCGAAACCGGCAGATTCGGTACAATGATGGCCGTTGAGATTCACAACGACGGCCCGGTCACAATTACGTTAGATACGGCTGATTTCAAGAAAGGCGAAAAAACCTCATGACGTTTGACCCCATCGCCGCACGGCGGCATTTTCCATCGTTGCACCGCCCCAGTTCACGCGGGCAGAGCCCGATCTTTTTTGACAACCCCGCCGGTACGCAGGTCGCTCAGTCGGTGATTGATGGCGTGACGCATTATTTCCTGACCATGAACGCCAATTCAGGCGGTGAATTCGCCACCAGTCAGCGTAGTGATGCGATGGTGGAGGGCGTCCGCAAGCAAGCACAAGCCTTCCTTAACGCGCCGCGCCATGAGGAAATCGTGTTTGGCGCGAACATGACGACCCTGAATTTCGCCCTCAGCCGCGCCATCGCCAAGACGCTCAAGGCGGGAGATGAACTCATCTTGACGCGCATGGATCACGATGCCAACGTCTCGCCGTGGTTGCGTATCGCGCAAGATTATGGGTTGATCGTCAAATGGGTGGACATTAATACCGCGGATTGCACGCTTAATCTCGACTTGCTAGAGGCGG
>Ga0164241_10007165_pt1 | contig 10045 bp, 6 predicted proteins | sample OricomyardsoilBY_FD_108780 | JGI IMG/M metagenome (GOLD analysis project Ga0164241, IMG submission 108780) | Backyard soil microbial communities from Emeryville, California, USA - Original compost - Back yard soil (BY) | ecosystem: Environmental > Terrestrial > Soil > Unclassified | place: USA... | reverse complement strand
TAATCGCTGAGGGTGATTTCCTTACCGCCGTTGGCGAAATAACGGTGAAGGACAAAGACGGCAAGGAAACTCATTCCACATACAGCGATGTTTGGCGGCTTCGCGGTGGAAAGCTCGCCCAATTAACGGCTTTCGTTATCGAAACCGAGGCCAAGTAGCAACAGCGGTATACACGACCAACAAACAGCACAACCAGGCACCACACCCTGCGGCTTCACGCCGCGGGTGAATTCACTTCAATAAATTTCCATTTTAATAATAAGTCAGCTCGCGGGTTTTACCCCAGAAAATCCGGTACGAAAAAATGGTGTAAAGCACGATCGCCGGCAACACGATAAGAGTCCCCACCAAAATAAACCACAGGGATTCACTGGCGCTGGCCGCCTGCCACACATCCATTTGCCCCGGTACTATGTAGGGGAAGAAGCTGTAACCCAGAGCAAAAAATGACGCGATAAAAATCACCAGGCATCCTACAAATGGCACCCAGCAACCGGCATCTCCGGCAACGGGAAAACGCCGCAGATAAATCTCCACAGCGATAAAAGCCAAGCCGCCAAGCAATGGGATTACCAGCAGCACCGGCATCGCGAACCATTTGCTGAAAATTCCGGTATTGCCAATGAGGTTCACACCGGTAACCGCCGCAATACCCAATGCCGTCAACCAACCCGATAAACGCGTCCAGCGCGCAGCGCGCATTTGCAATTCGCCGTCGGTTTTCATAACCAGCCAGGCACCGCCGATAAAACAATAACCGGCGGTGACACAAACAGCGCTGAGCAGCGCAAAGCCGAAAGCCGCCCAAGAGCGTTCAAAACCCACAACAAACATGCCGATCATATAACCCTGGGAGAGGGTCGCCAGCAGTGAACCGCCTTTAAATGTCCAGTCCCACAGATTTTTATCGTGGGGTGGCACCTTTGCGCGAAAATCGAATGCCACGCCACGCAAAATCAATCCCACCAACATTAAAGTGACGGGCAAATACAGGTGGAACAAAATCAAACTGTGAGCGCGGGGAAAAGCAATCAGCAGTAAACCAACACCCAACACCAACCAGGTTTCGTTGGCATCCCAAAAGGGTCCGATGGAGGCGATCATCATATCCCGCTGAGATTCCTGGTCGCCCGGCAATAAAATACCCACGCCCAGATCGTAACCGTCGAGCACCGCATACAGCAGAAGCGCCAGGCCCATAAGGCTGACGAAAATCACCGGCAACCAATATGCATCTCCAATGAGCGTCATGACACACCTCCGGTATTTTTACGATAGTGGGCAGTCTGCGTAATGGGATTAAGCTTTTCCTGCAATGTGGGCAAATCCTCCGGCCGGTCCACCAATACCGATTTACGGGCCATCACGAACAGCGTGCGTATATAAGCCACCAGCAGAACGGTATAAAGCGACAGGTAAAGAGTCAGGGAAAATCCCACATTGGCCGGCGCCACACTGGTTACCGCCGCGCTGGCTTTCAGTACCCCGTTCACTAAATAAGGCTGACGACCGATTTCCGTTACGTACCACCCGGCGAGCGTGGCGATCCAACCGGAAAAACTCATGGCGACAAGAATTTTCAGCCCCAGGCGCGGCAATTCCCCACGGCGCCACAACCGCCAACTGCTTCCCCAGGCCACCAGCAACATCAACATCCCCATACCGACCATTATGCGAAAGCTGTAAAACACCGGCTTTACCGGCGGATGCTCGCCCCTGAAGTCATTCAACCCCTTCACTTCCCCATTCCAATCGTGGGTGAGAATAAAACTTCCCGCCTTAGGAATTTCGATTGCAAAAAGATTGCGGCGCGCAGTTTCGTCCGGTATCGCAAACACTGTGAAAGGCGCACCACTGTGCGTTTCCCATACGGCCTCCATTGCAGCGATTTTGGCCGGCTGGTGCTTCAGGGTATTTAATCCATGCAGATCGCCCATAAGAATCTGCAGTGGAATTAAAACAGCGGCAGCAAAAATACCGGTTTTGAGCGCGAGCCGCGGTGCAGGTTTATGGTCGCCCCGCAGCAAACGATAGGCGGAAATGCCCGCAATTAAAAATGCCGTGGTCAAGCCCGAGGCCAGCAACATATGCGTGAGTCGGTACGGCATGGACGGATTAAAAATAATATTCCACCAACTTAAAGGAAAGGCCACACCATCGCGCATTTCAAAACCGGCGGGCGTGTGCATCCAGGAGTTGAGCGCCAAAATCCAGAACGCGGAAAGACCGGTGCCTATGGCAACCAACAAGGTAGCAAGCGTATGCATGCGCGGCGAAACCCGGTTGATGCCAAACAGCATAATGCCAAGAAAAGTCGCTTCAAGAAAAAACGCCGTCAGCACTTCGTAACCCAATAAGGGCCCTGCGACGTTACCCACCGTCTCCATATAACCCGGCCAATTGGTGCCGAATTGAAACGACATGGTAATGCCGCTCACCACCCCCAGCGCAAAACTCAGCGCAAAGATTTTGACCCAGAACCGGTAACAGCGCATCCATACTTCATCACCCGTGCGGTTGTATTGCACGCGAAAAAACAGCAAAAACCAACACAGGGCAATATTGATGGTGGGAAACAAGATATGAAAGCTGATATTGGCGGCGAATTGGATGCGCGACAGTAAGAAGGTATCCAGCATAAAAATCCTCTCTCCTGTGAATCCGGTTTTAGTCAAAGTGGGATCAGGTTTTCCCCAACAATTTGTCTTTGATATCGAGCACTTTGTTGAGGTTGTTACCGAGTTTCAGCAGCTTCTGCAGACGCGCGTCGTCCAGGCGTTGGATTTCGGCAGTCCACTGGGTGAGCATTTCAATCAAATCATGCATTTCCTGCATGCGCTGCTGCGCGTATTTTTCGTCGGGGCCATTGGCTTTGGTCATCAATAGGCCGCGCAGCGTGGTCAACGTCGGATCGATCTCACGTTTACGGCGCTGCTCAATCAAGGTTTTGGCGATATCCCAGATTTTTCCGGGCGCGGAATAATATTCCTTGCGATCACCGGGAATATGCTGCAATCGCACCAATTCCCACGACAATAATTCCTTGAGCCCCATGCTGACATTCGATCGGGAAAATCCCAGCGTCTCCGCCATTTGGTCGGCCGACAACGGCTCCTGGGTCAACACTAGCAGCGCATACATCTGCCCCACTGTACGGTTGATCCCCCAACGGCTACCCATCTCGCCGAAGTGCATTATGCAGGCCTGGATCATGGGAGGCATACACGGCTTCCTGTAATTTCAGTTATTGCTGAAATTACAGGAAGTGCAAGATGCCGGTCAAGTGAATGACAAAGATTGTCAGCCGGTTAGGAGGCTGCGGAACTTGATGAAAACAATTCTTATTTTTGTTATTTTCCCGCACCTCTCTATTCCTCTACGACAAATTCCTATGAACGCCAATCCACTCGACGCAAACCCTGACATCAACCACGCCCTCGCCCGTTGCCTGCAAAAACGATTGTTCATGTGCGTCGCACTCTCATCTATCGGCGGTGTTTTGCCTGCAACGCCAGCGATGGCTCAACCCACCAACCAGAAAACCATGCCCAAAGTGGTTGTAGTAGGCACCCAAGACGGTGACGCGGAACGCCAACCCGGTGCTGTGTCGCTGGTAACCGAAGAAGATCTGGCTCTGCGCCAACCGCGCTCGACGGAGGAAGCGCTGCGTACCGTCCCGGGCGTCTCCACCAAACCCGAGGAGGAGAGTGCAATAGTCGCTAACATCGGCATCCGCGGCCTCAGTTCAGCCGATTACAAAACACTGATTCTGGAAGACGGTGTGCCCATAGCCCCGGGTCTGTTTGTCGGCAACGGCCGCTATTACAACCCGCGCATTCAACGCATGGAGGGGATTGAGATTCTCAAAGGGGCCGCCTCCCTGCGTTACGGCCCCAGCACCATCGGCGGTGTAATCAACTACATCACCAAAGACCCGGAAGACGGTGCAAAACTGGCGCTGCGTGCCGGGTCCTTCAATAGTCGTGAAGCCACTTTGGAAGCGGGGGGCAGCAGCCCGTCACAAGAGGCGAAGTTTGGAGCGGTGATCACTCACGCCCAAAGCGACGGTTTTATGGATAAGGGTTACGAGATGACGGATGTCATGCTCAAAGCCGGTATGGCGGTGGGTGAAAACCAGTGGGTCAGCCTGAAATACACCGACTATAAAAACGACGCCAACATTTCCTATCGCGGTCTTTTCCTCCAGGCGTATAGAGACGGCGCCGACTACAACCCCGCACCCGACGACTATTTCCTCACGGGTCGCCGCTCGTTAGACCTCAATCATGAGTGGGACATCAGTGATAGCGTCAAACTCAAAACCCTGGTCTACGGCAGCGAGACCTACCGGGACTACTGGCGCTATGCCACCGACAATGCCGCATCCGTAACGGCAGGCCAGTGGGTTTATACCGACAATCTCAACGGCAACAATCGCAGTTTTGACCGTTTCGGCATCGACAGCCGACTCACCCTGCAACACGCGCTTTTTGGTTTAGCGAATGAAGCGGAAATGGGTGTGCGCGTCATGACAGAATCCATGGACGACGTCACCATAGCCGCAACCCGCGCGACACCACGCACGGGCACTATCAACCGTGATGTGGTGGACTCCGCCGACAGCCTCGCCGTATTTGCGCAAAACCGCCTGGCCGTTTCATCCAAATTGGCGGTGACAGCCGGTTTGCGGGTTGAATCCTACGAACAGACACGTAACGACAAGCGCGCAGCGGCGGACAACCAGGCGGTGACTTCCAACCTGGAAGCGCTGCCCGGTTTGGGCGCCACTTATCAGCTCAACCCTGCTCTGCAGTTGTTTTCGAGCATTTATAAAGCTTTTTCCCCCGCGCTAAACGGCGATGCACTCAACGGTCTCCTGGATCAGGAATTGGATGCGGAGCGCTCGATCAACGTGGAATTGGGTCTGCGCGGAAAGCTGGAGCAGCTTACTTACGAGTTGGCGCTCTTCCGCATGGATTTCGACAACCAGATCATTCCGGCCAACTCCAACACCCAATTCCAAAATACCAATGGCGGCAAAACACTGCATCAGGGAGTGGAAGCCGCACTGGGTTGGGAAGTCGGCGCCGGTTTTAGCCTGCAAACCAATGCCACGCATATTCCAGATGCGGAATTCGCTGCTGATCGTCGCGACGCCAACGGCAATGTCACCACGCCTAAGGGCAACCGCATCACTTACGTACCCGAGTGGATGGCGAATGTCACCCTGGCGCACCAGGTGGACAAACTGCGCACGGCACTCAGCCTGCATCACACCAGCAAACAATTCACCGACGTACTGAACACCCGGGAAATCGCCGAAAACACATCCGGGTTTTTCACCGGGCAAATAGACAGCTACACGCTGTTGGACCTGAATGTGGTGTATGACCTGAACCCAAAAATAAGCCTCAGCGCCAGCGCCAAGAATCTGACCGATGAGCATTACATCGCGAGCTTGCGCCAAGGCATCTACGTCGGTCCGGAGCGCAGTTTTGATTTGGGAGTGCAGGTGAAGTTTTAAGATTATTGCCTGACATCTTCAGCAGAGATCCTGCTGGAGATGTCTTTCAAAGGAGGGACTATTTCTCAATTTGATCAACCCGTGCCAATTCCGCGTGACCTATATCTCATACACCCACCCGCACAATATGGCGTGCAAAGACATTTGCTTGATCGCCTTGTAATCTCGAACAGGCTTCGTCAGTAAATACGGCTGACGCCGCGAAGCCCTTCATGAAAGTATCAGAATAATAAGTTCTATCAGGGGGAGTCATGAGACAGGATTTAGCATGCCGATCTATGGTTGCAGTACTTTTTAGCATTCTTCTTTTTATCAGCGCTTGCAAAGCCCCCGATACCAATAGCCCCGAACCAGACACATTACAAAAACAATCTCTCAATTTCTCAATAAACCACTCCATTACATTAGCTGTGGGCACACACATCACCAATACCGCCCGCGGCGAGGGCGCAGGGCTGATCGTCTATCAATCCGCCAACCCCAATATTGCGAGTGTCGATTCCAACGGAGTTATAACAGGAATTACTGCAGGCACCACTACCATAAAAGCCACTATAGCCGCCGATGAACAATTTCAAAGTGCTACTGCAAGTTATGCCGTGACGGTCACAGGCACTACCGTCACCGCCACAATTCACGCCTGGGTTGGAGTGGAAGAGTCCGAAATTACGGTGACTTCGTCATCGGACCTGACGGGGATCGAGCTTTACCGCAGCTCCGAACCCGATTGTGACCTTAGTAATTACAGTCTGTGTGCAAATGGAAGCCTAACCAACCTCACTCACTCAGCAAACGGCTTTATTGATACCGCATTTCGATTAGGGAGTGCAGGTAATTACACATTTGTCGCGAATAACAACGCCGTCACTCATACACTCTCTACCGCCAAACCAAGATCTAGCGACAGCCAAAAGTTGATCTACTTTAACAATCAATTTTGGGCATTCGGCGATTCCACCGGCAAATTTATGTATCGCCCCGCATTCAATTGGCCTTACGAAGGAAAAAAAGACGTTTGGACTTCAAAAGACGGTATTAATTGGATTCATAGGACGGCGGATCAAGAGTTATTTTTCAATCGATCTAACTCGGATTTTCAAGTTGTTCAATTTAAGGACAAACTCTGGCTGATTCGAGACAAACAAGTTTGGTCGTCCACAAATGGCATTAATTGGACGAATATCACAGATAACGCCGGATTTTCTGCGCGCAACCACCATCAGGTCGTTATATTTAACGATAAATTCTGGCTGATCGGCGGCTTGGATAAAGAAGGTTACCGCAATGATGTTTGGTCCTCTTCCAACGGAGCAGAATGGATACTGGAAACAGCGAATGCCGCCTTTTCCGCCCGAGGCAATCACCATTTGCTCGCCTACAACAACCAGCTGTGGATAATTGGCGGGCAATATTCACAGGATGGCTATTATAGCGATGTGTGGTCTTCCGGTGATGGCGTTCAATGGCAGGAGATTTCAAATAACCCGGGGTTTGTCTCCAGTGCAAACCATAAAACCATGGCTTTTTCAGATAAATTATGGATTTTCGGTTCACAAGAGGTATGGTCATCGACCGATGGGGCCAAATGGGAAAAGGAGCCTTTGCAAGCTTCGTTTCTGACTACAGTCAGAAATCGAATGACGATCCGTAATAATCAGATCTGGAATATTTCCGAAGGAAATGATGTTTGGCTTTCTGACAACGGAACTGAGTGGAAAAATCTGAACGTCGCGTCGCCATTTCCTATAGGAGCTAGGCAATTTTCTACTTTTAACAGTAAGCTTCACCTATTCCGAAATCAAGATACCGAGGGCGTTTGGGTCTCAAGCGATGGGTTGAACTGGGTAGAGGAGCCTTCCGATCAAATTTATCCGCCGCGGCAGAAAACCCAAATGGTTGAATTCCGCAACAAGCTTTGGATTTTCGGAGGAGGCTACGAATACTCGAACACCTGGATTTATGATGCTTGGTCATCTTCAGATGGTATTCATTGGACAGAGGCAACAACCGACAAACCATTCTTTCCCCGCCGTAAGCATCAGATTGTCACCTATAAAAATAAACTCTGGTTGATCGGCGGAGAAAATGATGGGGATTTCTTTAATGACGTTTGGTCTTCGGTCGATGGCACCAGCTGGGTGCGCGAAACAGCAAATGCTGGATTCCCACCCCGCAGATCTTTTCAGGTTGTAGAGTTCAATGATCGGCTCTGGCTGATTGGCGGGGATACGACGGATGAAGAATTCAACGATGTCTGGTCATCAACGGACGGAGTGAACTGGACTCAAGAAGTGGCCAATGCACCATTTATGTCACGCAGCGACCACCGTTTGGTTGTCTTTGACAGCAAGCTTTGGCTGATAGGTGGATATAACCTGAAGCCGTGGCCAGGCTATAGTAATTTAAGTGACATTTGGTCTTCAGCAGACGGCCTTCAGTGGACCATGGAATTGGGTAGCGAATCTGGCAATCCAAAACACTCTATCGGAATCTCACCGTTTCCGGCCACTGGACTCGACGTTGTGGTATTGCACAATAAGCTCTGGCTTATTTCAGGCTCTACTGTGCTTAAGCGCTACAATGGCATATGGTCATCCAAAAACGGCACCGACTGGCGCCTGGGTTATAAAATGGAAATCAATCTTCCCTGACCAGTTCATAATTACTGTCTGTATATTCCGGAGGATATACAGACAGTAATCAGTTACTCTACAAAGCGCTCCAAAATCCCGTGCACAAACTCCCGCATTTCCACTTTCGACTGTTTATCAATCGCCTCGGCATATTCAAACAGCGGCATAAAAAGCTCCATGCCATCCACCTTTTCGCGCAATTTGAATGAGCTGTTTTTGCGGGCGATGGTCGACCATTCCTGGCGCACCAGCTCCCAGAATTCTCCCGTTTTTTCCCAATAGGCATCGCCAGCGGAAAAATCAAAATCCGCTATTCTTTGATAGCGATTGATGCCGATTTCTTTGGAGAGGTATGGCAGATCTTTTACGGGTTTACCGGCTTTATTTAATTTGAGTTTGAAGTTTTCCTCCTCCTGCACCCAACCGTCCGGCAATATCGTGTGGCGGTTGTAGCCCTCCAGCACTTGGTAATCGCTGCGCACTGTGTGCTCGCGCCTGGGCAATGGCCGCCAGGTGCGCTGGCTCTGCCAGGAGGAAAAATTGGGTTTGTGTTCCCAATGTCCATAGGATTCGTAACGCGGGGAATCGTCCACCTGAAATACCGCCTGCGCCCAAGTGCCATTCACCGCACTGCGTGGGAGCTGCTCATGCCTCCAGGTGCTATCGCCCGCATACACCAGCAAATCGCGTTTTTGGTATTGCCAGTCCTGCCGCCAATGCTTCATTACCATGGGTCCAACCATTTCCTCCCCCTGCTGAAAAAACATGACCATTATGTGTTGCAGACTGATGAAATCTTTTTTCTCTTCCAACACATAAATATATTCCGTGCCCCAGGATTGATAGGGCTTATCCGGTTTGAATCCAGGAACGAAACCCACGGTTTCCAGAAAATCAAAAGTGGCGCGGTAGGGGCCGGCCATGGCGAGAATCGCCTGACGGTCGCGCTCGAAATTGGAGAGCTTTTTTTTCTGAAGTTTCACCCAACCCGGATGCGGCTGGGTATCCAGCGTCACAGCGGCGCCTGTGGAAGTACCACCCCGGGGCACAAAACCACACTCTTTCAAAGTGGGCCAGCTGAAGGTGTAAAACCGGGCACCGGGGCAGTCGTCGGGGGATTTGTTGTCGTCGGGGTTTTCGTAAGCGGTGGCATTAAAGCTGATGACCGACATGCAGATCACCATCATTACAAAACGCGAAACATTCAACATGGATGAACTACCTGATGAAAGAGTGAGTAGATTTCCGCACACCATAGACAACCCAAACCCAGTTGCGCGATAAAAGTTCCACATTGGTCATTACCGCAACCGGCGCACTCCGTATAATCTTGTATACAAGTTGCAAACAGAGATAATCACCATGAGTAATAGCATCGGTTGGACCATTGCCGAGTGGTGGGCGCATGTTCAGCAAAAGCCGCATGAGCTTCGCGAGCTGCTGCACACGCTGCGCGCCAATATTGTTAACAGGGACAACAATGCCTGGATTCATATCATCTCGACAGAGGCGCTTGACGACCAGCTGCGCGCCCTGGGCGGCGCCACTGAGCTGCCCCTCTACGGAGTGCCTTTTGCGGTCAAGGACAATATCGATGTGGCGGGCATGCCCACCACTGCCGCCTGTCCCGCCTTCGCCTATACACCAGAGCAGGATGCCGTGAGCGTCGCACGGTTGCGGGCCGCCGGCGCCATAGTACTGGGAAAAACCAATCTGGATCAGTTCGCTACCGGACTGGTGGGCACGCGCTCACCCTTCGGTGTGGTCGCCAATAGCTTCAATCCGGAGTATGTGGCCGGCGGCTCCAGCTCCGGTTCCGCCGTCGCCGTGGCCAGGGGGCTGGTACCTTTCAGTCTGGGTACCGACACGGCGGGCTCGGGGCGGGTGC
>Ga0164241_10007164_pt1 | contig 10046 bp, 8 predicted proteins | sample OricomyardsoilBY_FD_108780 | JGI IMG/M metagenome (GOLD analysis project Ga0164241, IMG submission 108780) | Backyard soil microbial communities from Emeryville, California, USA - Original compost - Back yard soil (BY) | ecosystem: Environmental > Terrestrial > Soil > Unclassified | place: USA... | reverse complement strand
TGCCACTGTTTCGATAGTGAACCTGTAGCACCGCAAGCCCGGGCAACTGCTCGAAAAACGTTACCTCGACCCGCTTTTCGATGCCTTCCGCGGATTTTCCCGTGATGACGTGTCGGCGGCCTGCGCCGTGGCGCGGATCTTTCAGATCCTCATGCGTATGACCGCTGAAGGCGAAGGCATCGATGGCGCGCTTCTCCAGCAGCAGCGCCTCGCTGGCCTGATAAGAAGTGAGCGGTTTGCCGCGCAGGAGCACGCGGGTGCGCAGGGAGCCATCAAAGAGGAGTGAGAGCGTGCCATCGGCGGCGGTTTCGCCTGCCGATGCTCCGGGGGCGCCCTCCGCCCAGGGAAACGAAGCCAAAGCGAAACTTCCGGACAGAAGCTTCAGCGCGTTTCGGCGTCCTGTTTGGGGCATGGGGGCGGCTTCCGGAGTAACAGTGCTGCATTCTGAGTCAGTGAAACTGTTGATGCAATACTTTTGTTGCGATATGTTCCAGTTAAGTTTCGTTATATAGCAGGCCCGCCATGAAGCCGATCCCGCAATCGCTGTTCGCCGCTGCGTTTCTTCTGCTGTGCGCCTGTAGTTCGAAGGAGCCGGAGTCGCCGCCGCCCGCCGCCGAAGCCGCGCAACCCGCGAAGGTCGAGTCCTATTCGATGGAAGACTTCGCGCGCGTGCACAAGCTCGACTCCCACGTGCACATCAACGTCCTCGACTCCACCTTTCTCGAGCAGGCGCGCGCGGACAATTTCGAAGTGATGGCGATCAACGTCGACTACCCCGACTTTCCGAAGCTCGCCGACCAGCGCGCCGCGGCGCTGGTGCAGGTGAAGGCGGACCCGGCGCGGGTCCACTGGGCGACCACCTTCTCGGTGAAGGGTTTCGAGAAGAAAGACTGGCTGGCGAAAGTGAACGCGCAGCTCGCGGCCGATGCGGCACAGGGCGCGAAGGCCGTGAAGATCTGGAAGAACGTCGGCATGTCGGAGAAGGATTCGAGCGGCAAGCTGATCTTCCTCGACAACCCGGCGTTCTCACCGGTGGCCGACGAAATCCAGAAGTTGGGCCTGACCCTGATCGGCCACCAGGCCGAGCCGTACAACTGCTGGCTGCCGCTCGACCAGATGTCCACCGACAACGACCGCGAGTACTTCAAGGAACACCCGCAGTACCACATGTTCCTGCACCCGGAGATGCCCAGCTACGAGGACCAGATCTCCGCGCGCGATCGTTTCGTGGCCGCGCATCCGGGACTGCGCTTCGTGGGCGCGCACCTGGGCAGCCTGGAGTACGACGTGGACCGCATCGCCGCGTTCCTCGACAAATATCCGAATGCGAACGTCGACATGGCCGCGCGCATGAGCCAGGTGCAGTACCAGTCCGTGCGCGACTACGACAAGGTGCGGAAATTCTTCATCAAGTACCAGGACCGGTTGCTGTACGGCACGGATCTCACGCTGAATCCGGGTGAAGCCGGCACGGACGAGCAAAAGGCGGAATTCAAGCGTTCCGCGCACGAGTTCTGGAGCTCGGACTGGCGCTACCTGGCCACGCCGGAGAGCCAGCGTGTCGAGATCATCAAGGCCGACGTGCCTGGGCTCGCGCTGCCGCGCGAGGTGATCGACAAGGTGTATTACTCGAACGCCGTGCGCAGCTTCGCGCTGGGGGCGCCGTAGCTCAGGCCTGCTGGACGTCCACGCCCAACTGCTGCACCGCCTGCACGAACTCCTCCGGCGCATCCTTGTCGGTGATGATGGTGTCGAGTTCCGATACGGCGATGATCCGGTGCAGGCAAACCTTGCCGAACTTCGAGCTGTCGGTGATCGCGATGACCGTGCCGGCGTTCTCGACCATCTTGCGGTTGAGCATGGCTTCAGGTTCGAAGTGCGTGGTGATGCCGCGCTCCAGGTCGAAGCCGTCCACGCCCAGGAACAACTTGTCCACGTGCAGGGCGTTCAGCGCCTCCACCGTCAGGCCGCCGTAGAACGACATGCTCTTGCGCCGCAGCTCGCCGCCCAGCATCACGATGTTGATGTTGCTCTTGGGCGCCAGCGCAGACAGGACGCCGAAATCATTGGTGACCACCGTCACCTCGACATTGGGCAGTGCTTCCGCGAGCTGGATGCCGGTGGTGCCCGAATCGATGACGATGGTGTCGCCGGGTTTCACCAGCGCCGCGGCGCGCACGCCAATGCGGCGTTTCTCGTCGAGGTGCGAGGTGCGCTTGGCCTCGTAGGGCGCCTCCGCGGCCGGGCCGCCGACCACCTTGCTGTCGATGGCGCCGCCATAGGCGCGGGCCATGACGCCGCGGTCCGAGAGGAAGCGCAGGTCCTTGCGCACCGTCTGCATGCTCACGCCGAACCGCTTGGCCAGGGAGGTCACCTGCACGCTGCCGTGCTCACGCACGAGTTCGCTGATCTGAAGGCGGCGCTGACTGGTATCGCGGGTTGCGGGCATGGGTGATGGGCTCCTCTAAAAGGAGCATGCAGGATTTCGTTTGTTTTCGCTATTGATACAAAAGGAAACTTGTACTAGGCTAAGTTTCGTTTCGTTGCGTAATCTTTCGGGGAGAGAACAATGACGACCACGCGACTGACCAAATCACTTCTCTCGCAGGGCATTGCACTCGCGTTGCTGGCGCCAGCCGCGGCATGGGCGCAGGCACCGTCTAACCAGAGTAGTGAGACGCCCGAGGACCTGCAGACCGTCATCGTGTCGGGAGTGCGCGCCAGTCTGGGCCGCGCGGTCGAGCTCAAGCGCAACGCGGGCACGGTGCAGGATTCGATCAGCGCCGTGGAGCTCGGCAAGTTTCCCGACGACAACGTCGCGGACTCCTTGAGCCACATCACCGGTGTCGCGATCACCCGCACGGCGGGCGGCGAGGGTCAGAAGGTCAGCGTCCGCGGCCTGGGCCCGGAGTACACCCTCACTACTTTCAACGGCCGCATCCTCGCCACCGACGGCGCGGGCCGCGACTTCGCCTACGACGTGTTGCCCGCCGATGTCATCAGCGGCGCCGACGTCATCAAGGGCGCGCAGGCGTCGCTGTCCGAAGGCGCGATCGGTGGTCTCGTCAACTTGCGTTCCGCCAGTCCGTTCGACCAGACCGGTCAGCACGGCGCGGCGCGCATGGAAGGCGACCGCAACATGATGTCCGATCTCGACGGCTACAAATTCTCGGGCGTCTATACCAACACCTTCGCGGACGACACCTTCGGCGTGCTGGTGGGCTTGGTCTATGCGCAGCGCAAGGATCGCACCGACATCGCCGGCAACGACGGCGGCTGGACCCGCAATCCGGACCCGAACGATGAGAGCTGGCTGTGGGGCAACGCCTGGGGCGGAAACATCGACCCGAACGGCAACGGCGAGCTCGATGAAGACGAATACGGCCTGATCGGTCCGGGCCAGTTCCGGGTGGGCTCCATCCTCGAAGAGAAGAAGCGTCGCGCGTTCACCGCCAAGCTCGAATGGCGTCCCAGCGACAACGTGAAAATCGTGGCGGACGGGCTCAAGACCCGGCTGGATTCTCCGAAGGTGGGTTACCAGCAGTCTTACTACCCGCTGTTCGCGCCGGGGCGCTGGTCGGACATCACCATCGAGGACGGCATCGTCACCGGCTTCGCGATGGACAACACCGACCCGGAGCTCGCGCTGAATCCCGAGCTGCTGAACGTCACCGAACATCGCGTGGTCGATACCGACCTCTATGGCATCAACGGCCAATGGGACGTGAGCGACGCGCTCAAGCTGAACGCCGACGTGTACCGCTCGACTTCCAAGCGCTTTTCGGGCGGGCAGGACACCTACGTGGTGCTGCGCATGAACCAGCCCAACGTGGGCCACATCGGCCTGGGCGGAGCCGCGGTGCCCGACGTCAGCGTCGAGTTCAACGATGGCCGCGACTGGGTCAGCGGCCTCGCGGGCGACCAGTTCGGTGGCGCGGACTTCAACACGCACTACATGGAACTGCGCGGCGACAACATCGAAGACGAGGTCAATGGCGCCTCGCTGGGCGGCAGCTACGCCGTCGAGAAGGCCGGGATACGCGCGCTGCAATTCGGCGTGGTCGCCACCAAGCGCGAAAAGCTCCGCGACCTGGTCAACAACACGCTGAATGGCGGCGCGGACTATTACTCGGGCAGCAATGCGATCAATGTCGGGGACCTCGACGGCAACGTGATCTCGCATTCCTTCAACCTGCCGAACTTCATGAGCGACGTGAACGCGGAATTCCCGCGCACCTTCCTGGCTTTCGACGTGCCCAGCTACCTCGCCGCACTGGAGGCGTACGACGGCCACGAGCGCCCCGATGGTGGCACCTACGATTTCGCCAACGCGGCGCCGCAATGGAACCCGCTCGAGAGCTACCGGGTCAGCGAAAAGACCACCAGCGTCTATCTACAGGCCGACCTCGGCGGCGAGCGCTGGAGCGGCGACGTGGGCGTGCGCTACGTGAAGACCCGCACCAGCGCCCAGGCCTGGGACGCTCCCATCCTCGGCATCACCGAGAACGGGCCGTTCAACTACACCGCCGAATACGCCGATCCCACGCCGATCACGCAGGACGGCGACTACGACTTCGTGCTGCCTTCGGCCAACTTCACCTGGCGCTTCACCGACGACCTGAACCTGCGGCTCGGCGCGGCCAAGACCATGGCACGCCCGCCGGTCAACATGCTGGCGCCCACCAACACCACGGCCAGCGTGTCCTGGGGTGAGTTCACGCAGATCTTCGGCGGCAACGTCAACCTGCAACCGTATTCCGCCAAGCAGGGCGACATCTCGCTGGAGTGGTACTTCTCCGAGAACTCGATCGCCAACATCGCCACCTTCTACAAGCGCATCGAGAACCAGATCACCACCAGCTGGGAGCCGGGGCAGGACATCGGCGTGCCGGGTTACCTGTTCAACGTGAGCCGGCCGATCAATGGTGACTACGCCAAGGTGCGCGGCATCGAGGCGGGCGTGCAGCACTTCTGGCGCAACGGCCTGGGGTTCCGCGGGCAGTACACGCGCAATTCGTCGAAGAGTTTCGTGGCGGGCGAAGAGCGGCCGCTGGAAGGCATCGCGCCGTCGGTCTACTCGGTGTCGGTGATGTACGAGAAGGGGCCCTGGTCGCTGGGCGCCACGGCTGATCACACCGACGGGTTCGTCACCGCCATCAACGTGCTGGGAGCCGGATTCAACGAGGAAGCGGACCCGATCACCTGGGTGACCGCGCACAGCTCCTATCGCATCAACGACATGATCAGCGTCTCGCTGGAAGGCCAGAACCTGCTCGATGACGAGCAGACTTACAGTATCAACGGCAATCGGCTGCTCTCGCAGGGCTACTACCGCTACGGCCGTTCGTTCCAGCTCGGCGTCAGCGTGAGGTTCTGAGCGGCTAAAACGCGCTACTCTCGCGGCCATGAACCGCCGCGAACTCACCCAGCTACTCGGTGCCGGCCTGTTGGCTTCCGCCATCAGGCCGCGCATCGCACACGCCGCCGCCACGGCACCCGAAGTCTCCATCACCATGGACGACTTCAACTTGTTCCTTGCGGACGATCAGACCGCCGAGAAGCGCAACCAGGCGATCCTCGCCGCGTTTCGCGCGCACTCGATCAAGGCCGCCATCTTCGTCTGTGGCATTTACATCGATTCAGTGCTCGGTCAGCGCCTGCTGAAGCAATGGAACGACGACGGCCACATCATCTGCAATCACACCTATTCGCATCGCAACTACGAGAAGAGCGACTTCCGCCAGTACGCGCCCGACATCCTGCGCTGCGAGGCGCTGATCAAGGACTATCCGCAGTTCCGGCGCCTGTTCCGCTTCCCTTATCTCAAGGAAGGCAAGACCGCCGAACATCGTGATCAACTACGCGGTTTCCTCGCTGAGCATGGATACGGTGCCGGCGCCGTGACCATCGATGCCTCCGACTGGTACATCGACGACCGGCTGCGCAAGCGGCTCGAAGCCGACCCGAAGGCCGATACCCGCGGATTCCGCGACTACTACCTGCGGCACATCCTGGATCGCTCCAACTACTACGATGAGGTGTCGCGCAAGGCGCTGGGCCGCAGCGTCCGGCACACGTTGCTGGTCCACCACAGCGTTCTCAATGCGCTGTATCTGCGTGACGTGCTGGATCAGTACAAGAAACGCGGCTGGAAACTGATCGACGCCGAGTACGCCTATGCGGATCCGGTGTTCAAGCAACAGCCGGATGTGCTGCCTGCCGGCGACAGCCTGGTGCTGGCGCTGGGAGTCGAGAACGGCAAGGTCAAACGCGCGCGCTGGCCCAGTGAGGACGGTGTTTATGAAGCGCCGGCCATGGATCGGCTGGAATTGTAAGCCTCAGGATTTCCGCTTCGGCAGCTTCCAGCCCGGACGGACGAAGTGGCAGGAGTAGCCACCGGGATTCTGCAGCAGGTAGTCCTGGTGTTCGGGTTCCGCTTCCCAGAATTCGCCGGCCGGCTCGACTTCGGTCACGACCTTCCCAGGCCACAGACCGGAGGCGTCGACGTCGGCGATCGTGTCCTCGGCGATGCGGCGCTGCTCGTCGGTGGTGAAGTAGATAGCCGAGCGGTAACTCATCCCGACATCATTGCCCTGGCGATTGCGGGTGGTGGGATCGTGAAGCTGGAAGAAGTACTCGAGGATCTGCCGGTAGCTGATCCGCGCGGGATCGAAAATGATTTCCACGGCCTCGGCATGACGGCCGTGGTTGCGATAGGTGGCGTTGGGCGTGTTGCCGCCGGTGTAACCCACACGCGTCTTGAGCACGCCTTCGTAGCGGCGGAACAGTTCCTGCACTCCCCAGAAACAGCCGCCGGCCAGCAGCGCGCGTTCCTCGCTCACTTGCGGTCCTCGACCTGGGCGAGGTAGGTGCCGTAGCCCTGCGCTTCCATGTCGTCGCGATGGATGAAGCGCAACGAGGCCGAATTGATGCAGTAACGCAATCCGCCGCGATCTTGGGGACCGTCGTCGAAGACATGCCCGAGATGGCTGTCGCCGTGGGTGGAGCGCACTTCGGTGCGGACCATGCCGTGCGAACGATCGCTGAGCTCGTTGACGTGCGCGGGCGCGATCGGCTTGGTGAAACTCGGCCAGCCGCAGCCGGACTCGAACTTGTCGGACGAAGCGAACAGGGGCTCGCCGGAGACGATGTCGACGTAAATGCCCGGCTCGTCGTTATGCAGGTGCTCACCCGTGCCGGGTCTTTCGGTGCCGCTCTGCTGCGTCACGCGATACTGTTCCGGTGTGAGACGCGCGATGGCCGCGGGGTCTTTCTCGAACTTTTGCATGTGCTCCTCCGCGGCAAGGGATACCACGTCATCCGGGTCGGATGTTACCGCGGCCTCAGCCTGGGCTGGCGGGCGCGCCACCGCCATGGCACGTGGGTATCGGCCTCAGTCGGCGGGCCGCAGGGCGGCGGCGGGCACCGGGACTTGTTCCAGCTCGGGTGGAGAAGCGAGCAGGTAGAAGAACAGGACATCCGCGACGATCCACATCACGAAGAAGGACGTCACGGTATCCGAGAAGAAGTGGGCGCCCGAGGAGATGCGGGAAATCGACATGACCACGCCGACCGCGAGGCCCATGACGAAAGCGGCCCGGCGCCGGCTCAGCGCCAGCGCCAGGGCCAGCGAGAAAAACCCGCCCGCCGCATCGCCCGACGAGAACGAGCAATTGGTCCCGCATTGATTGCTGACCTGGAAGGCGGGCGTGAACACTTTGGTACCGCCGAATTCCGCGATGTCCCGGGGCCGGGCGCGGTGGAAGTGATCCTTGAGGCCGAAATTGACGATGAAGCCGCATCCGATGGCGAGCACCAGGATCACGTAACACACGCGGCGGGCGTCGATGCCGCAGACATTGAGCCTCAGCAGCCGGTTGCACGCATAGATGAAAGCGACCGCGACCACCGACAGGGGAATGAAATAGCCCAACCCCTGCTGCAGCAGCCGCTGCCACCATTGATTCCGCAGGAATGTCTTGCCGTCGAAGAACAGGCTGGAGATGGCGATGTCGACGGATGGGAATTCCGTGACCAGCAGGGCGAATACTACGAACGAAGCCAGGATCAACTGGCTGCGTCTCAATTTGAGGTAATCCATTTCGCTAAGCCGCCCCCCGGCCGGCGCAACGATGTGGCTGTTGGTGGGCGTTAGACGTCGGCTCCCGCCGCGCTCCGTCGCGAACGGAAATCTTTCTTCAGCGCGTCGAAAACCCGATGTGGGCCGCGGAGTTGCCGGGCTATAGTTTCCCGATGTCTTTTGCCCGGCTGCGCTTCCGTATTTCACATACCGCGTTCTGTCTCGGCTTCTGTGCGGTTTTGTTCGTGGTCTGCAATACGGTCAATTTCGACCGGATCGCGCGCTGGTTCCGGGCAGGGGAGGTCCTCGACCTCGCCGCCCTGTTGGCGTACTTGTTAGCCGCGTTGTGCATTTTCATCGCGTTCTTCACGCTGCTGGCGCACCGCTGGACCATCAAGCCGCTGGCGATCCTGCTGGCCATCGCCAGCGCGGCGGTCACCTATTTCATCGCGAAATACGGCGTGGCCATCGACAGCTCGATGATCCGCAACGCCATCCACACCGACCTCGTCGAAGTGGGGCAGCTGATGTCGGTACGGATGATTCCGTACGTGGCGCTGCTGATGCTCCTGCCGGCCTGCGTGATCCTGTTGGCGGATATCACCTTCGAAGGGTCGGCGCGCTACCTGCTGGGATCGCTCAAGATCATCGGCATCGCGCTGCTCGTGGCGCTGGGCTCGCTGTACGCCGAGTACCCCGCGATATTCCGCGCCGGCAATGTCTCCAACAAGTACATCGTGTACGAGCTGGTGCCCGTCAATTTCATCTCGGGTTCGATCAGCGTGGCGTCCAAGGCGCTGCGGCCTTACCTGCGACGCCAGCAGAAGGACATTCCGTTCGCAGCGCGCGTCACCGCACCCGGAAACCTGGTCGTGGTGCTCGCGGTGGGTGAGTCTTCCCGGCGCAAGAACTTCACCGTCTACGGCTACCAGCGTCGCAATACGAACCCGGCGTTGCAGCAGATCACCGGGCTCCACATGCTCGACGCCGTGGCCACGCGGGCGTCGACGCTGTACGCGTTGCCGAAAATCCTGGAGAAGCAGGACATCAAGCTGACCACGGCGGTGTCACGCGCGGGCGTGCCAACGGCCTGTTACGTCAACTACACGCTGTACGACAACTGCGCCGCGGTGGGAGAGACCCGGGTCGAGCACTGCGGTCATGGCGGCAAGTGCTACGACGAGGACGTGATCCCGCTGTTGGAGCAGGACCTCGCGACCTGGAAGTCGGGTTACCGGTTCCTGGTACTGCACTTCGGTGGCGGTAGCCATGGCCCGATCTACGCCGACCGGCATCCTCCCGAGTTCCAGCAGTTCAAGCCCATGTGCACCGATGCCGACATCGCCAACCAGTGCACGCTCGAGGAGGTGTACAACTCCTATGACAACACCATCCTGTATGTCGACCACGTGGTGAGCGAGGCCATCCACGCGCTCGAGCGCTCCGGCGTGCCCTACGTGTTCATCTATCTATCCGACCACGGCGAGTCGCTGCTGGAAAACGGCATGATGTTCCATGGCGTGCCGCCCGGGGTGTCGTTGCCCGCGGAGCAGGCCGACATTCCGCTGATCGTGAAGTCCTCGGTGCCGGTGTCCATCGTGCCGCGCGCCGTGTACCAGCAGGGTGACGTGTTCGACTCGGTGCTCGGCCTGTTCAACATCCAGGCCGCGAACTTCGATCGCGCCGGGAGCTTCATCAAGCGGGACGCCATCCCCGCGACGCCCTGACCGGCTATTGGCCGGCCGGGTAGGGATCCGTCAACACCGCCGAGCCATTCTCGAGCAGCGACTTCAGGTTGGACATGATCTTCGGCCAGCCGCCCGACACGGCCTCGATGAACTTCGACGGGTCGCGTTCGATGGTGTGCGTGATCGACAGCTTGACCGCCGCACCGATGGGTTCCAGCTCGATCGTACACAGCGAAGGACCTTCGCCGCGGATTTCGGGCTTGGCCTGGTGTTCCCAG
>Ga0164241_10007163_pt1 | contig 10046 bp, 9 predicted proteins | sample OricomyardsoilBY_FD_108780 | JGI IMG/M metagenome (GOLD analysis project Ga0164241, IMG submission 108780) | Backyard soil microbial communities from Emeryville, California, USA - Original compost - Back yard soil (BY) | ecosystem: Environmental > Terrestrial > Soil > Unclassified | place: USA... | reverse complement strand
GAGAAAGGTTCCTCCTCACCGGAGACGCCGCCTCACTCATTGATCCATTCTCCGGAGAAGGTATCGGCAACGCTATACGCAGCGGGCGTTTTGCTGCGCGCCAATTGGTGAACAGTTTTCAGAAGATGGATTTTAGCGCCGCTGCGTTGGCTTCTTATGATCGCGTCATGAATGAAATGCTGGATAATGAATTCAGAACGAGTTACCTTTTGCTTCGTCTCTGTCAATATCCCGCCTTGTTCAACAAGATAGTGACCAAGGCCAACGGCAATCCTTATCTGCATCGAACTATCATCGATGCCCTGACCTTTCCGGAAAAGAAAAAATGGCTGGTTAGCCCGCGGTTCTACTGGAATATATTCTTCGGGTGACTGCGAAAAGTTTAGCGGCTCAATCGCACGCGTTCGTTCCCTCTCACAAACTACCGATCGCCCCGCTCAATGGCCTTGCTAATATTACGAACAACGTCGTCAAGTTTTTGTCCTGAATCCTCCATGTGCTTGACAATGTCGCGGGCATCTTTAGTCAGCTTCGTCCTGGAGATCAAATTAATCAAACCTAGCACACTGGCTACAGGTGCACGCAATTCATGGGCGATGATAAATGCGGCTTCTTCAGAGGCCTTGTTCTTCTTCTCGATCTCCTGCGTCCGCGCCAGAACAATCAATTCAAGATTATCATTGATGCCTTGTATTTCTTCCGCCTGCGCCTGAATCTCTTCGTTTTGCGCCTGAATCTCTTCAGTTTGTTTCTGGATTTCCAATGTCCGTTCCAGAACCTTTTCCTCGAGAATACGATTGTCCTCGATAAGTTTTCTTTCACGATAACTTATAAAGGCTGCACCAGCGGCCACGGCTCCAATCACGGCAAGAATGATAAACCATCCCGTTTTCCAGAATGGTGGTTGAATGGTGAATGTAATAGACACCTCCGGTGCATCTGTAAAGTCCTCCGTGTCACTGGCCTTTACCCGAAAGGTATATGCACCAGGTGGCAGGCTGTTGTAGGTGGCCGACCGGTCGTGGCTGCGAATCCAATCGCGATCATAGTCGTCTAACCGGTATTGAAAATTGAGGTTGGAAGGGTTCTGAAACCAAAATGCCAGGTATTGAACCACAATGCTGTTTTCATTGTGAGAAAGAATGTGCGCGCCTGAAAGACTTACCATCTTATCCAGCACCTTTAGTCCGGTAATTAATGGGCGTGGGGCGGGCGGAAGGTTGAGAGACAGATTCGCATACCGCACAATGCCCTTGTCGGTACCCACGTATACCCTACCCGTCTTATCGGTCGTAAGCGCATTCAGGTTGGGTTTCTTGCCATGCATGCCCACTTCATCACCGTAATACCGGACCTTCCTGCGCGCCGCATCGTAAATATCGATGCCGAGGTCATGCATAACGACCAGATTCCCCAACTTGTCTGTGGAGACACAATTCAAATTCTTCTCCCGTAGGGGAGTTTCTGTATCGATAGGTTCAAATCTGTCCTTATTAAATTTGAAGAGTCCTTCTCCCTGATCGTTGGCCCACAGCGTATGGTTCTTATCTTCCGCAAATCCGTAGACCACCTTCGATGCAAGGCCCTTCTCGTAATGATGAAATCCGCGCTTGTCGAGCATACCTACACCCTTGCCATCTGTTGCAAACCAAACACGGTCCTGACTATCGATGAAAACCTGGTAGATATAGTCGGAGACCAACCCCTCTGCGCGACCAAAGTTTTCAAACTGAAGTTGCCCGGCATCATCTATAATTCTCGTGGCTCCTCCCAGCGTCGCAAGCCACAACGTATTTCCCTTGCCTGCGATGTTCAGCACATTGCCATTGGCCAGTTGTTTCTGAAAATGCTGAATGCTTCCCGTTACCGGATTAATGCGAAGCACTCCCTCGCCATAGAGACCCGCCCACACATAACCCTTTTCGTCGGTGAACAAGCTGATCGCAATGTGCTTCTGAAACTGCGTATGGAGCAGGGGTTGCGAAATCTTTAAATCTCCGTTTGCGTCCAGCTTCTGCTTGAAGATACCATCGCCCGTCGAATACCAAAGGTTGTTCTGCTGGTCCACTGTGAGGGCAAGCACGTTCGTATTCTTGAACGGATAAAAGGAGTCGACGTAATCCACCTGATCGCCAAGCGTTCTGACTAGTCCACTTCGCGAACCTACCCAGACATTTCCTTCGAAATCAGAGATCACAGCATTGGCACCACTGAGGTCAAAACTACTTGTCGAATGAAACGCCTTTTGTTGATGGGTCTTCGGATTATATACAATCAGACCGCCCTTTGCAGAGGTGATCCAGAACTGATCGTCCAGTATGACGAAGTCGGTTAGCGCGCCAAAGTTCCAGCCTTCCTTGACGAGCGATTTCGTCTCGCCGGTTACAGGATTGTACGAAACGAGACCAGCATCCTCCGTCCCCAACCAAACCGTATTGTGCTTATCGATGAGGATCTTCTTCACAATATTGTCGGTCAGGCCCTGCCTGTGATCGAGTATGCGGATACCCACTTTATCTCCGTTAAGCCGACAAATGGCCACTCCGCCGTCTGTGCCCGCCCAGATATTGCCGCGCGCGTCTTCGACGAGATCGTACACAAATAAATCGGGCATACCCTCCTCTTCATCGATTCGATAGAGATGAACGTTGTTGTAGTAGTAGAGGCCATCGTCGAGTGTAGAGAACCAAAGATTTCCGGAACGATCAAACAGAATGTCCGAAATCTGGTGGTCAGAGTGACCCTCCTCGGGTTCAAAAGAAACAAACTTACCGTTGTCGATGTAGGCGAGTCTTCCGTTTCGGTGACCCGTCCAAACGCGCCCAAGTGAGTCCTGAGCAATAGCCGTCACGTGATTGTCGGGCAAACTGTCGCGGAGTGTGTATTGAATAATGTTAGTGCCGTCCAAACGAAACAATCCCTGATTGGTCCCACACCAAACGTAGCCCGAACGATCCTGAAAAATCACGTTGACCTGGATCGATTCGCTGCGCTTTAACAGCCGGTACTGCTGAAAAAAGGGAACCTGGGCTGTGCTATTCCAGGCAATGAGCGCAAACAAGAGATATAGGATCCACTTTCCCATAACGCGTCACTGAAGAACCATTTCTGCGTGGATGATAATTTCAATCTCTGTGGCGATCTTCTGGTTCACGATGCGGGGCACTGAAATATTGTGATCTGTGAGGGGTACTCTGAACGTACTTTCCACGATGATCGAACCATCTTCAATCGTAATGGTGCTTTTGATAATTCGGGTCTGTTTTTGCCCGTGAACATCGAGTTCTCCCTTGGCCCTCACCTCGTAGATGCCGTTAATGTCATAGTCCACAGCTTCGATGATTTTGCCGGAAAATGCCATTCGTGGGAAGTACTCGCTTTCGATGTACTTTTCATTGAAATGTTCGCGTTGCAATTCACTGTTAAATCCCTGAAAGGAACGCACCTGAACAGTAAAAGCAAATTGATTATTGCGTGGATCGATGACGCCTTTCAAATGATCTGACGATGCCTCGATGAGCTCAAGTTCAGCATTTGAAATAAACTTCACCTTACCGCGTTCTGTGGTATACTTCTCCTGTGCAACAGATGCAATGCTGCAAAAAATAAGCAGGCAGCAACATAGAACATTTACCATCACCGTCGATTGACCCCAGAATCACCGCAATTCTTCGGGGTCTTAAGAGTAAATTTAGCTATTTCCCAGCTCGGGTCAGGGCTCATAAATGACCGTTCGTCGGCACAATAGCGCCTCTATCGGTTACAAAAGCAAAAATGCCGTCCTGCTTGGCAGAACGGCACCTTATTACAAAGGCTAATAAAACCTCTATTGCTTCAGGCTTTTCAGATAAGCAATGCTCTGAGGCACCTGCTGAATGATCCTGCTGCTTTCGTCTTCAATGAAGTAATGCTGAATACCAATCTTCTTGGCTTCCTTAATGATGTTGGGAATGTCAATCTCGCCGGTGCCCAGCGCAACGTCGTTCTCTTGTGACGTTCCCCCGGAAAGATCCTTTGGTGTTCCCTTCCTGAGGTCTTTCACGTGCAACAGTTTCCACCGCTTGCCATACTTTTTCAGCAAAGCCACCGGATCGCCGCCTCCAAAATAGGTCCATAGTACGTCCATCTCGAATGACACATATTCAGGATTCGACTGTTGAATCATATAGTCAAGCAACGTTCCTTTTTCATAAGGCTGAAATTCATAGCCGTGAATGTGATAGCAAAACGTGATCCCATTTTCCTTTAACACTTTGCCCGCAGCGTTAAAATCCGCGACAGCCTTCTTTGCATTGTCAAGATTGAATTTTGCACGCTCGTGTGGTATCCACGCTACCATAAGATATTTCGCTCCAAGCGCTTTCGCCATGTCGGCTGCAGCCTGTGGATCCTTTACGAGCGCTTCATAGCTTGTGCCTGTCGATGGAATGGAGATTCCGCGATCGGCACACAGTTTTTTGAATTCCGCAGGAGGCAATGTGCCACCCGATCCTTCTATTTCTGTGATGCCCATGCTTTTGATGGTATCCAACGTCTGCTCCACACCCTGAGGAAAGCTCCTGCGGAAGGTGTACGCCTGCACGCCAAATGGAAATGTATAAAGTGGTTTACCCTTTTGTGCCGTAGCGGTGGTTACGCCCCCGGCCACTATCGCAAGTGCGACCAATAGTCCAGCAGAAAGTCTCATGTGTATTACGTCTTTTATAATCGTTGATTTATGAAATGTAACTATAATCTTTATTGATTTACTAAAATACTCAGCGAGTATCAGCGCACCCAATGTTCACTCCTCAAAGGCTCTTCCGCTTCATCTCCTCCACCGCATAGTTCGCCGCGCGTGCCGTCAACGCCATATACGTCAGCGTTGGATTTTGCGTCCCCGTCGACGTCATACACGCCCCATCCGTAACGAACACATTCTTGCAGTGATGTAATTGGTTCCAGCTATTCAGCAGTGACGTCTTTGGATCGCGTCCCATTCGCACGCCTCCCATTTCATGAATGTCCGACCCCGGCGGCGACTTTGAATCGTTCACCTGAACGTCCTTAAATCCCGCTTTCTCAAACATCTCGCGTTGCTGCTGAAGGTAGTCCTCAACCATTTTATCATCGTTGTCGCTCCATTCACATGAAATCACCAGCTGAGGTATACCATACTTGTCTTTCAAGTCGGGGTGCAGCCGGACATGATTCTTTTCCATCGGCACACTTTCACCCATCATCCAACTGCTGATGTGCCAGTTTCCGAGCTTTGGATGAAGGAGGTTCTCCCTCAACTGGTCACCGATCATTGAGGTATCTGAACCACGGCCTCTTCCACCGCCAATCCCAATGGCATATCCCCGCAAGAAATCCATTTCTTGTTTCTTGACGTTCCGAAATCGCGGAATGTAGCTGTGACTGGGGTTGCGACCGTCCGTCATCTTATCCTGAAATCCCTCATAACTCGCGCTACCTCTACCGCGATAATTGTGCCAGGCGATAAACCTGCCCAGTAGCCCGCTGTCGTTTCCAAGGCCGTTCGGAAAGCGATCTGACTTCGAATTCAACAGTATCGCATTGGTGTTCAGCGCCGATGCATTGACAAAGACGATCTTTGCGTAAAAATCTATCGTGTCTTTCGTAGTACCATCGATCACACGAACACCGATCGCCCGCTGCTTTGCATCATCGTAGATAACCGAGTGAACCACGGCGTGTGGTCTAACCGTTAGATTACCTGTTTTCAGCGCCCACGGCAAGGTGCTGCTGTTACTGCTGAAGTATCCTCCAAACTGACATCCCCGGTTACACATCGTCTGATTCTGGCACTTGTGCCTCCCTTGCTGCTGATGAATTTCACGCGGATCCGACAAATGCGCACAACGTCCATGTATCAGGCGACGATCGTTGAAATTTTGCCGCAGGGAATCCCTGAAATAAGTTTCGATGCAGCTCATTTCGAACGGTGGCATACATTCGCTATCCGGCAATTCCGGGAGACCATCCCGATTTCCGGCAATCCCCGCGAATGACTCTACATGCGCATACCACTTTTCAATGTCGCGATAACGAATAGGCCAGTCGACGGCAAAACCATCACGCGACGGACCTTCATAGTCAAAATCACTCCAGCGCTGAGTCTGCCTCGCCCACAACAGCGACTTGCCGCCTACATGGTATCCCCGCACCCATCGAAAAGGTTTCTCCTCCACAAAAGGCTGTTCATCATCTTTGATTGCCCAATGCATCGTCTCCTCTCGCATAAAACGGGCAAACTGGTAATCCTTTCGCTGGTCGATTGTAACGGTACCCCTATGCTCAAACTGCCAGGGCGCCTTACCCGCTGTAGGATAATCTTTGATGTGTTTCACGTCGCGCCCTCTTTCAAGCACGAGCGTTTTTAATCCTTTTTCGCAAAGCTCTTTTGCCGCCCAACCGCCGCTCGCACCCGAACCAATCACTATGGCATCGTAAGTGCGCTTGTCCTCCGAATCAATTAGAAAATTTGCCATATATCAATGGGTAGCATCCACACAGCCATAATAATGGCCTGGAACCAACTTATACTTCAGGTATCCTAACATTACTTCCCTGGAGGTATTGAATCCGCGGATCGTCTCCGACTTCATGAGATCGAAGAAGGCTTTCGCCGACTCGTCACCGGCTGACGACCAGCTTACTAACAACGCTTCTCTTTGGTCCGGTGTACATTCGGGAAAATCATGCTTGTGCTTCTCCTGAGCCTGCGTATTCAGGCCGACAATTTGTTTCTTCAAATTCTCCTGCACGTCAGCCTCGTAACACTGCTCAAAAAGTCCCACCAGAAACTTATCCACCCCTACAGACAATGCCCCTATCGCATTTCCTTGCGGGATGATGGTGTCTGCAATGGATGCCAGGGCCTGCTGCTCTCCGGAAGAAAACACGCCCACAGGAGGAGGCAAACTCACGGGCAACCATTCGTGTGCCCAGGCAGGAAGCGAAGCTAGTCCACCGGCGCCAGCGATTAGCGTCTTTAATGAATTGCGTCTGTTCATGATTGCGGTCGACGGTTACGTTTGGTAGTCATACCGAATCCCCGACAAATTTTCGAATTCCTCAACGACGTTGATAAATGCGGAATGACATCGAAGGTACAAGTACATCACCATGCGAGGAAGGAAATATCGTCCTGTCACACCTGTTAAAATATGCATTTGCACGACCGATCCACGCGACAACTTTACGAACGAATCAGGAAGGTTACCAATGGAGGAAAATACCCGTTTAGAATTCCCCTATCCATAAACCGCAACGCGGTCAGTGGGCGAAAGTAAGTTCCATCTTTATATCAGCGGTCACGAATGGACTATCGACGACCGGCACGTAATGAAATCCCAGCGTTTCGTACAGCTTGAGTGCAGCACCCAACTGGTGATTGGAATAGAGCGTTACTTTCTCTGCCCCAATCTGACGCGCTCTTTCAAGGCAAGTTTCGATGAGCTTGCGGCCAATACCTTTACCCCGGTACGGCACGGCCACCGACATTTTGGCAAGTTCATATTCATGGTGCCCACTTTTGACGAGTGCGGCTGTGCCAATAACGACGCCGTTGTCCACAGCAATCCAGATAAAACCTCCAGGCCTGAGAATTTCTTCCGATGGATTAGCGAGAACACAGAGATCCAACTCTTCAGCGAGATTGTACTTCACCAGCCATTCCATGTTTAAGTCGCGGAACGCTTCGTGGTGAATATCTTCGTAAGGCACAATCTCCACGCAGTTTCGGTTTATTCGCGATCTCTCAAAAGGGCCGGCGGGGGCATCGCTTCGTCGATCATTTTATCAAGCTCAGCCGTAGTATGCTTCGGACTATTCGAACGTTTAACTAATTTCTCCTTTGTTGGTTTTCCGTCTTTGCCTGGTATCCAAAGATTTCCTGCGCTGTCAATAGAATAAACCACATCTTCACTTTCGATACGATCTTCGTATTGTTTACAATGCTTAACTTTTGTGATCCCCATCATATAAAAGGTCAAGGAGTTGCCCTCAACCACCCAGGTCTTCATCACCCCCAGATATGGCTCTTCAGAGATGTAGACTCCATCGTGCTGGTGGTTCTCTTCGCAGGACGACAACCACAGCAGGGTCAAAAATAAAAATCGAAACTTCATATTGAACGGGGTGAGATCGGATGCCTGGTTACAAAGCTAAGGACTTTGGCCGACTTGCCAAGTCAGGCGTACAGTCCGTATGGACCGTAGCGCAACAATTGGGTATAGGGCAAAATAGTTGCCTAAAGCAACTATTTTTTACGGTCGTCATCTAACCGAGGATGACCGAACATAAATCCAGACTACTTAGGGAGACGTAACCGTGCTCTATCCTTTCCGTTGCTTTCTGCGATCGCGGATAACTTCAATAATCGGTGGAAGAATCGAGACAAAAATGATTCCGAAGATAACGTAGGTAAAATTTGCACGGATCATGGGCAGACCGCCAAAATAATATCCTGCGAATAGGAAAAGCGTCACCCACAGGAAACCACCTACCACATTGTAGGTAGCGAACCGTCCGTAGGTCATGGTCCCGATGCCGGCAACGAACGGCGCAAAAGTGCGGATAATGGGAATGAACCTCGCGTAGATGATCGTCTTTCCTCCATGACGATTGTAGAACTCCTGGGTCTTGGTAAGATATTCCAGCTTCAAAAATTTATACCGGCCGCTAAATGCCTGCAGGCCGAGGTATTTACCAACGTGGTAATTTACGAGATCACCCAGTATGGCGGCAATGACCAGCAGCACCCAAAGCAACATGATGTTAAGATCCGTCTCGGGTTTTGCAAAAATGGCCCCGGCTGCAAAAAGCAAGGAGTCACCAGGTAGAAAAGGTGTCACCACCAGGCCAGTTTCTGCGAAGATGATAAGAAATAAAATGAGGTACGTCCACGTTTTATAATTGTTTACAATCTCCACCAAATGGTGATCGATGTGCAAAATGAAGTCAATAATCGATTTGATGATCTCCATGAAATTGAATTGTGGGGCAAAAATAACAGTTTTCATAAGGAACGAAGCAGGGCGCTCGCGATTGGGCGACAAAACACCTTCGTTCACGTTTTATTGATGATTCAGGGCTTACACTGATAATGTATACCTTTGAAAGACAATCAAAGCATGAATGGTATGAGCAGGAAATTTGTTATCGCGGTTGTCATTATCCTGGGGGTTGCCGCAGTGGCCTGGTGGTTTCTTCGTCCAGCCAGCCCGTCGGGCGAAGCAAATATTTCTCACCAGGGGTTGGACGTATCGGTATCGTATAGCCGACCATATAAGAAGGGGCGTGTCATTTTCGGTGACGCGACCACGGGAGCCCTTCAGCCCGATGGACAATACTGGCGCATGGGGGCAAACAAGGCCACAGAAATAACGTTTAACAAAGACGTTTTATTCGGTGGCAAAGCGGTGAAGGCAGGCACGTATCGCATGTATGCCGTTCCGGGACCGACCTGGCAAGTCACGCTGAACAGTGCATTGGGCAAAAGTGGCTCTGAACTTCCTGACAAGAGTCTTGATGTGATCACTGTCGACGTCACGCCGACGAACCTGGATGAACCGGTAGAACAAATGACGCTTGCGTTAGTGCCATCCTCCGGAGGAGTTGTCCTTGAAATTCGGTGGGATCGTACGGGCGTCAATGTGGACATTTCGTGATATTCGCGCAGGCCATTAGTGTCTGTTGAAGAATGCCTGAAAACTGGTCCTGAAATGTTGGAACCGAACTGGTAAAAAGAGTTCCGCGCAGGCTGATTTGGCAATGGAAGAGGAATTAACTTATTGGTTAACAGCATTAAAGAACAATAGTGGAGATCCCTGGAAATATTTCAGTTCTCCTCCACACGATAAGCACGGAAACGACTAATTTTAGGTATGATCATCAACATCTTTGAAGATAAGTCAATCGTCTGCGAGCTTGATGATTCCATGCCCGTTCTGCGGCATAGATGGAAGCATAATATGGAAGGAGCGCCCTTTCGCGACTACCTGTTGAAGGTCCTGGCAGAATACAAGAAACTCAAACAT
>Ga0164241_10007162_pt1 | contig 10046 bp, 9 predicted proteins | sample OricomyardsoilBY_FD_108780 | JGI IMG/M metagenome (GOLD analysis project Ga0164241, IMG submission 108780) | Backyard soil microbial communities from Emeryville, California, USA - Original compost - Back yard soil (BY) | ecosystem: Environmental > Terrestrial > Soil > Unclassified | place: USA... | reverse complement strand
GTGCCGGCCTTGTTGATCCGGTAGAGCAGCTGCATGATCCCGATCGAGGTGACCGGGTCGAGGTTGCCGCTGGGCTCGTCGGCGAGCAGCAGCGGCGGGTGGTTGACGAAGGCACGGGCGACCGAGACGCGCTGCTGCTCGCCGCCGGAGAGCTGGTCCGGATAGCTGTTGAGCTTGGTCGAGAGCCCGACCAGGCGCAGCGTCTGCGGTACCTGCTCGCGGATTTCGGCGCGGCTGGCGCCGATCACCTGCAGCGCGTAGGCGACGTTGTCGTAGACGGTGCGGTCGGGAAGCAGCTTGAAGTCCTGGAAGACGGTGCCGATGTTGCGCCGCAGCTGCGGGATCTTCTTCTCCGAGAGGGCACCGATGTCGCGGCCGGCGATCTTCACCGAGCCCTCGGTGGTGGCCAGCTCGCGGATCAGCATCTTGATCAGGGTCGACTTGCCGCAGCCGGTCGGACCGACGAGGAAGACGAACTCCCCGCGGCCGATCGCCAGGCTGACCCGGTCGAGCGCCATGTGGCCGCCGGGGTAGACCTTGGTCACGTCGCTGAGCTCGATGATCGGCGCCCGGCGCCCACCGGGGCGCCGCGGCTGCTCGTCACGCGGGTGTTTCTTCTTGGATCGGGCCATACGGAAGAGGGGCTTCTGCGAACACAGGGTGACTCCTGCGACCCTCCGACCGCGCAAGACCGCGCCCAAGCAAGGCTTCGCCCAGAAGCGAATCGGGCGGGTCAGCCGATCGCGACCATGCGCTCGATCGGGATCCGCGCCCGCTCGGCGACCGCGGCCGGGACGCTGACCTCGAACTTCATCTCCCGCAGCGAGTCGCGCAGCTTCGGCAGCGTGATCATCTTCATGTACTTGCAGAAGGCCATCCGGTTGGCCTCGATCAGATTGGCCCGCGGCGCCGCCTGCTGCAGCGGGTAGAGCATCCCGTTCTCGGTGGCGACGATGAAGCTGCCTTCGGGATGGGCTTCGACGTGCTGCTGCATGCCCGAAGTGGAGAGCATGTGGACCCCCTCGGGGTCGATGTCGCCGGCGGCGACGTACTCCATCGCCTGGGTCGAGCAGCCGCACTCGGGGTGGATCAGGAACTCGGCCTCGGGGTGCTCGGCCCGGGTGCGGGCGATGTCGTCGGGACGGATGCCGGCGTGGACGTGACACTCGCCGTCCCAGATGTGGAAGCGAGCGCGGCGCTCGGGGTCCTCGGCGAGGCCGGTCTCACGCTCGACGAAGGCGCCGAGCCACATGTCGGGGCCGAAGAGGATCTCGGTCTCCGGACCGTGCTCGGCCCAGATCCGCTCGACGACCTTGACCGCGTTGGAGGAGGTGCAGCAGTAGTCGGTCTCGGCCTTTACCTCGGCCGAGGTGTTGACGTACATCACCACCAGCGCCCCCGGGTGCTCGGCCTTCCAGGCGCGCAGCTGGTCGGCGTCGATCGAGTCGGCGAGCGAGCAGCCGGCGTCGAGGTCGGGGATCAGCACCGTCTTCTCGGGCGAGAGGATCGAGGCCGTCTCGGCCATGAAGTGGACGCCGCAGAAGACGATTGCCTCGGCCTCGGTGGCCGCCGCCTGGCGCGAGAGCCCGAGTGAGTCGCCGCGGTAGTTGGCGACGTCCTGGACCTCCGGCAGCTGGTAGTTGTGGGCGAGGATGACGGCATCGCGCTCGGCCGCGAGCGCGCGAATCTCATCGCTGAGCTCAGCGATCTGCTCCGGAGTCAGCTCCGGCGCGAAACCGGGTTGGATCGTCGGGAGCTCCTGCATGAGCCCTTCCTTTCCTGATGTTCGCTGGCCCGGCTACCGCCTAGAACCAGTCGAATGAACGTCTCTCAAGTCTAGCCTGTGAGGGATGCCGGAGCTGCCGGAGGTGGAGATCGTGACGCGCAGGCTCGAGGCCGCCCTCGCGGGCGCCGTCGTCGAGTCGGCGCTGGCACCGGGGATGAACGTGATGAAGACGTTCGAGCCGCCGCTGGAAGCGCTGGCCGGGCGGAAGCTGACCGCGGTGCGGCGGGTCGGCAAGATGCCGGTGGTCGAGTTCGGCGACCTGGCGCTGCTGATCCACCTGATGTCGGCGGGGCGGTTGAAGGCGTTCGACAAGCGGGCGTCGCCGAAAGACCGCGCCTCGCGGGTGCTGGTGCGCCTGGAGGGCAACCGCGAGCTGCGGCTGCGCGAGTTCGGGACCAAGCAGCGGGCCTGGGCGAAGCTGCTGGCGACGGACGCGGTGGCCGCGGACGAGATGGTGAAGAGCCTCGGCCCGGAAGCCTGGCCCCCGCCCCCGCTCGAGGAGTTCGCCGCCGCGATCGACCAGCCCCGCCATCTGCACCCGCTGCTGCGCCACCAGCGCGACATCGCCGGCATCGGCCGCTCCTGGGTCGACGAGATCCTCTGGGAGGCACGGCTCTCGCCCTTCAAGAAGGGCTCCGAGCTCGGCCCCGACGAGGTCGAACGCCTGCACGCCGCCCTGCACGTGCTCGGCGACGCGATCGACCACTACGAGGAGACGATCGGCGCGCAGGTCCCCGACAAGGTGCCGATGCCGCTGCGGATCCACAAGCGCGAGGGCCAGCCCTGCCCCCGCTGCGGCACCACGATCGAGGCGGTCTTCTTCTCCGAACACCAGACCAACTACTGCCCCAAAGAGCAGACCGGCGGCCGCGTCCTCAAGGACCGGCGCCTTTCCAAACTGCTCAAGTAAACGCGACTACGCGGGTTCGAGCAGGAGACTGAAGTCCAGCGCGGGGGCCGAGTGGGTGAGGGCGCCGATCGAGATGAAGTCGACGCCGGTCTCGGCGATGGCGCGAACCGTGTCGAGGTCGACGCCGCCGGAGGCCTCGAGGGTGGGGCCGGTGCCGGTGGAGTTCTGGTCGCGGAGCTTGACCGCGCCGCGCAGGGTCTCCGGGTCCATGTTGTCCAGCAGCAGACGGTCGGCACCGACGCCGAGCGCGTAGGCGGTCTCGTCGAGGTTGCGGACCTCGACCTCGACCGGCAACTCCGGCTGGGCCTTGCGGGCCAGGTAGATCGCCTTCGCGACCCCGCCGGCGAGGGCGATGTGGTTCTCCTTGATCAGGATCGCGTCGTCGAGGCCGAGGCGGTGGTTGCGCCCGCCGCCGGCCGCGACGGCGGCCTTCTCCAGTCCTCGCAGCCCTGGCGTCGTCTTGCGCGTGTCGAGGATCTGGGCGCCGCTGCCGGCGACCGCCTCGACGAAGCGAGCGGTCAGCGTCGCGATCCCGGAGAGGTGGCCGAGGAAGTTGAGCCCGGTGCGCTCGGCCGTCAGCAGCGCCGCCGCCGGCCCGCTCGCGAGCAGGACCTCGGCGGGGACCCCGTCCCGCCACTGCCCCTCGACCACGAGCCTGTCGACGTGCTCGACCCCGCACTGGCGCATCGCCTCCCCGACCAGGTCGAGCCCGAAGGCCACCCCCGCCTGTTTCTGCACGATCCGGGCGCGGGCACGGGCGTCGGCGGGCACGGTCGCGGCGGTGGTGACGTCGCCGGTGCCGACGTCCTCGGCCAGGGCGCGGCGGACGATCTCGCTCAGCGGCTCGGCGGGCATCGCGCCAGCCTAGCCATCTCACGTTCGACCAACCCACAGCGTTTAATTCCCGAGGTGACTGATCTGCCCCCGTTTCAAACCTTGATCGACGAGCACGCAGGCGAGGTGATGGCGGTCCTGCGCGGGGCGGTCGGGCGCGAGGGTGCCGAGGACTGCTTCCAGGAGACCTTCCTCTCCGCCCTGCGGGCCTACCCGAAGCTGAACGACGGCGGCAACCTGCGGGGCTGGCTGATCACGATCGCCCACCGCAAGGCGATCGACCACCACCGCGCCAGGGGGCGCCGCCCGCTCCCGGTGGCCGAGGTGGCCGAGGTGGCCGAGATCGCGGTGACCGACCCCGAGCCGGGCGAGGGCATCTGGACCGTCGTCGGCGCCCTGCCGCCGAAGCAGCGGGCGGCGGTGACCCTCCGCTACGCCGGCGATCTCCCCCACGCCGAGATCGCCGCCGCCCTCGGCTGCTCGCCGGAGGCGGCCCGCCGCAGCCTGCACGAGGGACTGAAGCGACTGCGAAAGGAGCTGGCATGAAGGACTCGCTGAACCGGCTGGCAGAGCGCGCCTCCGCGGCAGGGCTGCTCGACGTCGCCTACACGACCACCGACTCGCCCTTCGGCACCCTGCTGCTGGCCGCCACCCCACGGGGCCTGGTCCGGGTCGGTCTGCCGAACCAGGACGCCGAGGAGCTGCTGGGCGACCTGGCGGCGCGGGTCTCCCCGCGCGTGCTCGAGACCGCCGCCCCGTTCGACTCCGCCCGCCGCGAGCTCGAGCTCTACTTCGAGGGCGAGCTGACCGACTTCGACCTGGCGCTCGACTGGCAGCTGAGCAAGGACTTCCGCCGCCGCGTGCTGCGGGCGATCGCCCGCATCCCGTACGGCCAGACCCGCAGCTACACGCAGATGGCGAAGAGCGCCGGCAACGAGCGCGCGGTCCGCGCCGCCGGCACCGCCTGCGGCTCCAACCCGCTGCCGCTGGTCGTCCCCTGCCACCGCGTCCTGCGCAGCGGCGGCGCCCTCGGCGGCTACGGCGGCGGCCTGCCGATGAAGGAGGGCCTGCTGCGCCTGGAGGGCGTGCTCGACCGATAACCCGTTGGCTTGAGAATCCCCTGACTAAAGGATTGGCCCGTCGGCACCGATCTAGCGGCCATGCGACGGAAGCCCAGCCCGACCGCCGACCACGAAGCCGACCTCGCCAGGTTCGCCTGGTGGATCTCGTTCTTCGTCACCCTGACCCTGGTCGTCGCCCTCGGCCTCGCCCACTCGGCGCAGGCCCGGACCGTCCCCGCCGCAGCCACCCTGCCCGCAACCGCAGTGGCAGCGGTCGCGGACGACGAGTACTTCGAAGACGAAGCCGAAAGCAGCGAAGAAGAGGACTTCGAAAGCTACGAATGCGATGAAGAGTTCGAGGAATGCGACGAAGTCGACCCGGACGAAGAGCCGGGCGAGGGCCCCGAAGCCCCGGCCGAGTGCGTGCTGAGCAGCGCCCAGGCGACCGCTTTCGCCGCCGCCAACCGCGACCGGGTTCGACTGCAGATCAACTACAAGGCCACCGTGCCCACCACCGTCGCCGTCGACTACGGCCTGCACGGCAGCAAAGGCGCTCTCTTCCTCGGCAGCGAGAAGAAACGCGTCGGCAAGAAGGGCGTCCTGCGGCTGTCCAAGAACCTGACCGAGCCCCAGATGGCCAAGGCGATGGCCGCCAAGGACTTCACGGTGCGCCTCCGCGTACCCGAGGCGCCGCGCTACTGCGCCTCGCTCTTCGAGCGCCGGCTCGACCTCCGCCAGGCCATCCCCAGCGGGCTGGCCTGGGAGCAGTCCGAATAGCTCAGGCCGCCAGCGCCTCGCTCAGCCAGGCGGTCGCGTCCGCCAGGTGCGAGGGGTCGATCTGGTGGCCAACGTCCGACTCTCGATAGCTGACGTCGAGCCCGCCGGCCTCCAGCAGGTCGCGCGCCCGCTGCCCGAACCCCACCTCGATGATCGGGTCGCGGCGACCGTGGGCGATAAAAGCCCGGGTTGCCTGGCGATCGTCCAGGGTCGGCTCCCAGCCGTCCACCGTCGGCACGAAGCCGCTGAAGGCGAGGATCCCCGCCGGCGCCGGTCGCTCCGGTCCCAGCCCCATCGCGTAGCTCATCACCGCGCCCATCGAGAAGCCGCCGAGCACGGTCCGCTCCGGCCCGACGCCGGTCTCCTCCCAGAGCCGGTCGTGCAGCTCGGCGAGCGCGGCGCGGGCGGCGTAGAAGGTCTGGGTGTCCGGGTAGCCGACCCGCGGCACCAGGTACCAGTGGTAGCCGGGCGAGCCCGGCAGGCTCAACGGCGCCCGCGGCGTCACCACCCGCAGCCGCCGCTGGGGATCGAGCGCGTCGGCCAGGCCGAGCAGGTCGCCGGCGTCGGTGCCGCGGCCGTGATGGAGCACCAGCAGGCCCTCGGGCTCGGACTCGGCCGGGCGCTCGAGGTAGGACAGCGGCACCATCAGGAGGCCGAGGCGGCCGCGGTCTTGTTCAGGTAGTCGCGCACGAACTCGTCGAGGTCGCCGTCGAGCACCCGCTGGACGTCTCCCACCTCGTGCTCGGTGCGATGGTCCTTGACCATCGTGTAGGGGTGGAGGACGTAGCTGCGGATCTGCGAACCCCAGGCGACGTCTTTGACCTCGCCCCGCGCCTTCGCCATCTCCTCGGCCCGTTTGCGCTCCTCCAGCTCGATCAGCTTCGAGCGTAGGAACTGCATCGCCACCGCCTTGTTCTGGGTCTGGGAGCGCTCGTTCTGGCACTGGACGACGACCCCCGTGGGCAGGTGGGTGATCCGCACCGCCGAGTCGGTCTTGTTGACGTGCTGGCCGCCGGCGCCGGAGGCCCGGTAGGTGTCGATGCGAAGCTCGGTCTCGTCGACCTCGACCTCGGGACCGGCCTCGACCAGCGGGCCGACGTCGACCTGGGCGAAGCTGGTGTGGCGGCGCGAGGAGGAGTCGAAGGGGGAGATCCGGACCAGGCGGTGGACCCCCCGCTCGGCGGCGAAGAGCCCGTAGGCGTTCTCGCCGCGGGCGATGAAGGTGGCCGACTTGAGCCCCGCCTCCTCCCCCGGCGAGGCCTCCTTCATCTCGACCTCGAAGCTCCGCCGCTCGGCCCAGCGCAGGTACATCCGCAGGAGGATCTCGGCCCAGTCCTGGGAGTCGGTCCCCCCCGCCCCGGCGTGAACCGTGACCACGGCATCGCCGGCGTCGTACTCGCCGCTGAACAGCCGCGCCTCCTCGAGCTCGTCGAGGCGGCGCTCGACCGAGGCCAGCTGCGACCCCAGCTCCGCCGCCATCTCCTCGTCCTCGGCCGCCATCTCGGCCAGGTCGCCGAGATCGGCGACGTCGGACTCGAGCCCGCGAAAGGTCTTCAGCCGCTTCTGGGCACGGGCGTGGGCCGCCGAGGTTCGGGCCGCCGTCTCCTGGTCGTCCCAGAAGCCGGGCTGCCCCATCTCCGCCTCCAGGCGCTCTGCCTCAGCCTCCAGCGCAGCCGGGTCAAAGGTAGTCCGAGAGCAGGGACAGCTGCTCGCGGACGGCAGCCAAGCGCGGCACGATCGATTCGGTGGACGCGGCGTCGGCCATGCCTGCAGGTTATCCGGCCGCCCCGGCCTCGTTCTCGAAGCCCCCGGCGCGCAGCGCCTCCGCCCTGTCCTCGTAGGGTCGCCAGCTACGGATCCGGCGCTCGCGCAGCTCGAAGACCCAGGCCATCGCCTCCTCGCCCGCGGCGGATCCGTCTTCGTCCCAACGCCAGGCGCGGCGAATCAGCGCCACGGCGCTGCCACCCCCACCCTCCAGCCCTTCCTCGTAGAGCTGGTCGAGGTGGATCGTCTGCTGCACCCCGCCCGGCTCCCGCGTCGCCCAAACCCGGGCCGCCTCACGTCCCTTGCGCAGCCCGCGACTCGCATGCAATTCGACCTCGGGATCCAGTACCTCAACGAAAGCATCCAGATCCCGCTCGTTGAACGCCCGGATGAACTCCCTGACGGGGTCTACGCCCCGTGGCACTTCTTGTACTTCTTGCCACTGCCACACCAGCAGGGGTCGTTGCGACCGACTTTGTCGTGCTCGTCTTTGACCACGGTCTCGACCACGTCGCCGCCGACCGCCTGCGAGGCAGCGGCATCGACCGCGCCGGCTCCGCCGCCGGCGACCGCGACCTGTTCGAGCGCCGATGGCTGGGCCGCGGCGGTACCGCCGGAGTAGTCCAGCGCGGTCGGCGGGTTCGCCCCGTTGCCGGCACCGTTCCCCTGAGAGGGGTCGATTTCGATTTCGGCGCGGAAGACCAGCTTGCTGAACTCGTCCCAGATCGAGTGCATCAGCTCCGAGAACATCACGTAGCCCTCGTTTTTGTAGGCGACCAGCGGATCGATCTGGGCAAACCCGCGCAGGTGGATGCCTTCGCGCAGGTAGTCCATGTCGAAGAGGTGTTCGCGCCAGCGGTTGTCGATCACCTGCAGCAGGATCGAGCGCTCGAGATGCCGCATCAGCTCCTCGCCGAGCTGCGTCTCACGCTCGTCGTAGGCATTCATCGCGTCCTCGTCGAGGGCGTCTTTGAGCTGTTCGCGGTCGACCCGCTCCGGCGCCAGGGTGGCGACGTCGATGGCGACCGGCCAGATCAGCCGCAGCTGCGTCTCCAGCTCGCCCAGGTCCCATTCCTCGAGCAGCTCGCCGGCCGTGTACACGTCGACCAGGCGCTCGATCACACCCTCGAGCTCGTCGCGAGCGGTTTCGGAGATGTCGCGGCCTTCGAGGATCTCGCGGCGGTATTTGTAGACGACCCGGCGCTGCTCGTTCATCACGTCGTCGTACTCGAGCACGCGTTTGCGGATCAGGAAGTTCTGCTCCTCGACCTTCTTCTGGGCGTTCTCGACGGTTTTGGTCAACATCTTCGCCTCGAGCGGCATTTCGGTGCCGTCCTCGTCGACCGGGCCCAGGCGGTCGAGGATTTTGTAGATGCGGTCGCCGGCGAAGAGCCGGATCACGTCGTCTTCGGCCGAGAGGAAGAACCGCGACTCGCCGGGGTCGCCCTGGCGGCCGGAGCGGCCGCGCAGCTGGTTGTCGATCCGCCGTGACTCGTGGCGCTCGGTGCCGCAGATGAAGAGGCCGCCGAGCTCACGCACTTCCTCGGCCTCGGCCTTGCACTGCGGTTCCAGCTCGACGGTCCGCGCCGCCAGCGCCTCCTCGTAGCCCTCGCTCTCGTGGGTGATGCCCTTCTTCTTCAGCTCGTGGATGGCAAGGTGCTCGGGGTCGCCGCCAAGCTTGATGTCGACGCCGCGACCGGCCATGTTGGTGGCGATCATCACCTCGCCCTTGCGCCCGGCCTGGGCGATCAGCTCGCCCTCTCGTTCGGCGTGCTCGGGCTTGGCGTTGAGCACCGCGTGTTTGATCCCGTCGCGCTTGAGCGCCTCCGAGATCATCTCCGAGACCTCGACCGAGACGGTTCCGACCAGGATCGGCTGGCCCTTTTCGTGACGGCTGACGATTTCGTCGAGGACCGCCTTCCACTTGCCGTCTTTGGTCTTGAAGATCTGGTCGTTGTGGTCGGCCCGGACCATCGGCTGGTTGGTCGGGACCTCGACCACCGGGACTTTGTAAATCTTCATGAACTCGGTCGCCTCGGTCAGGGCGGTTCCGGTCATCCCGGAGAGCTTGTCGTAGAGGCGAAAGTAGTTCTGCAGGGTGATCGTCGCCAGGGTCTGGTTCTCCTCGCGGATCGCCACGCCCTCCTTGGCCTCGACCGCCTGGTGCAGGCCCTCCGACCAACGCCGGCCCTCGAGGATGCGACCGGTGAACTCATCGATGATCATCACCTCGCCGTCGATCACGGCGTAGTCCTTGTCCTTCTTGTAGAGCGACTCGGCCTTCAGCGACTGGACCAGGTGGTTGACGAGACTGCCGTGCTCACCGAGATAGAGGTTGTCGACGCCGATGAACTGCTCGGTGTTCTTCACGCCCCGCTCAGTCGGGGCCACGGTCTTGTGTTTCTCGTCGTACTCGTAGTCGTAGTCGACGTCGGAGGTGTCTTTGGACTCGCCGAGCGATTTCAGTTTCTGTTTGGCCTGCACCCCGGTCAGCTGCTTGGCCAGGCGGGCGAAGGTGTAATAGGTCTGGGCCGCCTGTTCGGGCTGACCGGAGATGATCAGCGGCGTCCGCGCCTCGTCGATGAGGATGTTGTCGACCTCGTCCACGATCGCGAAGTCGTGGCCGCGCTGGACGCAGTGCTCGAGCGTCGCCGACATGTTGTCTCGCAGATAGTCGAAGCCGAACTCGGAGTTGGTCCCGTAGGTGACGTCGCAGGCGTATTTGACCTGGCGCGCGTCGTGGTCGTCGAAGTCCTGCAGGGCGGCGACGCTGACCCCGAGCGCGTCGTAGATCGGCTTCATCCATTCCGAGTCGCGGCGGGCGAGGTAGTCGTTGACGGTGACCACGTGGACGCTGCCGCCGGCCAGGGTGTTGAGGAAGACCGGCAGGGTCGCGGTCAGGGTCTTGCCCTCG
>Ga0164241_10007161_pt1 | contig 10048 bp, 10 predicted proteins | sample OricomyardsoilBY_FD_108780 | JGI IMG/M metagenome (GOLD analysis project Ga0164241, IMG submission 108780) | Backyard soil microbial communities from Emeryville, California, USA - Original compost - Back yard soil (BY) | ecosystem: Environmental > Terrestrial > Soil > Unclassified | place: USA... | reverse complement strand
TTGCTACACTTAGCAAGCTCAATCTTTGTCCAGGGGATTCCTGTCTTGAAAGAAGTGATATTCCAAACGACATCAACTTCATCAGCACCATTTTCAATTCCTCTTTTAATTTCGTCCAGCTTTGTCTCCGTCATGTTATAGCCCAACGGAAAGCCGGCTACTGTAACCAATGTGATAGGCGCATTTCCAATTTCACGTTTAGCACGTTTTACCCAAAACGGTGGAACGCATATACCTAAAAAACTAAATTGTTTTGCCTCCTCGACTAGTTGATCAATGTCTTTAATCGTGAGCGTTGGGCTCAGGTTAGTGTGCTCAATGTAAGAGGCAATTGAAATCAACGCTTAAATTTATAAATGACAAGCTAAGGTAATTGTTCCCCTTAAATTTTAAAAAGAAGACGTTAGTCAATGACGAATACCGCAGATCTTACAGTATTTCATTTTTTCAGGCGGCCGTCTCTTGGGTGGTTTCTTATGTCCGAAATATTGAAAGTTAGAATATTGAGGTGTCGACTCCATATTCTCATTCTTTCTTCTTTTCTTACTATTCATCTCCATGCGGTCATAATACTTATCACGCGCATCATAGGTGGTAGCACCTGACTTTTTCTTTTTCGATGCTTTGGGTGCATATACTTTGGTAGCAGAGGGATCAACCGAAGTTGGGTTTTTTGATTGGCTCTTCTGTGCATTGGAAATTCCGCACACAACTAATAAAAAAAACACCAATGCCAGCCAACTTCTTCCCATGGCACAAATATACGGAAGCAAAACGGATTCATTTCCGCACTAAATTTTCTGTATTTTCAGTAATTGAAATACTGCTGTTATTGGTGACTTCACTCCTGTTTTTAGGAAATGATTCAGGATAATTTTTTTGAATAAAAAGGATGATGTTTTCCCTGATATAACAACGTAAATCAAAGGCCTCCGATGAATTACGTGCACTCGCCAGAGTTCTTACTTCCACCGATCGTTCCTTCATATCAGTAACCTGAAGCACTTTTACTCTTTTATCCCATAAAGGCGATGACTCCACAAGCCGGTTAAATTCTTTTCTCAGCTGATCAATAGGGATTGAAAAATCCAGATAGAAAAAAGCGGTACCTAAAAGTTCAGTGGTCGTACGCGTCCAGTTCTGAAAAGGTTTTTCAATGAAGTATCGGATCGGTAACACCAGTCTTCGTTGATCCCAGATTTTAACTACCACATAGGTTAATGTGATCTCTTCCACATTTCCATACTCACCCTCTACAACAACCCCATCATCAATGCGCATGGGTTGAGTAAATGCGATTTGAAATCCTGCCAATAAATTACTTAACGAAGATTGTGCCGCAAAACCAATAATGATACCGCCAATACCCACACCCGTAAGTAGCCCCGCTCCGATTTTTCTCAGGTTCTCAAAACTCAATAGTATAGCGGCTGCAGTAAGCATAATAATGGTCACTACTACAATCTGTCTTATAAATTGAAGTTGTGTCCTCACCTTTCTTCCCTTGAAATTGTCTGCTTTCTTCAGATCATATCGACTGTAAAGTACTTCTTGAAATACATTAACAAATCGGATCAATACCATGGCAAAAGAAATAATCAATCCGATTTCCACTGCTTTATCAAAGCGTTGCCCTTCTGTTTTAGTTAACTCCATAAACGGAACCACCAGATTCAAAAAGAACAAAGGCACGAAAAAATTGGCAGGACCCTTTAAATTTTTAACTATGGATTTGAAAACAATATGACTGGAGTGTCGGGTGTAAAAATTAAGTATCCAATGAAGAACAAGACGGACGAACAGACCAATCAGGATGCCCGTAACTCCAAGAATGATATTCCAAAAAAGAGGCGAGAAATGTGTGGATAACTGATTGAGACGATCTGGTAACTGCATTGCCTGTCAGGCAAAAATAACATGCCAGCCTTGCTAATGCCGGATACCACATTCTCCGCAATAGCGCATTTTATTTGGATTTCTTCGTTTTGGAATTTTCTTATGTCCAAAATATCGATAATCAGAATACTGAGGTTTTGAAAGTTCCTTTATAATACGCTATTTCTCTTTAGCAGCCTTCTCAACTCGTTCGTAAAATTCATAACGTGCCGTGTGCTTTACATTAGGTCTGCGGGGAGCAAAGAAATGTGTCTTCTTTTTTTTAGAGTGTTTTACTAAAGCAGTGGAGGAAGAAGAGCCTGGATTTAAAGAGTTTGGAGACTGTTTTTGCTGAGCTCTCCCTTCCATAGTCAAGCCAATCATCGCCAAAATCAGACTGAATAAAAAAAACCTTAGGTTGTGCATAGCTAAGGTTTAACGTTAAAGTTTGAGGTTTATTTGATTTGAGTTTCAGAACAATCTAATGAAAATTGAAAAAATAATTAGTCGTAAAATTCCAGGTAGTAGTAACTAAGATGGCTAAGAATTTAGCAACATAAAAATGATAACCTAGCTTCCTCTCAAACAGATACAAGAAGGCAGTATTGATGAGTAGCCCAATCGATGCAAAAAGCATGAACAATAAAAATTCTCGGGAAATAGCTGCATTTTGACTTTCAAATGTCCAATACCGATTAAGGGCATAATTCAAAGTGGCTGCAGAAACAAAACCAATTGAATTGGAAATATAGCGATTGACCTTAATCTTCTCTTTTAAAAGAAAAGTCAATCCAAAATCAAGTACCATTCCACAACCGCCTACGATGCAGAACTTTATAATCTTAAAAATCAATTGCAAAACACCTTGTTATTGGTAGGCAAATTACTATTTCTGTTTGAAAAAGAGGAACAAACAAATCCCCTTTTATTTCAATGATTAACTTGATTTAAACTGTGTTAATGTTTGTTGTCTGCGGAAAATCCAAGGAGCGGTTGGGCTTTCTTCCTTCCAAAGACCTTTTCCTTTTTCGCGGGCCTGTTCTTTAACCTGTTCCAAATCAGCAATCGGATTTCTTTCCGAAGTCCAGGCTAAACCTTCCTTCAATAATTCGTAACGAGGATCTTGTGAACCGCCAATCAACACTACTCCTAAACGATTTCCCAATCGATCCTTTCCTTGTATCGTTACAGATATTGATTTATTCAAAAGTAGTTTTTCGAGATATTTTTTTGCCTTTTCACCATACTCTTGTTCCAGTTCAGGGCAATCAATACCATGAAGCATAATTTTATAAGTCTCGTTTTCGCTTGTCACAATTTCAATGGTATTGCCATCAATTACCGTTGCCACTTTTCCGGATAGTTCTTCTTTCGCAAAAAGTGAAACGGAAACCAACATACCCAGATATATGATCATTGCCTTCATCATAACAGATTGTTTGAATTCAATACTTCAAATTACGGTTAGGTGAACAGCAATTCATCGGCCAATTAGGCTGATGCTTGTCAGATGTAAGTTTTGAAGGGTTTTTGCATTTTGGGTATTACTAATGTGCGTCAAAGCGGGAAATTATTTCTTGCAATATTGATCCAATGAGAATCGGGCTTTCGTATCACCCATTTCTACGGCTTTTCGCCAATCAAAGCATGCTTTTTCTTTACTCTGCAATTGATAGTAAAAATTGCCTCGTTGCTTATAATAAGAAGCATTTTTAGCGTTTAATGTGATTGCCTCATCCATATCGGAAACAGCAGCGCCATAATCATCTAATTCTGCCTTGCAGGAAGCACGACCATAAAAAGCCGAATCATCCTTAGGATTAAGCTTAACAACTTTATTATAGTCGATTACCGCATCGGCAAATTGACCACTTTCTTCTTTGATCAACGCACTGTTGTAATACACGTCTGGATTATTCGGGTCAAGCGTTATTGCTTTAGCCAGATCATCAATTGCTCCCTTAGCATTATCTAAACCTAAATTAGCACGGGCACGTTCCAGGTAAACAGTGACCGTATTCTCTCCTGATTTAATTGCTTCATCAAAATCCCTGATGGCCAATTGATACTCTTTATCTTCCAGTTGGCATTTTCCTCGTTTAAATAAAAGTGTTTTGTCTTTCACACCCGCTTTAATGACACGATCAAAATATTCCAGGGCAGGTGAATAATTTTTTTGTTCATAATACCCTTCAGCAATTTTTTGATATAAGGATGGCTCTGGTTTCTCCGTCAACTTTTCCATTTGACGATAATCTTTTACACCTGTTTCAAATTTCTTTTGCTGATAATAAGCTTGCCCGCGATTTTCATACGCTTTCACATAATCATCTTTTAGTGAAATCGCTGTATTGAAATCTGCAATGGCCAGATCTAATTGTTCCTGATTTAAATACGCCTTCCCACGATTGTTGAATAAAACCGGATCCTTTAATCCAAGAGTAACAGCCTGTGTATAATCCTGCACCGCTCCGGGCAAATTATTGCTTTTGAATTTAGCATCGCCACGATGAAAGAAAGCAGTAGCCAATTTTGGGTTTTTATCAGTCGCAGTAGTAAAATCAGTTATCGCTCCCTCCAGGTCCTTGCCTTCCAACTTGGAATAGCCACGCATATCAAATGCGAGCGCTTCAGCATAACCTGAATTAATTGCTTTGTCTAAATCGAGCAAAGCACCTTTGTAATCTTCTTTATAAAATTTTGCTCCTCCTCTTTTATAGAATACTTCACCACTGGTTTCTCCCAATTCAATGGCCTTGCTTAAATCAGGCATCGTTTTATCGTAATCTTTTAACTCAAAATAAGAGCTGCCCCGTGCCGTGAATGCCGCCTTATTCTGCGTACCTCCTTCAATTGCTTTGGTGAGATCTCCAACAGAACCCATGTAATCTTTGGTGTTATACTTTGCTACACCGGAATAAGAATATTCTTCCGGTCCGGACTGACCTTTGTCCGAAACAATAGCGATATCTGCGATAACTTTAGGCCAGTCATTTAATTGGTAATACGCGGCTCCGCGATTCTTCATCGCCACTACATAATCACTTTTCAATTGAATAGCCCGGGTAAAATCCTCCACTGACTCTTTAGCCAAGCCTGAATTTAATTTGGCTTTACCGCGATTGTTATAAATCACTTCATCATTTGCACCTAATGCAAATGCCTTGTCGTACGATTCTATAGCACCTTTAAAATTATTATCCTTGAATCTTCCATTACCCAATTGAAAATAAACTTCCTTCTCCTTGCTTCCTTGTGTGGATGCCTTTTCAAGATACGCAAGCGCTTCTTTGTTCTTTTGCTGTTGAATGTAGGAAAGTCCCAATGCTTCTGATACAGCCAGGTCAGGTTGATTGGTTACAACCACTTTTTCGAGGTCAGTAATTGCCAAAGCATACTCTTTGTTTTGATAAGCAGCTTTTCCTCTTTTCTCAAATAAAGCAATTTCTTTTTCCCCTGCATTTTCCGCAGCACGCAAGGCTTCAATCGTTCCTTTATAATCTTTAGCATCAAATCGTAGATAGCCAAGATAAAGCTGTGTCTTTCCATCTTTTATCCCTGCCTTTACCGCACTTTCCAATAATGTCTTTGCTGCGTCATTTTCTTTTACCTGGTACTTGCTTACACCAAGCATGCGCAGAAGTTCAGGCGAATCGCCTTCAGCTACTTTTACTTTATCCAAATCCTGTATTGCGCCAGAAAAATTAGCTGCATTGAATCGAAGCGCGCCACGGTTACTATACGCTTTGATATAATCCGGTTTTAGTGTGATAGCTTTGTCAAAATCAGCAAGCGCTCCGGCTGTATCATTGGTATTTGCTTTTGCTTTTCCACGATTATTGAATACGATGGCATCCGTCTGAGCAATGGCAATTGCTTTGTCGTAGCTTTTAATGGCTCCGGCAAAATCATTTTTGGTAAACTTAATATCCCCCAGATTTTTAAATGCTTCGTAGTCAGAAGCACCTAACGAGATTGCTTTTTCTAAATCCGGCTCAGCATGGACAGCATCCTTCTGATAAAACTCAGCATTGCCTTTATACAGGAAAACTTCCTTCGTACTTATACCCGCACTCACTGCGCGACTTAATGACTCAATCGCTCCTGCATACTCCTTTGTTAAATATTGACAAGTGCCTAACTGCTCAAACACTTCTTTATCAGTGGCTCCTAATGAAACTGCTGCTGCCAGAGCGTGAGAAGCATTTTGATAATCTTTTTCTTTAGCCAGGCTTAGGCCTAACATTTTATAAACTTCTTTATCCTTTACTCCTTTTGTGACTACTTTATTCAGCGCTTCCGCAGCACCTTTCCAATCATTCAAATTATATTTCGCGGTTCCCAGTTTTTGATACAATTCGGTATCGCTTCTTCCTGCAGCAATTATTTTATCATAATCAGAAGCTGCACCTTTCCAATCCTGCAGTTTAAAATGTGTTTCTGCGCGATTTTCTAACGCTTTATCATAGCCAGGCTTTAATTCAATTGCTTTATTAAAATCCGGAAGTGCCCCTTTAAAGTCACTCAAATTGAATTTTGCCTTTCCCCTGTTATTGTAAAGAGTTGCATCTGGCTTTCCTGCCGCAATTGCTTTGTCATAGTTAGTGATTGCTTCTTTAAAATTATCCATCCTGAATTTCGCATTGCCCAGATTGGAAAACGTTTCAAAATTATTGGCGCCCATGGTGACTGCTTTATCGAGATCAGAAGCTGCGCCCTGATAATCATCCAACTTATATTTTGCATTTCCGCGATATTCGTAAAGCTCCTGTGTATTGATTCTTGCTTTTATCGCTTCGTCAAAATCAATACGGGCTTTATCAAATTCGCCTTGCTGAAAAAGAACTATCCCTCTCTTTACATAAATCTCTTTATCCTTAAAACCGGAATTAATGAGTTGTGTGAATTGCAGACCTGCACCAGCCAGGTCGTTTGATTTTAATTTTTGCAGCGCTTGCTGGTAAGTGACCTGCTGTATGGAATCCTGATTTTGCGCCTGAATCGAAATAGCAGACACAATTAAAAAGAGAATAATAATCAACGAATTCTTCATATGCTTTTCTGTTGCAAGAGGACAAAAATACCAAAAACGCAAAAGGAGAACTGCAACAAAAAGCAGTGATTTCTCACATTGATTGAAAAAGAAAAGGAAAGAAGGTTAATTCAGGTAGTCCTGCAAGAAATAATAGGCAGTAATGAATACCAAAACGCCAAGTAATAAATAGCCAAATAACTTAGCCCTGGTATAGTAGCCCTTAATGTGCATAATGCCTTTGTTTTTGGGAAGTGCGCTCAATTGGAAACAGCAAAAAATACTCTCATTATGAAATAGGCCACAGCAGAAAGCATCAGCATGTAGGCAAGCGTACGTGCTCTTTGCTGATAAAACCGGACAGGAAAATTTTTCATAACTAATTGATTTTCAAATAGAACAAACAATATACTTAAGAAAAAGTTTAAAACCAACATTTATTGGGACAAAACGCATTGGAGATACTTGAATCGCCTGATTTGTCGGTAAAACAGATTTTGACATCGAAAAGTTTATAAGTGTAAACGCTACACTTTATAAATTAGGCACGAAAAGAGAGAAGTTTTTGGATTTAACTTTTAGCAACAGGCCCCATCAAACGCATTGTTTCCAGAGTTGGGGATTCTTTTCCGCCACGTGGTTCAACAGTCACTGCAAAAGCAACTGCCCCTTTAATATTCTTCATCTTTAACAATCCTGCAAAATTGCCATCAAAAACTCCGGCATCTACGGGTTGGCCATCTATAATAGCCCAAAGTTGAAATTGATTTTCTTTTGAAATGCCTTTTAGTTCCTGAACACTGAGGAATACTTCTTCGGTTGCCGTATTCCAATAAATGGCCGCCAAAGCTTCAGGTTCGTTTGAAGTTCCTTTCAAAACCACTTTGGTAAACGCAATACTTTCAATAATTGAAAGATCATTCTGAATCTTATCCAATTTATGATTAACTGTATTATAATTCTGAGCCATCTGCTGATTCTGAGTGATCAGGTTATTAAGATTGGCTTGTGTATCCACCCAACGCTGATGATAGTTAAATGCCAAATAAGAAGTCAGCAATGCAAAGGCAATTGATGCTGCCGCTGCATACTTCCAGTAATTAAATTGAGTGGAGAGTTCGACAACTTTGGTTTCGGCATTTTCCTGTCTGCTTACAATTTTACTAGCTCCGGGGATTTTATCCATTATCGCAGCTTTTACTTCCGCTCTTGGCTTTATAGCCGACTTCATAGCAAACGCTTCCAAAGTCTCCTCCACTTTTGACAATTCTGCTTTCAGTTCAGGTGACATGGAAATATTCTTTTCTACCTGCGCACGTTCTGCTTCCGTAAGCTCGCCCAGCACATAGGCTTCCAATATTCCTGTCGATATGTATTCCTGTATATTCAATTCACTTTTAAAATCGTTCGCAATTCAATCATGGCCATACGTGTACGCGTCTTTACAGTGCCTAATGGAATATTAAATTCCTCTGCCACTTCCGACTGCGTGTAGCCTTCCAAATACAACTTTTCGATTACAAAACGCTGATCATTATTAAGCTTCGCCAAGACCTCAGATAGCCCTATCGCCTCTACGTTCTGCTCACTGTAATCTGCCTTGTCAATTTTACCTACGAGATTATCGATGTCATCGGTTTTCCTGCCCTTACTAATTTCTTTGGAGCGGGTTTTATCGATAGCCTGATTGCGCGCAATATTCAGCATCCACGTAAAAAGCTTTCCCTTTGAAGAGTCGTAGGCATCAATCTTATCCCAGATTTTCAGAAACACATCCTGCAGCACTTCCTCTGCAACATCCTTGTTTTTAACTACGCGAGTGATAATGCCATACATCGCTGCAGAGTAGTGATCATATAAATAGTCAAGAGAAGCCGGGTTTCTGGCTTTCAGGCCTTTAATCAAATCAGGTTCAGCGATATGGTTAGTGCGGGTAGAGATAACTAAGTTAAGGCAGCTAATATATGTGTAAAAGAGTTGTTCCCCAACCTCTCGTTCTTTACATATACCTTTTTTGAGATAGCACTTAGCTTCAGATGATTAATTCAAATACTCATCATAGTCCGACTGATAACCAAACAAATAACCTATCGGAGCGCATAAGGTGAATACAATCTTTTGAACTGCGTATGAAGGTTTTGCCAACCGAAATACACGGCTATACTTGTTTGCCGTAAGCGAGATTTGCAAAATTGACGGCACTCCATTTTCATTCGTTTTGTTATCATTCGCCAGGCCGGTTAATGTTTCAAGAAAATATTCAGACTCCATTGCAGGCACAACTTTCCAGTTCACTTCTGTTTCTTCGTTCGCTCCGTTCCACATGGAATGCACCTGACCTTTTGAGATATGAATTCTCTCTCCTTTTGAAAGTTTCTTGATTTCGTTATCTATTCGAACGGTTAGCTCTCCCTTTATTACTTCAAAATATTCATCCTGCAACGGATGATAATGTGGTGGTGGCTCAGAGGAAGACGGAGAATAGATAGAAACCATCTCTAAGAGTTCACCATTCGTGTCTTTACTTGTTTTTAAAAATTTGATTCGTTGTCTGGTCTTGACGTTCCAAATGTGTTTTCCAGCAATAGCCATCGTTTAAAAAATTTAAATGCTATCAGAAGAGCTTTGACGTAATTAAGATCAATACTCCTTTTTACGGGATTTATATCTCAACAAAAGACAATCAAAAAAAAAGACCCTTCTGAACTTCAGAAAGGTCTTTACGGATAAAACTTTTATTTGTTACAAATGAATCACTTCTCCATAAGCTGCCGCAGCAGCTTCCATGATCGCTTCACTCATGGTTGGATGAGGATGAACTGATTTAATAATTTCATGACCAGTAGTTTCAAGGTTACGAGCAACCACTACTTCAGCGATCATTTCTGTTACGTTAGCCCCAATGAAGTGAGCGCCTAACCATTCGCCATATTTTGCATCGAAGATTACTTTCACAAAACCTTCCGGAGCACCGGACGCTTTCGCTTTACCTGACGCTGTGAACGGGAACTTGCCTACTTTAATTTCATAACCCGCTTTCTTCGCTGCCTCTTCCGTCATTCCTACAGAAGCAATTTCAGGAGAGCAATAGGTACAACCAGGAAGGTTGTTATAGTTTAATGGATGTGGGTTTTGTCCAGC
>Ga0164241_10007160_pt1 | contig 10048 bp, 7 predicted proteins | sample OricomyardsoilBY_FD_108780 | JGI IMG/M metagenome (GOLD analysis project Ga0164241, IMG submission 108780) | Backyard soil microbial communities from Emeryville, California, USA - Original compost - Back yard soil (BY) | ecosystem: Environmental > Terrestrial > Soil > Unclassified | place: USA... | reverse complement strand
TCGTCCGCCAGCAGGCCCAGCGTGTGGCCGATCTCATGCAGGACCAGTTCCACGACCTGGACGTTGGTCGACGCCACAGCGACCGACCCGCCGCTGCCGCCATACTCCGCGTCGTTCACGATGACGATGACGAGGTCGCGCGCCGATGGCGACACGCTGCGTGTCAGCACGGCGTTGACGGCGGACGTGTTGATACAAATCAGTCGTTGAATGCCGCCGCAGTTGTAAAACGCGCCGAGTGCCGAATTGACCGACACGCCGCGCTCGGGATGGCTCACGCCCGACTCCGGCGACGTGACATCAACGCGTAGCACGTTGAAATATCGCGCGTAGTCCGAATACGGCGCGTCGTGGAACATGCCGGCCAGAAACGCGTCGACGTCGCTGGCATACCGGCCGAGATCGTTCGCGGCGTAGCCGTCACCGAGGATGACAAGGTTGACCCGATTCGCGGTGGGCCCGTTATTGCGAATCACCGTCACGGGCTCCGCGGCGGCCAGCTGCGCCACCAGCAGCAGTGCGGCCGCGATGGCCAGGCGCATTACCCCACCCTCTTGAGCGGCACCGACCCGATCAGGTCGAGCAGATATTCAGTGCCGTTCCACCGCGGCTGATACACCGACAGGCTGGCCGCGTCGGCCAGGTCGGGCACCGTGACGAGCAGCTCGCTGTCTTCGCGCTCGACCGTGCGGCCTGTCAACTGTCCGTCGGGGCCCGGCACCTCCGCGCGCACGATTCGCGGATTCTGGACGGCGCGCCAATCGAGCGCCGCGCCGTCGGCGCGACGTACGACGATGACGAGTTGGTTCGCGGTGATTTGTGGCTGCCGTTCCCGCCGCAGCACGCCGGGACCAGCTTGATCGCGCACGACCTCGAACGACTGCGTCGGCGCGGTTGTCGCCCCGGTCGCCGCCACGCCGGCCGGTGTTGCCGGGCTGGTCGTCCACCGGATGCGCATCTCCCGCAACCGGTCCGCGTTGACCTGCCGTGTGTCGGCTGACAGCGCGCGGAACGACATGGGCGACGTCAACCGTCCCGGCACTTGCGTCGTCGCGCACACGGCCGTGAGCTGCAACGCGATGGCGATCGCAAAAAGTCCTCGATATCGCGACGTTGTCCCCATGCGCCGATCGTAGCGCAAGAACATTCCCACGCGATAGGCCGTCCGCGTGCTATTTTCTTGTCGGGAATTCCAGCAGGAGCGTTTATGCGTCGAGCGATGTCGATGAGGGTCCGCGTATCTGTTCGCCTGGCCGCTGCCGTAGCGTGCGGGGTTTTGATCGTTCAGCTTCATCCGCATGGGCAGGCGCAAACCGGCGGCCGTTCCGGCGTGACGCAGGTGAAAGCGACGGCGGCCGCGGATGTCCGGACATGGGACGCGTACGTCACGCAGGGCCGGCGCTCCGGAGATCTCCAGCTCAAGTCATCGACGGTCGATCCGCTGGTGCCGGGCCGTACGGCGGAACGGTTCCAACAGCGCTACAAAGGCGTCCGGATCTGGGGCGCCGACATCGTGCGCGATTCCGAAAACGGCGTGACGATGTCGATCTTTGGTGCGCTGTCTCCGGAGGACCTGGGCCTCGACGTCGTGCCGACGCTGTCGATCGATCAGGGGCGAGCGGCCATGCTCGCGACGGGCGGCGCCGGCGCATCACTCCTGTCCGTCCCCGAGTTGGTCATTGTGCCGCTGCAGGACGGCACGCACCGCCTTGCGTACCAGGCCCTCGAGGCCGCGACCGAGTCGCTCGACCGGGTCTTCGTGGATGCCCAGACGGGCGCTGAATTGCTGCGTTACAGCGAAATCCAGCGACAGCAAGCCGTCGGCAGCGGCACTGGTGTTCTGGGGGACAAGAAGAAAGTGAGCGTGCTGGCCAACGGCGGAGCGTTCCTGGCCTACGACACGCATCGCCCGCCGACGATCGAGACATTTGATCTGCGGGGCAATCTCGCGCGACTGAAGCTGCTGCTCTTTACGTCCACGACCGCGTCGATCAGCGACCTTGCCAGCGACACCGACAACATCTGGACCGATCCGGCCGTCGTCGATTCTCACGTGCATGTGAGCTGGACGTATGACTACTACTACAAACGATTCGGGCGCAGCGGTCTTGACGGTGCGAATGGCGCCATCAACGTCGCGGTGAACGGCGTCACGCAAGACGGCGCGTTGTCGGTGGGCAGTTCGGATTTCTTCACGTATTCGCTCAACGCCTTCTGGTGTCCGGCCCCCTGCGGTCCGACCAAGGAGGGCGTGATGAACTTCGGGAGCGGGATGCCCGCCGGGTATTACTACACCGGCAACGGACGCAGGTACACCTACTTCGGTGGCGCCCTCGATATCGCGGCGCACGAACTGACGCACGCCGTGACCAGCTACACATCGAACTTGATCTATCAGAACGAATCCGGCGCGCTCAACGAAGCGTTCTCCGACATGATGGGCAAGAGCGTTGAATTCTTCTACCATGCGGCCGGTCCCGGGGTCGGTCAAGCCGACTACGTGCTCGGCAAAGACATTTCGCGCGCGGCCGTGGCCGGGGCGCTGAACGGCGATCGTTCGATGGCGAACCCGAATTTGTACGGGGATCCCGATCACTATTCGCAGCGCTACTTGGGCACACAGGACAACGGCGGCGTGCATCACAACAGCGGCATCGCCAACAACGCGTTCTACCTCGCGATCGAAGGCGGTGTGAACCATACGTCGGGCCTGTCGGTCACCGGCGTCGGCAGCGTCAACCGCGAGCAGATTGAGAAAGTGTTCTTTCGCGCGTTCACACTCCTGCTGCCCAGCTCGGCCACCTTTTCAACAGCACGCGCGGCCACCATCCAGGCCGCGCGAGATCTCTATGGCGTCGGTAGCACCGCAGAAAAGGCCGTCACGCAAGCGTGGACGGCCGTAGGAGTGTTCTAGTGAGATCACACGGACGGTTTCTCTACTCGTCGGTCATTTGCGCGTTGGTCATGGGCTGGCTCGCGCCGGCCCCGGCGGTGGCCCAGACCGCGAAGTCGCGCGGCACCGTGTATGCGAACGGCGGCTATCAGACCGGCACGGAGAGCATGACGGTGACCGGCACCATCGTCGCCAATGCTGACACGGGATCGTTCACATCCACGTTCAAGCCAAAATCCGGCACGTCGATCGACGTGGGCGGATCCGCCCGCGTGTGGAAGGCGCTGAGCGTGGGCGTGGCGTACACCACGTTCTCGGCGGACGGACAGCCGGACGTGTCGGCCGAGATCCCGCATCCGTTCTTTTTCAACCAGCCACGGAGCGTGTCGGGCCAGGTCGGCGTGTCGCGCTCGGAAAAGGCGTTCCACATTCGCGCGGTGTTCACGTCCGCGCCGGGCAAGAAGATCCAGTTCTCGGCGTTCGGCGGTCCGGTCGTCTTTTCGGTCACGCAGGATGTGGTGACGGGCGTCAGCTATTCCGACGCGTATCCGTACGATTCGGCGACCTTCGCCAGCGCAAGCACAAAGCAAGTCTCTCAATCCAAAACCGGTTTCGGCGGCGGCGCGGATGTGGCCTACTACTTCACCGACCACATCGGCCTCGGCGCGAGCGCAACGCTGGCGAAGGCGACCATCACCACGGCCCAGAGCGATGGCACTTCACTATCGATCAAAGTGGGTGGCGCCATCGTCGGCATCGGCCTGCGGGTTCGTTTCTAGGCACGAAGTCCCGGTCGACCGATCGGGGCACTTCGTCGCCAACACAAAAAAAGGCCGCGCTGGAGGCGCGGCCGATATTTCAGAATTGGTCGGGATGCCGAGATTCGAACTCGGGACCCCTTGTCCCCCAGACAAGTGCGCTACCAGGCTGCGCTACATCCCGTGACAAGTGCTTTTCTAACTACCTACTTACCCGCTCACCCTACCGGCTTACCCGCTCACCTTACCCGCTCACCGAAGCGTCTAGCCGGCTTACTACTTCTTCTTGCTCTTCGCCTTCCCCGGCGCACTCTTCGCCGCCGGGACCTTCATCTTACCCTTTGACGCGGCCGTCGCCACCGTTCTCGACGACGCCTCACCCTTGGACGACGGCTCGCTCTTCGGCGCGCGCAACGCGAAATCGCCGTTCGCCGTGTGACCGCCCAGCAAGTTCAAAATCGACTGCAAGCCGTGTTTGACCTCGCGCAGCTCAGACAACATCGCCTGATCCATCATCCCGGCCACGTCCGAGTCGTCCACCTCTTCCGCGAGCGGGGCCGTGACTCCCTCTTCCGCAAGCCGCTTCCGGGCGCCCGCCATCGTCAGTCCGTCGACGAGGATGAGGTGCTTGATCCGCAGCACGCGCTCGACGTCCGCGCGCCGATAAATCCGCGGCGCGCCGGCCGACTTGCTCACACCCAGGTCCGGGAACTCAGCCTCCCAGCCCCGCAAGACATACGGCTGGATCGAGGCCAATTCGCAGACCTCGGCGGCCCGAAACACCGACCGGTTGGGGATCTCCACTGCGTCCAGAGGCGACTCCACAGGCAGAGTTGAGTATAGCAAGATTTATTCGCGCGCCTTTTTGGCGCGGCGACGCACTTTCAACCGGATCGGCGTGCCCTCAAATCCAAATTCTTCCCGCAGCTGATTCGTCAGGTACCGCTCGTACGAAAAATGCAGACTCTCGGCGACGTTGGTGAAGATCACGAACTCCGGCGGCTCGATCGCCGTCTGCGTCGCATACATGATCTTGACGTCCTTCTTCCCCTTCGTCGTCGGCGGATGCAGCGTCGAGACGCGCTCGATGAACTTGTTGAGCTGCGCGGTTGGTACTTTCCGCTTCCGCGCCGTCGCAATCCGGTCGATCGTCGTCAGCAACCGCGACGTTCGATCGCCCGTGAGCGCCGACAGGTGAATGAGCGGCGCGTAGTCGAGAAACTTCAACAGAAACCGGAGCCGGTCGTCGAACGCCTTGACCCACTCCTCGCCGCGGCCCTTCACGAGATCCCACTTGTTGATCGCGATGATCAGCCCGAGGCCCAGTTCCTGCGCCTCGCCGGCAATCGCGGCTTCGCGGTCGGTCACGCCTTCCACCGCATCGACGACCAGGACCGCGACCTGCGCGCGCATCATCGCGCGCTTGGCGATCAGCACGCTGACCGCTTCAATCTGTCCCGACGCAAACACCTTGCCCGGCTTGCGCATGCCCGCCGTATCGACGATGCGCATTTGTTTTTTCTGCCAGTTGAGGACCACGTCCACCGCATCCCGCGTCGTGCCCGGGAGATCGCTGACCATGACGCGCTCTTCCTTGAGCAGCCGGTTCACCAGAGACGACTTCCCCACGTTCGGACGGCCGACGATGGCCACCGCGATTTCGCTCGTGTCGTTCTCGGGGACCAGCGTGTCGATGCCGTCGTCGGCGCCGGTGTCTTCGTCTTCGTCGTTCCCGGACCCGCCCAGGCCTTTCGACGCGGAAAAATCGGCCGCCGCGCCCTCGGCGTCTTCTGCGTGAATCGCCCGCTCCTCCGCCGTCAGCGCCGGAAACAGCGCGACGACGGCGTCCAGCAGTTCGCCGACGCCCTCACCGTGCTCGGCGGAGACTTCGATCAGCGGCTCGAACCCGAACTTGCTGAAGGTCGCCGACTGCTGGCGCGCCTGCTTCACGTCGGTCTTATTGACCGCCATGACGACCGGGTGACCGTATTTGCGCAGGGCCTGGGCGATTTCTTCATCGCCCGTCTGGATGCCCTCGCGGCCGTCGACGACGAAGACGAGGATGTCGGCGGACCGAAGGGCCTTGAGGCCCTGCGCGACGACCATCGGATGGAGCGGGTCTTTGGTCGCGCCAAACAGGCCCCCGGTATCGACGAGCTGGAAGTGCCGGCCCTGCCATTCGGCGGGCTGCTGGATGACGTCCCGGGTGGTTCCGGCGATGGGCGCCACGATGGAGCGGCGCGTACCGGTCAAGCGGTTGAACAGGGTGGACTTGCCGACGTTCGGACGGCCCACGAGCACAACCGTTGGGCCAATCGGACGTCTCGCCATCCGATGAGTGTACTTCACTTAGGGGATTGTTTGACAGCGTAAGTGCATGTCGTTATAGTCACTTACGGGCGGGCGACTGCCCCTAAGTGTCATGATCAAGGTCGACATCGTCAATCAGGTTTCCGAGCTGGCCGAGATTACCAAGGTCAAGGCCGAGGTGGCGGTGGACGCTGTGTTCGACGCCATGCGCGCGGCGATGATGCGGGGCGACCGGATCGAACTGCGCGGTTTCGGCGTCTTTCAGGTGAAGCCCAGGAAGCGCGGGATCGGCCGCAATCCCCGGACGGGCAAGGAAGTCCGCATCCCGCCGGGCCGGACGATCCGGTTCAAGCCGGGCAAAGAATTGCAGAACATCGGTAACTAGTGGCCCTTCCCGACCAGCCGGACGCCGAGTATTTCTACTTCGAGCCCCCGAAACGATTCCAACACCGCTACTGGATCCACATCGCCCTGTTTCTGGCGACGCTCGCCAGCACCACGTACGTGGGCCGGACCTCTCCCAGTTGGACCAGCGGCCTCTGGTACGCCCTCCCGATTCTGATCATCCTGACCGCCCACGAGTTCGGGCACTACATCGCCTGCCGGATTCATCAGGTCGATGCCACGCTGCCCTATTACATTCCGGCGCCGTTCCTGCAGCTCACCGGCACGCTCGGTGCGGTCATCAAGATTCGCGAGCCCTTCCCGAACAAGCGGGCGCTGTTCGACATCGGCGTCGCCGGACCGATCGCCGGCTTCGTCATGCTCATTCCATTTCTCTGGTGGGGCATCGCGCATTCGGAGATCGTCCGGATCGACCACTCCGGCGGCACGCTGTGGCTCGGCGAGCCGCTGCTGTTCAAGGGGATATCCCACATGATCTTCGGCACGCTCCCGTCGGACATGGACCTGCAGATTCACCCGACGGGCTTTGCCGCGTGGTTCGGCATGTTGGCGACGGCGCTGAACCTCATGCCGTTCGGCCAGCTCGACGGCGGCCACATTGCCTACGCCGCCTTCGGACGCAAAGCCCGCTACATCTCCATCGCGACGCTCGCGACGGCGCTGCTGCTCACCGTCTGGTCGCTCAGCTGGATCTCGATAGCCATCATGATGTCGGCCATGGCCTACTTCCTCGGCTTCGGCCACCCGTACGTCATCGACGAGCACGAGCCCCTCGATCGACGACGCACGCTCGTGGCCCTTCTGGCGCTGATCATCTTTGTGATCTGCTTTACGCCGGTGCCGATTGATGTGCTCTTCGATAAATAAACACGTGCGCAAAACACGTGCGTAACCTACGTGCGTAAAACACGTGCGGCAACCCACGTGCGGCAACCCACGTGCGGCAACTACGTGCGTCAACTACGTGCGCTACGGACTGTGTGCCGCACGCGTAAGTGAGACCCGCGCGCGACGGACCGGTGGCTGCGTGCGCGAGGAGTCAGTGTGCCGCACGTGATGGTTCTGATGCCCCGATGCGGCCGCTGGTCGCCCGCAACCTTTCCCGGGGCCCGCTCAACACTTTCCGCCCCCCGCGCGTACGATCGACACGCCCTCGTCCCGCCCCGACCGTGCGCAACGAGTCTGCGCCTCGCGATCGTACGTGCTTTCGGGCGCGCCTTCGACGCCCCTCTTTGGCGCAGCAATTCACGCCCGGGGGCCAACGCACGCGGCTTACGCACCTGCTGAACGCACCCGGTTTGCGCACGTGTTGAACGCACGTGGTTTACGCACGTGCCGAACGCACGCGGTTTACGCACGTGTTGAACGCCCGTGGTTTACGCACGTGTTGAACGCACGCGGTTTACGCACGTGTTGAACGCACGTGGTTTGCGCACGTGTTGAACGCACGTGGCTTGCGCACGTGTTGAACGCCCGTGGTTTACGCACGTATTGAACGCACGTGGTTTGCGCCCGTGACTTTCACAGCACATTAATCGGATCCACATCAACCGTCACACGTCGCCGGAGTTCTGGCCGATCGTTGAGTGCGGCGAGCACGGCCAGGCGCATGGCCGTCCGGTGCGTGCCCTTCAGGAAGAGATGCACGCGGTACTCGTCCTTGATTTTCGAGATCGGGGCCGGTGCCGGGCCGAGCACGTCGCCACCGGGAAGTCGCGCACGGATGCGGCGGGCGATGTCGGCGCCGTCCCGCATGGCGGCGTCCGCCGACGAGTTCTTGATCACGATCGCGATCATCGCCACCGACGGCGGGTAGTGCATCCGCTCGCGGAACTCGCGCTCCTGCGCGTAGAACGCGTCGTAGTCCTGCGCAGCGGCTGCGCGGATGCTGTAGTGATCCGGATGGATGGTCTGGATCAACGCCTCGCCCGGCTTGTCGCCGCGACCCGCGCGACCCACGACCTGCGTCAAGAGCTGGAACGTCCGCTCCGACGCACGAAAGTCCGCGAGCCCGAGACCGACGTCCGCCGACACCACGCCGACGAGCGTCACCTCCGGGAAATCGTGACCCTTCGCGATCATCTGCGTGCCGATCAGGATGTCGATCGTGCCGGCATTCACCTGTTTCAGCACCGCCGCGATAGCGCCTTTCTTGCGAATCGTGTCGCGATCGACGCGCGCGATGCGCGCCGCCGGAAAGCGTTCGCGCAGCACGTGTTCGAGCTGTTCGGTGCCGAAGCCGGACTGCTCAAGAAACTCGCCGCCACACGTGAGGCACGCCTGCGGCAACGTCGCCGCGTAGTTGCAGTAGTGGCAGCGCACGCGTCGCGAGGCGCGATGAAACGTCAACGTGACGCTGCAATGCGGGCACTCCATTTGCGTGCCGCATTGCCGGCAGAACACCACCGTCGAAAAGCCGCGGCGATTGAGCAGCACGACGCTCTGCTCCTGCTTCGCGAGTCGCTCCGCCAACGACTCGATCAGCGGCCGGCTCAGGATCACATCCGGTCCGGCTTCGGCGTATTCCGTCCGCATGTCGATCACGCGCACCGCCGCCATCGGCCGATCGAAGATCCGGCGCGTCAGCCGCAGCCGGTCGTAGCGGCCGCTCTCGGCATTCGCCGCCGTCTCCATCGACGGCGTCGCCGTGCCGAACACGATCATCGCGCCGGCCTTCTGCGCGCGCACCGTCGCCACATCGCGCCCGTTGTACCGCGGCGACTCGTCCTGCTTGTACGACCCGTCGTGTTCCTCGTCGACGATGATCAGGCCTACCGCCTCCAGTGGCGCAAACACCGCAGATCGTGTGCCGACGACGATGTCGATGTCGCCGCGGCGGATGCGATGCCATTGATCGTGACGCTCGCCCGCCGCCAGTCCGCTGTGTTGAATCGCCACCTTCGGCCCGAACCGCGCGCGAAATGTGCCGGCCATCGCTGGCGTCAAGGCAATTTCAGGCACGAGCATCAGCACCCGCCGGCCGCCGGCGATCACGCGACGCGCCAGTTGCAGATACATCTCGGTCTTGCCGCTGCCCGTCACCCCCTGCAACAAGACGCCGCGGAACCTCTGCTCCGCGGACCACGCGGTCAGCTTCTCGAACGCGACCTGCTGTTCCTCGGTGAGCACGCGGTCCAAATCCGCCGGCTTCTCCACGGCCCAGCGATCGTCGCCCGCCGCATCGACAAAGGGATCGCGTTCCGCGATCTCCTCGCGCAGGGTGACCACGCCCGCCTTCTCCAACGACTTCATCGTCGAACGCGAAACGCCGAGTGCGTCGAGCGCGCCGAGATCCATCGGCCCGCGCGCCCGCAGCAGTTCCAGCGCGGTCAGCTGCTTTGGGCCACGCACCTTGGGCCCTGGCGTCATGGGATCGCGTTGCTCGGGTGCGCCACGGTCTGCGAGCTGCGCGATCGTGATCATGCGAAACGCGTCAGACTCCCCGCGACGCGCCGCCGGTGGCAACGTCATCGTCAGGGCTTCGCCCGGTCCGGCCGCGTAGTAGTCACCGGTCCACATGGCGACGTCGACGACCAGTGACGGGAGGAACGGCGTCGTGTCGATCACCGACGAAATCTCACGAAGCTTCGACGGATCCGCCGGGGCCTCGGCGTGCAGCAGGGCGACGACGCCGACGACGGTGCGTGTGCCGAGCGGCACGGAGACACGCGCGCCTTTCGGG
>Ga0164241_10007159_pt1 | contig 10048 bp, 9 predicted proteins | sample OricomyardsoilBY_FD_108780 | JGI IMG/M metagenome (GOLD analysis project Ga0164241, IMG submission 108780) | Backyard soil microbial communities from Emeryville, California, USA - Original compost - Back yard soil (BY) | ecosystem: Environmental > Terrestrial > Soil > Unclassified | place: USA... | reverse complement strand
GCCCGCGCGCTGGCCAACTCGCCGCGCCTGCTCATCGCCGACGAGCCGACCGGGCAGCTCGACACCGCGACCGGTCAGGCCGTGATGGCGCTGCTGCGCGCCGTCGTGGAGGCCGAGGGCATGACGGCGATCGTCTCGACCCACGACCCCCTGATGATGTCGCTGGCCGACCGCGTGGTCCGGCTCGCGGACGGCCGCGTCGTCAGGGAGTGAGCGCGCGCCGAACCGTGTGTCAGCGCGCCCCGGTGAGCTGCGCGACGGGTAGCGCGGCGCGGCGCGCCCAGTCGGCCTCGAGCGCTGCGGCCGCCGCCCGCAGCAGCGGCAGGTGGTGCCCGACCAGGGTCTGGATCGAGGTCTCGGCCGCGTGGACGGTGACGTTCATCGTCGCGCGGACGCTCCCGGCGGCGTCGTGCACGGGAACGGCCACGGACCGCACGCCGGGGGCGAGCTCTTCGTCGGCGGCGGCCCAGCCGGCGCTGCGGACCTCGCCGAGCAGACGCTCGAGGTCGGCGCGTGACGGCACGGGCGGTGCCGGGACGCTCGAGCGGGACGGGACGGCGAGCGCAGCGCGGGCCTCGTCCGGCGGCAGGCCGGCGAGCAGCACCTTGCCCTGCGACGTACGCAGGACCGGGAACCGCGTGCCGATCTCGACCCGCAGCGCGATGAGCTTCGGGACGGCCACGCGCGCGACGTAGACGATGTCCGACCCGTCGAGCTGGGCCATCGACGACGACTCGCCCGTGTGCCGCACCAGGTCCTCGAGGTGGGGGCGCGCGAGGTCCCAGAGTCCCAGCGACCCGATGTACGCGGTGCCGAGGTCCAGGACCCGCGGGGTGAGCGAGAAGGCGCCCTGAGCGGACCGGACGTAGCCGAGCTCGACGAGCGTGAGCAGGATCCGACGGGCGGTCGGTCGCGCGAGGCCGGTCGCCTGGGCTACCTCGCTGAGCGTCGCGACGGACTGCTCCGCCGAGAAGCTGCGCAGCACGTCCAGCCCGCGCGACAGCGCCTCGATGAAGTCAGGTCCGCGTTCCGCGTCCGCCATGGTGCTCCTCCCGTGTCGGGCGCCCGATGGCTTGACACGCCGACGCCCCTGACCAACCCTAGGGGAATGGACGATCTCCGGACACCTGTCCGCCAAGCGGACAGCTCGTCGCCGGCGTCCGCCGGCCCCCGGCTGCTGGACGGCGTCCTCGTGGCCGACTTCTCGCGCGTGCTCGCCGGTCCCTACGCGACGATGCTCCTCGCGGACCTCGGCGCCACCGTCGTCAAGGTCGAGTCCCCCGCAGGCGACGACACCCGCACCTGGGTCCCACCCGTCCGCCCCGACGGCGTCTCGACGTACTACGCGGCCGTCAACCGCAACAAGCGGTCCGTCGTGCTCGACCTGCGCGACCCCGAAGGCCTCGCAGCGGCCCGCAAGCTCGCCGCGCGGGCCGACGTGCTGGTCGAGAACTTCAAGCCCGGCGGTCTCGCCAAGTACGGGCTCGACTACGAGTCCGTGAGCGCCGCGAACCCCGGTGTCGTGTACTCCTCGATCACCGGCTTCGGGACGGCGCAGGGTGCGAGCCTGCCGGGCTACGACCTCATCGTCCAGGCGATGTCAGGCCTGATGAGCCTCACGGGCGACCCCGAGGGTCCCGCGTACCGCGCCGGGATCAGCGTCTTCGACGTCATGGCGGGGCTCCACTCGACCATCGGCATCCTGGCCGCGCTCCGCTACCGGGACGCCACGGGCGAGGGCCAGCACGTCGAGGCGAGCCTCATGGCGTCGGCCATGAGCGGGCTGGTCAACCAGACCATGGCCTACGTCGCCGGCGGCGTCACGCCGCACCGGATGGGCAACGCACACCCCAGCCTGTTCCCCTACGAGGCGCTCCCCACGGCCGACGACGACCTCATCGTCACCGCCGGGAACGACGCGCAGTTCCGCCGCCTGTGCGAGGTGCTCGGGATCCCCGACGTCGCCGACGACCCCCGGTTCGCCGAGAACGCGGGGCGCACCGCCCGGCGCGGCGAGCTGCGCCCGATCCTCGAGGACCGGCTCCGCACCGAGCCCGCGGCCGTGTGGTTCGAGCGGCTCAACGCCGCCGGCGTTCCCTGCGGGCCGATCAACACCATCGCCCAGGGCGTCGAGTACGCGGCCCGGCTCGGCCTCGACCCGGTCGTCGACGTCGGGCCCGCGGGCGCGAGCGTCCCCGGGGTCCGGCACCCGCTCACCTACTCCACGACGCCGCCCCGGTACGAGCTCGCGCCGCCGTCCCTCGGCGAGCACACCGCTGAGGTCCGCGCGTGGCTCGACGGCCCGGCGCGGCCGCTCTCACCGCTCCCCGCAGCCGCGGGCACCGACCCCGTCACCAACGCCGCAGGAGCCACCCGATGAGCACCCCCGACGACGGCGCACGCCCCGACTACCCGACGTCGCTCGGCGTCGCGACACCCACCGAGATCCGGCTGCTCGGCGAGGACCTCACCGGCCTCATGGGCACCGTCGGCTTCGGGGAGCTCGCGTTCTGGCTGGTCACGCTGCGCCGACCGACGCCGTCCGAGACCCGGGTCTTCGAGGCGTGCCTGGTCGCGCTGGCCGACCACGGCTTCACGCCCACCGCGATCGCCGCCCGCCTCACCTACCTCTCTGCGCCCGAGTCGCTGCAGGGCGCGATCGCGGCCGGGCTCCTCGGCGGCGGGTCGCGGTTCCTCGGCGTCACGGAGGACACCGGGGCCTTCCTCGCCGAGGCGCTCGGGAACGCCCGCGCCCCGCTCCCCCGGTCCGACGACGGCTGGGACGCGCTCGCGCTGGACGCCGTCCGCACCTACCGCGCGTCGGGCCGCAAGGTGCCGGGGCTGGGCCACCACCTGCACAAGGAGCAGGACCCGCGGGTCCCGCGGCTGCTCGAGATCGCCGACGAGGAAGGGCTCCGAGGCCCCCACCTGCGGCTGTTCGAGGCGGTCGGCCGGGTCTCCGAGCAGGCGGTCGGCCGCCGGCTGCCGCTCAACGGCGCCGGCGCCGTCGGGGCCGCCCTCGCCGACCTGGGGCTCCCGATCGAGCTGCTGCGCGGCTTCGCGTTGCTGGCCCGGACCGCCGGCCTCCTCGGCCAGCTCGCGGAGGAACGCCGCTCGCCCGTCGCCGGGCAGGTCTTCGCCGCCGTCGAGGGCGGCGCCGTCTACGTCGATCCCCGTCCGTAGCCCTGCTCGGACCCGCACGGAAGAACCCTCGTTCGAAGGAGAATGATGGCCGAGCTCACCGCCGTGCTCGCGAGCACGCACCACCCCTTCTACCACAAGGCGACGACGTCACCCCCCGACGAGCGGCCGCCCTACGCGGGTGTCTGGCAGCAGAAGGTCGAGGCCTACCGCGAGACCCTCACGGCCGCACGCCCGGACGTCCTCGTCATGGTCGGCGCCGACCACTTCCACCAGTTCTTCCTCGACAACTACCCGCAGTTCCTCGTCGGCAAGGCCCCCAGGTACGACGCGACGTTCTACAACGAGGAGCGCGAGTTCGGGATCCCGCGCTACGTGCTCGACGGCGACGTCGCGTTCTCCGGGGCGATGCTCGAGGGGCTCATGGACCAGGGCTTCGACATGGCCTTCAGCCACGAGCTCAAGATCGACCACTCGATCGTCTGCCCGATCATCACCGTCCGGCCCGATGCCGACCTGCCCGTCGTCCCGATCTACACGAACATCTTCGCGCCGCCCCTCCCCTCCCCCCGGCGGTTCTACGAGCTGGGCCGCGCGATCCGCACGGTCATCGACGCCTACCCGTCCGACCAGCGCGTCGCCGCGATCGGAACCGGGCACCTGTCGCTCGAGCTCGGGGGCCCGCGGCAGTTCGGCGAGCACGGCCCCGACCCCGAGTTCGACCGGAAGGCGATCGAGTGGCTGTCGACGGGGAACGTCGACGCGATCCTCGAGAACGTCACGCACGCGTCGATGGCAGGGGCCGGGAACGCCACGCACGGCTTCATGGACCTCGTCCTCATGCTCGGCATCGCCGGGCCCGGGGCCGTCGCCGACTACGTCGACGAGCTCGACCTCTTCCACACCCGCGAGATGTACCTCACCTGGTACCCGAACGGCGCACCCGAGCCCGCACGGGCGGCCGCGACCGAAGGAGCGCAGCCGTGAGCACCTACTACGTCGACAAGTTCCTCTACACGATCGACCGCGACCCCGAGTGGCTGGCCCGCTACAAGGAAGACCCGGAGGGCACGATCGAGAAGTGGGAGAAGGAGGTCGGGACCTGGCTGAACGACGTCGAGCGGACGTCGTGGCTCGAGTTCACGCCGGACGAGCGCGACGCGCTGGTCCGGCACGACTACGTGTGGCTCTTCGAGCACGGCGCGCACTTCTTCCTCAACCTCACGCTCTTCATCGCGCTCTTCGACGAGGAGTACGCCGCACGGTCGGGGCCGCTCTCGTTCCAGCGCGAGTTCGCCGCGAGGCTCGCACACTGGACCGGGAAGGACTACCCCAGCGTCGCGCTCTGACCTTCGCCGCGCGCTCACGCCTGGTGCGTCGAGGAGTCCGCGTAGTCGGTGTACATGTACGGGTTGTCGAGGACCTTCGACTCGGGGATCGCCGGGCTCATGCCCTCGGTCCAGACGCCGTGCCCGAGGGTGGTCTCGAGGTGCTCGAGGGTCTCGCCGACGGCGCGCCGGGCCTTCGCGAGGTCGGCGTCCACGAGCCGGTGGTCCCACTTCACGACCCTGCCGTTCACGAGCACCGTGTCCACGTCGCCGCGCTGCGCCTGGAACGCCACGTGCCCGTAGGGGTTGAGGATCGGGAACATGACGGGCGAGTCGTCGTTCTTGACCAGCACGACGTCGGCCTTCTTGCCCGCCTCGAGGCTCCCGACGACCTCGTCGAGCCCGAGCGCCTTCGCCCCGCCGCGCGTCGCCCACCCGACGACGTCCTCGGAGCGCAGCGCGATGTTCGTGACGGTGTCCCCCGTCAGGTGCGCCTCGAAGTGCTCGCGGGCCCGGTCCGCGGCGAGCGTCGCCCGCATGGCGCTGAACAGGTCGCCGCTCCACCACACGCTCGTGTCCATCGACAGCGAGATCGGCACGCCGTAGCTGCGGAGCGCCCAGCTCGACGGGTAGCCCTGGCCGCAGCTCGCCTCCGACTCGCTCGACACCGACGCGAACCCGCCCGTCGCGGCGATCCGCTGGTACGAGTCCTCGGACAGCGTGGCGGCATGCACGTAGACGTTGCCCTCGGTCATGAAGCCGTTCTCGTACGCGAGCCGGATCCCGTCGTCGTTGGTCGCGCCCCAGACCCCCGCGTGCGTGGTGACCTTCGCGCCGAGCTCGCGCGCCGCCTCGAACGCCGCACGCTCGGGGAACGCGGGGTCGCCGGTCACGTCGAACGCGAGCTGGAGGCCGAGCATGTCGTCGCGCGGGATGCGCCGCTCGACGAACTCCTTGAGCTCGGGACGCGTCGCCCACTCCCACGGTCCGGCGTGGATGTTCCCGTACGCGAGGACGAACCGTCCCGGCACCTCCACGAGCGCGTCGACGGCCGCCTCCGCGTGGTCGGTCGTCTGCAGGCCGTGGGACCAGTCGACCGTCGTGGTCACGCCCGCGTCGACGGCCTCGAGGGCGCCGAGCAGGTTGCCCGCGTAGATGTCCTGGGGGCGGAAGTGCTTCCCGTGCTCGAGGTAGTTCCAGACGAAGTACTGCGTGAGGGTCCAGTCGGCGCCGTAGCCGCGCATCGCGGTCTGCCACAGGTGGCGGTGCGTGTCGATCATGCCCGGCATGACGATCCCGCCGGTCGCGTCGACCTCGACGGCGGCCTCCGGGACCTCGAGGTGCGGACCCACGGCCTCGATCCGCTCCCCCACGACGAGGACGTCGGCCTCCGGGAGGACGGTCCGCGCGTCGTCCATGGTCAGGACCGTGCCTCCCCGGAAGACGATCGGGCGGCCGGGGGGTGGGGTCGTGGTCATCGGAACCTCCGTCGTCGCAGGGAACCCGGTGGACTATCCGCCTAGCGGACACCTGTCCGTTGGGGACACACTACGACTCATGAGAGCCGCCGTCATCACCCGAGCGGGCACCTCCCCGGCCCCCGCCGACCACCCCGACCCGTCGCTCCGCCCGGGCCGCACGATCGTGCGGGTCACCGTCGCGCCGATCGCCCCGCTCGACCTGCTCGTGGCGAGCGGCACGTCGTACTTCGGCGTGCCCGCCACGCCCTACGTCCCCGGCGTCCAGGGGGTCGGGACGACCCCCGACGGCACGCCCGTCTGGTTCTCGACGACGGCCGGCATGCAGCCCGGGGACGGCAGCCTCGCCGCGCTGTGCTCGGTCGCCGACGCCGACCTCGTCCCCCTGCCCGACGGCGTCGCGCCCGGTCAGGCGGCCGCGCTCGGGCTCTCGGCCGTCGCCGCGTGGAAGGTGCTCACCGACCGGGCCCGGCTCGAGCCGGGCGAGCGCGTCCTCGTGCTCGGGGGCGGCGGCGTCGTCGGGCAGGTCGCGGTCCAGGCGGCCCGCCTCCTCGGCGCGGCACGCGTCGTCGCCGGGACCCGGTCCGCCGCCGCGGGCGAACGGGCCCGGCGCGCCGGCGCCGACGAGATCGTCACCCTCGCGGCGACCGACGACCCCGCCGCCCTCGCCGCCCGGTTCGAGGGCGCGCTCGGAGGCGGTGCGGACGTCGTCGTCGACCCGCTGTGCGGCATCCCGGCGACGGCCGCCGCGCTAGCCCTCGCGCCCCGCGGGCGCCTGGTCAACCTCGGGTCCGAGGCGGGGGCGACCGCCACGTTCGACTCCGCGAGCCTGCGCAGCCGCCACGCGGCCGTGCTCGGCTACACCAACAACGCCCTCACCCCCGACGAGCGCCGCGACGCCCTCGTGGCCGTGCTCACCCACGCCGCGACCGGCGCGATCGCCGTCGAGCACGAGGAGGTCGGGCTCGACGACGTCACCGCCGCCTGGGAGCGCCAGCGCGCCGGCGCCGGCCTGCGGCAGGTGGTCCGGGTCGCGGCGCCGGCCCTCCCCGATCAGGCCGACGGATCGAGCGCACGCTTGTAGAACGTCGCCGACGGCGCGTAGCCCAGCGCCTCGTAGAAGCCGCCCGCCCGGCGCGACGCCAGCGCGACGTACGCCGCGCCGCGATCGCGAGCCCAGTCCTCGGCGGCCGACATCAGCGCGCGGCCCACGCCCGCGCCGCGAACACGCTCGTCGACCATGACCTCCTGGACCCACGCCACCGGGCCGTCCGCGAAGAACGTCGGCTGGAGCTGCGCCAGCAGGTACCCGACGACGGCGCCGCCCTCCTGGGCGACCAGCACCCGGACGTCCGGGCGCAGCACGACCGCGGCGAAGGTCGTCGTGAAGCGCTCGTGCGTGGGCGTCGTCGTGCTCGCGAACGCCTCGACGAGCGGCCAGAGCGCGTCCGTGTCGTCGAGTCGAGCACGCCGGACGGTGGGGAGCCCGTCGCCGGCCAGGACTCCGGGTCGGGACGTGGCCCGGCGCCCCGGCCCCGCGTCGGCGGCCGTGAACCGCACGTGCACGTGCATGTCGTGGAAGCCGTCCTCGTGGAGCGCCGAGGCTCGCTTGACGCCCTCGAGCGCGAACCCGGACCGCTGGGCGACCCGGCACGAGCCCCCGTTCCCGCTGGCGTGCTCGATCTCGAGCCGCCGCAGTCCGCCGGCCTCGGCCCAGGCCACGGCCGCCTCGACCGCCGCCGTCGCCACGCCGCGGCCCCGCGCGCCCGGCGCCGTCCAGTACCCGATCTCGGCGGTTCCGTCGCGGTCGTCGACGTCGACGAGGGTGACCCGGCCCGCGAGCGCCCCGGCCTGGTCCTCGACGGCCCAGTGCGCGCCCGTGCGATCGCCCCACGCGGCGGTCCAGCCCGCGATCAGGTCGCGGGCCTCGTCGTCGTCGACGACCGTGCGCGCGTGCCAGCGCCGCACCTCGGGGTCGGCGTAGACCACGCGCACCGCCGGGGCGTCGTCGGGCCGCCACGGTCGGAGCCGAAGTCCGCCGCGCGCGCTCAGCACGGGCGGCGCGGGCTCGGCGAAGAGCGCCGCGAGGTCGAGCGTGGGACCGGGGAGGATCGGCATGCGGCGCAACCTACCGTCTGGGCGGGAGGGCGGACCAGCCTCGCCGACGAGCACGGGATCCTGGCCCCACGAACACGGGGTCTGGGCCCGTCAGCGCAGGCTGACGGGCCCAGACCCCGTGTTCGGCACCGGTGGGGGGTGGCGCCGGTGAGGCGGCGCTCAGACCTCGATCTGCTCCAGCATCTCGGTGACGAGCGCCGCGACCGCCGACCGCTCGGACCGCGTCAGCGTGACGTGCGCGAACAGCGGGTGCCCCTTGAGCGACTCGATCACGGCAGCGACGCCGTCGTGCCGGCCCACGCGCAGGTTGTCGCGCTGGGCGACGTCGTGGGTCAGGACGACCCGCGAGCTCTGCCCGATCCGGGACAGCACCGTGAGGAGGACGTTCCGCTCCAGGGACTGCGCCTCGTCGACGATCACGAACGCGTCGTGCAGGGACCGCCCCCGGATGTGGGTCAGGGGCAGGACCTCGAGCAGGTCGCGGTCGAGGACCTCCTCGACGACCTCGCGCGAGACGATCGCGCCGAGCGTGTCGAACACGGCCTGCGCCCAGGGGTTCATCTTCTCGTTCTCGGTCCCGGGCAGGTAGCCGAGCTCCTGGCCGCCCACCGCGTAGAGCGGCCGGAACACCATGACCTTGCGGTGCTGGTTCCTCTCGAGCACGGACTCGAGCCCGGCGCAGAGCGCGAGCGCCGACTTGCCGGTACCGGCGCGTCCGCCGAGCGAGACGATGCCGACCGCTTCGTCGAGCAGGAGGTCGATCGCGATCCGCTGCTCGGCCGAACGACCGTGAAGGCCGAAGACGTCCTGGTCGCCCCGGACCAGCTGGACGTGCTTGTCCGCGGTGACCCGTCCGAGCGCCGAGCCGCGCGGGCTGTGCAGCACCAGCCCTGTGTGGCAGTGCAGCGGCGCCGCCGCCTCGACGGTCGTCGGGTCGAGGGACGCCAGCTCGACGGACTCCGCCTCCCACAGGTGCGCCATCTGCTCGTCGGACAGGTCGAGCTCGGCCATGCCCGTCCAGCCCGAGTCGACGGCCAGCTCGGCCCGGTACTCCTCCGCGCGCAGCCCGACGGCCGAAGCCTTGACCCGCATCGGCAGGTCCTTGGAGACGACGGTGACGACGGCGCCCTCGGCTGCGAGGTTCGCCGCGACGGACAGGATGCGGGTGTCGTTGTCGCCGAGCCGGAAGCCCGCGGGCAGCACGGTCGGGTCGGTGTGGTTGAGCTCGACCCGGAGCGTGCCGCCGAGGTCGCCGACCGGGAGCGGCGCGTCGAGGCGTCCGTGCCGCACCCGGAGGTCGTCGAGGAGCCGGAGGGCGCTGCGCGCGAAGTAGCCGAGCTCCGCGTGGTGGCGCTTGGCCTCGAGCTCGGTGATCACGACGATCGGCAGGACCACGTCGTGCTCGGCGAACCGGAGCATGGCGCGCGGGTCCGAGAGGAGCACCGACGTGTCGAGGACGAACGTCCGGCGACCGTCCGGCGCGTCGGGCGCATCCGTCGTCGTGCTGTTCTCCGTCGTGGGGTGCGAGGTCTGGTCCACGGCAGGCTCCCTCCGGCGGCCTCAGCCGCCTCGGTGCTCCGCTCCCCCGGCGCCGGGCCCAGCCCGACGGCCGAGGACGCTCGGCGGGTGGGTGGGGCGGTCGGCCGGCCCCTGCCCGACGCCGCAGGGCCGGGACCGGCCCTCCCGCGCCGAGACCGCGGGCACTGCTCGCGGAGCACGAATCATGGGCTGGCCTCCCGTGGGCGACGTGGCCGCCGCCCATGTCGGCAAACTACGCCCGTGTGATTCGCTCGGCACGGCGGAGACACGCCGTGTCGTTAAGCCGACACGAGAAGTTAACCCGAGGCCGACGGCCCGGCCCCGCACGTGCGGGGCCGGGCCGTCAGGGGGCGCTGCAGGTCAGACGGCGGCCGGCTCCTCCGCGGACTCGCCTGCGTCCGCCGCGGGGACCGGGGCGTCCGCCTTGCGCTGCGTCGGGGACAT
>Ga0164241_10007158_pt1 | contig 10048 bp, 10 predicted proteins | sample OricomyardsoilBY_FD_108780 | JGI IMG/M metagenome (GOLD analysis project Ga0164241, IMG submission 108780) | Backyard soil microbial communities from Emeryville, California, USA - Original compost - Back yard soil (BY) | ecosystem: Environmental > Terrestrial > Soil > Unclassified | place: USA... | reverse complement strand
TCAACTTCGGCATCGTCTACGGCCTAACCGGCTTCGGCCTGGCCGACCGACTCAACATCCCGCGCAAAGAGGGCGAGGAATTCGTTTCCCGTTACCTGGAGCGCTTCCCCGCCGTGCGCGCCTTCCGCGAGCAGGTGGTCGAGCGGGCGCAGGAGGAGGGCTACGTGACGACGCTGATGGGCCGCCGCCGCCAGATCCCCGAGCTGCGCTCCGGCAACCCCAACACCCGCCGCCTCGGCGAGCGGCTCGCCGTCAACACGGTGATCCAGGGCACCGCCGCCGACATCATCAAGGTGGCGATGGTCCGCTGCCGGCAGGCACTGGCGGAGACCGGGGGGGAGACCCGCCTGGTCCTGCAGATTCACGACGAGCTGCTCTTCGAGGGCCCGCCGGAGGAGATGGACGGCGCAACCGAGCTGGTGCGGCGCGAGATGTGCGCCGCCTACCAGCTCGATCCGCCGCTCGAGGTCGACATCGGCGTCGGCCCCGACTGGCTCACCGCGAAGTAGCTAGTCCAGCTCCACCTCGTCGAAGACGACGGTGCTGCCCCGGAACTCGAGCTCGATCTCCTCGACCGCGGCGCCCGGGACCAGGTCGGCCGTGGTGCAGTTGGCGCCAGAGCCGTTGTCGTCGTGACTGCCGGACCCGGAGTGAGACGGGCCGGACCCGGAGTCGCCGCCGCCGCCGTTGTCGTCGCCGGGCTCGTTGCCGTGCCCACCGCGGTCGTCGCCCGGCTCGGCCTCGCGGCCGCGGACCCGATCGCCGCCGCGCCGGTGGCCGCTCTGGTCCTCGCACCTGATCTTGGTGCGGCGGGTGACGGCGCCGCTGACGGTCTGCCCGTCGGGCAGCGCGACGACCAGTTTCTTGGTCGCCTGATCGAACGATTTGATCGTCGCCGAGCTGTCGCCGTTGCTGCTGTCGTCGCTGCCGTGCCTGGCGCTGGCCAGGCCAGGTAGAGCGAAGAGCGCCAGGGCGCCGAGCGCCACCGCGATCAGGCCGCCGAGGCGGGCGCGCCTTCCTTGCGAGCGGTTCATGGGGTTCCTCCTTGTTTGTGGTGGGACGGGTTCACTCGCCACAACCCGGGCGGGAGAGAAAGATCACGAATCGTCGTCGCCGTCGCCGGAGCCGCTGCCGCCTGAGCCAGAGCCCGAGCCGCCGTGGGAGTCGTCCGGCTCCGGATCGTCGCTTTCCTCGGGCGGCGGTTCGGACGGGGCGGCGGTGACCGTGACGTCACCATCGTCGAAGCCAGAGCCACCGCCCTTCGAGCCGCTGTGGGACCCGTCGTCATAGCTCTTGCCGCTCTCCTCTGAACCGCCTCCGGATCCGGAGGCAGAGCCGCCGTGGCGGCCGCTGCCCGAGCTGCCGCTGCCGGAGGAACCGCTGGAGCCGCGACCAGAGTGACCGCTCGAGCCGTCGCTACCGCCGCGGTCGTGGTCGAAGTCGTCTCCGGACCCCGAGCGCCCGCCGTGCCCAGGGCTGCGCCCCCCGTGCCCGGAACCGCGCCCGTCGTGGCCGGAGGTCCCGCGCGAGCCGGAGCCATCGTCGTCGACCTCGGAATCGTCGTCGCTGCCGTGACCACGCTTGCCGTCCGGCCCCCCGTTCGGCTCGTCGTCGTCGCGTCGGGAGCCCCTGCCGTCGTGGCTCCGGTCCTCGTCGGCGGCAATCGGCGCGGTCTGGCCTGAGCTTGCCGACGAGCCACTGCCGCCGGAAGCGCGGCCGCTTTCCCCGGCGCTGGCCGGCAGCTGCGCCGCCGCTGCGGCCGGCTCGGGGCCGCTGCGGTCGCTGCGGTCGTTCTGCACGGCGACGCCGGCGCCGACCGAGCCCGCGACGAGGGCGGTTGCCAGGCCGACCTTGAGCGCGCCGCCGGCGCCGAGCCCGCCCAGAGTGGCGCCCGCGCCACCGCCCGCGCCCGCGGCCGCGCCCGCGGCCGCGCCCGCTGCGGCGACGGCGCCGCCGGCAGCCCCGGCTGCCTCGGCGCCGTGGTCGAGCAGCAGTCGCAGCAGCGGCAGGGGCAGCAGCAGCCCGAGTCCGTTTCTCAGCGCCACCCGGGCCCGGTGGATCGCCTGCCGCGCCGCGCCGCCGCTCACTCCCAGCGCCGCCGCGATCTCCTCGTGGCTCAGCCCTTCCAGCTCGCGCATCACGATCGCCGCCCGCTGCGGCTCGGGCAGCGCCCGCAGACGCGCCATCAGCTCGCTCATCTCCTCGCGGCGCTCGGCCTCGACGGCGGCGCTCTGCCCGCCGGCAAGTGTCTCGCCCAGCTGCTCGGCCGGCGGTGGCCCGTCGCGCAGCTCGTTCAGCGCCGTGTTGCGGACGATCCGGTAGAGCCAGGGGCGCAGCTCGATCTCCGTCGTCGTCCCCCGCAGCGCCAGCAGCGCCTTCGAGAGGGCGTCCTGGGTTACGTCCTCGGAGCGGCTGCCGACGATCGCGGCGGCGAAGCGGTCCAGCGGCTGGCGGTAGCGGCGGACGATCTCCTCGAAGGCCGTCTCGTAGCCCTCGCGGACGAGCTTGACCAGGCGCCGGTCGGGCTGGGCGCGGAGCGCCGGCCCGAGGAAGATCCGGGAGGCGAGCGGTTCGGCTGGCGGTGGCATCGCTTGTCCTGTCTGCAGGGTTGGGGCTTCTTCTGCGGTACTGATATGACAGCACGGAGGTTCACTCCGCCGGTCTGTATTCGATGCAACCCGAGCCCAGCCCAAAGATCACGCGACGCCGAGGCCGGCTCGATGGATAGGGGCCTGGCGGTGATCCTGACCGCGGCGGCCGGGGGCCTGATCGCCCTGCAGGCGCCGATCAACGCCGGCCTCGGCAAGGCGACCGGAGGGCTGCCGGCGGCGCTGGTCTCCTTCGCCGTCGGCTCGGTCGCGCTGGCGGCGATCGTCGTCCTCAGCGGCCGCGCCGGCGGGCTCGGCTCGACCTTCGACGTCAGCTGGTACTACCTGCTCGGCGGCCTACTGGGAGCCGTCTACGTCACCAACGCCCTGATCGCGGTCTCGGCGATCGGTGCCGGCGGGGTCGCGGCCGCAACCGTCACCGGCCAGCTCACCGCCTCGGTCGTGATCGACCGCTTAGGCCTGTTCGGCCTGGACGAGGTCGCGCTCAGCCCCGAGCGGCTGTTCGGGGTCGGCCTGCTGCTGGCCGGCACCTTTCTCATAGTCCGCTGACCTGGCGAAGCTCGGCGGCGCGATCTCCAGGTAGTGCCGGAACGACCAGTCGACGAACCGTTTCGAGCTCATCAGCCGGATCGCCGGGCCGAGCAGGCGCGGCGGGATCTTCGGGATCAGCCGCTGCACCCGCAGCATCCAGCGGAACTTCCACTCGTGCGAGTCGTTGAACCCGGCGTAGGTGGCGGCCGCCTGCTCGCGGCTCTGGCGGCCCTCGACGACGCCGCGCAGCTCGCGGCCGAGGGCGATCCCGAAGTAGAGCGCGGTCCTGATCCCCTCGGCGCTGAGCGGCAGGCAGTGGCCGGCGGAGTCGCCGGCGAAGAAGACGCCGCCCTCGGTCGCCCGCCGCAGCTTGTGCGGGATCCAGTTGCCCTGGTACTCGTTCGGCTCCTTGCCGAGGTCTTCGGTCAGCTGGACGGTGGTGTCCTTGACGTGGAACCTCGGGTCGAAGGAGCCGATCCCGATGCGCAGCTCGTCGCGGGCGGGGAAGGACCAGCCGTAGCCGGCGGGGACGTAGCGGCGGTCGATCCAGATCTCGAGGTCGTCCGAGACCCCCGCGGGGTGAACCTCGAGCCCGCGCGAGAGCGGCGCTTCCGGCGGCTGGTAGACGTCGCCGCCGGCGAGCATCCGGCGCCAGCCGAGCGCGTCGACGACCAGGGGGGCGGAGATGACGCCGCGGTCGGTGTCGATCGCGATCCGCCCGTCGCCGTTGGCGGGCGCGGCCCGGCCGTTGACCTTGGCGGTCTCGAAGCGGGCGTCGCAGTCGCGCCAGAGCAGCTGGCAGAGCTCGCGGTAGTCGAAGGTGGAGAAGGTCCAGGGCAGCCGGTAGTGGCCGGTCCCGTGGGGGGTGTTGATGACCAGCGTGTCGAAGCGCTGGCGCTCGCAGTCCATCAGTCCGAGCCGCTCCAGCCACTCGGTCGGGATGCCGCAGGCGGAGGTCTGGCGCTCGCCGATCTCGTAGCGATCGACGATCATCACGTCGGCGCCGGAGCCACTGAGCTCGCGGGCGATCGCCAGCCCGGCGAAGCTCGCACCGCATATCAGGACATCGTGGTTTCCGTCGAGGGGGGTGCGTTCATCCCCGCGCTTGGTTGCTCGGACCGGCATCGCGGTCGATTCTGCCATTATTCGCCGCCGTGTCCGCGACCGACGTTCTGACTGCCCCTGCCCCTACCGCCACTCCCGTCGAGGGTTCCGGTGGCCTGCTGCTGCAGATCGACGGCAAGATCGTCCCCAACTACGCGGCGACGATGGTCTCCTTCGACGAGGGCGACGTCGTCAACGGCAAGGTCGTCCGCATCGACAAGGACGAGGTCCTGGTCGACATCGGCTACAAGGCCGAGGGGGTCATCCCCTCGAACGAGCTCTCGATCCGCAAGTCGGTCGATCCGGCCGAAGAGGTCGAGCTGGGCGAGGAGATCGACGCCCTCGTGCTCACCAAGGAGGACGCCGAGGGCCGCCTGATCCTTTCCAAGAAGCGCGCCCGCTTCGAGAAGGCCTGGCGCCGCATCGAGGTCGCCGCCGATTCCGGCGAACCGGTCGAAGGCAGCGTCATCGAGGTCGTCAAGGGCGGACTCATCCTCGACCTCGGGGTGCGCGGCTTCCTGCCCGCCTCGCTGGTCGACATCCGCCGGGTCCACAACCTCGACGAGTTCATGGGCCAGACGCTCGAGTGCAAAGTCATCGAGCTCAACCGCAGCCGCAACAACGTCGTCCTCTCTCGCCGCGCCGTCCTCGAGGAGGAGCGCAAGGAGGTCCGCGAGCAGATCCTCGGCCGGCTCGAGCCCGCCCAGGTGGTCGAAGGCAAGATCTCCAACATCGTCGACTTCGGCGCTTTCGTCGACCTCGACGGGATCGACGGCCTGATCCACATCTCCGAGCTTTCTTGGAGCCACGTCAACCACCCCTCCGAAGTCGTCGCGATCGGCGACACGGTGCGGATCAAAGTGCTTGACATCGACCGCGACCGCCAGCGCATCTCGCTCGGCCTCAAGCAGACGCAGGAGGATCCGTGGCAGCGGGTCATCAGCACGCATCGCCCCGGCGACGTGCTCGAGGGAGCGGTGACCAAGGTCGTCGCCTTCGGTGCCTTCGTCGAAATCCTCCCCGGCGTCGAGGGTCTGGTCCACATCTCCGAGCTCGCCGACCACCACGTCGAGAACCCCTCCGAAGTGGTCGAGCCGGGCACCAAGCTCAACGTCAAGATCCTCGAGATCGACGAAGAGCGCCGCCGGCTCTCGCTCAGCATCAAGCGGGTCGAGGGTCAAAACATGCCGATGGGCGACTTGGGAGACCAGCTCGCTGCGGCATCCGGCGAGGGATCGGACGCGGCACCCGCGGGTCCTGTCGCGGAGGACGACTCTTCGTCCTCGCAGGCTGCGGGCGAAGAGCCATCCTCCACGCCACCCGCGGACGAGGCGTCTGAGGCCGAGGGATCGAGCGAGCCGGTCTCCGAGGAGCCTGTTGCTGAGGGGCCCGAGGCAGAGGTTGCCGAGGAGGCTCCGGCAGCCGAGGACGAGACTGCTGAGACCGCCGACCCCGCTCCGGTAGCCGAGGAGAACGGGACGACTGAGGACGAGGACGGTGGGGAGGCCCAGGAGGGCGAAACCGCCGCCGATCGTCCCGACTCCCCCGACGACCTCGACGAGGCCGCGGGCGAGGCGCCCGAGCCTGAGGCGCCAGCCGACTCCTAAACGGCGATGCCGCTGACGATCGGCCTCACCGGCGGCATCGCGGCCGGGAAGTCCGAGGCGCTGGCGGCCTTTTCTCGGTTGGGCGCCGCGACGCTCTCCAGCGACGCCGTCGTCCACGAGCTGCTCGACTCCGAACCGCTTCTGGGGCGGTTGGTGGAGCGCTGGGGGCCGGAGGTCGCACCGGCGGGGCGGGTGGATCGCAACCGCATCGGCGAGGTCGTCTTCGCCGATCCCGAGCAGCTGACCTGGCTCGAGCAGCAGATCCACCCGCTGGTCGGCGAGCGGATCGGCGCCTGGCTCGGCGGGTTGCCGGCGGAGACCGAGGTCGCGGTGATCGAGGTGCCGCTGCTGTTCGAGTCGGGGATGGAGCGGGTCTTCGACACCACCGTCGCGATCGTCACCGAGGACGAGCTGCGGCGCGAGCGCGCGGCGGCGCGCGGCCATGCCCTCGTCGACGAGCGCGAGGCGCGCCAGCTGGCTCAGGACGAGAAGGCGGCCCGGGCCGAGCACACGGTCGCCAACGACGGCTCGGTCGAGGACCTGGAGCAGTCATTGTCCGCCCTGGTCGCGAGGCTGCGCCGATGAAGCGACGGCGATGGCTGGCCCTGGGCACCGCAGCGGCGGCGGTCGGGCTGCTCGTCGGCGTGATGGTGGCGAGCGGCAAGTTCGACGCGGCGATCCAGGAGCTGACCCTGCCGCTGCACCACGAGGACATCATTCGCCAGCAGGCGGCTGAAAAGGAAGTCGACGCGGCGCTGATCGCCGCCGTCATCTACTCGGAGTCGAAGTTCAGCGATCAGACCTCCAGCGCCGGTGCCCGCGGCCTGATGCAGATCACCCCGGAAGCGGCGAACGAAATCGAGCGCCTCAGCGGCGGCACCTCGTTCAAGATCGACGACCTCTCCGATCCCGAAATCAACATCCGCTACGGCACCTTCTTCCTGCGCGAACTGCTCGACCGCTTCGGCGGCGACGAGGCGGCGGCGCTCGCCGCCTACAACGCCGGCCCGGCCAACGCCGAAGCGTGGGGCGGGAGCAGCCTCACCGTCGCCGAGATCCCCTTCCCGGAAACGCGCGCCTACGTCGAAGAGGTGCTGGACAAGCGCCGCTCCTACCGCGACAAGTACGCGCAGGAGCTGGGCTACCGGTGAGCCCCACGACTCCGCGACCGCGCGTCGCCGCCCTCGCGCTGGCGGTGGGCGTCGTCCTCGCCGACTCCTCGATCGTCGTCCTGGCGCTGCCGGAGATCTACCGCGACCTCGACACCAGCATCGCCGGGGTCACCTGGGTGCTGATCTCCTTCAACCTGGTGATGGCGCTGGCCGCGGTGCCGGCGGCGCTGCTGGCCCGCCGCGTCGGCCCCGGCCGGGCGGCGGCGGTCGGGCTGGCGGTCTTCGCCGGCGCCGGCGCCGCCTGCGGCATCGCCGACGAGCTCTCGACCCTGATCCTCGCCCGCTGCGTGCAGGCGCTCGGCGGCGCCGCCGCGGTCACGGCGGCGCTGGAGTTGCTGCCGGCCTCGGTCGGCTCCGAGCGCCGTGCGGCCTCGGTCTGGGCTGCCGCCGGGGCGACCGGGGCGGCGCTGGGGCCGGCGGTCGGCGGCGTCCTCACCGAGCTCGTCTCCTGGCAGTCGATCTTCCTGATCCAGGTGCCGGTGGCGCTGGCCGCGGCGGTGCCGATCCTCGCCGTCGCCAAGCACGAGGCCGCGACCGGGGTGCTGCAGACCGAGCTGCGCCGCACCGGCCGCCCGCACCTCGCCGCCAACATCGCCCTGGCGATGGTCTCGGCGGCGATCGCCGCCGCTCTCTTCCTCCTGGTCCTGCTGCTGATCGAAGGCTGGCGCCTGACCCCGATCGGGGCCGCGATCGTGGTCACGGCGATGCCCCTGGCGGCGATCGTCGGCAGCCGCCTCGGCCCGCTCGTGCCCAGCGCCAAGGCCCGCGCGGCGGCGGGCGCGATCCTCGTCTCCGGCGGCCTCGCCGGCCTCGCCCTGCTGCCGAAGGCGGAGGTGGTGCTGACCCTGCCGCCGCAGATCCTGGTGGGGATCGGCCTCTCGCTGGTTCTCTCGGCCCTGACCGAGACCGCGCTCAGCGGCCGCGCCCCGCAGGCGATCCACGGCGGCTGGACGATCTCCGCCCGCCACGCCGGGGTCGTGATCGGTCTGCTGGCCCTGACCCCGATCTTCACCGCCGACATCGCCCAGCAGCGCGACGACGCGATCGACGCCGGCACCGCGGTCATCCTCGATTCTCGCGTCGACCCCCTGCTCAAGATCGAGCTCGCCCAGCGGATCGAGGTTCGGCTGGAAGGGGAGACCGGGAAGGTGCCGACCATCGGCCCCGCCTTCGAGCCGCTGCCGAGCGATCCCGAGGACCGCGCCGACGTCGAACAGCTGCGCTCGGAACTGTTGGAGCAGCTCAACCGCGGCGCCACCCACGCCTTCAGCCCCTCGTTCGCGCTCGCCGCCCTGCTCGGGCTGCTGGCGCTGATCCCGATCGCCCTCTCGCGGCGGGTCGAGCTGTGAACCCGGCCCTGCGGGCACAGGTCCTGGTCGGCGCCTCGATCGTCTCGGTCCTGGTCTTGGTCGGCGCCTATCTCGCCGCCGGTGGCTCCTCGTACACGCCGGAGAAGACGCAGGACCCCTGCCAGCCGCGGGAGTGGACCAACCCCAGGGACCTGGGGGAGATCGCCAACCAGTTCTCGATCTCCGCCCTTGACGGCGCCGCCTGTCAGCTCGGGGTCTCGCGAGAGACGCTGGCGCGGGCGCTGGCGACGCCGGAGTCGCGCGAGCGTTTCATCGAGCGCTACGGGATCGACGAAGAGGAGCTGGCGCGGGCGATCCGCGCCGGGCTGCTGCGCGCGGTCGACGACGCCGAAGAGGCCGGTGCGCTCAGCCCCTTCCTCGCCGGTCCGGTGCGGGCGACGATCGAAGAAATCCCGCTCGACCGGGCGATCGAACTGATCGACGACGCGCGCCTGATCCTCGGCAACGTCCAGGGCTTCCTCGGGCCCGCCGGCGAACTGCTCGAAGAACTGCTGCCTTAAGCGGGGCTAGCGGCCGGCGCGGGTGGCGCGCCAGACCCAGAGCATCGCCAGCGGCTGCAGCGGCAGCCGCGCCCAGAGCGTCCAGCGCGGGACCTTGTTCAGGTCGAGGCCCCGGATCTGCTCGGGGCTGACCGCCATGTGGACGTTGGCGGGAAAGACGGCGAGCAGCAGGGCAAGTAGCCACCAGCGGCCGCAGCGGCGGCTGGTGGGGTGGAGGACGGCGAGCCCGCCGGCGATCTCGGCGACGCCGCTGATCGCAACGATCTCCCGCCGGCGCTCGGCCAGCGCCGGCGGCACGATCGCCTCGAAGCTGCGGGGGATCGCAAAGTGCATCGCTCCCATGAAGGAGAAGAAGGCGGCGAGGGCGGCGCGCGAGCGATTCATGCCCGGGCAGTCTTCCAGGCGGCGCACTCTGGCGCTTTGGTTTCGCATAGCGCAACCTTCGCGACAGCTATCTTCATTCGCCGTGCCCGAGTTCGAGCTCAACCCCGCCTACACGCCGACCGCGGACCAGCCGCAGGCGATCGAGGGCCTGGCCGCGGGGATCGAGGCCGGCGAACGATTCCAGACGCTGCTCGGCGCGACCGGCACCGGCAAGACCTTCACGATGGCGGCGACGATCGCCGCGGTGCAGCGGCCCGCGCTGGTGATCGCACACAACAAGACGCTCGCTGCCCAGCTCTGCAACGAGTTCCGCGAGTTCTTCCCCGACAACGCGGTCGAGTACTTCGTCTCCTACTACGACTATTACCAGCCGGAGGCCTACGTCCCGGCGCAGGACCTCTACATCGAGAAGGACTCCTCGATCAACGACGAGATCGACCGCCTGCGCCACGCGGCGACGGCGGCCCTGTTCGCCCGCCGCGACGTGATCATCGTCGCCTCGGTCTCCTGCATCTACGGGATCGGCTCGCCGCAGGTCTACAACGAAAAAATGCAGCTGTTCAAGGTCGGGGCCTCGCTCGACCGCGACGAGGTCCTGCGCAAGCTGGTGAAAATGCAATACCAGCGCAACGACGCGGTGCTGGGGCGCGGGTCCTTCCGGGTTCGCGGCGAGGTGCTGGAGATCATGCCCGCCTACGCCGAGTCCGCGTATCGCATCTCCCTCTTCGGCGACGAGATCGAGGGGATCCAGCACTTCGACCCGCTGACCGG
>Ga0164241_10007157_pt1 | contig 10049 bp, 5 predicted proteins | sample OricomyardsoilBY_FD_108780 | JGI IMG/M metagenome (GOLD analysis project Ga0164241, IMG submission 108780) | Backyard soil microbial communities from Emeryville, California, USA - Original compost - Back yard soil (BY) | ecosystem: Environmental > Terrestrial > Soil > Unclassified | place: USA... | reverse complement strand
GTCTCCGCGCCGATCCACTTCTCGCCGCGGTCGGAACTGAAGGCGATCCACTGGCCATCCGGCGACCACGACGGGCGGAAGTAGCCATTCATGGTGAGAGGTGGCTCGGTCTTGCCATCACCGGTCAGGTTGCGGGCCTTGCGGCTCTTCACATCCATTACCCAGATATTGGCCGTGCGGGCTCCGCCCTTCGTCGACACATAGGCCAGCTTCGAGCCATCCGGAGACAGTACGCCGGCATCTTCCATCGAGGTGTCGCGGGTCAGTCTCTCCAGTCCGGTGCCATCCGGATGCACGCGCCAGATGTCAGCCTGGCCGTCACCCTCGCCGTCACGCTCGGAAGTGAACACGATCCACTTGCCATCGGGCGAAAAGGAAGCGTCGTAGTCGCGGATGCTGGATGGCGGCAGCAGCGCATGTTCTGCACTGCCATCGGCATTGGCGACGTACAGCATCAGCTTGGAAGGGCCGATCCGGTTCATCAGCATGACTTCCTTCGCCATGGCGCGCTGCATGGCGCCCGCCAGCAGCAGCGTGCCCGCGGCCGCCAGAACGGTCTTGCTGAACCTTCCCGATGTGGTCATGACGATTCCCCGTACTTATTCCTGTGACCGGGAATATTAGGTGACAGCCTCTCCGGATTCAAATCGATGCCTCAGCGCAGCAGTTCGGGCAGGAAACGGGTCACATTGCCGGCGTAAACGCCCCGCAGCTCGGCGCCCGTGTAGACCTTGGCCGCTTCCAGGCCCCGCACGTGGTCGAGCATGGTGCGGAAGGGATAATCCGACCCGAACACGATGTGGTCCACGGGCACGATCTGGCGCAGCGCGCGCGACGGCACGGGATCCGTCGACTGGGCGATGTCGTAGAAGAATTTCGAGACCGCGGCGCGAAAGCCCTCCGGGACCCGCGCCTTGGCCGCGGGCCCCTTGTCGGCGCCATCGAAACGCTCGATGAGGAAAGGCATGGAGCCGCCGGAGTGGCTCCAGATCATGCGCACGTCCGGATACCGCTGCGCCGCGCCACGATAGACGTAGCTGGCGATGGCGCGGGTGGTGTCGGTGCCATATTCGATCAGGGTGTCGGCCACCTCGGGAATCAGCCGCGTACAGCAGTTGGCCGTGTTCGGATGCACGTACACGACGGCCTTGCGGCGATTGAGCTCCTCGAACACCGGATCGAAGCGCTTGTCGCCCAGCCACTGGCCGCCGTAGCTGGTGAAAAGGCCGACGCCGGGAGCCTTGAGCACATCGTAGCCGTAGGCGATCTCCTTCAGTGCCGCGTCGGGGTCATCCATCGGCACGGCGATGAAAAAGCTGATCTTGCCGCCATTGTCCGCCGTCAGCTTGGCCGCATCCTCATTGGTGCCGCGCGCGAGCATGCGTGCACGCTCGCCAGTCTCCGGCACGCCGGGCGTGGTGATGGACAGCATCGAGCGGGTGACGCCGGCGGCGCCCATCTCATCCAGATGCTTCTGCAGGCTCCAGGCATTCATGGGCCCGGGCATGCCGAGCGCGCGCAGCACGGCCGGCTGGAAATGCGCGTGCACATCCACGACCGGCGATGCGGTCCGGCGACTGTCCGCGGCCAGCGCGATGGACGGCGCGGCCGCCAGCGCGGAAAGTCCCATCAGCATCTGGCGTCGGGAAAGCGAAGTGAATGCGCTCATTTTTCGTGGCTCCTCGAAGCGGGCGCGTTGCTCATCCCGGCCTCGTCCAGCGGCACGCCGCGGGTCTCGGGCAGGAACAGCAGCGCACAGACGATGCTCACCAGCGTGAACACCAGTGGATACAGCAGGCCGGCATTGATGTCGCCGCGCGCGGCGACCAGTGCAAAGGCACTCACCGGCAGCAGCCCGCCCACCCAGCCTACGCCGATGTTGTAGGGCACCGAAAGCGCGGTGTATCGCACCTGGGTGGGGAACAGTTCGACCAGCGCCGCCGCCTGCGGCCCGTACAGGGCCGTGGACGCCAGCATCAACAGCACGAGGATTGCGAGGATGGCCAGTGGGCGTGCCGCGTCGCGGTCTGCAACGGCGGGATATCCGGCCTCGCTCAATGCCTCACGCAATTCACGGCGCACGCGCTGCGCCTCGGTGCTCGCTGCGCTGCTGCGGCCACTTTCGATCCAGCCGGTGACGACACGCGTGCCCACGCGCACCTGGGCGGGTGATTCAGGCGCCTGCGGCGCCTGGTGGCGATACGGCACGCCCGCATCGGCCAGCGCCGTGCGCATCACATCGCAGGCGGATTGCAGCTTGCGGCGGCCCAGCGCATCGAACTGCAGATGGCACTGCCCTTCCGGCGCACTCACCATCACCGGCGCGGAGTTGACCGCCGCCAGCAAGCCGGGATTTCCCCAGGCCGTCATCAAGTTGAACGCCGGGAAGTACGCGGCCGCGGAGAGGATCATGCCCAGCAGCATCACCGGCTTGCGCCCCCATCGATCCGAAAGCCAGCCGAAGAACACGTACCCGCCGGAGGAAAGAACCACGGCCCACATCACCAGCTGATTGACCAGCCGTGAATCCATCTTCAGCACGCGCTCCAGGAAGAACTGGGCGTAGAAGTGCGCGGTGTACCACACGGCTCCCTGCGCCAGCAGGATGGCGAACAGCGCCATCAGCAGGCGCCGCAGGTTCTGGCCACGGAAGGTATCGCGAATGGGCGCCCTGGAAAGCCGCATCTGCGCCTTCATCTTCTGGAACGCGGGACTCTCGGACAGCCGCAGCCGGATCCACAGCGAAAGCGCCAGCAGCACCGACGAGGCGAGGAATGGCACACGCCACCCCCAGGCCTGGAACACGGCTTCGCCGAGCAGGGTGCGCGTCGCCAGCACGATACCCAGCGCCAGCAGCAGACCCACCGCGGCGGCGGACTGTATCCATCCGGTCAGCAGTCCACGCCTTGCCGGATGCGCATGCTCGGCCACGTAGACCGCGGCGCCACCATATTCTCCGCCCATCGCAAAGCCCTGGATGATGCGGATCAGCACAAGAAGGATCGGGGCCGCGACGCCGATGGTATCGATGCCCGGCAGCAGGCCGATGGCCATGGTGGAGGCGCCCATCAACAGGATGGTCTGGATGAAGGCGCGTTTGCGGCCGTGGCGATCGCCGATGTAGCCGAATATCAGTGCACCGAAGGGGCGGACGATGAACCCCGCGGCGAAGGCACCCAGCGTGAACAGAAAGCCCGCGCTCTGGCTGCCGCTGGTGAAGCGCGCCGAGATGATCGACGCCAGCGTGCCGAACACGAAGAAATCATACCACTCGAAGGCCGTGCCTGCCGAAGAGGCAGCCACGACCATCGCGGAATTCACGCCGCCCGCCGGCGGCGTTTCGGCACGAGTCATGGCTCAGCGCTTCTTCGCGGCGTTTTCCGGATGCAGATGCAGCTTGATCACGCGCCAGTTGTTCATGTCGGCGATGAACAGCGTCTCTTCTGACGGGCAGGCAATGGCGTGCGCCCAGTTGAACTGGCCCATCCGCCTGCCGGAGGAACCCATGATGCCCAGGATCTTTCCGTCCAGCGTCATCTTGTAGAGCCGGCCCGGCTCGGCATCGATCACCCACAGGTACTGCGGAGTGGTGGGCGAAATGCAAATGGTCCAGGGCTCGGTCTGGTCCGGCCGGGTGGAGGGATCCTTCGGCAGGTTGCCGAATACCGGATGGTGAGTCTTGTCATAGGGCGCGTTCAGGAACAGGAAGCGCTTGAACGTGCCGTTGCCATCGAACACCTGGATGCGGCGATTGCCGCGGTCGGCGACATAGATGTTGCCTTCCCGGTCGGCCTGCAGGTTGTGCGGATTGTCGATGCTGTAGGGGTTCTCGTCGGCATTCTTGCCGCCCTTGCCATACTTGCCCCAGGAGGTGATCCAGTCGCCGTATTTGTCGTACTTGGCGATACGGGAATTCACGTATCCATCACTGACGTAGATGTTGTCGTCCTGGTCCCAGGTCACATCCGTGGGCGCGCCCAGCCAGCCATCGACGGTGCGCGCTTCCGACTGCCTCGCGTGCTCGATGTTGGTGGAATCGAAGCCCTCGGGGCGCCGGCCCAGATTCATCAGCACCTTGCCATTCGGATCGAACTTGATGACCGAGTCGGTGCCCTTGTCGACAATCCACAGATTGTCGTACTTGTCGTAGCGGATCGAATGACCGTATCCCAGTGCGTAGACCTTGCGGCCGATTTCCCTGATGAACTTGCCGTTGCGGTCGAACAGCAGGATCTCGGTGGTGGCATTGCCGAACAGCGGCCCGACGGTCGCCGACCCCGGATGATTGAGCACGGCCACCTGGCCTTTCGAATTGACCGCCACGCCGAGCACTTCACCCAGATTTTCGCCCGGCGGCAGCTTGATGAAATCCTCGGCTTCGAACTTCATCTGCGGCGCCGCGCGATTGTCGACCGGTGGCACCGCTGGCGCGGTGACCGCGGGAGTCTGGCCCTGCAACGCCAAGGGCAGCGCCGCGATTGCGAACAGGAAACCCACTGCTGTTCTTTTCATTTCGGTTCAACCTCAGGACGGAAGCCGGATATACCACAATTCCTTTAAACAGGAATTGCCCCCCGATGCCGGGGAGAGCATCGGGGGACGGATGAGCGGGGTGGCGCGTTTGCGCCACCCCGCGCCTTCAGCGCCGGTACGCCACCTGCAAGCCGATCTGGCGCGGCGTCGGCGCCGCGATCGTCCGGCCGTAGCCGTAGCTGCTGTACGTGCTGCAGTCCGCGTTCGTGCAGGCCGAACGACCGCCGAACTGGGCACCATTGGTTTCATCGGTGAGGTTCAGCGCGAACAGGCTCACATCGAGCGCATTCCATTCCAGGCCCAGCCGCAGATTGAAGTTGTGCTGCGCGGGGACCTTGCTCGAATCGGGCGAGTACTGGGACGTGCCGGGAACCGCCGTCAGATAGCCGTCGAACCAGCGGTAGTCGAGGCGCGCATAGGCCTTCACGGCATCGCCCAGCGCGAAGTCGTAGCGCGCACCCAGATCCGCCGTGTACTTCGGCTGCGCGAACTTCTGGCCATCCACCGCGATGCTTACGCCATTCGTGAAGCCGGGACGGGCGCCCGCACCACTGGCGACGTTCAGGCCGGACGTGTATTCCGACACGGTCCGCGCCAGCGCCGCATTGAAGGTCAGCGACCGGACGGGCCGCACCTGCGCTTCGAGCTCGACACCGCGGCTGCGTGCCGAGGGCACGTTGAACACGGCACCATCGCCCAGGAACAGGAAGGTCTGCACGTTGTTCCATTCCAGGTCGTACACCGCCGCGTTGATCTGCGCGCGGCCGCCCCAGAAGCCGGTCTTGCCGCCCAGCTCATAGTTCCACACGGTGTCCGATTCATAGGTCCGCGGCAGGATGGCGGTGGTCAGGCCGTAATTGGCCAGCGTGCCGACGGCCGCGGAGGTGGACACCTGATTCACGCCGCCCGCGCGGAAACCCTTGGCCGCGTTGGCGTACATCAACGTGTCGGGCGTGAAGAAGTACTGCAGCGAAAGCTTCGGCGTGAACGGCGTTTCGGAGAGCCGACCGCTCACCACGGCCTGGTCCGGCGAGCTGGTGAAGCCGTTCGGTCCGTAGTTGGACTGCGCGAAGGACGTCGTCACGTAGCTGACGCGCGCGCCGGTGCTCAGCCGCCACTTGTCGGTGAGCTTGATGGTGAGGTCGGCGAACGCCGCGTTCTCGGTATCCTGGATCGACTCGTAGATGTTGGAGAAGAAGCCATCGAAGGGCACCCCGTAGCGCTGCGAGACACTCATGCCCGCGGCCTGGCGGAAGCCCAGATCCGAGGTTTCGGCATACTGCAGCACGCGCTCGCGCGTATTGGAGAAGTAGCCGCCGATCACATAGCTGACGCGCCGATCTGGCGAGGAAGCCAGGCGCACTTCCTGCGAGAACATGTTGCGGCGGTTGTTGGTGTTGGTCTCGATGAGCGCACCGAGCCCCAAGCCGTTCGGCACCGAGGTGACGTTCGGGTTGAAGCCGGAACCGGTGCCCACATTGATGTTGGGCAGGCCCGGCGTGATGATGCGCGCCGTGCCCGGATACGCGAGCAGCGTCACCGGGAAGTTCTGCGGGCTCTGGCCGGTGCTGGTGTCCTGCGTGAACGAGCTGATCGCCGTCAGCCGCAGACCATTGTTGAGGTTCCAGTTGAAGATGGCGCTGCCGATCTCGATGTTGCTTTCCGTTGGTGTCTGGCCCAGCGCCAGCGACTGGCCGCGCTTCAGGTCGAACGGTCCGACGGTGTAACCCGGCGCCACATAGGCGCCGGTGTTCGCGTTGCATCCTGGATTGACGGGCAGCACTGCCGGGGGCACGAGGAAGGATCGCGCCGTCGGCGGCAGCGACAGGATGTAGGGGATGTTGAAGCACAATGCATCGACCACCAGCGTTCCAGGTTCGGACAGGTTGTAGCCATTGCCCAGGTGGTGCGTTTCATCACGCGATTTCAGGAACGAAACCGTCAGGTCGGTGTTCTCGGTGGGCGCCCAGGTGAAGGCCAGACGGCCCGCCTTGACCTTGCCGTGGTTGGCATCCTCATCGTAGATGTCGCCGTTGCGGTAATCGGTGAGATCAATGTAGCCGCCGGTCTTGCGACCGAAGATGCTGGCGCGAAAGCCCAGCTTGTTCTCGATGATCGGACCGCCGAACGCGATGCCCGCCTCGTAGCTGGGATCGCCGCCCCTGGTATTCATCCACTGCGCGCGGCCGTAGGTGGTGTAGTCGGTGAGACTGGGACGCGCCTGGATATAGCGGATGGTGCCGCCCTCCGAGCCACCGCCGAACAGCGTGCCCTGCGGTCCGCGCAGCACTTCCACGCGCTCGAGGTCGAACAGCGGCGGCACCGGCGTGCCGTTTTGCGAACCGAATGAACCCGCGGCGCGCTTGGCCAGCGAAGTCTCGTCCAGATAGAAGCCGGTGGTGGCCGCGGTGGCGCTCTGCTGGCGGATGCCGCGGATCGCGACCGTCACGTTGCCGGAGGCTTCACGGCCGGTGAGGCGCAGGCTGGGCACGGTGGCCTGCAGGTCGGCGATGGTCTGAATGCCCTGCTGATCGAGGGCGCGCTGCGTCTGCGCGGTGACGGCCAGCGCCACGCGATTGACCGTGTCGCTCTGCCGCGTGGCGGTGATCACCACCTCTTCCAGCGTCTCGTCCTCGGACTGTGCCGCCTGCACCGGCAACTGAGCTAGAACCATGGCCGCACCAATTGCCATGCGAACACTGCGCTGGATCGAAACCACCCTGCCCCCTTTCGCGCTATGCGCTGAGATTTCTGTTGGAAACTGCTGACTCGCAACAGCAAGCCACCGCGCCAGGCGCGAAGCTCCCTGTTTCAGGGCGCAACGTACCATCAATTCCTGTTAGTGGGAATAAGAATTCCCATGCATGGGATTTATTGTCTGAGCAATCAGATTCGATGGCTGGCAGCCTCGCGCGGTCAGCGCGAGGCGATGGACGAGGGCTTGTGCCCGGCAATCAGCTGCTGCAGCAGGGCGATGGACTCGGGCTTCGGGGTGGGAGCGACCGTGGCCAGGAACACACCCTGTGCCCAATCCAGCGGGGTGCGGCCCTCACGGTCGGCAGTCTCAAGCTGCGCGCCGTTCGCCGCCAGGAAGCGGATGATGTTGTTCGAACCCCGGTTGGCGGCGCCATGAATGGCCTGCAGACCCATCGAGTTTTTCTGGTTCACGTCCATGCCCAGTTTCAGGCACAGCCGCACCGCGTCGAGCAATTGGTCGGGGCCTTCGGTCCATGTCTGCGAAACCACCCAGTTGATGCCCGCGGCTGCCATCAGCGCGCTGGTGCCCTGGTTCGTCGAAAGCAAGGGATCGGCACCCTTGGCAAGCAGGCGCTGCATCACGGTAACGTCGCCGGCCGTCGCCGCCCTGATGAAAGGCGTCTCGCCGGTGAAATCAACCCAGGTAAACGAGCCGAGCGTCAGCACGTGCATGCGCACCGGTGTGACCTGAAGAATGCGCGAATTCGGATTCGCGCTCCGCTGCAGCAGCGCATCGATGAGCTGCAACGCCGCCGCGCGATCGACACCATTGTCGCGCCTGCCGTCATTGACTTCCTGGTTGCGCACATCGATGGCGGACCACAGCGGCGTGCGGCCATACCAGTCCGCCGCGTTGACGTCGGCGCCCGCTTCGATCAGCAGGCGCGCGACGTCGAGCTGGTTGTTCGTCAACGCCATGACCAGCGGGCGCACATCGTCGGCCTGCGCCAGTTCCCGGTTTGCGCCGGCCGCCAGCAACAGCCGCGCGGCTTCCAGATGTCCATCGCGGGCGGCGTAGAGCAGCGCCGTCATGCCGCCCGGCCGCGCCGGCCGGGCACCCCATTCCGGCCAGCCGCCACGCGTGATGCCCTTGCCCTTCGAGCCGGTATTTTCCGACGGCAGGCGGAACCGCGGCTCGGGACCCACCCGCGTGCGGGCGTCCACGTCCGCTCCGCCAGTCAGCAACAGGGAAACCAGGCCCGGCTCTTCCCCGCGGGCCGCCAGCATCAATGCCGTCTGGCCATACTCCGGCTCGCGCGCGTTGACCTGTGCCCCGCGCCCCAGCAGAGCGCGGACCACCGACACATCGCCGCTGCGCACGGCGGTCATCAATGGGGTTTCACCTGCGCCGTCGCGCTTTTCGATGTCGGCGCCCGACTCGAGCAGCAGTTGCACCATGGCCGTGTTGGCGTTCGCGCAGGCCAGGTGCAAGGCCGTGACGCCGTTGACATTGGCGTCATCCACGCGCGCCCCTTTGCGCAACAGCGAACGCGCGCCGGCGAGGTCGTCGCTGCGCACGGTCCACATCAGGGCCGTGGTGCCATCGGGTTCCCGCTGATTGACGTTCTTCGCTGCGCCGGGTGGATTGTCACTCGCGAGGACGGGCCCCAGCGCGCAGCACAGCACCGCGCAAAATGACAGCGCCCCGCGCATCAGATCGCCATCCGGCCCGTGCTGTCGCCGAATCGCTCGGCCGGCACCTGCAGCTTGTCGAGCATGGCCAGTTGCAGGTTGGACAGGGGTGTCTTGTCCGCAACGCGCAGATGCCTGTCGCCCGCGATGCGTCCGCCGGCGAGGCCCGCGAGTACCACCGGCAGTGGACCATGGTTGTGCTGGTTGCCATCGCTGATGCCGCTGCCATAAAGCACCAGCGAGTTGTCGAGCAGTGTCGCCTCGCCATCGCGCGCCTTGGCGAGCTTGCCGAGAAAATACGCCAGCAGGCCCACGTGGTAGCGGTTGAGTACGGCAAACCGTTCCTGATTGGCCCGGACATTGGAATGATGCGAGAGATTGTGGAAGGGATCCCTCACGCCGCTGGCCGGATACACCGCGTTGCTGACTTCCTTGGCCAGCATGAGCGTCGCCACCCGCGTGATGTCCGCCTGCCATGCCAGCGCGATCAGATCCATCTGCAGCTTGATGTGCCGATCCGGATCCTCCGGTATGCCGGCTGGAATCTTCGTATCTCCCTGCGGTGCGGCTTGTCCGCGCTCGGCGGCCTTCTGCAGCCGCCGTTCCACTTCCCGCACGTCCTCGATGTACTGGCCCAGACGCTGCTGGTCGGTTGCCGGAAGTGTCTTCTGCAGCGCGCCGAGATCCGTGCGCACGGCGTCGAGCAGGCTGCGCGCCAGTTCCCGGCGCTGCCGGCGCTGCGCATCGTCGGAGCCATCTCCGAACAGCCGCTCGAAGACGACCTGCGGATTGTTTTCCATGGGCAGCGGCGAGGCTTCGGACTGCCACGAGAGTGTGTTGCGATAGGCGCAGGACAATCCCGCGCCGCAGGACAGGCTGCCGTCCTCGATGGCCAGCTCCAGTGATGGCAGCGGCGTGTCCTGGCCGATGTGGCGCGCCGCGAGTTGATCCAGCGTGATGCCCAGCCTTGGCTGTCCTGCTGTCGTCGGCCCGGCGGCGCTGAGAAAACAGGCCGAAGCGCGTGTGTGATTGGCGCCCGCGGAGGCGTCATCGCCGTAAGCCAGCGGCAACGAAAGACCGGAGACCACATTGATGTGGCGACGGAAAGGTTCCAGCGGTTGCAGGAT
>Ga0164241_10007156_pt1 | contig 10050 bp, 7 predicted proteins | sample OricomyardsoilBY_FD_108780 | JGI IMG/M metagenome (GOLD analysis project Ga0164241, IMG submission 108780) | Backyard soil microbial communities from Emeryville, California, USA - Original compost - Back yard soil (BY) | ecosystem: Environmental > Terrestrial > Soil > Unclassified | place: USA... | reverse complement strand
CTACCTCGTCGAGCGTCCGGCCCTGCGCTTCAAGGACCCGCGCAAGCGCGCGAAGGCGCCCGGGTCACAGGCGCCCGGCGGGTGACCCCCGCCGACGCTACGATCCGCGCCTTGCCGGACACCGATCCCCTCATCACCATCGTCGTCCCCGCCAAGGACGAGGAGCCGACGATCGCCCAGGTGCTCGAGCTGCTGCTCGCCCTGCCCTGGCGGCTGGAGATCATCGTGATCGACGACGGCTCCGTCGACGGCACCGTCCCGTTCGTCGAGCGCGCCGCCGCCGAGCACCCGCAGATCCAGCTGCTGCGCCACCCGGTCAACCGCGGAAAGGGCGCCGCCGTACGCACCGGCATCGCCGCCTCCACCGGCGACTACCTCCTGATCCAGGACGCCGACCTGGAGTACGACCCGACCGATCTGCCCCGGATCTTCGCCCCGCTCTTCAAGGGCGTCGCCGATGTGGTGTTCGGCACCCGGCTGCGCGGCGGCGAGCCCCAGCGCGCCCACCTCTTCTGGCACTACGCGGGCAACCGCTTCCTCTCCCTCCTGACCAACGTGCTCTACAACACGACGATCAGCGACATGGAGGTCGGCTACAAGGCGTTCAAGGGCGACCTGATCCGGTCGATCACGCTGGTCAGCGACGACTTCGCGTTCGAGCCCGAGGTCACCGCCAAGGTCCTGCGGCGCCACGTGCGCCTGTACGAGGTCCCGATCTCCTACTACGGCCGCACCTACGAAGAGGGCAAGAAGATCACGTGGCGGGACGGCGTCGGCGCGGTGCGCGCGCTGATCCGCTTCCGCTTCGGCCCCCTGTAGCCCCATGCGCTCCGCCTCGCTGACCATCGCGCGGGTGGCGCTCATCGCCGGACCGGTCGCCCTGGCCTTCGCCTCGGGCGGCTACTTCGCCCCGGCCCGGCTCGTCGCGCTGATCGTCGCCTGGGCCGTCGTGGCCCTCTGCGCGGTGGCCGCTGGGCGGGCGGGATCCCCGCTGCCCCGTCTGGGCGCCGTCCGCCTCACGCTGCTCGCCTTCGCGCTGCTCGCCGGGTGGATCGCCCTGTCCCAGACGTGGGCGCCGCTGGACGACCCCGCCAACGGCGAGACGCAGCTCGCCCTCCTCTACCTCGCCACGCTGCTCGCCGCGACGGCCGCGTTCGTGCCGCGCGCGTCGATGCGAGCCCTGGAGCCGCTGGTCGGGCTCGGCGCGCTGGTCGTCGTCGCCTACGGGCTGAGCGGGCGCCTGCTGCCGGGCATCGTCGAGATGGCCCACTCCAAGACGGCCGGCGGGCGCCTGGAGCAGCCGCTGACCTACTGGAACGGGATGGGCCTGCTGGCCACGATGGGCCTGCTGATCGCGGCGCGCCTGGCCGGGGACCGCACCCGCTCCGACGGGATCCGCCTGGCCGCCGCCGCGGCCGCCGCGCCGCTCGGCATGGCGATCTACCTCAGCTTCTCCCGCGGCGCGCTGGTCGCGCTGGCGGTGGGCGTCGTCGTCCTGCTCATGCTCACCCCGACGTGGGGGCAGCTGCGCGCCGCCGCGATCACCGTGGAGGCGGCGGTCCTGGGCGCGTTCGTGGGCGGCGTCTTCCCCGCCGTGCGCACGCTGGACCCTGGCCAGGGCTCGGCGACCACCCAGGGCGCGCTGGCCCTGGTCGCGCTGGCCGCCGTGGTCCTCGGGGCCGTGCTCCTCACCCGGTGGGACACCCGCGTGGAGGCGAGCGAGCGGGTGCGCCTGGGCGCGCTGCCCCTGCCCCGCTGGTCGACGTGGGCGGGGATCGCCCTGATCGTCGTGATGGTCGGCGCCCCGATGCTCGTGGCCCGTGCCTCCTCCGACGACCAGGCCGCGTTCGGCGCCACCAGCAGCCGCTTCTCCGAGGTCGGGTCCAACCGCTACCGCTACTGGCACGTCGCGCTCGACACGTTCGAGGCCCACCCGATCGAGGGGATCGGCGCGGGCGGCTGGGTCGTCGACTGGCTGAAGCACCGCACGATCGACGAGACCGTCCGTCAGCCGCACTCGCTGTGGCTGCAGACCCTGGCCGAGCTGGGGATCGTCGGCCTCGCCCTGCTGCTGCTGGCGGTGGCCGGCCTGGCCCTGGCCGCCCGCCGCGCCCACGGCCGCGACCCCACGGCCGTGTCGGGAGCCATCGCCGTCCTCGCCGCCTGGGCGATCCACGCCTCGTTCGACTGGGACTGGCAGCTGCCCGCCGTCACGCTGCCGGCGATGGTCCTGGCGGGGGCCCTGCTGGCCCAGGCGTCGCGGGAGGGCGATCCGGAGCCGGCGCTGGAGCCGCAGGCCGGGACGTTCGCGCCCGCCCTCGCAGCCGATCCCAGATGAGCAGCCCGCCGGCCGCGGCGAGCACGCACAGCGCCGGCTCGAACGAGTGACGCAGGCGCGGCGTCCCGTACCCGACGATCGCCGCGACGACGACGACCGCGATGGGTGACAGCAGGATCAGCCAGCCCACGCCGCGCCGGCGCAGGAGCAGCGCGCCCGGAATCGCCAGCAGGAGCAGCAGGTAGTAGACGGCGACGCCGGCGATCTCCGTCCCCCGGTCCCGCCCCTCGGCGAAGTCGAGCTCCTGTGCGGGGTCGTAGAGGTCCCACACGCGGAGGAAGCGCGCGCCGACGACCACGGGCCAGCGCCCCACGTGGTCGAGCGCGTAGTCCATCCCCTGCTGCCGCGTGACGGCGCCCTGGGCGCCCTCGTCGTCCTGCGTGCGGGGCGGCAGGCACTGCACCACCCAGCCGCCGATGCGGTCGCCGTAGTAGGTGCGCTCGCAGTTGGCCCCCGCGACCACCGTGGAGTCGTTGGTGGAGACGAAGACGAAGTCGTCGAAGACCGCGACGTTGCGGATCGTCCACGGGGCGATCACGAGCAGGCAGGCGGCGAGGGCGAGCAGCCCGGTCCGCCAGCGGTGGCTCGCCGCCCGCCAGGCCAGGGGCAGGACGAGGAAGGGCAGGAAGAGGATCGCCTCGGCCCGGGTCAGCGTCGCCAGGCCGATCAGCGCGCCGAGGACGAGCGCCCGTGCGGTGCCCGGTCGCTCGTGGAAGCGGTAGGCGGCCAGCAGCATCGCCGCGATCAGCGCACCGAACAGCGTCTCGCTCATCAGCGCGCCGTCCACGGCGATCATCAGCGGGTACAGCGCGCAGACCGCGGCGGCGGCCAGGCCGAGCCGGGCCCCCAGCGCGGCGCCGCCCGCCCGGCGGCCGACCAGCCCGACGAGGGCGATCGTCGCCCCGCCGCACAGCACGCCGGCCGCGCGATGGGCCATCACGGAGTCGAGGCCCAGGACCGACGGCCCCGACAGCAGGAGCGGGTACAGCGGCGGGTGCGCAGCCGAGGGGCGCAGCTCGTGGCCCAGCCGCAGCCGGAACGGCTCCAGGAAGCCCTGGCCGTCGGCGATCGCGTTGGCCTGCCAGTGGAAGAAGTTCCAGTCGCCGTAGCCCTGGACGTCGTGGCCCCAGGTCAGGAGGTAGGCGATCCGGACGAGGACGCCGAGCGCCACGATGCCCGCGAGCGCGCGCAGGAAGGTCCGGGAGGACATCGCGCTCGCGCTCAGGGCGTCTGCTGCTTCTTGATCCAGGCGGGCAGCGGGGGAATTCCGCGCGCGTTCAACGCCTGGGCCTTCGCGTACAACGCGGGCACCGCGGCACGGTCGTTCAGCCCGGCGATGATCTCCCGCAGCACCCAGCCGCGGTAGTCCTCGGGCTGGTCCTTCGTCATCTGGAGCGCCATCGCCTGGGCGACCGGCACCTCCTTCAGGCGGATGAGCGCGGAGGCGACCGCGGTCCGCTGGCGCGAGTCCGTGCACTCCTTCAGCGTCTCGTCGGCGATCCGCTGGGCGTCGGCCGGCTTGGCCTTCCAGGCCAGCGCGGTCCGCACCGCGTCGTCGCAGCGGTCCACGCTCTGCGCGGAGGCGATGCCGTACGCCGCGACGACGGCGGCCACGGCGAGGAGCAGGATCCGGATCAGCACGCCCGGCATGCTAGCCGCCCCCGCTTCCTCGGCCGCCCCCGCCGCCCACCCAACCTGCCTTCGGTATGCGCGTAGTACGCGCATACCGAAGGCAGGTCGGGCAGGGGCCGGCGGCCGTGAGCGGCACGGCGCTCAGCGACGGGTGTACACGGCGTAGGGGCCGTACCGGGCCGTCGGCGCGTACGTGCGGCCCAGGTAGCGGTCGAGCAGCGTGGCGCCGCGCAGGCGGCCGCCCGCGTTGTCCTCCGGGGCGGTGCGGGGGTCCAGCCAGCGGACGACGACCGGCGTCCGCGCGCGCTCCAGGTCGGCGATCATCGACCGCTGGGCCGCCGCCGTGGTGACGACGCCCGGCTGCATCACGTCGTACCTCGTCGGGTTGGGCCGGCGCAGCAGCACGTAGAGCAGCGGATCGCCGACCGTCACCCGATCGGTGCGGGGCGGCACCACGAACACGCTCTCCCCGCCCGGCGTCAGCGCGCGGACCCGGGGGATCAGGCCGGCCAGCGCGGTGGCGTCGGCCGGGTCGGTCTTCACCCCGTCCCCCACCCCGCCGGGCACCGCGGCCAGCGCCGGCGGGTGCAGGAACTGCCCGACGCGGCGTTCCACGCCGTGCACCGCGATCACCGCCAGCGCGAGGACGAGCACCCACCGCCAGGGGCCCGGCCACTCCCGCGCCGCCGCGACGCCGAGCAGCACGGCGAGGGCGAGCGACAGCGGCACGGAGTGGAACTCGTCGGTGCGGCCGAGCAGGTACCCCAGGCCGAACAGCGCCAGCGGGGCCAGCGCCCACGCGGCCAGCGGCGGCCGGCGCACGACCCACCAGACGACCCAGACCGCCGTGGCGGCGAGCAGCAGCACCGGGAACGCCCACTCCAGCAGCCGGTTCGGATCGGCCCCGCCCCCGTACGCCGGGAGGAGCGGCAGGCGCTGCAGGCCCTGCTGATCGAGCAGGAAGCCGATCGTCTGGTCCCACATCGCCCCTCCGGCGGCGATCGCGAACGGCAGCAGGCCCGCCACCGCGACCACGAGGCCGGCGCCCATCGCCCGCCACCGCGCCGCGGCGCCGCACGACAGCCACACGCCGATCGCGCAGGCCACGCCGATCTCGGGCCGGAACCACACCGCCGCCCCGGCCAGCGCTCCCGCGCCGAGCGGCGAGCGGCGAGCCAGCAGCACGGCACCCAGGCCCAACGCCAGGGCCGGCGGGTTCGGCCCCGGCCCGGTCGGCCAGGCCAGCGCGGTGACCGCCGCCAGCCAGGCGAGCAGGGCGATCCCCTCGTGCCGCTCCCGCCGCACCAGGCGGTAGGCCAGCACGCCGGTCAGCGCGGTGAGCAGCAGCGCGACGATCCGCCAGGCGAGCAGCGAGGGGCCGAAGACGGTCGACAGCCCGGCCAGCACGACGCCCTGCCCCGGCTCGTAGTTCGTCCAGAAGTCGCGGTAGGGCCACTGGCCGGCGGCGATCCGCTCGCCGGCCTGGAGCATCAGGCCCTCGTCGTGGGGCCCGATGCCCCGCAGGATGGTGAAGCCGCCGATGAGCAGGCCGAGGACGAACAGCAGGACGTCACGGCGCCGCACGCGGCTCACTCCGGGGCGTTGCCCGCGCGCTCCGGCGCGGTGCCCAGCCGCACGGCGGGCCGGCGCAGCAGCGACCAGCGGCCGCGCCGCTCGTCGGCCCGGAAGCGGGCGAGCACGCCGAGGGTCCGCAGCCCGTACTCCACGCTGGCCCAGAAGGAGACGCTGGAGGCCTCCAGGAAGTAGCGGGTGGGGATCGCCATCTCCTCCACGCGCCCGCCGGCGGCGACGATCTGGGCGAAGATCTCCTGGTCGAACACGAAGCCGTCGTCGTTGCGCAGGAACGCGATCTGGCGCAGGAAGTCGACCGAGAACGCCCGGTAGCCCGTGTGGTACTCGGAGAAGTCGCGGCGGAAGGCCCGGTTCTCGGCCCAGGTCAGTCCCCGGTTGCCGACCCACTTCCAGCGCGGCATGCCGCCCGAGATCGCCTCGTCCTCGAGCAGGCGCGACCCGATCACGACGTCGGCGCGACCGGCGGCGATCGGCTCCACCATCTCGGCCACGAGGCCCGGGTCGTACTGGTCGTCGGCGTGGACCATGACCACGATGTCCGCGCCGTCCAGCGCGGCCCGCACGTAGCACGTCTTCTGGTTGGCGCCGTAGCCGCGGTTGGCGGGATGGACGAGCACCTCGAAGCCGGCGGCCAGCGCGGCGGCGGGCGTGTCGTCGGGGCTGTCGTCGTCGACCAGCAGCGCGCGGTCGGCGGCGGCCACGGGCAGCGCGTCGGCGACCTGCCGCACCGTGCGCGAGGCGCCGTAGGCGGGCAGGACGACGTGGACCTTGAGCGGCCCGCCGCGGTCGGTCACCAGCGGCACGTCCGGCTGCTGGACCAGGGTCTTGTTGGCGAGGATCACCCGCTCGTCGCCCAGCGAGGCGGACAGGTGACGGTCCTTGGGCAGGCGGCGGCTGATCCCCGCGATCGCGTCCCCCACGCGGCCGCCGCGCTCCCCCAGTCCGGCGAGCCAGTAGCCGGGCGTGAACGAGCGCACGAACGGCAGGTCCCGGGCGATGACCAGGCCGCGGGCCGAGACGAGCTCGCGCAGCGTCAGCCGCGGGATGAGGCAGAAGTGCGCGGGCAGGAAGCCCCACCACCGGCTGCCGGCCAGGCGGGCGGTCGGCGAGGACGGGTCGGGCGTGACGATGAGCAGCGATCCGCCGGGGACGAGCAGCTCGATGCAGCGGTCGATCGCGCCGAGCGGGTCGTCGAGGTGCTCGATGACGTCGGCCAGGACGATCGCGTCGTAGCGCTCGTCGTCCAGCGCCGGGTCCTCGAGGATCGTCTCGCGCACCGGCAGGCCGAGCGTGTCGCGGGCGTAGGCGGCGCCGTCGACCGACAGCTCCAGGCCCTGCACCTCGTACCCGCGCCTGCGCGCCTCGTCGAGCAGCAGGCCGTGGCCGCAGCCGACGTCGAGGAGGCGGCCGGTCGGCGTCTGCTCCCCCACCAGGTCGAGCAGGCGGCGCGCGGTGATCCGGCGCCCCTCGTCCTCGGCCAGGTAGTCGTCGTCGCGCATCGAGCGGTACAGCTCGTGGAGCGCGTCGCCCTCGGGCAGCGCGGGCTGCTGGACCGTGCCGCACTCGTCGCAGCGGAACAGGTCGCCGTGCTCGCCGGGGCGGTGGCAGGACGGCGCGAAGCCACTCCCGTCGGCCTCCGACCGGCTCCCGGGCCACAGCAGTGTCGTCGTCCCGGTGCAGATCCGGCAGCGCAGCTCAGCGTCCATAGACGCGGGAGACTAGATGGCGGCCGCCGGTGCGCGCGCCCCGGCCGTATCCTGCGCACGATGCGTTCGGGCGGCTCGACCCTGCGACGGTTCGTGTGGGCGGCGGCGCTCGGGTCGCTGCTCGCCCTGATCGCCGACGTCCTCCTGCTGTCCTACGGGGAGACCGGCCTCACCGGCCAGGCGGGCGCCGCCGGCTCCCTGCTCGACGTCCAGGCCCAGGCCTTCCGCCACGGCAGCCTCGCCGTGGACCCCGGGCAGGCCGGCATCGAGGGCTTCGTCACGGGCGACAAGACCTACCTGTACTTCGGGCCGGTCCTCCCCCTGCTGCACCTCCCGTTCCTGCTGATCGACGGCGGGCTGCAGGGGCACCTCACGCAGCTGTCGCTCGTCGCGGGGTACATCGTCCTGCTGATCGCCACCGCGGCGCTGCACTGGGGCGTGCGCCGCTTCCTGCGGCCCGACGCCCCGCTGGGCCGCACGGACCTCGCCGCCGCCTTCCTGCTCCAGGTCGCGGTCGGGGCGGGCGCGATCCCCCTGTACCTCGCGGGCTGGGCGGCCAGCTACCACGAGGTCGAGCTGTGGGGCGCGGCCCTGACCATCGCGGCGCTGGCCGTGCTCGTGCGGTTCCTGCGGGCCCCATCGGTCCGCGGCGCGGTGTGGGCGGGCGTGCTGGCCACGCTGGCCGTCAACGTGCGGCTGTCGGTTGGCTCGGCGGCGGTGGCGGCGCTGGGCGCGGGCGCGGTGCTGCTGCTGGTGGGCGCATGGGCGTCGCGGCGGGCCGGCGAGGACGAGGTCGCCGGCGCGGGCCGGCTGCCCCGCGCCGCCGCCTTCCTGGGGACGTTCGGCCCCGCCGTCCCCACGGGCCGCCGGGTCCGCCTCGCGGTCGCCCTGCTGCTCGCCGCGCTGGTGCCGATCCTCACCTCCTCCGCCCTCAACCAGGCGAAGTTCGACCAGCCGTTCGGCCTGCCGCTGGAGCGCCAGGTCATCTCCCACATCGACCCGGGCCGGATCGCCGCGCTGAAGGCCAACCCCGACGGCCTCTTCGGGATGCAGTTCGTGCCGACCGCCGTCCTCCAGTACCTGCGGCCCGACGCGGTCGGCCTCTCCCGCGCCTTCCCGTTCGTGGGGACGCCCGCCCACCGGCCCACCACGGTCGGCGACGTGCACTTCGACACGCTGGAGCCGAGCCTCAGCGCGCCCAGCTCGATGCTCCTGTTCTGCCTGCTTTCGCTGGTGGCCCTCGTCCTCCTCCTGCGGCCGCCGGGCCGGCGGCCCCTGTGGACGATCCTCGTCGTCTCCTCGGTGGGCCTCATCGCCAGCCTCACGCTGGCCTACGTGTCCACGCGCTACCTCACCGACCTGCTGCCGATGCTCGTGGTCGGCGGCGCCGCCGGGCTGCAGCTCCTGGTCGGCCGGGCGTGCGAGGGCGAGGCGGCGTCCCGCAACCGGCGGTGGGGCCTGCTCGGCGCGGTCGCCGCGCTCGTGCTCGTGGGCTTCGTGGTCAACGGCGCCACCGGGCTCACGTCCCAGCAGCTGCTGCACCCGGGCACGCCGATGGCCGACCGGGCGGCGTTCGTGCGCCTGCAGGACGACGTCGACGACGTCCTCGGCCGGACGCCGGGCGGCATCCGCACCGGTGCCGTGCTGCCCGCCGAGGTGGTCGGCGCCCCCGGCGACCTGTTCGTGGTCGGGAAGTGCGAAGGCCTGTACACCGTGCCCCTGAGCGGCTCGTGGCTGGCCGTGGAGCGCACCGCGGGCACCGGGTTGCACCCGCTGCTCGTCCGCTACCCGGCGACCACCGGCGGGAAGTGGGAGCCGGTCGCGACCGTCGGGACGGGGAACGACCGGGTGACGCTGCTCGTGCGCGGCACCAGCGCGGCGATGACGTTCGCCACGCAGGTCCCGGGCCGGGATCGGTCGATCGGCCGCACGCTCGCGGTGCCGGCCGGGCGGGCGGTGCCGACCACGATCTCGATCGAGCCGCTGTTCTTCCGGCTGGCCACGATCGTCACCGTCGACGGGCAGAGCGCGATCGTCGGCCCGACCAACGGCGCGGTGGGGAGAACGGTCGTCCCCGGTCGCGACCCCGAGGCCCCGGCGCTCGGGACGTTCTCCGGCACGGTCCGGGTGCTGCCGACCGACGCCCCGGTCTGCCGGCAGCTGGCCAAGCGGGCCGGGTTGAAGCTCTAGCCTTCCACCGTGGCGTAGACCTCGTCCAGGAGGCCGTCCCGGTCGCTGAGGTCGTAGTGCTCGGCCAGGTACTTGGCCGTCTCCTCGCGGGGCTTGCCGCTGAGGGCCATGTCCAGGGCGACCAGGCGGGCGCCCTCGCTGTCGTCGGACTCCACGGCGGTGGGCGTTGCGACGATCTCGACGACGTCGACCTCGACGTTGCCCTCCTCGTCCTCGACGACGAGCACCTCCTCGGCGATCACCACGGGCGCCGCGGCGCGGGCCGGGGCCGGCGTGGGCGTCGTGCGGGCCGGGGCCGCCGGGGCGCTCGCGCCGCTCGGCTTGCCGCCGGACGCGTCGTACAACTCCTCCATGTTGCCCTGGAGCAGCGACAGGTCGGCCTTCAGGCGGTTGGCGCCGGTGCGCAGGCTCTCGGCCAGGGCGCCCAGCTCGCTCTCCATCGCCTCGACGCGCTGGAGCATGAGGCTCGTCGCCTCGTCCACGCGGCCGACGTGGGCGCCGGAGCGCTCGATCGCCTCGTGGCGGGTGCGCTCGGCGTCGCCGGCGGCCTCGTCGCGGATCTGGGCGGCCTGGTCGCGGGCCTCGCGCTCG
>Ga0164241_10007155_pt1 | contig 10050 bp, 8 predicted proteins | sample OricomyardsoilBY_FD_108780 | JGI IMG/M metagenome (GOLD analysis project Ga0164241, IMG submission 108780) | Backyard soil microbial communities from Emeryville, California, USA - Original compost - Back yard soil (BY) | ecosystem: Environmental > Terrestrial > Soil > Unclassified | place: USA... | reverse complement strand
CCGTCTCCTATCATCGATGCGAACAGTTGCCAGCCGAAAACCAGCACTGGAATGCACGCGAGCAGCAGTACCGCGTTGCCGATGATGTTGAAGACGCGGCTCAGTCGCGCCGCCGGATGTGGCCAGAACCGCCGCGCCAGCATGCCGACAACGAGCGGCGCCAGTATTGAGAGCGCCACCGTGCGAGCGATGACGGACGCGCCGACATCGAGTTCACGATGGAACAATACACCGATAGGCAACAGCAACAGGGGAACCAGCACGATCGAGAAGACCGAGGCGGCGACCAGGAGTCCATAGACATAGTCGTCACCGCCTCCCACCTTGATCTCCTTGTTAGGCAGGATGGGCGGAACCGGAGAGATCGCAAAGGCAATCAATCCGACTTTCACCGCGAAGCTCAGGTCCGTGGCCATGACCAGCAGCACCGCGCACACTGGAAAGAGCAGGCCCATGGCGAGCAGCGAGCGCACGAACAGCGAAGGAGTGCGTACCAGAAAAGTCGCTTCGCTCGCCGAGCAGCGCAGACCGAGAGAAAACACGATGAGGACCATCGATGCGGGTATGGCCACTTGAACCAACTGCATGGCTGTCATGCGTGGCGCGCCTACAGGAAGCGGATTCGCACCATGAGGCTCAGGAAAGCCAACAGCCCCATGAGCGCCACGAGTATGGCAATGACCCCGGCAGCCGAGGCCCGGTAATGCTCACCTAACTGCTGCCCCAGGAATTTTCTTTGCCGGCGGTACTCGATCACACCGACCAGAAGCGACGCCAGGCCAATCAGGACCAGCAGCCGTGGCAGCCAGCCACCGTTCTCGGGCATGCTGCTGCCCGCGCTTTTGTCGTGCAGGTAGCCCAGGAATTTGCCGATCGTGAATCCGAAGCTGATCATCGAGAACGCCGTGCGTATCCACGCCATTAGCGTGCGCTCGGCGCCAAGCTGCGTACGCATGATGGCGAGGCGCGTGCTTTCGTCCAGCGGACGTTCCGATCCAGCGCGAATTTCGCCGGCGCCTGACATCAACTCTGTGCCTCACGCGTCACACAGCGGAATCCGAGGTGACACGTACCCGTGTCGATCATGTGAGCGTGCCGGGCGGCGGGGCGGTACCGGCGGCAATAGTTAGGAGCACACAGGTAAGATCCACCCTTGATGACCTTGCGCGGGATGCGAGCCTTGGGCATGCAAGGGTCGTAGCTGTGCTCGATCGACGGTCCGCGCGGATTCTGCGGAATGCAGCAGCCCTTGCCTTCGTGTCCTTTTCCTTCAGCGGACGCCGGTTGCTTGTGCCGGTTGCGATACCAGTCCGTGGTCCACTCCCAGACGTTGCCCGTCATCTCGTACAGGCCATAACCATTGGGCGGGAAGGAACGCACGGGCGCGACTCCCTCGAAACCATCGAGCTCCAGGTTCTGCCATGGAAATTCACCTTGCCAGGTATTCGCGAGGTGCCGGCCGCCAGGGGAAAACTCGTCGCCCCATGCGTATTCGGCGCCTTCGACGCCTCCGCGAGCGGCGAATTCCCATTCGGCTTCGGACGGCAACTGCTTGCCGGCCCAGCTGGCGTAAGCCTCGGCGTCCTCAAACGCCACCTGGACCACCGGATACTCATCTTTGCCTCTGATGTCACTCGTTGGACCGTGCGGATGGCGCCAGCAGGCGCCCGGAACGTAGCTCCACCAGTTGCGGAAGTCGGCGAGGTCCACGGGGCCGCGCGAGCGACGAAACACCAGCGCGCCTGGCAACAGATTTTCCGGATCTGCGCCAGCGAACATGGACGGGTCCAGCGGCCTCTCGGCGACCGTCACGTAGTTAGTCGCGTTGACGAATCGAGCGAACTCGCCGTTCGTGACCGTCGTGACGTCGATGCGGAATGCCGAGACGCGCACCGCATGCGCCGGCGCCTCCTCGGGGTAGTGGCGGTCCGATCCCATGAGAAAGGTGCCACCCGAAATGCCCACATCGACGATCGCGGCAAGAGTTTCAGGTGCGGTTGCCATGGCCAGGAGAGCTTCCGATCGGGCTTCATCGCGGCTCCATCGGACCTAGGACTTATCCATGCGTCAAAGCCGCGTGTGAATCGTACTGCAGTGCGAAACGCGTGGCTGCCGGCAAGGTCCCACAACACAATACGGGCAATGCGGTGGTCGACGATATCGACATGATATGCGCCGCGGGACTAGCTAGTGGCCGCGCTGCCCGCGGTTCGACAACACCTCGTCACTTGCTGCAATGCGTTCACAAGCCGGAACCCTGGAAGGAAGCGTGGAATGCCCGACTCGCATCCCCATCTCACGATGACCTACAAGAGAAGCCGCGTGATCGGAATGCAACTGGCCGCTGCCAACGTGGACTTGCGCACCTGCAAGGACCGCCAGTAAGTGAATCCCATCAACAACATGCAATCCCGCTCGCGGGATCCCATTTTCGGCCGCGCAATGCGATCACGAGCTGGACGGTTCTGGTACATGGGCGGTTGTAGAGCTAAAGGTGGCGTGAATGACGAAACCATATCGAGCGCGACGCGATTTATCGCGGCCGTCGATTTCAAACTGAGACCATCGAGCTCTGCGTTCGCTGGTACATCACCTGTCGACTCAGCCACTGCGTTGCGTGCAGTAACTCGGTAGTTAGTATCTGGGTGGCATAAATGTCAGGAATGATCTAGTCGCCTACTACGATGCGATCCGATCACCAAGCTGGACCAAAGTCCTACGGTATTTGTCGCTGCGTTTGAGTCGTCCCATGCGCATTCATTGGATAAGCTAGGGTATGCACGACTTGCCGGGAAACACGGAATCCTGGACGCGTATTCCCATCTCCCGGATAGAAGATCTGCGAGATGCGGTACTCGACGCGGGGCTCGAAGCAACGCAGATGACCACCGACGCCTTGACCGGCAGCCTGGCGTTCATCGAGCGGCGCGGCATCATCTATTCCAGCGGCCACATCGGTGGAACGGTTGCCCTGTTGGGACCGTTGTCACTCGACAAGGTCACGATTGGCGTTGGCCTGCACCTCGCTCCGCGCGCGTGGCAATGGATGAATGAAGTGCAAACCGGCTCGGTCGGGATATTTCACGCCGGTGATGAGCACGACTCGCATTACACCCCCGACTGTCTCTACGCGGCGCTGTCCATCGACCCCGACCAGCTCGAAGCCGAGGCGGCGCAGCAAAACCTGACGCTGGATCGCAAGACGCTGGGCGGCACGGGTCTTCATCCACAACTATTCGACGACGCGGTGCGCGCCAACCTGTATCAGGCATTCAGCCGCATTCACGCGGGCCAGACGTCGGGCAAGAACTCCACCGCGATGGTTTGCGAATCAATGCTGGAAGCGTTTATCGGTCACTACGCGCGGCAGCCGTTCTGTGCGAATCGCAAGGTCTCGCAAAGTGCGCACGCCCGCATCGTCCGGCTGGCGCGCGCGTATGTGCTCGAGCACCTGGCGGAACCCATCCAGCTCGATGCGATCGCCGCCGCGGCCCATGCATCTCGGCGCACGCTCTATCGCGCGTTCGAGGAGATACTCAACGACACGCCGCAGCAGTTCGTGCGACGCCTGCGATTGCATCGCATCCGTCACGATCTTGCAGGTGATGCGGAACGAGCGTGCACCATCGCCCTGGTGGCCAACCAGTGGGGCATCAGCGAGCTCGGGCGGATGTCCGGCTGGTACCGCGAACTGTTTGGTGAACGTCCCAGTGAAACGCTTGCACGCGCCCACTAGGCGCAGTCTGGCAACAACTGCATAGCTTGCGCTGAATCCTGGTGCCTATCTTGCGGCATGCACGAGCGCTGGCATCGATTCGACATTCGCCAGCTGGAGGATTTTACCAACGCGGTTTTCGGCGCGGAGCTGGAAGTCATCCAGATGGCTGGCCCGCGCGTCCGTGGGAGCCTGGCTTTTGCCGCGCGCAACGGCATCACCTTCAGCAGCGGATTGATCCAGGGGAGCGTGGCCGTCAGCGGGCCGCTTTCGCATGACGCCATCACCATCGGCGTTGCCTTGCGAGTCGGGCAGGGTTCGACGCAATGGCTCAACACGATACGAAGCGGTGACGTCGGTGTTTTTCTGCCTGGCGATGAACAGGACGGCCTCTTTACGAAAGGCTCGCTCTACTTCGCCGCCACATTGACCGAAAAGCGCCTCGAGGAAGAAGCTGCGAGGGAGGGGCTCAAATTGGAGCCCGGAATGGTTTCGCGCACGGGACTTCACTTCAAGTCGATCTCGACGCGTACGGTGGCGCAGTTGTACCGCAGCGTCGCGCCCATTCATTCCAACCGCGTCAACTACGATGAGCGCCGCGCGGAAGCAGGCTTCGCAATGATGCGGATAGTGCTCGAACACTATGCGCGCCTGCCGCTGGTCGGTGACGGGCGAGTCGATCCGCTTGGCCGCGCCAGCATCGTGGACAAAGCCCGCCGATATATCCGGGCGAATCTCACTCATCCGGTTTCGATGGAGACCTTGGCAGCCGCATCGGGCACGTCACAACGATCGCTCGCCCGCGCATTCGTCGAGGTACTGCACGACACGCCCGCCAACTACGTTCGCCGGCTCCGGCTGCATCGTATCCGGAAGGAGCTGGCCACGGAGGCGCAGCGTGGCTGCAGAGTGTCGGAAATCGCCGAGAAATGGGGTATCGCGGAGCCCGGCCGGATGTCCGGTTGGTATCGCGAGCTGTTTGGAGAACTGCCCTCAGAGACGCGAGCGAGGGGGCAGCTCCAGAACCAGATCAAGAAGCAACTGCTCTGAGTCAAGTTGGCAAGATCCGCATAGGCGTCACGCGTGACCGGTGGTTAGGCTGGACTAACAGTCTCGGACTCACATGGCGCGAGACTTCGGCATGTCGGACGGCTCGGACAATTCCGGCAACGACATTTACTGCGGTGCAAGAGCCCCTTGGGCCCATTTCAGGAATGGAAGCTTCGCGATAAGAGCTGAGCAATGGATGACCTCGAGTACAGCAACTGAGGACGCGATCATGAAACTCGCCAATTTTCGCCCGGTGTTCATACTGCTGGGCATTGTCGCCGGCCTATGCAGCGCCGGCTGCTCTGACCGGAAAAGCGTCGACAAGGCAAACGCCGAACCGGCGAAAGCCGAACAGTCGCGCTTCGACAGACTGGCCAAACTACCGTTCGAGATGAATCGCCCGACACCGGCCACCGCCGCTGCGCTCGCCGACGAGCTCAAATTCCAGCAGGCGACGCAGGCTTACCTGTGGGCGTTGCCGCTCATCAACACGCTCGGAATGAAATACGGCTCGGAGGCCACGTTCGGGGCGGGATACAACATCCTTCCCATCTGGAAGGAGCGTCTCGACACCAAGACACTGGTCACGACGCCCAACTCCGACCTGCTCTACGCGATGAGCTACGTCGACATGGGCGAAACCGGTCCCATCGTGTTCGAGGCGCCGCCAAACCTGCAGGGAATCCTGCTCGACTTCTGGCAACGACCGATCCCGGTTGACGGCGGCAAGTTCGCCGGCGACGTCGGCCTCCCGGGCCCCGATGCCGGCAAGGGCGGAAAATTCCTCGTTCTCCCGCCCGGATACAAGGGCGAGGTGCCGCGCGGCTATTTCGTCTATCGCTCCGGCACCAACAACCTTTTCATATTCCTGCGCGCCTTCTACCAGGACCCCGCCAATCTCACGCCGGCCGTCGAGCTGATGCAGCAGGCGAAGGTCTATCCACTCAATTCGAAGGAAGCGGATCGCAAGCCGATGGAATATCCGAATGCATCCGGCGTGTCGGCGAACATGCTGCCGCGTTCGGATTTCAGTGCCTTCGAACAATTGAAGTGGCTGGTGGACCACGAAGGCACCAACCTGGCCGGCCCCGATGGCCTCGGGATTTTGGCCAACATGGGCCTCAGCGCCGGCAAGCCCTTCGAGCCTGATGCGAAGACGCGCGCGATCTTCGAGTCCGCCGCGAAGACCGGCTACGAGATGAGCCGGGTGTTGGGCCTTGCCGAGGAAGCGAATGGGATTTCACTGCGCATCTGGCCGGACCGGCGATGGGTAAACCCGGTAAACAATGCCGTCATGCCTGGCGCTGAAAAGGATATCGACCTCAGCTGGGTCAACAGGGCTGGCGGCTATACCGAAGTCGAGCGCCGCGTCTGGATGTTCACCAACTACTTCTCGCTCAGCCCCGGCATGGTGTCGCTGATTCCGGGGCTCGGCGCCTTCTACGGGATCGCATTCAATGATGCCGACGGCAACCCGCTTTCTGGAGACGCGTCCTACAAGGTCACGCTGCCCCCTGATGTTCCGGCCAAACTGTTCTGGTCACTGACACTTTACGAGGCGGAAAACGCTTCCGGCCTCGCAACCGCTGCACGGCGCTTCCCCTCGCTCGGCTCTCGCGACGAGCCCGCGAAGAATGACGACGGCACGATTGATCTCTACATCGGGCCGAAGGCGCCCTCCGGGAAAGAGGCGAACTGGCTGGCGACAGCGCCCGGCCGCGGTTTCTTCGCCATCCTCAGGTTGTATGGACCGGGTGAGAGGGCGATCGACTACAGCTGGAAGCCGGGGGACTTCGAGAAGGTGAAGTAGTTGGCAAGATCCGCATAGTCTTTCCGATGGGCCGGTGGTTAGGCTCGGCCCACAGACTCAGGAGGCACGCACATGACGCGCACATTCGGCACATTGGTCGTTGGTGCACTGACAATCCTGGCAGCGACGTCTGCCGCGGCGCAGGAAACCCTCGACACCCGCATCGGAAAACTCTCCTTTGAAAGCGGTTACCCGACACCGGAAACAGTCAACAAACTCTATGACGAGATGGATTTCCAGCGCGCCTGCCAGGCGTACATCTGGGGCATTCCTGCGGTGGGCATTGCCGAGTGGTCGATGGCCCACCAGAACGTCATGAAAGCAAAGAACGGTGAGATGGTCTCCTACCTGTCCTTCCAGGAAAAGCTCGGAATCCTGACGCCTAACTACACGACTCCCTACATCGGGACTTTCATGGATATGCAGCAGGGACCCCTCGTCGTCGAGCTGCCGCCCGGCCTCATGGCTGGCATGGTTCTCGACGCTTGGCAGCGTGTGCTGGCGGACCTGGGCGTCGTCGGCCCGGACAAGGGCAATGGTGGCAAATTCCTGATCCTGCCTCCGGGATACCAGAAGGTTTCACCCACGGGTTACTACGTGGTCCAGTCGCCCGGCCGCTGGGTATTCGCCGGCGTTCGGCTCCTCGGCGACGACAAGGAGAAAGCCATTCGCGAACTGGTCCCCGGCATCAAGACCTACAAGTGGACGCCCACGGGCACGGGTCCGGTGATGGCTGTGCGGCCGGCGGGCGACGTCAAGTGGAGCCAGATGCCACCGCGCGGCATGGCGTATTGGGAAACCCTCAACAAGGTCATCCAGAACGAACCCGTGGAGGAGCGCGACCGGTTGATCCTCGCGCAGCTGCGATTCCTCGGCATCGAGAAGGGCAAGCCCTTCAAGCCGGATGCACGTCAGAAAAAGATTCTCGAGCAGGCCGTCGTCGTCGGTGAGGCCATGGCCAAGGCAAACACCGAGGACAAGCGGGTCGAGCCGGCTTTCTGGCCCGGCACGAACTGGAAACACGCCTTGGTGGTGTCGGTTGATCAGCGAATGCCGGGCTACGACCAGCTCGACGAGCGCGCGGCTTGGTTCTACGAAGCCGTCGTCGTCTCCAAAGCCATGCTGACCCAGACGCCGGGTGTCGGGCAGCGCTATATCGCGTCGTACAAGGACAGTGGCGGCCAGTGGCTCGATGGCGGCAAGAACTATCACCTGCACGTCCCGCCGAATCCTCCGGCAAAACAGTTCTGGTCGGTCACGGCCTACGACGAAGACACGCGCCAGATGGCGGTTACAGCGCAGGGTCGCCCGGACCTGTCGTCGCGCAAGGCGGATCTCAAAAAGAACAGTGACGGTTCGGTCGACGTCTATTTCGGTCCCAAGGCGCCTGCTGGCAAGGAGGCGAACTGGATTCAGACGCTGCCTGACAAGGGATGGTTCGCCTACATGCGCTTCTACGCCCCCACCGAGGCGTTCTTCAACAAGTCCTGGGCGCTGCCCGATGTCGAGCAGGTCCAGTAGGGGTGCCTGGTCATGACGAGATCCTCGATCGCATGGATTATCGGATCTGCCTGCCTGGCAACTACGGCCGGGCAGGCAATCGCACAGGAACAAGATGCCGATGCATTGGCGAAGCAACTCGCGAATCCGGTGGCGGCGCTGATCAGCGTTCCTTTCCAACTCAACTACGACACGGGCTACGACAACGATGGGGAAAAGTGGCTGCTCAATGTGCAGCCCGTCATCCCCATCGGCCTGAGCGACAAATGGAACCTGATTTCCCGCACCATCCTCCCTCTCATCGATCAGAAGAATGTCGTCGACGTTGGAAGTCAGTCTGGGCTCGGCGACATAGTGCAGAGTTTTTTCTTTTCACCGAAGGAGCCCACGGGTAGCGGCTGGATCTGGGGCATCGGACCCGCAGCGTTACTGCCGACGGCCACGGACGACCTGCTCGGGCAGGAACAATGGGCACTGGGACCCACCGCGGTCGCATTGAAACAGACCGAAGCCGGGTGGACCTATGGTGCCTTGGTGAACCAGCTCTGGTCCGTCGCGGGCAACGATGACCGGACCGATGTGAATGCCATGTTCCTGCAGCCGTTCCTCACGAAAGCACTCGGGAAAGGAAGGACCGTAGCGCTCAACCTCGAGTCGACTTACGACTGGGAACGAAGGCAATGGACCGTCCCCGTCAATCTCGGCTACTCGAAGGTCACGAAACTGGGCAACCAGCTCGTCAGCTGGCAGGGCGGCGTGCGAGCCTATCTAGAAGCTCCCGAGGGCGGCCCCGATTGGGGGCTGCGATTCACATTCACTCTCCTGTATCCGAAATAGGAAAACTGACAGGGGCGAGTGGTTAGCCTGTGGCGCTTCACGTGCATCTAGCTCACATGAACAGCGACAGAGCGCACAGCGCATCGACCAATGCCTGCAATGCGGCGTACTTGTCATGAAGATCGCCGTGATCGCGATTGTTGGCATGCTTCTGGCGCAGATCATCGCTCTCGTGGTGCAAATCCGGGGCCTTGGCCGCGCGAAACGCAGGCTGCAAGAAGGCGAGAGTCGCTTTCGCTCGATCGCAAATTCGGTGCCGGTGTTGATATGGATGCTGGACGCGTCCGGGGGCGACGAGTTCTTCAACGACGAGTGGCTGCGAGCAGTGGGTGGCACCCGGGAAAGCGCGCGCCGGGAACGGTGGACGAGCCGAATTCATCCGGAGCAGTCCCAGGAGGTCACGCAAAGCTTTGCCGATGCATTCACGGCGAGGCGCCGGTTCGACCAGGAGCTGCGTCTGCGGTGCAGCGGGGACCTCTACCGCTGGGTGTCCGTGATTGGCATGCCGCAATATGACGCTGCCGGTGTATTCGCAGGCTACGTCTGTTCGGCGACGGACATCGAGGAGCGCAGGCAGCTCGAAGGCGCGAAGGCGGACCTTGCGCACGCGGCGCGCCTGGTGGCTATCGGCGAGCTGACCGCGATCCTGGTGCATGAGGTGAAACAACCGATCAGCGCGATCTTGGCCAACGTCGAGGCAGTCATGTTGTCGATGAGCTCCGGTACCCAGTCGCACGGTGAACTTATCAGCATCCTCGAGGATATCCGCAGTGACGACCTGCGTGCCGCCGACTCAATCGCGCGTATCGGCGCGTTGGCCCGCAAGGAGGAGATGCGCTTCGAACAAATCGATCTGGCTCAAGCCATTCGCGAGGTGCTTCGCTTCGTCGCTTCCGATTGCAATGTCCATGGCGTGCGCGCATGGGCCGATGTACCCGAGACTTTGCCGCCCGTGTATGCCGACCGCTTGCAGATGCAGCAGGTGTTCCTCAATCTCATCATGAATGCGATCGATGCGATGCAGGAATCGCCGGTAGATAGTCGGCAGCTGACGATCTCGGCAAGCATCGTTGATGCGGCGCATGCCGAAATTGCGGTGTCCGATACAGGCACCGGCATCGACGAAGGCCATCTGGGG
>Ga0164241_10007154_pt1 | contig 10052 bp, 6 predicted proteins | sample OricomyardsoilBY_FD_108780 | JGI IMG/M metagenome (GOLD analysis project Ga0164241, IMG submission 108780) | Backyard soil microbial communities from Emeryville, California, USA - Original compost - Back yard soil (BY) | ecosystem: Environmental > Terrestrial > Soil > Unclassified | place: USA... | reverse complement strand
GCAGAGCTCAGCCTGAGGGAGGCGTTTCAAGGATACGAGCTATGGGGCGCTACGGGCAAGCTGCGTCAACTGACCCGCGAGTTTCCGGAGCTGCGCCCGTCGGAGGTGAGGAACCGTCACTTCGACAGCGCGGCCGAGACGATCGGAGTCTCGAGCGGCAGCGGTGGCAGCCGGCTGGACCTGCAGTCGGCGATGCGCGCGGTCAGCGTGATCGCCAGCGAAATTCGGCTAGAGCCGCTGCTCAACCGGCTCACGCAGATCCTGCTCGAGAACGCGGGGGCGACGCGCGGCGTGCTGCTGCTCCCCGAACGAGGTGAGTTCGTGCCCCGCGCGGCGCTGCGCGTGCAGCCCGAGCGAATCGAGGGCGAGCCGGGCGTGCTCGAGATTCACCAAGCCCTCGCGTCGTCCGTCGTGCGCTACTGCGCGCGCACGGTCGAATCGATCGTGCTCGACGACGCGGCCCGTGACAACCGCTTCGCCCAAGATCCGTTCGTGGAACGGACTCGCGCCAAGTCGATCGCGTGCCTGCCTCTGGTTCATCAAGGTCAGCTCGTCGGCGTCCTGTACCTCGAGAACGACACCGCCGCGGGCGCGTTCCACGCCGCGCGCGTCGAACGGCTCGAGTTCCTCGCCGGTCACGCCGCCGTCTCGCTCCAGAACGCGCGGCTCTACGAAGAGCTGCAGTCTGCCAACGACAACCTGGAGCGGCGTGTCCAAGAGCGAACGCTCGAGCTGTCCGAACGCAATCAGGACATGCGGCGCGTGCTCGACAACGTGAAGCAGGGGCTCCTCACCGTCGACCTCGAAGGCCGGCTCGCCCCCGAGCACTCGAGAGTCGTCGATGAATGGCTGGGGACGTTCGAGCCGGGGACGCTGCTTTCCACGTACCTCGGCCGCGTCGACCCTCGCTTCGTCGAGAATTTCAGGCTCGCTTTCGCGCAGTTGGTCGAGGGAGAGCTCCCGGAAAGGCTCTCTCTCGATCAGCTCCCCAGCGCGCTCAGCCACGGGCCGCGGCGGCTTCAGCTGAGCTATCAGCCCATCCATGTCGGTGAAAAGCTGTCGGGGCTACTGGTCGTGATCGACGACGTCACCGAAGCGCTGCGGCGAGCGCGCGAGGAAGCCGAGCAGCGGGACGTCCTCTCGCTATGTCAGCGTTTGTCCACGGACAGAGCCGCCCTGCTGAGCTTCTTCCATGAAGGCAGCGGCATCATCGTGGACTTGAGCCAAAGCTCGCAGATCGACGCGGCCATGCGGCGAAATCTGCATACCCTCAAGGGCAACGCCGCGATGTTCGGCTTCATGACCTTGTCCGAAAGCTGCCACGCAGCCGAAGACGCGATCGCCGACGGCGTGTTGCACGAGAGCCACCTGGAGGCGGTGTCGCAATCTTTTGCCGTGTTGCAGGGCAGGTTGGCGTCGATCGCGGGCGAGAACGCCGCCGAGATTGTCGACGTGCCGCGCGCCACGCTGCGGGGGTTGGCTCGAGAGCTCGCGGCGGGGCTGCCGGCCAAGCAGGCCGCGCGCGCGGTGGAGCGCCTGCTGCTCGAGCCGGTGCGGGCTTCGCTCGAGCGGCTCGGACGGTACGGGCGCGCCTTGGCGGGCCGAATGGGTAAGTCGGAGCCTCGCGTCGAGATCGTCGATGGCGGTGTGCTCGTCGATGAAAAGCGCGCGGCGCCGCTGTTCGCTTCGCTCGTGCATTTGATTCGGAACGCCGTGGACCACGGCTTGGAGACTCGCGCGGAGCGCGCCGCTGCCGGTAAGTCGGAGGCCGTGTTGTCGCTGCGCGCCAGCCTCCAGGGCGACGAGGCCGTCATCACGATTCAAGACGACGGCCGCGGCATCGACTGGGAGCGCATCCGTGAACGTGCCCGCGCTCGGGGTCTCGCTGCGGACTCGCAGAGTGAGCTCGTCGCGGCGCTCTTCTCGGACGAATTCTCGTCGCGCGAGCAATCCTCCAGCATTTCGGGCCGAGGCGTCGGCCTCGCCGCGGTGCAGGCGGAAGTGGCGCGCTCGTCGGGCCGAGTGCTGGTCGAGAGTGAGCTCGGCCGCGGCACGACCTTCCGGCTGTTCGTAGCGGCCGACGCGCTCGGAATTCTGCGCGCGGATTGAGCTGGAGGAGCGGTGGAAACGCCAACCCGGCGGCGCGATGTCGATGGGCGGCTCGGCTCCGATTTGCGTGTAAGCTCGGCGTGTGCGGCGCGGCTTCGGGCTCTGTGTGGTGATCGGCGCGGCGGCCGCCTGGGCGTGCCAGGGCGGGGTGCCCGGCCCGATGACGGCGCCGCCCGCGCCGCGCGCTGAGAGCGGAAGCATCACCAGCAACGTGCTTCGCGCCGACTACGTCGGCTCTGAGGCGTGCGCTGGCTGCCACGCGGAGATTTACGAGGCTTGGAAGCGTGCGCCCATGCACCGAATGACGCGCGACTTGGCCGAGACGGAGATCACCGCTCCCTTCGATGGCCGCAGCTTGCGCTTGGGCGACGACGTCGCCACGCTCGAGCAGCATGAGGGGCGGCGTTTCGTCGGCTTGTCGCGAGCCGGCTCGCGCTCGCTGTTTCGCGTCACCAAAGTGATTGGTGGCCGCTACCGTGAAGACTTCGTTGGCGAGCAGGTCGCGCTGGCAGCGCCGCTGGGCAAGGCCCTGGACGAGCAGCGGGTGCTGCCCTTGTCGTTTTTGAGGTTCGACGGCACGCTGCGCTACAAGGGCTACTCGGTGATGGTGCCCGAGCGGCACGGGCTGGAGGCGGGGCTGGTTTGGCAGCGCGCCTGCATCTTGTGTCACAACACCGCGCCGCAGTTGGTCGCGCTTTATGACGAGCTTTTCGGCGCCAACGCGCCCAGCTACCAAGGCTCGGCCAGCAACGAGCTGCCCGAAGACAAGACCTTCAAGTACGTGATCGACGACGCCCACGCGTTGCGCGCCGAGCTAGAAGCCGAGCTGCACCTGCTGGGGGCGCGCGGCTCACTGCCCGAGGACCCGCAGCACGCGCTACCAATTGCGATTTCGAACACGCGCGAGCGCTTCGACGAACAGGCGCTCGTCGAGCTTGGTGTTGGCTGTGAAAGTTGCCACGGCGGGGCGCGCGCGCACGCAGCCGCGCCGCAGCGAGCGAAGGCCAGCTTTGCCCTGAGCAGCCCGTTCATGCACGTCGAGACGGCGGCGGGCGGCTTGCCCACCCCGGCTCAGGACATCAACCGCGGTTGCGCCAAGTGCCACACCGTGTTGTTCTCACAGTACCCGTTCACCTGGGAGGGGGGCGAGCGGCGGCACGACCCCGGCGGCAGCACGACCAACTCGGGCGAGGCGCGGGACTTCTTGCTGGGCGGCTGTGCGCGCGCCATGACCTGCACGGCTTGCCACGACCCGCACGGCCAAGATTCACCTCGTCGTTTGGAAGCGCTGGGTACCGTCGCCGGCAACGTCGTGTGCACCAAGTGCCACCAGACCCTGGCCGCGCCGTCCGCGCTGCAGCAGCACTCGCACCACTTGCCCGAAGGTGAAGGCGGCGTCTGCTTGAATTGCCATATGCCCAAGAAAAACATGGGCTTGGCCTACGAGCTCACGCGTTACCATCGCATCGGCTCACCCACCGACGAGCAACGCGTCTTGGGCGACCGCCCGCTCGAATGTGCGCTATGCCACGCCGACCGCAGCGTCGACCAAATCGTGAGCACGATGGAAAAATGGTGGGGCAAGCGCTACGACCGCGCCAAGCTGAAGCAGCTGTACGGCAGCGACCTGCGCGAAAATCCGATTCGCATTGCCCTGCTGGGCGGCAAGTCACATGAAAAGGTCTTGGCCGCCGATGTCGCGGTGCGCCACCGCGTCCCCGCCACCACCGACTCGATCGTCGCGCTGTTGAACGACCCATACCCGCTCGTTCGCTATTTCGCGCGCCACGGCTTGGAGCGGCGCTTCGGTACCCCCATCCCGCTGGACATGAATCAAAGGGGGCCGGACTTGGTCAAAGCCGCCAAGCAATGGCTGGCAGAGGCGGGGCATTGACCGTGAGCTAGGTGACCGAACGTGTCACCACCGGTGTTGGCTACGCGCCGTGCGCGGTTGGCAGGCGCGGTCGGCGTCGTCCTCGACCCGAGCCGCGGCCGCGCGAGCTCGGCCGGCGCGGGCAACGCGTCGCCCAATCAGGCCGGGGCGTGGCGGTCGATCCAGTTTTTGTGCACGTCCGGGATGTCGTCGAGCAGCTGCCGGGTCGCGGTGTTCTGCGGGCGTTGGGTGACGTCGTCGGGCGGGCCTTGCTCGACGATTTTGCCCTCGTGCATGATGAAGATGGAGTCCGACACGTAGTACGCGAGCCCGATATCGTGGGTAATGAACACGATCGTCATGTCCAGCTCGTGCTTCAGCTTCATCAAGTAGTCGAGAATGCTGGCGCGGCTGCACGCATCGACCATGCTCGTCGGCTCATCGGCGACCAGCACCTGCGGCTTGAGGATGAAGATGCGCGCCAACAGCATGCGCTGCATCTGACCGCCCGACAGCTCGAACGGGTATTTACCGTCGATCTCGCGCGGCTTGATGTTCACGTTCAAGAGCGCTTGATCGACGCGCTCTTCCATCTCTCTGTCGCTCGGCTTGGTCTCGAACAGGTTGAACGAGCTTTTTAGCTGCGCGCGGATGGTGAAGAACTGATTGAAGGCCGAGAACGGGTCCTGAAACACCGCCTGCACCTGGCGCCAGTGCGCGCGCGGGTCAGCGGCAGTTTGGATGGGCTTGCCGTCGTAGAGCAGCGTGCCGCTCGTGGGCTGCTCGAGCCGGAGCAGCATCTTGGCGAGCACGGTCTTGCCGCAGCCGGATTCGCCGACGATCGACACGATCTCTTTGTCGTGAATTTTGAAATCGACGTTGTTGACGGCAAGCTTCAGCTTTTTGCCGTGGCCGTAGGCACGCGACAGTCCCCGCGCTTCGAACTTGATGGACTCACTCGGCATACTGACACCTGACTTCGCGCTCTTTCACGATGCGAATGATCTGCTCGTTCTGTTTGCAGTCGGGACGCACTTCCGGGCAACGCTCGGCGAAGCGACAGCCGGTGATTCGGTGGGCCAAATTGGGCGGCGCGCCTTCGATGGCCACCGGTTTTTTGGACTTCTGCCCCGGCTCGGCGCTCAGCATCGAGCCCATCAACGCCTTCGTGTACGGCATGCGCGAGTCGAAAATGACCTGCTCGGTCGTACCCAGCTCGACGAACTCACCCGCGTACATGACCGCGATGCGGCTGGAGACGTGACGCAGCAACGGCAGCTCGTGGGTAATGAACAGCATGCTGCCGATGATTTGCTGATCCATCAGATCGAACAGCAGCCGAATGACGGCTTTCTGCGTGGTGACGTCGAGCGCGGAGGTGGGCTCGTCGGCGATGACCACGCGCGGATTCAGCAGCGTGGAGATGCCGATGACCACGCGCTGCTTCATGCCCGCCGGCAGCTGAATCGGGTACGAATTGAGCACCAGGTTGGCGTCGAGGCCGATCTTCTCGAACCGTTGACGCAGCCGGTCCTGGATCTCTTTCTTGTCGGCCTTGTCGTCGTGGCTGATGATCATGTCCGTCGCCAGGTCTTTGACCTTGCGCGTCGGGTTGAGCGAGTTGAGCGCGCCCTGCGGGATCATCGAAACCTGGCGGCCGAGCACGTCCTTTCGGTTCTTCTCGACATCCATGCCGATGATGCTCTTGCCGTCGACCTTCACGTCGCCGGACGACAAGTGCAGCGGCGGGATGTACAGGCCCATGCAGGCGCTGACGAGCGTCGTCTTGCCGCAGCCGGACTCGCCGGCGATGCCCAAGATTTCGCCTTCTTTCAGCTTGAACGAGACGCCGTCGACGGCCTGAATTTTGGCGCCGAAGCGCGTCAGGTAGTGCGCGCGTAGCTCGTCGACTTCGAAGATGGGGGCAGTTGTCATCGTCATCAGGTCACTTGCGCAGCCGCGGGTTGAAGACGCCTTCGAGCGACGTGTTGAGCACGTACAGCGCCAGCACGACGACCGTGATCAGCACCATGGCGGGCATGAACGCCCACCACGCGCCGTCGGTCAGCGCTTCGTTGTTCTTCGCCTCGTTCAAGATTCTGCCGAGCGAGATGGAGTCATACGGTCCCAGACCGAGCAGGCTGATGCTGGCCTCGGCCAGGATGCCGGTCGCGGTCTGGATGATGAACACCATGAAGATGTAGCTGAGCAGGTAGGGCAAAATGTGCAACCCGACGATGCCGGCGGTGCTGTAGCCGTTGATGCGGGCCAAGGCGACGTGGTCGCGGGCGCGGATGCTGGAAGACTGCGCGCGCACGGCGCGGGCGCTCCAGGTCCACGTGGTGGCGCCAATCAACAGCGCGATCAGGGTCAGGCTGCGGCCTTCGTCCAAGCTCGAGCTGATCAAAATCAGGACGATGAGGCTGGGGATGACCAAGAACAGATTGGTCAACACCGTCAGCACGTCGTCGATCAGCCCGCCCTTGTAGCCGCCGTACACGCCCACGATCGTGCCCACCACCGTAGCGATGGTGCCGGCCACGAACCCTACGTACAGCGAGCTGCGAAGGCCGGCGATCAGCAGCGAAAACATGTCGAGGCCCAGGTGATCGGTGCCCAGCCACGCGGTGGCCGAAGGCTCCATGTACGCCAAGCCGACGCGGGTTTTGGTGTCGAGGTGGAAAAGGACGGGGCCGAGCAGCGCCAGCATCAAGGTCAACACGAACAGCGACGCCCCGAAGATGAACGAGGGCGACTTGAGCAGGTTCTTCAACAGCTTCATGGCTACTTGCTCCCGCCTTGGGCGGCCCGAATGCGTGGGTCGAGCAGGCCTATCAGCACGTCAGCGCTGAAGTTGGCGACCAGCACCGTGGTCGTGATGAGCAAGCAACAGCCGGTGATGACCGGGTAGTCACTGCTCTGGATGGCGCCCAAGATGGTCATGCCCAAGCCGGGGTAGCTGAAGATGATTTCCGCGATCAGCGCGCCGCCCACCATGGTCCCGAGCGAGACGGCCAGACCGGTGAGCTGCGGCAACATGGCATTTCGGAACATGTAGAACAGAATCTTGTTCTCTTTGACGCCGAGCAACTTGGCGTACTTCACGTAGTCGGTGCCAAGCGCGTAGATGCACATCGAGCGCATGCCGATGGCCTGACCGCCGACCACCAGCAGGAACACCGACAGGAACGGCAGCAAGTAGTAGTAGGCCGCGCTCGACAAGAAGTTGAAGGTCAGCTCGGGGGTGAGGCCGTTGTCGTACCCGCCGACGGCCGGGAACCATTCCTTCTTGATGGCGAAGACGTACACCAGCAACATACCGAAGCAGAACGCGGGGATAGCGCTCATCAGCAAAGCGCCCGGGTAAAACACGCGGTCGAAGACCCCGCGCTTGTACGCGGCCAACGCGCCCAAGATATTGCCGATCAACCAGCCGAACACGATGGTGGGTAGCTGCAGGGCCACGGTCCACGGGAGCGCGGCTTTGATGAGCTCCCCCACGCGCTTGGGGTGCTGTGCGATCGAGCCGCCCAGGTCCCCACGCAGACTCATGCTCACGTAGTTGATGAACTGAGGAGCGAGCGACGCCTTGATCGGCTTGCCGTCATGGCCGCGCTTGATCTTGCCCTGGGCGTCGATCTCCACGAGGCCGAACTCTTTGAGGTACTTCTCCTCGACGGCGTTGGCGCTCTTGGTGTCCATACCGGCGCTGACCTTGGCCATGATCGAGTCGACCGGGTTGGCTTTGCCCATGCGCGGCAGAAAGAAGTTGATCGTCACCGCGACCAAGAAGGTCAGCAGGTACCAGCCGGCGCGACCCAGAATGTGCTTGATGACAGGATGATTCTTCAACATCGGGGTCTCGCCAGTCAGTCTTGGGGCACGGGTTTGATCGACCAGAGCATGCCGGTGCCGAGCCGCTCGCCCGGAATTTGTGGCGGCAAATACGGATTTTGGCCGGTGGCGAAGCCCGTCCAATGCCGGGTCGAGAACTCGTAGAACTGGTCGGGGCGATACATGAGCGGAATCGTGGGCTGCTGTTGCATGTAGATGACGTTCAGCTCGCGGTAGGCGGCGGCGCGCTCGGCCGCGTCCGTGATGGTGGGGATCTTGCCCAGCAGCTGATCGATGCGCGCGATGTAGCCGGGCGCCTTCGGATCGTTGAAGCGCCCCATGTTTTTGTAAACTTTTTCGCCTTCGGGCGCGAAGTCTCGCGTGGTCATGACGGCTTCGAAGCGCGACCAGGGCTTGGACGGGCTCGGCGGCGACGCGGGCGTGTTCATGATCATGTCGAAGTCGCCTTTGAACAGCTCGTTCCAAAAGACGCCGCCGTCGACGAATCGCTCGCGCGCGTCGATGCCCGCTTCGCGCATTCCGCGCACCGCAATCTTGACGATCGCCTCCCAGTCACTCCAGCCGGTGGGGGACTTGATGTACACGGTGGGCACGCGCTGGCCGTTCTTGTCGCGCGTCTCGACCAAGTCGCCCTTTTCGTTGAACGTCGACTTGTAGCCGGCCTCGGCCAGCGTCTGCTTGGCGCGGGCCAGGTCGTGGGTCGCGCCGTACTGCTTTGCGTCTTCAGCGGAGAAGAACGGGGCCTCGAGGCCGAACGGCATGATCAGGCCCGGCTGGAGCGGCTCGCTGTAGTTCGAGCCGGCCAGCTCGCGAATGTCGGTGTAGTTGATCGAGAACGCCATCGCGCGCCGGTACGCCGCGTCGGCGAGCGCGCCGTGCTTCACGTTGATCAGCAGCATCGGCATCGCGGTGGGCGTGAAATACGGCGGCTTGTCCAACCAGGCGTGCACGCCCTTCTCGGCCTTGCGCCAGATGCGCGGCACGAACGTCGACGACATGTCGAGCGTGCCCTGACGCAGCGCGATGCTGAAGTGGTCGTTGCCCTTGTAGATGGGGTGCACGACGTAGCGCGGCACCGCTTGCTTGCCGTCGTGAAACACCTTGTTACCCCAGTAGTCGGGGCGGCGTTCGGTCACGATCTTCTCGCTGGAGTACTGCTTCAGCTGGTACGGCCCGCTGATGACCGGCGCCTTGTCGAACTTCTCGTTCGTGGTCGCTTCCAGCCCGATCTTTTGAATCATGGGCTCGAAGACGTGGCGCGGAATGATGCGCACGTCTTGCAGCGAGTCGAGCACGACCAGCGGGTTGACGGCGTCCTTGGCCAGCATGAACTGCAGGCGTCGCGGGTAGTCGGGCGTATCGGTCGGGGTGTCGGCGACTTCGTTACCGGCCGCGTCGAGCAGCCGCACCGCGCTGATGTATTGCCAGACCGGGCCCATCGGCAGGCCGCGGTTCTTGTCACCCAGGTCGAACGAGAACTTCACGTCCCAACCGGTGAGCGGCTTACCGTCGCTCCAACGCGCGTTGGGGTTCACCGTTACTTCGACGTTGTCTTCGTGCTGGGCGAACGACTCGGCCAAGAGCGGCTGCATCTGGCCCGTGAGCGGGTTGTACAGCAGCAAGGTCTCGTACATCAGGTTGATGGTGTTGACCGGCCACTGCACGCTGCTCTGAATCGGGTTGAAGGTGGTCGGCTCGCCCCACTGCCGACCGGCGACGTACAGCGTTTCGGAGCGGGGCAGGCCCGCGTCATCGTCGCCGTTGGGGCGCTTGCACGCGCCAACACCGCTGGCGAGCAGCGCCGTCAGCAGCGCGAGCGCTGACATCTTCGTAGATAGTTCTCGGATCCTCATCATGGGGCTTGCTCGTCGTCCGTCACAGGCCCTGTACCTCGGCTGGATACGGACCGGAACCAGTTCCACACGCGGAGGGCAGGCTGGCCTGCCCGACTTCGGGGACGGCGCGCCGGACGGTAGCTTGCGGCCGCTCGAACGCAAAGGACAATGCACGGGAAAGGGATGCCTAGGACGTAAATTTCGCTTGCCGCGCTGTGTCGTCGCCACGCTTCCCTGATCCACGGAATGCCAGGCCTCTTACCAAACTGGCGAGGGATAAAACAGCGCGAGCGCGAGCGAACGGGGAGGCGGGGAGGCGGGGAGTTTTTTGGGGTAGGCGTTCGACGCCTCCTGCTGCCTTGGCCTTGGGTGCGCGTCGT
>Ga0164241_10007153_pt1 | contig 10052 bp, 7 predicted proteins | sample OricomyardsoilBY_FD_108780 | JGI IMG/M metagenome (GOLD analysis project Ga0164241, IMG submission 108780) | Backyard soil microbial communities from Emeryville, California, USA - Original compost - Back yard soil (BY) | ecosystem: Environmental > Terrestrial > Soil > Unclassified | place: USA... | reverse complement strand
GTCCATGAGCTCGCGCTTCGAGCGGCTCGGCACCGCATCGCTGGCGGAGAAGACGACGAACGGTCCAGCGCTGCGGGGCCCGATCTCGTGGAGGACCTCTGCGCAGAGCTCGGTCCCCGTGCCCGGCTCGCCCTCGATCAGCGCGGGCGCCGCGCCGGTCACGAGACGATCGCACTTCGCATAGACGCTCTGCATCGCGCTCGACGCGCCGATCAGTCTCCCGAAGCGGTTGCGTCGCGCGGCTGCCGCCCGCGGCTCTCCACGCGTGACGCTGAGCACCGTCCCACCCACACGGATGGTCTCTCCCCCGAGGAGGGAAACGTCGTTTGCCACGAGATCGTTGACCGTGGTCCCGTTCGTCGAGCCGAGGTCCGTCACCCGGAGGCGGCGTCCCTCCACATCGAGGGCGAGGTGGCGCCGGGACACTCTGCGATCCGATAGACGCAGGTCACATGTCGCGCTGGCTCCGACCAGCGCCCTACCCGAGTCGATCGTGATGAACTGGCCGGAATCCGGCCCTTCCGTCACCTCGACGCGGAATGGGATGAGGGCTGCGTTTGCGTCCGGGCGTGATTGTTCGACCGTCGCGAGCTCTGATTCTGAGTTTGGCTTCCCCACCTAGCCAGGATCTGGCGGTTCGACGCCGCAACGCAAGCAAGAAGCGAGGGGGCGGCCCCTCAGGTGGGCCAAGTCAGTGGCACTTGACGGTCGCGTTTTGAGCGGTAGCGCCCCCAGCCACACAGCCGGTGAGCAAGGGTCCGCAGCTCTTCACGACGCCGCTCTGTCCGCAGGCGGCCGGCAACGCGCCGACATCGACGAACTCGGTGGGGCAGGACCCATTGACCTTGGCGCACGCGGTGGCGATCGTCGCCTCGATCATTCCGTTGCAGTTGTAGTCGAAATCGGTTCCTCCTGGCGTGATCGGCTCGTCGAAGAAGTTCGTTTGCCCACCGTGAACCGCCTTGACGGCGTCGTTGCAGTCGTCGCCGCCGCAGTTGCCGGAGTCGCTGTCGTGCAGGTCGCCGTCCTCGTCGCAACCGGGCGCCGATGACGTCGAGCTCGAGGTGCTGCCGCCGGCACCGGCCCCGCCATCGGACGTCGTGGTACTTCCGCCGCCCACCGCGCCGCCACCGTTGCTCGTCGTCATCGACGACGTCGACGCGCCGCCGCTCGAAGAGCCAGTCGTGGTGCTGGTGGCTCCGCCGCCACCACCGCTGCCCGTGCCGGTGATGTTGTAGGTAATGTCGGGGAACGTACAGGCCGCACCCGCGCCCACCAGGAAAACGAGCGCGCCGCGGAAGCGAAAGTCCAAATCGTTCACAGCCTTGCATTCTGGCAGGACGGCACGAGCTTTCAAACCCTGCGGTGAGTCAGGCTCACGCAAATTTCTGGGCGACGAATTGCGATCGGATAGATCGCACTCGGATCTTTTCGGCGACCTCGCGTGACCCTACGACGGCGCGATGCGTCGCCTCATCGAGCTCGTTGCGCGAGTCTTTCGTCGGAAGTGGTGGCCGGCCGCGGTCTCGATCGTCGCGTTCGTGTTGGTTTCGCCGACGATCGCGGCGGGCTATTTCCTCGACGACCTCATTCACATCTTCGTGCTCGAGGGGAACGTCTACCCGGGCGGGCCACGTGGCGCGTGGGACCTCTATCACTTCGCCGACGCAGGACCTGGGACGCGCGCCGCGATCGATCAAGGGCTCTACCCTTGGTGGTCGAGCCCCGATCTGAAGCTTGCCTTCTTTCGGCCGCTCTCGTCCTTGTGGCGCGCGGGCGAGCACGCGCTGTTCGGTCGCGTCGCGTGGCCCGCGCACCTCACGACGTGTCTGCTCTACGCGGCGCTCGCGTACGGCGTCGCGCGCATGTATCGCCGCCTCCTTGGTGCGGGCGCGGTCGCCGGGCTCGCTGCGCTGCTCTACGCGGTCGACGACGCGCACTCGCTCTCCGTGGTTTGGATCGCGAATCGGCATGCGTTGCTCGCAGGCGCGCTCGGTCTCCTCGTCGTCGGGATGCACACGAAGCGAGTCGACGAGGGCCGCGCCTCGTGGCCGTCGGCGCTCGTCCTCGCGGTCGCGCTGCTCGCCGGCGAAACCGCGCTGGGGGCCGTGGGCTACGTCGTCGCGTACGAGCTCGTCGCGCGACGCGCGAGCCTCCGCCAGAAGCTCGCGTCTCTCGCGCCGCACACCGTCGTCCTCGGTGTGTGGGCGGCCGTCTACAAGCTGGGCGGCTACGGCGGCGGTGGCAACGCGTTCTATCTCGATCCCGTGCGCGATCCGGTGGCCTACCTCGCCGCGCTTCCGGGCCGCTTCGCCAAGCTCACGGTGGGGCAGCTCTTCGTCCCGCCGAGCGAGATGTGGGGGCTCGCGCCCTTGCCGAGCTGGGTGACGAGCCTCGTCGCGCTGACACTCGGCGCGGCGCTCGTGTGGCTGCTCGCTCGGGCGACGCGAGGACACGCAGCCGTCCCCTGGCTCGCGCTCGGCGCGGCGCTCTCGCTCCTGCCGCTGACGGCCACGCTCCCCGACGATCGGTTGCTCGTGATGCCCGGCTTCGGCGCGATGGCGGTCGTGGCTGTCGCGCTCGGCCGCGCCGCGCGTGCGTGGGTTGCCGGCGACCTCGGTCGCGTCGGACGCACGGCGGTGACGCTCTTCGGCGCGCTGCACCTGGTCCTGGCGCCGCTGCTCTTGCCCGTTCGCGCGATGAACGTCCCGGCGATGTTCGGTGGCTTCACGACGCGCGCGAGCGCGTCGCTTCCACGCGGTGACGCGGTGGCAGGAAAAGAGGTGGTGGTGGTCGCGACGGTCGACTCCTTCGCCACGTCGATCGCGCTGATCGATCGGTACTACCTGCAATCCCCGCCCGGACAGCGACCTCGCAAGACCCGCATCCTGGCCGTCCAGCAGGGCGGCTCGGTGACGATCCGGCGGGACGGGCCGAACGCGCTCGTTCTCGAGGCGACGCCAGGCATGTATCGCGACCTCTTCAGCACGGTGTATCGAAGAGACGCCTTCCGCGAAGGAGAAGAAGCGCGCGCCGGCGGGATGAACGTCCGCGTCCTCGCGGTCGACGCGCAAAATCGCGTGACGCGCCTGCGCTTCGAGTCCGAAGAAGCTCTCGAAGAGAAGATTTGTGTCGTCTACGAGGGACGCAGCTTCGTCGCCATTGCGCCGCCCACGGAGAGCACACCGCGCGTCGTCGAAGAAGGAACCTTCTTCGAAGCGATACAGCCGTAGGCGCGTCGCGGCAGCGCGACTATGGTGCCTACGTGGGCACTTCGCCCGAAAGAGATCCGACGAGCGGGCCGATGCGAATCGGCCCGTACCTCGTCGTGCAGACACTCGGCTCGGGCGGCATGGGCGTCGTCTACCTGGCCGAGCCCGTCGGTGGCGGACCACGCGTCGCGCTCAAGACGGTGACGGAGCGACGCGAGGCCGTCTACTTCGGGATCCGCCGCGAAGTGCGCGCGCTCCGCGCGCTCGAGCACCCGGGCGTCGTGCGCGTGCTGGACGACGGGACGCACGAGGGCGCGCCGTTCTACGCGATGGAGGTGCTCGAGGGACCGACCCTTCGAAGCTACCGCCGCGCGCGGGCGGCGACGCCCGACCCACTCGATCTCGATCTCGGGATGCGCGAGCTCGGCTCGAACGGCAGCGACTCGCGCCCCATCTCCAGCCAACGCGCCGCGAGCTCCGACGCGCTTCGGCCCCACGCCCTCTCCGTCGTCCGCTCGGTGTGCGAGACGCTGGCGTTCGTGCACGGGCGCGGCATCGTTCATCGAGATCTCAAGCCTGACAACGTCATCCTGACCGAAGAGCGCGGCCCGGTGCTCGTCGACTTCGGGATCGCGGCGCTCGCGCTCGGCGCTCGAACGCGAGAGGTCCTCGAGACGGCGGGGCGCGCGTACGGTAGCCCCGGTTACATGGCGCCCGAGCAGATCCGCGGCGAGTTGGTCGACGCACGAGCCGACCTCTACGCGATAGGGAGCATGCTCTACGAATGCGTCACGGGTCGGCCACCGTTCGAGGCCGACGGCGTGCGCGCGCTCCTCTCGAAGAAGCTCCACGCGGATCCACCGAGAGCGTCCCACTTCGTCGCCGACGTTCCTGTCGCGCTCGACGATCTCATCGCGCGACTGCTCTCGCGTCGTCGAGAAGACCGCCCTGGCCACGCGGTCGACGTGGCGACGGCGCTCGCGGCGCTCGGTGCTCAGCGGCTCGGTCCAGAGGGCCCGCCCGGAGAGCCCTGCCTCTACCGGCCGCGAATCTCCGGGCGCGACGACGCGCTCGCACACGTCGACCGCGCGATTTCGGACGCGATGGCGAGCTCACCGAAGCCGTCGTCGTCGGACATCGACTACGTCGTGACGCCGCCGGTTCGTGCTGCGCCGACCCGCGTCGAGAACGCGCAGCGCACGAACGCCTCGCGCACGAGCGTACGCACGGCCGCGCGCGGTGACGCGGTTCGGACGCTCGACGTGACGAGCGGCTTAGAGGCGGCACCCGCCCATGGTTCGGTCATGTGGGTGAGCGGCGAGAGCGGCGTCGGGAAGACGCGCCTCGTGATGGAGGCTGCCACGGTGGCCGCCCGTCGCGGCTTCACGGTCGTCACCGGAGAATGCGTCCACGTCGCGTCCGACGAAGACGCGGCGCAAGGGCTCGTCTCGCGGGCGCTGCATCCGTTTCGCGGCCTTCTCCAGGCGTTCGCCGATGCGCGACGCGACGTAGAGGGTCTCGACGCGGATCTCGGTGTGCATGTCGCGGTCCTCGCTACGTTTGAGCCGTCGCTCCGCGCGCTCGCGGCGTTGGACATGGGCGGGCTCCTCGAGATGCTGCCTCCGGACGCGGCGCGTGCGCGAGTGAACGAAGCGCTGTTCGGGGTGATCTCCGCGTTCGCGGAGCGCACGCCCACGCTCCTCGTCCTCGACGATCTTCAATGGGCGGACGAGCCATCGCTTCGCTTCCTCGAGTCGCTCGAGGGTGACCGGTTGGGCGCGCTGCCGATCGTGCTCGTCGGGACGTATCGCGCGGACGAAGCGCCTCCGCTCTTGCGGTCGATCGTCGAGAAGGTCGAAGGAATCGATCTTCGCCTCCGCCGACTCGGCTCCGAGTCCCTCGCGGCGATCGTGCGAGACATGCTCGCCGTCGACGAGGTCCCCGACGAGCTCGTGCGGTTTCTCGAACGCGAGAGCGACGGGAACCCGTTCTTCGTGGCCGAGTATCTCCGCGCGGCGGTCGAGGGCGATCTGCTGGTGCGCGACGCGCGTGGTCGCTTTCGATTGGGCGCGAACTCGCTCCACGGTCTCGCAGACCTGCCCGCTCCGCGCGCGCTCGGCGAGGTCGTGCGCGCGCGCCTCGAGCGCCTCGATCCGCGGGCGCTCGAGGTCGCACGGATGAGCGCGGTGCTCGGTCGCGTCGCCGAGCTTCGCGTTCTCGCAGACGCGCTCGAGACGCCCGACGTGTTCGAGGGCGACGCCGTCACGGAGCTGCTTCGCCGCGACGTCTTCGAGGATCAAGCCGGCGCGCTGCGTTTCGTCCACGACAAGCTTCGCGAGGCGGCCTACGCCTCGATCGCGATCGCCGACCGGCCGCGCATGCACCGCGCAGCGGCTCGCGCGATCGAAGCGCATGCCGCGGCGACGGGGGACGCCGACGGCTTCGTCGCCGAGCTTGCCCACCACCACGCAGAGTCGGGGGATCATCTTCGCGCGTTGCCGCTCCTCGATCGCGCCGGAGCGCTCGCTGCCCGCGCCGGAAGCTACAACGACGCGCTTCGATGCTTCGAGAGGGCGCTCGCCATCTTCGCCGACGAGCCTCCACACACAGAGGTCGCGCGGGCGGAGCGCGCACGTTGGGTTCGTCGCGCCGCCGAGGCGCATCACGCGACGGGAGATTTGCGTGCCGCCGAGCGTCGCGGTCGCGAGGCCCTCCGCCTCGCGAGCAAGGGCCCGACCTTGCTCGATCGATCGTATGCGAAGCGCCCCAGAGAGCGGCTCGAGTACGTCGTCGCCGCCGGCCGCGCCGTCTTGTCGCAGCTCGCGAACGCCACTCGATCCATCGCTGGCGGTCCTCGAACGACGCACGCGGAGCTTCAGCGAGAAGCCGCGCTCGCCGCCGAGAAGCTCGCCCAGACCTACCTCTTCCTGAACGACTCGACGCGAGCGGGGCTGGCCTCTGTCCTCGCAGGAAACCACGCGGCTGCGCTCGGGCCATCTCCAGAGCTGGCTCGCGCGTCCTCACAGCTCGCGATCGCGGCCACGTACGTCCCCGCCCATGGCCTCGCGCGTCGCTACATCGGTCGCGCCACCCAAATTGCGACGGCCGTCGGCGAGCGCGACACCGAGCTCGCGGTTCGCTTCATGCGTGGCTTCTGGGGATTGGGTGTGAGCGACGGAAAAGCCGCGCTCGCCGATCTCGAGGCGGCGCGCAACCTCGCCCGCGACCGACAAGACCACCGCCGAGAAGAAGAGAGTCTAGCGCTCATCGGCCTCGCGCATACCGTCCGGGGTCGCCACGGCGACGCGCTCGACACCTATGACGAGCTCGCGACGTTCTCGACGCGCAGTCAGAACCTTCAGAGTCACATTTGGGCGACCGGAGGGAGAGCCCAGGTGTATGCCCGCATCGGCCGCGCGAGCGCAGCGATCGAACAGTTTGCGCGGATTCAGAGCTACGTCGCGCGCACAAACGACGAGTCCGAGAAGGTGCAACTGGCGCACACCGCGCCGATGCACATCGACGCAGGCGACTTCGACGCAGCCTATTCGATCGCGTCGAGGACCCTGAGGATCATCGCGCACGGGCCGCCCGCGGGGATGCACTTGATATTTGGCTACTTCGCGACGGCGGACGCGTTCTTCTCGCTCTTGGATCTGGCCAAGGGGCAGCTCGGTGAGCGCACGATCGCCGGGGCTACGAGACTCAGTATTCGGGCGCTGACGCGCTTCGCGAAGGTCTTTCCCGTCGGCCGGGCCGAGGCCGAGCGCTACGACGGACGCATGGATATCCTCGAGGGCCGCCGGTCACGCGGCCTCGCGAAGCTCATGCGATCCGTCGAGTCCGCGCGACGATTCGATCTACCCGTCGAAGAGGCCCGCGCGCACGCGGACCTGGCTCGTTTCGGCCCACGTGACCGGCGCGAGGCCTGTGCCGAGCGCGCGCGTGAGCTCTTCACTCGTACGGGGACCTGGGGACTGATGCGTCGGATGGAATCGGAGCTCTCCGAGTGATCGCGAAGAAGACCGCGTTGGCCAATAGTGCGAGCGAGCGACGTGCGAAGAAGGACGAGGGGCGAGTGGCCGCCGCCAAGGCCGCAGGGGCGACTGCCGCGACCGCAGAGTCGCGCGCCAGTGCGTCGAAGAGCGTCGCGGCGAGGACGCGGGGCGCACCGCCGACTGCAGCACCACTCGATCCAAACCTGCTCGAGTCCCGAGCCTTCTCGGATGCAGCCGCGTTCGATGCATGGATCGCAAAGAATCACACAACCTCCGACGGGTTCTGGCTCGAGCTGACGAAGAAGGCAGAGAACCCCGATGCACTGACCTACGCCGCGGCGCTCGAGGTCGCTCTGATCTGGGGTTGGATTGACGGTCAGAAGCGCAGCAAGAGCGCGACCACCTGGTTGCAGCGCTTCACGCCGCGTCGGAAGGCGAGCCCGTGGTCGCAGATCAATCGGGACAAGGCCCTCGCCCTCATCGCAGCAGGCAAGATGAAGCCGAGCGGCCTGGCCGAGGTCGAACGCGCCAAGGCAGATGGTCGGTGGGACGCGGCTTATGCGCCCCCGAGCAAGGCGACCGTCCCGGACGATCTCCGCGCGGCGCTCGACGCGGCACCGCGCGCGGCCGAAATGTTCGCGACGCTGAATTCGGCGAATCGCTTCGCGATTCTCTATCGGGTGCAGACGGCCAAGCGCCCCGAGACGCGGGCCGCGCGCATCCGCGATCTCGTCTCCATGTTGGCGCGAGGAGAAAAGCTCCACTGAAACATGCAACAAAATGGTTGCTCATCGGGAGAGGCCGACCCATGATGCAACCAAGAGGTTGCACATGACCACGCTGACACAGGATCGAATCGAGAAGCACATTCACCTTCGAGCAACGCGCGGTCGCGTATGGCGCGCGCTCACCGACGCCAAAGAGTTCGGCGAGTGGTTCAAGGTCCGCCTGGACGGAGACTTCGTCGAGGGCGCGGCCGTTCACGGGCAGATCACCCACGCCGGCTACGAGCATCTTCGGCTCGAGCTGCTCGTCGAAAAAATCGAGCCCGAGACGTACTTCTCCTATCGATGGCACCCGTTCGCCATCGACACGAAGACCGACTACTCGTCCGAGCCGATGACCCTCGTCGAGTTCCGCCTCGAAGAGTCGAAGGGTGGGACGACGCTGACCATCGTCGAGTCCGGCTTCGATCGAATTCCCGAGCACCGACGCGACAAGGCGTTTCGGATGAACGCAGAGGGGTGGTCCGCTCAACTGCTCAACATCGAGCGTCATGTCGCATAACGCGCTCGCGACTTCCCAGGTCCGCGTCGCTGCGCCGCTCTTTGCGGCGCTCGGCGACGAGACGCGGCTTCGCATATTGTCGCGGCTCGCCGCAGAGGGGCCTGTCTCGATCGCGCAGCTGTCGAAGTCTTCGCCCGTCTCGAGACAGGCGGTGACGAAGCACCTCGAGGTCCTCGAGTCGGCCGGGCTCGTGAAGGGCGCGCGCAACGGGCGCGAGCGGATATGGCAGCTCGAGCCCCGGCGCCTCGCCGATGCCCACGGCTATCTCGAGAAGATCTCCGCAGAGTGGGACGACGCGCTCGGACGACTCCGCGACTTCGTCGAACGTTGACGCGCGCACGATTGCCCCACGCGCTGAACGCGGGCGCCCCCGCGCGAAGCGCAAACGGTGCGGATCCATCGCCGATGCGCTCGACCCGCACGGCTTGTGCTACGAACTCGTCATGGCCGAGCGACCCGTTCTCATCGCCGTCGACGTGACCGCCGCCTCCGAGCAGGCGCTGCGACAGGGCCTCGACGCGGCCACGCGTCGAGGCGCGCCCGCCGTGGTCGTGCACGTGATGCCGGATCTCATGCGCGTGCGCTCGCTGTTTCCTCAGCTGGAATCGAGCGACGCGCTCGACGCAGTGACCCTCGGGCGGCGCGTGCAAGAGAACATCGAAGGCTGGCTCAACGAGCGCGGCGTCCAGAGGGACGCGGTCACGCTCCGTATCGAGAGCGGCGAGGCCCACGTCCGGATCACCGAGCTCGCGGTCGAGCTGAACGCGGCGTTGGTGGTCCTCGGCAGCACGCCTCGCCGCGAGGACACGGCGGTAAACCTCGGTGGTACCGCAGAGCGCGTCCTCCGCCACGCGCCGGTCCCGGTGCTCATCGCGCGCGAGTCCCCCGCAAAGGGCATCGTCGTCGGAGCGACCGATCTCTCAGAGGCCTCCGAGCCGGCGCTCTACGCCGCCGCACGAGAGGCGAAGCTCCGAGGGATGCCCCTGACCGCGCTGGCCGTCGTCGATGCCGACGCCGAGCTCCAGACGTTGTCTCTTTTGGCGCGCTACTCGAGCTACGCGGGCGAGGCGATGGTGCACGGCTTCGAGAAGCTCGTGGCCGAGACGACGAAGCGCCTCGACGCGCTGCTTTCCAGACTGGAAATCACCGCGGAGCGCGACGTCCGGACCGGCGTCGCCGCCACGCTCATTTCACGCCATGCCCGAGAGCACGGCGCGACGCTCGTCGTCGTGGCGACGCACGGCGCGACCGGCTTCAGCCGCGTCCTGGTCGGTAGCGTGGCAGAGACGGTCGCGCGCTCGGCGCCCTGTTCCGTATTGGTCGTCCGCGCCGCCAGCTGACCCGGCCGCGCGCTCGGCGCCCTAGCTAGGGACACCCCCCTGGACCGAGCACGAGCGCCTCACAGCCCGAGGTGCGTCTTCCAATAGGGCGACAGGAAGATGTCATCGGGGTCGAGCTCGGTGCGGAGCTTGCGGAAGTCGGCGAGGCGCGGCAGCTCCTTGTCGTAATTGGCAATCCAATTCGCGGCGGGGGTCGGCAGCACCTTGCCCCAGTG
>Ga0164241_10007152_pt1 | contig 10052 bp, 12 predicted proteins | sample OricomyardsoilBY_FD_108780 | JGI IMG/M metagenome (GOLD analysis project Ga0164241, IMG submission 108780) | Backyard soil microbial communities from Emeryville, California, USA - Original compost - Back yard soil (BY) | ecosystem: Environmental > Terrestrial > Soil > Unclassified | place: USA... | reverse complement strand
TTCCACACCCGCCGCGCTGAAGCCCACCCCGACCAAGCTCTGGGGAGTCCGCCATTTCATCGCATATAAGCTGCCCGGCGCGGCGAAGCGGTTTGCCGCCGACGACTTCGCGGCTTTGCCCGCGATCTGCCGCCGTTGGTCTCCGGATTGGAATCCAGCGTCCGAGGAGTTTCAAGCGATCCGCGAGTGCTTTGCGCACCCCGAGAGTCTGGACGCCGCGATGGGCTACTACCGAGCGCTGGCGTTTCGCCCGACGCCGAGCCTGCGTAAACGCATCAGCGTGCCGACCGTCGTATTCGCGGGACTGCAAGACGGCGTCGCCACGCCCGCCGACTATCACGGCGCCAAGCGCATGTTCCAAGGCGACTACGTCGTCGAAGAGGTCCCCGGCGGCCACTTCTTGCATCGCGAGCACCCCGACGTCTTCGCCGAGCGGCTCCTCGCCCATCTGTGAGGGGCGCAGATCCCTTGTTGCACACGTTCGTCGGGTCTCGGCGGCAGCGCAGCGCCGGGCTTGTGTGGAGAGGCCTTCCCGGAAAGCATCGCGGGATGCGCGCTCGTTCCGTCACGCTCATCGCTCTGGCGTCGCTCGGCACTGCGTGCGGCGGCGACCGCGCGCCTGAGCCTCGGGGAGGCGTCAGCGAATTGGCGCTCTCTGCGCCTGTGTCGCCCGGACCGGAGCCGCTCGCGACCGCCACGACCCGGGCTCCGTCGGTTGCACCGACGGGGTCGACGCGCGCGCCGGCCGTGACTCCCCAGTTGTCGCAGCCCGAGATCGCCTCTGCGTTCTTGCCGCACGAGTCGAATTGCCAGTCCGACGCCGATTGCGCGGCGACCCGATTCGGCGTCGCGCCGACCTTCACGTGCTGCGACCCGTGCGACTCCGCCGCGGGGACCAAGGCGTGGGTCGCGCGCGCCGACGCCCGGTGCGAGGCGATGCACCGAGCGAACCAGGTCGGGATCTGTCCGCCGCGCGATTGCGCCTCGCTCGGCGCCAAGTGCATCTCAGGCCACTGCGCCCCGGCCTTCCCTGACGGCGGCGTACGAGGGAGGAGGTGATCCGCGAGCGCGAAGGGGAAAGCGCGAAGAGGAAAGCGCCGGCGCGACCCCGGGGACGTCAGACGTTCTGTGGATCCGCGCCGGAGCGACGAGCCAGACCCGCTTCACGCTTTGCGCTTCACGCGTCACGCTTTGCGCCTCACTCTTCACGCCCGCGCTTCACGCCCACGCCCGCGCCCCGCGCCAAGGGCGCGCAATCCCTGGCCCCTGGGCCGGCGGCCGCGGAGCGGCGAAAGCCGCAGGGAGCTGGGATATGTGGTCGTGGACGTGGATGTGCGCAGGAAGCTGGGCGCGGTGGTGGCGCTGTTGGTGCGGATCGTGGGCTGATGGGCCGCGGGGCTCGGTCAGTCGTCGGACTTCCGCGAACGGCCGCCAACAGCGGCGGTCAGCGCACATCCTCCGACCAAGCGCCCCGAACCGGCGCATGAGCGGAAGGCGCAGGTGTCGATAATGCCGTCGACCTTGGCTCGAGCGAAGCGGTTCGAATATACCTCCCGTTGGAGGTTTCGATGAGTCGTTTCTTGCCACTCGCCGCGCTCGTGCTCTCGCTCTCAGGCTGCTTCGGCGCACCCATGACGCCTGCAGAAATTCACGACCACGGAACCCACTCGTTCGATGCACCGGTCGACAAGGTGTTCCAGGCGACGGTCGGGGCTCTCAAGGTCGAGGGCTATGAAGTGGCCATTGCAAACGAGGAGAAAGGCACCATTAAGACCGATCGGAAGCTCGTTCGAGCGGACGCTGTCGGCGCGCAGTCGGCCGTTGCGGTTCAACGTCAATACATCATTTCCGTCAAAGCCGATGGCAACAAGACAATAGTAGAGGCCGTCCCAAGGATCTTCCGCGGTGAAGCGGACCTGTCGGACGGGGCCGTTTGGGCCATGAAGGGTGACGCGGGGGAGTACGCTCTCTGGAATAATCTGTTCAAAGATATCCAAGACGCCCTCTGATGCGCCGGTTAAGCAACCGAGGTTCTCAGGGAATTCCACGCTTATCCTGACCGGCACCGACGAGGCGCTCCAGCGATACACGTTACGTGGGCCGACTCATGAGGCCCGCCGAATTGATGTTGCGCGTTAGCGCTCCTCGCTTGTTCTTCTTGCCGCTCGAGTGCTCGGATCGGTGCGCGTTGCATGCGACGTTGCACCCGAATCAGTTTCTGCGATTTGTCGCGCGTTCGGCGGATCCCTGGTGTCCTCGCCTTGCGTTAGCGAATCGCGCTTTCCGATCGCTCAAACTGCCGAAATGAAAAGGCTTCGAGCGGAGCAGACAATCGCGCTCATCGGGCAAGGGAATGGTCGCCCAACCGTTTGGGAAGTTGGCACGGACCCAAAGGCGGGATGAATGGCACACGGATGCCGAAACTCCTCCGAGGCCGTGCGCGTGCCCACCCCAGAGGAGAGGACCGAGTAAGATGCGTCATGTTCCGGCCTCGCCGCTCTACGCCCTGTTGGCTCGTCGTCGCGCTCCTGTCGGCGTGCCGGCGAGAGGCGCCGTCCCCGTCGGCGGAGCCTTCCGCCGCCGTGAAGAGCGCGGCCTCGGACCCGGCGCCCTCCGCTTCAGCCACCGCGCCGGCGGAGACCAGCCGAGGCCGCGTGGCCTGCGGGGCGGAGAGCTGCGACGCGAAGACGCAGCTCTGTTGTGTGGAGGGGCGCCAATTCCAATCGGAGCTCCGGGGATGCGTCGCCAAACCGATCGCGCCTCCTGACGCGCGCGGGTGGGACGCCGTGACGGCCTCGTGGGAGGCGTGCGGTCACAACGATTATCGCACTTGCGACGGCCCGTCGGACTGCGCTGCGGGGGAGACCTGCTGTGACGAGCAGTCGTGGGAGCCGGATGACTACATCGTGAGGTACAACGCCTGCGTCCCGCTCCAACAGGGCAAGGTGGCCTGCTATTACGCAGAGATCTGCAACGAGGCAGATCCGGGCTGCGCGCGCCCGGGCGCGACGTGCACCGCGGAGCCAGCGCGGGGCCGATCGACGTGCAGCGTGCCCCGGCGCCGCCGGTCTGCGTGCGGAGGCGCGCCTTGCGAAGACGGCTCCACCTGCGTCGAGGCGAACGGAAAGCGCGCTTGCAAACCGACGTCCGCGCTCCAGAACGACGACGTCCGGATCGCGTGCGAGACGGGCGCCGACTGCGCCGCCGACGAGTCGTGCTACCTGTTCGAGAAGTCGACGCGCTGCGATCGAGGCCCGCTGACGACCAATGGCTTCGAGCTCGGGCTCTGCAGGGTCGCGAGCGACTGCGGCTCGTTCTGCCGCGGTGCGAACGACGTGACGAGCTGCCGCGACGCCAGCACGAACCAGGTCGGCCACTGCGAGTGCCACGCGCGCTGCGACGCGGACGAGGACTGCGCGAAGACCGAGAATTGCTATTTCATCAACCTCCAGCGCACCGGCACCACGACGCCGCTGGACGCGCGCTGCGATCGCGCGACGAAGACGTGCGATTGCCTCGAGCCGGGTCGTCGCGCTCCACCTCGGTGAGGCCACCGGCAACTCCGGCGGGACGCGCCGCCAGCGCGTTCCGCCCTCTCCGGCGGCAGCGCGTCCGATGTCACGCACGAGCCACAGGACCATGCATCCGACGGGGCGCTCGAGGGTGCCGTGCTCACTATCCGTCACACGAGGTCGGCGGGTCGTTCGCGCTGAACGCCTCGCAGGCCGTCCGCGGATCTCCGTACGCAAATCTGCCTACGCGGATCAGCCGCGACGATCCGCCTCTGCTTCGTCCAAGACCTGGCGCAGCTTCCCTGCGAGGTCCTCACCTCGGTCGAATCCGCGGTCGTGGATGAGCTCGAGCATCTCTCGGACGCGACCGAGATCGAGGTCCGGGTTCGAGGTCATGAGGCGCACGGCGTCGTCGAGATCCTGGCGACGCCGGGGGCCCATCGAGAGGATCTTGGTTGCAAGCAGATCTTCGGCCGAAGCGACGGGCACCTCACCGACGTCGGGCAGCTCGACCGGGGTCGCGCTCGCGACAATTTCTGGCTCGATTCCCGTCTGCGCGGCGAGCAGGTCGACGTGGACGCCCTCTCGTGTGACGAGGCGCACCGTCGCCGTGCGCTTGGCAACGTCGTGCTCGAGGATCGAGTGGATCTCGTATCGTGCGGCGCGAAGGTCGGCGATCACGCGCTGAAGCTCGGCCTCACTCATCGAGACCGCGAGGTCGACGTCGCGAGTGAAGCGCACCTCGCCGCGGATCGACACGGCGAGGCCCCCGACCAGCGCGAACGGAAGCTTCCGCGCGACCAGCCACCGAACGATGTCACCGAGCGCCGCTTGGGGCGACGAGTCACTCATCGCGCGCCAGCCAGGCCCGTAGGCGTCGCTCGATCTCTTCGTCGGGCGCGTCCGGGTGCTTCACGCGAAGCCCAGCCCGCTTCAGCTCGATACCGAAGCGCATCGCCTCGAGGGCCTGAGCGCCCTTCTCCGACGGTGAGGCTGCCCGCGCCGTCTCGATGTCGTGCTGGCGCAGCGGATCCACCTCAGGAGTGTACTACGCCGACCCGATCGACACATCTCCGCGCATTCCGCGAACACGAGGTGGCCCGCTGAGACCAACAGCGCCAAAAGCGGATGTCTCTGGGCATGTCCGCCCTCACTCAGTCACAGATACGACTGCGAAGTCGGTCAGCGGGTGAACGGCGCCGGGAAGGAACCATTCGCCATCGACTTTGGAGCTCATCGTGCACGTGCCGTCCGCGCCGACGAGGTAGACCGGCCCGGAGTAGGGCTCGCCGCGCTCCAACACCGCGGTCGGCGCCCAACCGCCGCCGCACTCGCGGGACTCGTCGTTCCGCGGGAGGAAGCGGCGATCGTCGGCGCTGCCGCACGGATCGGCCGCCTTCCCCAGGACAAGCTCGGTGCATTGGTTGTCGCTGAAGGCCGCGGGCGCGGCGACGGGCAGGCAACGCGGTTGCCCGTCCGCTCCGATCTGCACCGTGCATGCGGTCTGGAGCTCGGTATCGAAGAACTGGAAGTCGTTCGCCGAGGTCCCCTCGAGCCGGAGCCCGAGCGCCGCGCCGCCGCCCACCTCGGTGCGAACGCGAAGGCGGCCCGTTCCGGCGATGTCACGTCGGTCGAGTCCGGGAAGGAAGGTCCAGGAGATCTTGGAGCCGAGGCGGGCGAAAGTCCCGTAATCGAGGTCGTAGGACTCGTCGACGACGATGCATTCGAGCGTGGACGGATTGGTGTACGAGACCTTGGGCGCATCCTCGCCGACGAGGTAATACGTAGCGGAGTCGGCGCACCCACCGGGGCCGCTCGGCGCGACTGCGAGTCGCGCGCGCGGCGCGCTGCAATGGACTGGGCAGTACGCCGCCCGCTCACCCGCGCAGCTCGGGCCGACGAACGCGTTCGGCGTCTCATAGGGATCGGTGAGCGCGGCGAGGCTCTCGTCGAGGCATCGGACGCCGTCCCCGAAGGGGGTCGGCATGCACGGCTGGCCGTCCCGCGCGAACCCGATGGTGACCGACGCGCCGTCGTCCGCGACGAGGCGCTGGACTGCGAGCCCTCGGGCGACGCCGACCGACTCGAGCCGCGCGGAAACGAAGGATTCGAGCGGAATCGCGACGTCGTCCGCCACGTGGCCCGTGCCGTCCCCGCTGCAGCCGAGGATGAGGAGATCGTTCAGAGGATTCGGCGAAGGCGACCCCGGAGGCGCCTGTCCCACGCCTGTCGCGACCCGCTGGCCGCAGGCGTCGAGCTCGAACCCGGTCGAGAACGCGGCTTCTCCGCACCCGTATTCAGGACCAATGACACACCCGGCTGGCGTCGACGGGAGGCAGCGATAGGTGCCGTCCGCCGTCCGGGCGAACCTGCAAGGCGTCCCGAGCGTTCGATCGAAGAAGTCGAAGAGCATGCGCGCGCCGTCGCCCCCGTCGAGGAAGCGGGGCTGGAGCCGCGAGCCCGCGGTTTGGAGCGGAACGGTGCTCACGAAGGGGCTCTCGCCGTCGCTACCCGAGCAGGCCTGCGCGACCCAGCAGACGAGTAGCAGCGAGGCGGCCGTCTTCACGGCTCGCCCGGCGCCACTGGCGCGACGCCTCGGACGCTCGCGGTGCGGACCGCTCACCGCTGCACCCTCGTCAGCGCCGAGAGCCCGTCGCCCAGCGCCGCCGCGGCCGGGCGGTAGACCGGCCCGTCGTGGTTCGTCGGCGCGCAGATGCCGTCATCGCCCCCGGAGCCGCCGCACGCTGTCATGGCGATGGCACACATCGACACGGCGAAGATTGAAAATCTCGTATCTGCACGTCTCCTGGGGGCCATCGTCGACAACAAAGCAACTTGCGTGCTAGCGTGAGCGTACAGCGGATGGGCTGGGTTGCCGCCGCTTGATCGCAACGAGGCACGTGGCGACCGCGTCTCCCGGACTCGGGTCGTGACCCCGTCTATGGGTTCAGTAATGACGCGGACGACCGCCGTTGCAGAGAGACGCGGGCTCCGATATCGCTGGCATTCGTAATACGCCGACTCGACGGGTTGCCGCCGAGGTCGCTGCCCATGTGACAAATGAGAATAGGTCAGGCCGCCGCCGCTTCTGGTCTCTCGGTGAAAGCAGTGCGTCACTACGACAGCGTCGGCCTCCTGGGAGCGCTGAAGCGCGCTGGGGCCTACCGCGACTTTTCGGCCTCGGATGTTGACAACCTCAAGATTGTCGCGCGCTGCCGTGGTCTCGGGTTCACCCTTCCCGAGGTCAAGCGCGTCTTGGATCTCGTCTCCAGCACCGCGCCCGAATGTCCGCCGGCCGAGGCCATGCTCGCGGTCGTCGATGGGAAGCTAGATTCAATTCGAAAGCAGATTCGCACCTTGAGGGAGCTCGAACAAAACGTCGCCAAGGTGAAGCGCTACATCGAGGCACGAGGAGCCGAATCGGGCCCTTGACTCTCCCCCTGGGGTAGACTGCAAACAGGTCTTCCGAAAGGAACCGCCATGGACCACATTGGCATCCCAATCTGCGACTCCGCACGGACCAAGGCCTTCTACGAGCCGCTGCTCGTACCCCTCGGATGGACCTGTTCCGGCTGGCGCCCAGGCATCTTTGCAGCATTCAAGAAGGCCGGCGCTCCCGCGCTCTACTTCACCGTCGCCCAGCACGTCGCCCAGACCCATCTTGCCTTCAAGGCTCCGACTCCGCTTCAGGTCGCGAACTTCCACCGTGACGCTCTCGAAGCAGGCGGAACCGACAACGGTTCCCCGGGGCCGCGACCCGACTACGGCCCGACCTACTACGCGGCCTTCGTTCTCGATCCAGACGGACACAACGTCGAGGTCGTCGTCGGTGGCGTCAGCACCGGCCCGTGAAGATCGTCAACCTCTCGAGCGGTGACGTTCTTCACGTGGCTTCCGCTGCTCAGGGCCGATACTCCATCTCCACATGAGCCTCTCGTCATTCCCGGAGAGATCTCGCAAGGCCGTCGCTCTGCGCGCTCTGCAGATGCTCGCAAGCGACGAGCTCCCGGAGATCGGGCTTCACCTTCTGAGCTCCGCCTCGCCATCATCGGCGGCGCTCGCAGGTGCGACCGCCGCGGACGGCCCCCGGGACCTGTCTGACCTCTTCGACAGCGCCTTGGCCGAGCTCGGGTTGGAACTGCCGACGAAACTTGAAGCTGCTGAGTTCCTGAAGCGCATTGTCGCGCGCGAAGCCCTCTCGGGAACGTTGTCACCTCGGGCCGCTGCCGAGGAGATCCGCCTGATCTACGATGTCATCGAATCCGAGCTTCCACGCGAGCGATCCCTCGGCGCCGCGTTTGGGGTCGAGAATATTATCGGCCTCTATTACTCGTACGATGACGTTGCAGAGCCCGCCGACGTACTTCGGATCGATCGCGACATCCTCGATGCCCTCGCGGAGATCGCGGCCCATCCTGATCCTGCCTGAGCCGGCGCAGGCAGAGAACTCCTGGTTGGAACTACCCGAACAAAGCGTCGCCACCGCTGGTCGCCCGTCGGGCTTGTCTGGCGCTTGCAGATGAACCCCAGCGCGTTATGTAGTCGCGCAGCGGGCTGTCGCCCGTCGAGTCTCCCTCCCTTGCCCGCCTTTGCGGGCCCGAGCACGTAGCGTCTGTCGTCCCACGGACCGCGCTCGCCACGTCGGTTCGGTTGCGCTATCTCCAATCCTCGAGGAGTTCGGTCGGCGCGATGGCGAGCATTACGTAGACGACATGGCGTCAGCCCAGCACGGGCCATGCTTCAACGCTTCGGCGCTATCGGCGACATTCACGCGGAAGATGACCTCCTCAGGAGTGCAATCGAGGCACTTCATCGCGAAGGCGTCGACGCTATCCTCGCGGTCGGCGACATTGCCGATGGTCGTGGATCGGTCGACGCGTGCGTCGATGCCCTCCGCAGCGCGGGCGTCATTGCGGTCGCGGGCAATCATGACCGCTGGCTTCTGAGCTCGCAGATGCGTGACTTGCCTGACGCCACGTTCATGCAGTCTCTCAAAGACGACACCGTGGAGTACCTTCGTGAGCTCCGTGCTACCCGCGCGTTCGAGACGCCGCGCGGACCTCTCTTGCTCTGTCATGGGCTTGGCACGAACGACATGGCTGCCGTTCGTCCCGGCGACTTTGGCTACGCCCTCGCGGCGAACCTGGACCTGCACGCGTTGCGGCAAACGGACCTGCGCGTCGTGGTAAATGGTCACACGCACCATCGCATGGTTCGCCGGTTCGGAGATCTCACAGTCATCAACGCCGGCACGCTGAAACACGACCACGATCCCGGATTTCTCCTCGTCGACTTGCGCGCTGGTGACGTCACCGAGTTCACGATCGCCGGGACAGGCGCTGTCGCGTCGGGCCAGGTCATTGGCCATCTGGATCCGACGCCTGGGGACGACCCCGAAGACTGTGGGAGTTGACGACCATTTCGGTGCTCGCCGGTTCACGTTCACCGGTGTCTCCGTGGCGCCCGTGGCCAAACGCAACAGTGAGTGGATCGCTCGCATCGCCGAGGAACCCCATCGATGGCTGCGTTCGCGCTCCAACGCTGCGGGGGCTCGCCCTAAAAAAGGGTGCGTCGAACGGACGACTTGCTCACGCCATTCGGCGTGTCCCCGCGCGGAAGCCCACCCTCACTTCTTCGGAGCGCTCTTGCCCAGGTACTTGTGGCAAACCTCGACGTTGCCCGAGGGACCGTCGGGGCCGTAGGTGTTCGGGTTGTCGGTCGACCCGACCGCGGGGCCCTTCTTGTCGCGCTTCAAGGCTTCGAAGGTGGTCTTCTCGATGCAGAAGTACGCGCACTGGTCGCCCTCTGCCGCGGCCCAGCACGAATATTCTTTATGCGTCTCGGTAGGCTTGCCCGCGATCGCAGCGATGGTCTTCATCGCGTCCTCCCAGGCGTCGAACGGATGGACCAGCGTGCCGGCATACATGACCTGGGCGATCGTGAGCGTGCCGTCATACGGCGGCGGGATGCTCGCGGCCGATGCGGTCGGCTCCGCGCTCGGCGCGCCGTCCGCGTCGGCGCTCGCAGCTCCGTTCGCGCTGGCGCTCGCGGAGGGCGCGGCCAGCGCCGCGCTCTTGGCCGGGCCACTCGCGCTCGGTGACGACGACGCGCCCGTTGGCGTCGCGTCGCCGCACCCGGGCAGTAGACATACGAACGAGATCAGAGCGGCCGCGCTGGATGCTTGCATGAGGCGAACATAGGGCGTCCGCCAGGCGGCCCACGCGGAAAAGAGCCAGCCGCCTTTCCGCGTGGCCTCCCCGGCCGGTCTCAAGGGTGGCTGCCGGGCCAGCCGGCCGGCTGTCCGTACTTGAAGAAGTGGACGATGGCGCCGTGATAGTTCGCCTCTTCGAGCGAGTCTGCCACGCCGGGGCTCGTTCCCAGATACCAGGCGGGCGCGAGCTCAGCCGACGCTTGGCGGCCCTCATTCAAGCCGTAGAGAACGAAGTGGTCGAGCAGAGCTGCCGGGTTCCAGCCAATCGCTGTCTGAAGGTCGCCGTAGCGATTGTAATAGTAGGCCGGGTCGAAGGCGGCCGAGGCTCG
>Ga0164241_10007151_pt1 | contig 10054 bp, 9 predicted proteins | sample OricomyardsoilBY_FD_108780 | JGI IMG/M metagenome (GOLD analysis project Ga0164241, IMG submission 108780) | Backyard soil microbial communities from Emeryville, California, USA - Original compost - Back yard soil (BY) | ecosystem: Environmental > Terrestrial > Soil > Unclassified | place: USA... | reverse complement strand
TTTGGCATCCGCCCGGATTTGTCCACGTTCGGCAAAGTCATCGGCGGCGGGCTGCCGGTGGGCGCGTTCGGCGGGCGGGCGGAGATCATGGATTAGCTTGCGCCGCTTGGCCCGGTATATCAGGCGGGGACGTTGAGCGGCAATCCGGTGGCGATGGCGGCTGGAATCGCGGTGCTGGAGGAACTGACGGGAAAAGCGGAAAGCGGAAAGCGGAAAGCGGAAAATGAAGATGCCTATGCGCGCCTCGAAGAACTCGGCGAGCAGCTTGCGGCGGGAATGCGGGACGCCGCGCAGTCGGCGAATATTCCGATGCAGTTAAACCGCTGCGGCTCGATGTTCTGCGGTTACTTCACCCGCCAGCCCGTTCACAACGTCGCGGAGGCGATGCACAGTGATCGTGAGCGGTTTAAGAAATTTTTTCAGGGAATGCTGGACGCCGGGATTTACCTCGCGCCGTCGCAGTTTGAAGCCGGGTTTCTATCCACGGCGCACACGGCGGCGGACATTGAGAAAACGGTTCAAGCCGCCGCCAAAGCGCTGCGGGCATTGTAACCTTTTCTGAACAATGTCGTCTGCCAGTTTAATCCGTTGAATAACAACGGCGGTTCACATTCAACAAAAAACAATATCACACCACCATGAAAATGACCAAAACACTCGCCCTCGCGGCTCTCGTGGCCGGCAGCCTGCTGGCCGGCACGGCCTTGCAGGCCCAAGACGCTCCCCAGGCAAGATCGGCCATGCACGGCCGGCCCAGCGCCGACCAGATGGCCAAGGAATTAAACCTGACGGATGACCAGAAGACCAAAGTGAAGGCGGCGCTGGCAGATCAGCAGACGAAAATGAAGGCCCTGCGTGATGACAAGAGCCTTTCAAGGGAAGACCGCCGGGCCAAGGGCAAGGAAATCCGCGAAGCCACCCAGGCCAAGATCAAAGGAATCTTGACCCCGGAACAGATGGAGAAATGGCAGAAAATGCAGCACGGTGGCCATAAACCCCGGAAAGCGGCCGGCGACGATACGTCGAAATAAACCGGTCAACATTTTCACGAGGGACGGCCATCGTTGCGGCCGTCCTTTTTATTTTTCCCGTTATTCAGCCGTGTCGGCGTCGCAACGCAATGTCCTAAATGTGAATCATTACGTCCTCCACCTACCTAGATTCAAAAGCCGGGCTGGTCTAAAGTTTGAACATGACGAAATTAAACATCTTCACCACCGGAAGATTGCTGGCCATCGCAATTGCGGCGATTGCCGCCGTGGCATGGGCACCAAAAGCCAACGCGAATTTGGTGTTCAAATATTCATCTTCGGCTTCCGCCCATTATTCCGGCGGAACCAATCCGACCGACAATGACATTGCCGATTGCCTGGGATTTGGCGATTCACACTTGGCATCCATTCTATGTGTCGTCAACCAAGATGGATCACAGTCCGGCGGCTGGGACAATGCTTTCAACTTTCAATTGAACTGGAGAGGCTTCTCCATGAAATTTAACGGCCAGGACGGAACGCCCAACTATCCGCTCTGTGTGGTCGTTCAGGATTCCAACAACAACTGCTATGTTTGGGACATCGGCAAATCTTGGAACGGAACGGATGGCTTGGATTTCAGCGACATTTGCGAGAAAGGATCGCACATCACCGGCATCACCTGCTACGGCGACACCAAAACGCCGGCCGCAACTTCGGCGGTTCCGGAACCCAGCACCATCGTAGCCGGAGCGCTGCTGCTCCTGCCGCTCGGCGTCAGCGTCACGCGCATTTTGCGCCGGAACAAAATCCAGCCCATTGCCCGGTGACACTTTAAGCTTAAACGATTCAAAAAGCCGCTGGTAAATTTGCCAGCGGCTTTTTTCTTGAGAGAAGAATGTTCAAAGCCATGTCTCATGGCTGCCTAGTAATGTCCCTTTTCTGTATAGATAGCCGTTGGCAAAAATGCAATTATCTGTCAACGGCAGGTAACAAAACTTAAAAACGCTTGTAGAAAAAATTAGAAGCAACCAAAGGAGAATTATGAAATCAATTAAAATATTAGGTATTATTGGTCTCGTTGCGGGACTCTGTTTAACGCAGGCACATGCATCAATTGCCTTGGGATTTGATGCCAGTCAGCCAGCGAACGCTGGCGCGGGCACAATTTCAACTTGGCTGAATACTTTAATCACTTCTTACAACGGAGCAAATGATCCAGATCTGCCAGCTCCGGCTACAAGTGCCGGTAGGGTAAACAATGGTGACACACCTCCTTCGGGTTACCCATCCTTTGGAGATAATACATTGAGCATTACTATTCCCACAGGCGGATACGACTATTTGGTTCTTCATTGGGGAAATGGTAATACGACATATCCCTATCAGGCATACTATATCGGCACTGACGCTGATTTGTTGGCTGGGACAGTGACATTCACCAACGATAAAAATGGCCTTTCTTGGTATGAGCTTTTTGATCCCAAACCTGATTACACACCGGTTCCTGAACCTTCAACTGTAATTGCCGGAGCCTTGCTTTTGCTTCCTTTTGGGGTCAGCACCTTCCGAATCCTCCGCAAAAAGAGCGTGGTTTAAGCCGGAAGATTCTCATTTAAGCTGATCAAGCATTCAGGCCCGCCATCACGGCGGGCCTGACTTTTTTACGTTCAAATTCTCCTTCCAGTTAAAAACAAGCACCGCGCTTCCGCAGACAAACAATTTTAATTAAGAGACCATCCTTGGCGGGAACAAAAAAAATCCGGGAACTTAACATTCCCGGATTTACAAAGATTGACAAGCTCGTGCTTACGAGCGTGCCGCCGGCTTCTTCGCCGCCTGATCCAAGATCGTGGTCAGGACGCTGTTCGGCACCTGCTCGAAATTCAGCGGCTCCATGGAGTAACTCGCACGGCCTTTGGACAGCGAACGGATCGCCGTGGCGTAGCCGAACATTTCGGCCAGCGGCACCTGCGCGTTGAGAATGGTCTGGCCGTTCTTTGCGTCAATGCCGTTGATGATGCCGCGCCGGCGGTTGATGTCGCCGAGCAGGTCGCCCTGATATTCGTCGGGCGTGGTGCATTCCACCTTCATGATCGGTTCGAGCAGGATCGGGCCGGCTTTCTTGAAGGCGTCTTTCAGCGCAAAAATACCAGCCATCTTGAACGCAAGTTCGTTCGAGTCCACTTCATGGAACGAGCCGTCCACGACCTCCACCTTGATGTCAATGACCTGATAGCCGGCATACACGCCGCTCTTGATGGCTTCTTCGATGCCGTCAATGACCGCCGGAATATATTCCTTGGGAATCGTGCCGCCGACGATTTCGTTGGCGACTTCGACGCCCTTGCCTTTTTCGTTCGGATAAACCTTGATGCACGCGTGGCCGTATTGGCCGCGGCCACCGGACTGGCGGATGAACTTGCCTTCGCCTTCCGCTTCCTTCGTGATCGTTTCACGATACGCGATCTGCGGCGCGCCGACATTGGCTTCCACTTTGAATTCGCGCCTGAGGCGGTCAATGATGATTTCCAAATGCAATTCACCCATGCCCGCGATGATGAGCTGGCTGGTTTCTTCGTTGGTGAAGCAATGGAACGTCGGATCTTCTTCCGCGAGCCGTTGCAAACCTTCGGACATCTTGTCGCGGTCGGCCTTGGTCTTCGGTTCCACGGCCATCGAGATGACGGGTTCCGGGAACGTCGGCGGTTCGAGCGTCACGTCGTAATCTTCGTCGCACAACGTGTCGCCCGTCGTGATGTTGCGGAGGCCGACGAGCGCGGCGATGTCGCCGGCATACACTTCGTTGATGTCCTTGCGTTCGCTGCCTTGGATGACCATGAGGCGGCTGACGCGCTCGCGTTTGCGCGTGCGCGGATTGTAGATCGTGTCGCCTTTCTTGAGCTGGCCGGAATAAACGCGGAAGAACACCAGCTTGCCCGCGTAAGGATCGGTCCAGAGCTTGAACGCCAGCGAACAAAACTTGTTGTTGTCGGTCGTTTCAACTTTGACGATGTTTTCGGTGCCAACCTCGTGGCCTTCGGCGCCGGGAACGTCCAGCGGACTCGGCAGATAATCAATGACGGTGTCAACCAGCACCTGCACGCCTTTTTTCTTGAAGGCGGAACCGCACAGCACGGGCACGAGTTCGATTTTGCAGGTCAAACGGCGGATGGCGGCCTTGAGCGTCGGCGCGTCAATCGGCTTTTCTTCGAGCACGAATTCGGCAATGGAGTCGTCCTTGTTCGAGACGGCTTCAATCAATTCTTTCAGTGCTTTTTGGGCGCGTTCCTTGTGTTCGGCGGGAATTTCGCGCACTTCATAGTTCAAACCTTCGTTTGCCACGTCGCCTTCGCCAAACCAGAAACATTTCTGGTTCACCACGTCAATCAGGCCGGCGAACTTGTCTTCCGCGCCAATCGGGAGGAAAACCGGGAACGCATACGCGCGCAGTTTCGTGCGCATGTCGTTGAGTGCATTGTCAAAATTCGCGCCGGTGCGGTCCATCTTGTTGACGAACGCGATGCGCGGAACATGATATTTGGTCGCCTGCCGCCAGACGGTTTCCGATTGCGGCTGCACGCCCGCGACGCCGCAGAACACCGCGACCGCGCCGTCCAGCACGCGCATGGAGCGTTCCACTTCCGCCGTGAAATCCACGTGGCCAGGCGTATCAATGATATTGATGCGGTGCGACACGTCGCGGAACGCTTTGAAAATTTCGTTCTCGCCCGGCTTGACCGCTTTCTGCGTCCAGAAGCAGGTCACGGCGGCGGACGTGATCGTGATGCCGCGTTCCTTTTCCTGTTCCATCCAGTCCGTCACCGTGTTGCCGTCGTCCACGTCGCCAATCTTGTGGATCAGGCCGGTGTAAAAGAGAATACGTTCCGTCGTCGTCGTCTTGCCGGCGTCAATGTGCGCGGCGATGCCGATGTTGCGGGTGCGTTCAAGGGTGTATTCGCGGTTGGGCGAATTATGCGGTTTGGCGTCTGCTGACATAAATCAAGGTTTTGCTGCGATTTTCTCCGGGGGGATTTCAAATGAACCTCCGCCGTCATCCGACAAAATGGAGCGTGAATAATACGCCAGAAAAACACTGTGGCAATAAGTTTTTCATCTCCGGCAAGCCCGATGGCGGAAATTAAAGCGGAAATTTCCAATTCCGAAAACGAATTCCGCCCAAAAAAACGGTCAAGTCGCAGGCGGTTCCCCCCAGCCGCAATGAAAACCGCCTGCCACCTTGAAGATTTCCGAAGGTTCTGCTCGACAAATTTAACGGGCGGTTTCAAATGGTTTGCGGCATGGCAAAAAACACCAAACCCCAGCGCATCGGCATTCTCACCGCCGGCGGCGACAGCCCCGGCCTTAATGCCGCCATCCGGGGCGTTGGTAAAACCGCGCTCGGCTTTTACGGCATGGAGATCATCGGTTTCCGCGACGGTTTCCGTGGCCTCGTGGAAAACCGCCGGCTCAAGCTCGACAAGACCACGCTCGCGGGCATTCTCACCGTGGGCGGCACCATCCTCGGCACCAGCCGCGACAAGCCGCATCGCATGGTCATTGACGGCCGCACCTGCGACATGACCGCCACCATCGTCAACAATTACAAAAAATGGGAACTGGACTGCCTCGTCTGCCTCGGCGGCGGTGGCACGCAGAAAAACGCCCTGCGCCTGCACCAGGCCGGCCTCAATGTCATCACTTTGCCCAAGACCATTGATAATGACGTCGCCTTGACCGACGCGACCTTTGGTTTCGCCACCGCGCTTGATATTGCGACCGACACGCTTGACCGTCTGCACAGCACCGCGCACAGCCATCATCGCATCATCGTTGCCGAAATCATGGGACACCGCGCCGGCTGGCTGACGCTTGGCTCCGGCATCGCGGGCGGAGCGGATGTGATTCTCATTCCTGAAATCGCCTATGACGTGGAAAAAATTGCCGCCGCCATCAAGCTGCGCAGCCGGCACGGGACGAATTTCAGCATCGTGGCCGTGGCCGAAGGCGCGATGAGCCGGGACGATGCGCGGTCACTCGCCGCCGCCGAGAAGAAACTGGAGCGGGCCAAAAATTTGCATGACAAAAAAGAAGCCAAGCACGAACTCGCCGCGCTCGAAATCCGCCATCAGGGCAACACTCTCCGGCTGGCCAAGCAACTGGAAGAACTCACGCATCTGGAATCCCGCGTGACGATCCCCGGCTACGTCCAGCGCGGCGGCACGCCCTGCGCCGCCGACCGTTTGCTCGCCACGCGCCTCGGCAGCGCCTGCGCCGACCTCATCAACGCGGAACATTACGGCGTGATGGTCGCCGCGCGCGGCGACGGCACCGAATCCGTGCCGCTGGAAAAAGTCGCCGGCAAACGCAAGGTGGTTCCGCCCGACCATTCCTGGATCAGGGCGGCGCGCGAAGTGGGAACGTGCTTGGGGGATTGAAAGAATGTTTTTGCCTTGTGCAGCAGAAAGATTACGAAAACTCACTCATGGCCAATGTCATTGCAGACAAGATGCGCCGTTTTGCGTTAAAACTTTTTTCTCGCAAGTGTAACCGAATGCCTTCTATTCCAATAGGTCAACATCGGTTTCGACTAATATAGATTTTAGACGGCAGCGCACTAAAAAAACACAAACATCAAATAGAAATATGAATAGTCCAAAATGTCCGAAGTGCAATTCAGAGATGAAGCAAGGATTTTTACTCGAACACCGGCTCGCTGTGCGATGGATTTCCGGCGAGCCAAGGACTTCATTTTTGGGTGACGTTCAGGCTGGAAGCCACGAGCAGCTTCGTGTAGAGAGCTACCGATGTCTGGCGTGTGGCTATCTCGAATCTTATGCACGAACTGCCGCCTAATGGAGACAGGCTGCAAATCTTTCATCCCTTAATCACCGTCGCGCCGGTCGCCGGTTTTGTTTTTGTAATCGGCGGCAAATGTCGTTTGCCAAAAAAGTTTGCCCGCGTTATTTTCCTTTTACATGAGCACATTGGTTGAAATTCAAGACGCCGTCACGCACCTGCCGCGCCGTGAGCGCGAGGCGTTGCAACTGTGGCTCAATTCCCAAAATGAACCGCTGCTGACGGCGCAGGAAGAACAGCGCCTGTTACGTTCGCTGGACGAAGCCGTGCGCGACATTGACGCGGGCAAAGGTGTCCCGCTGGATGAAGCCCGCCAACGCATCGGCTCATGGGCTGCAAAATAATTTTCTCGCCGCAAGCCATCGCGGATTTGGAATCCGCCGTTCGTTTCATCGCGCAGAAAATCCCGATGCCGCCGTGCGCTTTGGAAATGGATTGATTGACCGCGTGGCCATCCTTGAAAATTTTCCATTGCTCGGTTCGCCTTATTCCAAACGTCCCGGGGTGAGAAAATTAGTCGCGCGACCTTACCTCATTTTCTATCGCTTTCGTAAAAGCGAAAACTATGTGGACATTTTGCGCTATTGGCACGGCGCGCAGCGCGAGCCGGAATTACCAAATTAAAGCCTCAAGCCTTGATGATTGTCGCGCCGGCCGCCGGGCGGGAACTGAAAATCGTCGCTTCGATTCCGGTTTTCGTTTTGTATTCGACGGAAATCCGTTTCGTAATGGAATCAATCGAATCCGTTTTCACCAGCGCGACGCAGCAGCCGCCGAAACCGCCGCCGGTCATGCGGCAGCCATAGACACCGCCCCGGTAGCCGATGTCTTCCGCAATCTCCACGATGGCGTCGAGTTCCCGGCAGCTCACTTCGTAGTCGTCGCGCAGCGAGGCGTGGCTGGCATACATGAGATTGCCGACCGCCGGCCAGTTGGAACCACGGATGCCTTCGGCGGCATGAACAGTGCGTTCAATTTCGCCGATGACGTGACGGGCGCGGCGATAGACGACTTCGCTCAATTTACCTTTGCCCTGTTCCAACTGGCCGGCCGTGACATCGCGCAGCGATTTCACGCCGAGATTGCGTGCAGCCTCTTCGCATTGCGCACGACGTTCGGCGTATTCGCCGCCGCTCAATTCATGCTTCACGTTCGTGTTGATGACGAGCAGCGCGACGGACGGATCGCTCATCGGCACCAGTTCCGTCTGGCGCGTGCGGCAGTCAAGCAGGAGCAGATTACCCTCGCGGCCGAGCGCAGAGATGAATTGATCCATGATGCCGCAAGGCACGCCGGCGAAATCGTGCTCGGCTTTCTGCGCGAGCAAAGCTTTCTCAATCGGGTTAATGGTCTGGCCGGTCGCGGCCTCCATGAGCGTGGCGGTGCAGACTTCGAGCGCGGCGCTGCTGCTCAAGCCGCCGCCGAGCGGCACGGTGGACATGAACGCCACGTCGAGCGCGGGAATTTTCACGCCGCGATTCTGAAAACCGCAGAGCACGCCGCGAATGTAGTTGGACCATTTCGGCTGGCCCTTGGTGACAGGCGCGGAAATGTCAATCGTCGCGTTCTCCTTGAAATGCGTGTCGTAAATCGAGAACGAGGACGAGGACGAGGAGGAATCAGCGGCCATGATGGCGTAACGCTCAATGGCCATCGGCAGGACGAAACCGTCGTTGTAATCAGTATGCTCGCCGATGACATTGACCCGGCCGGGCGCGGCGGCAATCCAGCGCGGTGCGCGACCGTAATGGGCTTGAAATTCAGCGGCGATGTGGGCGGCGAGTTCTTTGAGCGTCATAAAAATAAAATGGCGCCGGAGAAAATAATTCCCCGGCGCGGTGAAAGCAATCGCCGTTCAGGCGGCCGGCGGATTTTTCCCGCCCTTGACGGCGCCCAGCAGCATCAGCACGCCAAAAATGAGCAGCACGATGCCCCAGACCAGATTGATGTTGATGCCGAGCGACATGGAGTCGGAGCCTTTGACGGCGCCAAAAATGGCGAGCAACACGCCGATGAGCGTGAACATGAGGCCGATTGGCCAGCGAATATCGAGTCCCATAAAATATGTTCCTTTCGGTTTGGGTTAACGGTTCACCAGAAAATAAAATTCAGGATGACGCAGACGATCAGCAGCACCACGCCCACCACGCCGGGGCGCTTATAGACCGGCAGGTTGTTGTCCACGATTTTCGGCGTAAGCGAATAGACGAGGCCTTTTAATTCCTCGGCCTACTTCGTGCGCCTGGTCGCCAGCGAAATCACCAGCGTCAGGACAAGGCAGACGGTGAATGCGAACGCCGCCAGCCAGAAATTTTGCGCCATTTCGCTGGGAAATTTACACTTTTCTGGAATTTCATGCCCCAAGATGCTCCACAAATAGGCACCTTTGACGCCGGGCAGGTTGCCCTGCGCGATGGTTAGCGCATGGAACAACGCCGAACTGCCGATGCCGCAAAACAGGCCGATGAACGCCCCGGTGCCAGTGCAGCGTTTCCAGAACATGCCCAGCAGGAACGTCGCGAACAGCGGCGCATTCACAAAGCCGAACACGAGCTGGATGACGTCCATGGCGTTGTAGAATTGCTTGGCAAAATACGCGCAGGCGATGCTCAAAAGGATCCCGACGACGGTGATGACCTTGCCGGTCAGAAAATAATGCCGGTCGCTTTTGCCCGGCATGAAATAAGCCTGATACAGGTCGTAGGTGAACACCGTGTTGAACGCCGTCACGTTGCCCGCCATGCCGGACATGAACGAGGCGAGCAAGGCCGTCAGCGCCAGGCCGAGCAGGCCGGCCGGACAGTATTTTTTCACGAGCGAGAGAATCACGCTGTCGTAGTCATTTTCCGCGATGCTGTTGTAAAGGCCCTGCTTGATTTCCGTGTCGGTCAATTTGCCGCCCGCATCCGCCGCGATCAATGACACGATGCGTTTTTCATCAATCTTCGTGCCGAGCGCGGTATGGACGGCTGTGACTGCCGCCGCCGGATTGGCCTGATCGGCAGATTTCACGGCCGCGATGGCCGCGTCATAATTCGCCGGCGCCACGATGGGCGGCGGAATCCGGTAATGTTTATCCGGCATGGACATGAGCGCGGCGGCAATCATGCCCGGCACAATGACGAGAAATGGGAAAAACATTTTCGGGATCGCCGCCACGAGCGGAGTATTGCGGGCGGCGGTCATGTTCTTGGCCGCCATCGCGCGCTGCACGACGAGGAAGT
>Ga0164241_10007150_pt1 | contig 10054 bp, 8 predicted proteins | sample OricomyardsoilBY_FD_108780 | JGI IMG/M metagenome (GOLD analysis project Ga0164241, IMG submission 108780) | Backyard soil microbial communities from Emeryville, California, USA - Original compost - Back yard soil (BY) | ecosystem: Environmental > Terrestrial > Soil > Unclassified | place: USA... | reverse complement strand
AGGCGCAGAAGGTGCGGACGCGGATCGCCCAGGACTTCGACAACGCCTTCGCCGCGGTCGACTTCGTCGTCACCCCGACCTCGCCCTCGGTCGCCTTCGAGCTCGGCGCCAAGACCGCCGACCCGCTGGCGATGTACCTCAACGACTTCTTCACGGTGCCGATGAGCCTGGCCGGGATCCCGGCGATCTCGATCCCCGCCGGCCTGGCCGAGCCCGCAGGCGGCGGCCCGCGGCTGCCGGTCGGATTCCAGATCGCCGCCCCCGCCTTCGCCGAGCAGAAGCTGCTGGAGGCGGCCTACGCGCTTGAGCAGGGGATCGGCTTCGAGGCTCGCCCGGGAGGGACCGGTGGCTGAGCTGGAGGCAGTGATCGGGCTGGAGATCCACGTCCAGCTGGCGACCCGGACGAAGATGTTCTGCGGCTGCGAGCTCTCCTTCGGGGACGAGCCCAACGTCCACACCTGCCCGGTCTGTCTCGCCCACCCGGGGGTGCTGCCGGTGCCCAACGAGCAGGCGATCCTCTACGCCCTGCAGATCGGTCTGGCGCTGGGCTGTGAGATCGCACCGCACTCGATCTTCCACCGCAAGAACTACTTCTATCCCGACAGTCCCAAGGCCTACCAGATCAGCCAGTTCGACATCCCGATCGCCAGCAACGGCAGGCTCGACGACATCCGCATCCACCGCGCCCACCTCGAGGAGGACGCGGCGAAGATGATCCACCTCGGCGCGTCGGGCCGGATCCACGGCTCCGGCGCCTCGCTGGTCGACTTCAACCGCGGCGGCACGCCGCTGGTCGAGATCGTCACCGAGCCAGACCTGCGCGGCGCCGCCGAAGCCGCCGAGTGGGCGCGGCTGCTGCGCGAGACGGTGCGCCAGCTCGGCGTCTCCGACGTCAACATGGAGGAGGGGAGCCTGCGCATCGACGCCAACGTCTCGGTGCGCCCCGCCGGCTCGGAGCAGCTGGGGACGAAGACCGAGCTGAAGAACATGAACAGCTTCCGCTTCGTCCAGCGCGGGGTCGAAGCCGAGCTCGAGCGCCAGCGCCAGCTGATCGCGGCGGGGGGGAGGGTGACCCAGGAGACCCTCCACTTCGACCCGGTCAGCGGCAGCCTCACCTCGCTGCGCTCGAAGGAGGAATCGCACGACTACCGCTATTTCCCCGAGCCCGACCTGGTGCCCCTGGCGCCGACCGAGGAGATGCTGCGGGCGGCTCGCGAGGCGCTGCCGGAGCTGCCGGCGGCGCGGATCGAGCGCTACGTCGAGATGGACGTGGCCGAGGACGTAGCCGCGACTCTCGCCAGCGATCCCCCCACGGCTGAATTCTTTGAGAGCGCCCTCGCTGCCCCGGGCACGGTCGATGCGCGCACGACTGCGTATTGGGTGACCGGCGAGCTTGCTGCCGCTTTGCGGCACGGTGATGAGGTTGTCGCTCCCGCCGACTCGCGGGTAACGCCAGGAGCGCTGGCCGCCCTCCTTGGGCTCATCGCCCAAAAGAAGATCTCCCATGGCAGCGGCAAGACCGTGCTGGCGGCGTTGGTCGCCGAGGGCGGCGATCCCGCCGCGATCGTCGAGCGCGAGGGCCTCGCCCAGATCTCCGACAGCGGTGCGCTGGAGGCGATCGTCGCCGCCGCGGTCGACGCCAACCCCAAGGCCGCCGAGCAGATCAAGGCGGGCAACGCCAAGGCGATCGGCGCCATCGTCGGTGCCGTGATGAAGGAGACCAAGGGCCGCGCCGACGGCGGCGAGGTCAATCGCCTGATCAAGCAAAAGCTCGGTACTTAGCTACAAGAGACCCCTCTGGTCGCCTGCCCGCTCTCGCTTGCGCTGCGGCCATCTCTCGATTTCTGCGGGACGATCACTGCTCGTAAGACCACCGAAGGAGAGCAATGTCGTCAAGCGAAGAGCAGGGACAGCGTGCTCAGCTATGGGCTCTTTACTTTGGACTGCGTGCGCTTGGTTCGCCGGCGCCCTTTCTTATCCGAGCTGAGAAAGAGCTCCGGCACCACCTCGATCTCGATCCCAGGCACGATCCACCACGCCTCAGCGGAACGTTGCATCGCGTGAAATAGCGAAGGATCAGAAAGTTTAAGTTAAGTCCAGGGGCGAAGATCGGGGTGCTGGGCCCTTGCTGGTAGGTGGGACCCATAGAAGCGGTGGTCCTCCTGGCATATGCGGGTGTGATGCGGGCGCTGATAGCGCTCGCATCAAAGCTCGCGGATCGTTAGGAGCGCCGTCGCAAACACAAAACGGCCCCGGGTTACGAGGACCCGGGGCCGTCTATGGGACACCACAGACCCGAAACTTTAGCGCTGCATAGACGATTACGTGTATTGACTCGGCTCAAGTGCGTTCCAGCACTTTGTAACAACTTGTTACAAGGTTGCTAGGCTGGGGATATGGCCTGGAACGTCGTCATCGCCGGTGGTGGATTCGGGGGCGCGGCGGCGGCGCGGGAGCTGGAGCGGACGATGCCGCGGCAGTCGGCGCGGCTGGTGCTGGTCAACGAGACCAACTTCATGCTCTACACGCCGTTCCTGCCGGAGGCGGCGGCCGGGACGCTGGAGCCGCGCCACGTGGTGACGCCGCTGCGGGACATCCTCGATCGCACCTACCTGCGGCTGGGCTCGATCGTCGGCCACGACCCCGAGGCGAAGACGGTCCAGCTGCGAGCCAAGTATGGCGCGACCGAGACGCTGCCCTACGACCAGCTGCTGCTCTCGCTCGGCTCGGTCTCCCGCACGCTGCCGGTGCCCGGTCTGGACGAGCACGCGATCGGCTTCAAGGACCTCGCCGACGCGATCTGGCTGCGCAACCACGTGGTCGAGACGCTGGAGGAAGCCAACGCCACCGAGGATCCGGCCCGCCGCGACAAGCTGCTCACCTACGTCTTCGTCGGCGGCGGCTACGCCGGCCTGGAGGCGCTGGCCGAGCTGCAGGACTTCGCCGCCGACGCGATGGAGAGCTACCCGCGGGCGCGGCTGCACGGGATGCGCTGGGTGCTGGTCGAGGCGACCGGGCGGGTGCTGCCGGAGATCGATCCGCAGCTGGCCGACTACGCCCTGCGGGAGCTGCGCGGGCGCGGCATCGACATCCGCCTCGAGACCACGCTGGAGGAGGTGGGGCCCGAGAGCGCCCGCCTTTCCAGCGGCGAGACGCTGCCGACCTGCACCGTGGTCTGGACCGCCGGCGTCGCTCCGCAGCCGATCCTCAAGGACCTCAGCCTGCCGCTGGACGAGCGCGGCCGGGTCCCGGTCGACGAGCACCTGCGGGTGCGGGGGCTGGACTCAGTCTGGGCGATCGGCGACTGCGCTGCGGCGCCGGACCCGCGCGGCGGCCTCTGCCCGCCGACGGCCCAGCACGCCGTCCGCCAGGGCCCGGTGGCGGCCCGCAACATCGCCGCCGAGCTCGGGATCGGCTCACCGCAGCGGTTCGAGTACCGCAGCGAAGCGTCCTTCGTCAACCTCGGCCGCTACAAGGCCGTGGGCCGGATCGGCGATCGCACCTTCCGCGGCTTTCCCGCCTGGTGGCTGGCCCGGAGCTACCACATGAGCCAGATCCCGGGAACGGCTCGCAAGGCCCGTGCGGTGCTCGACTGGACCGCCGGCCTGCCCTTTCGCCGCGACATCTCCGAGGTCGGCTCGATCGGTCACCCGAAGAAGCTCCTCTAGCGCCAGAATGGGGCTGTGGAGTACCTCGTAATCGCCTTCTTCTTCGGCCTCGCCACCGGCTTCGTCGCCAAGGGCAAGGGCAGCTCGTTCTGGATCTGGTTCGCCGTCGGTGCCGTCATCCCCCTGATCGGGCTGGTCGCCGCGATCCTCTACCGGGTCGAGAAGAACGAACCCGAACGCCAGTGCCCCAACTGCCACAAGGCCCTCAAGCTCTACGTCCAGGTCTGCCCCCGCTGCGGGACCGACCTGTATCTGCCGGACCCGGCGGCAGTCAGGCATCCGGGCGTCGAGTAGGAGTAGTCGCGCTGCGGGCGACTACCGCAGCCAGGTCCTGACGATCGCGTTGGCGAAGCCGACCCCATAGCGGAAGACCGCCGGCTTCTTCGAGTGGCCGTGCAGCCGCTGTTCGACCGTGATCGGGATCTCCTTGGCGGGGATGCCGCGCTTGATCGCCTCGATCATGAACTCGGAAGTGTGGAACTGCTCCTGGCGCAGGACCAGCTGCGGCAGCACCGTGGTGCGGACGGCGCGGTAGCCGTTGGAGCAGTCGGTGACGTGGGTGCGGGTGATGAAGGAGACGAGGCGGTTGAAGAAGACGATGCCGAGCTCCCGCGCGAAGTGGTTGCGGTCGGCGTGGCCGAGGACGCGGGAGCCGTGGGCGACGTCGACCTCGCCGTCGAGGACGGGCTTGACCAGCCGCTCCATCTCCGCCGGCAGGTGCTGGCCGTCGGCGTCGAGGGTGACGACGATCTCGGCCTCCGATTCGACCATCAGCCGGTAGCCGGTGCGCAGGGCGGCCCCGCCGCCGCGGTTGGTGACGTGGCGGGCGACCGCGGCGCCGTGCTCGGCGGCGACGTCGCCGGTGCCGTCGCGGGAGCCGTCGTCGACGACCAGGGTCTCGGTGGCGACGCCGCAGACTGCCGCCGGCATCTGGTCGAGCACGTGGCCGATGTTCTCTGCCTCGTTGTAGGCGGGGATCAGGATCGCGATCTTGCCGCGGAAGCGCTCCGGCAGCCCCGCCTGGCGGAACTCCTCCCAGGCCAGGCCCTCCAGCGCCGCCGAGAGCTGGCGCGAGTTGCGCGCCGCCACCGAGAGCGCCCGCAGGATCAGGAAGTAGAGGATGAAGATGGCGAAGACGGCGAGGCCGAGGATGCGGCCGCCGTTGCCCTTTTCGAAGGAGAAGGCCGAGAGCAGCTTGTCGGTGATTTCGGTCCCGGAGACCAGTGCCAGCCCGGCCCCGGCGGCGAGCAGGAGCAGCACGTCGACGTTGCGCAGGGAGCGGCGGCGGACGATCGCGTAGGCGATCAGGCCGATCGCGAAGATCAGCCCGCCGCTGCGGAGCGCCGTCAGTTCGGCGGGGAAGATGCCTGCTCGGGGGACCATCGGCCGGAAGAGGATAGGGCCGAGGCGGCTGCCGACAGGGTCAGGGCGGCGAGCGGAAAGACCAGCGTCATCAGCACCTCGTTGCGCCGCGGGGCCGCCAGGGAGGCGGCGCCGATGGCGGTGACGAGGGCGATCGGGGTGGCCAGGGCGATCAGCTGCCACCACGAGCGCCGCAACCCCAGCAGCACGAAGCCGGCCAGTCCCAGGGCCACGATCAGGATCTGCACGGCCCGCCCAGCGCCGCTGCTCATCGCTTCGCCGACGCCGCTGCTCCACATCCGCCCGACCTTGCGCACGGTCATCCCCGCATAGCCGAACGGGTCGTCGCCGAAATACTCGGAGAAGTTCTCCTTGCCGATCTTGCCGAGGGCCGAGTCGCGCGGTAGGTCGGGATAGCGGCTGGCGACGCGGTCGAACAGCGGCGTCGGGTCGATCTCCTCCAGCGCCGCGGAGTGGGGGTCGAGGGTTCGGCCCCGGTAGCGCTCGACCAGGATCGCCTTGACCCGCTGGTATTCGCCGTCGGCGGGGAGGAAGGTGCCGACATACAGCGCCTTGCCGCTGCCGGTGGAGATCGGCACGACGCGATCGAGGACGTCGACGTTGCGCACCGTCCAGGGCACGATCGGCAGCAGCAGCGCCAGGGCCAGGAGGCCGCCGCCGCCGAGGCCGGGGCGCCAGCCGCGGGCGCTGCTGACCCGAATCGCCGCGAGGACGACGAAGGCGGCGCCGACGAACAGGTACTCGGGGCGGAACATCGCGGTCAGGCCGAAGAGCAGGCCCGGCAGTAGCCAGGCCCGCAGGCGTTCTTGTTCGTCCGCCCAGAGGAAGGCGAGCACGGCGGCCGGCAGGGTGAGGATCGCCGGCGGCTCGCTCATCAGCTCGCCGGTGGAGTGGATGAAGGGCGGGTAGACGGCGACCGCGAACGCCGCCAGCAGGCCGACCCGGCGTCCTCCCAGGCGCTCGCCGAGCAGGAAGACGATCACGATGGCCGCCACCCCGAGCAGCGCCTCGACGATCCGTGCCGTGCCTTCGCGGGCGCCGCCGGTGGCGTAGAAGCCGGCCGCGTAGAGCAGCGGTGCCCCCGGCGACCAGTCGCTGGAGTCCTCGAAGCTCGGGCCGCCGAAGCTGCCTTCCTCGTAGAGCGCCTTGGCCAGCGCGTAGTAGGCGTGCGAGTCGTCGGCCGGGTTGGCAACCGGGTTGGCGACCACGTAGGCGCGGGCGCCGAGGCCGACGACCGCGATCAGCGCCAGCACGATCAGCGTCGTCTTCCCATGGCGCTGGGGCAGCGCGCGGATGCGGTCGGCGACGGCGGTCACGGCCGGGTCAGGCTACCCATGGCGCAGGGTGCCGAGCGGGCATGGCGAAAACCGTGGGACAAGTCAAACCGAACTAGGAGATACCTCGATGCGTCGAACCTTCCTGATCCTCGCCTCCGTCGCCGCCTGTGCGACGCTCGCGCTGGCGGCGACCGCCAGCGCCAAGACCCCGGCGAAGACCTGCACGGCCAGCTCGCCCAACGTGGTCGGCCACACGATCACCGGCACCCTGACCTCGAGCAACGTCGATCCCTCGCAGGCCCGCTTCGCGACCTGCGCCCAGGCAAAGCAGGTGATGATGAAAACCACCGAACTGCGGGTCGAGATGCCGCGGGCGACCAAGGCCTTCTACTGCGTGCCGACGGTGAAATCGACCGGCCCCGACGTGGTCGCCTACAAGTGCACCTTCAAAGGCGCCGACACGGCGACCTTCATCAAGCTGCTCTTCCAGGTCAAGTACGACCAGGACTAGGCGGTACGGCGTTTTCGGCTCGCCACCTGGCCCCAGAGCCAGGTGGTGCCGACGCCGGCCAGGGCGGCGACCAGCGGCAGCATCACCAGCAGCCGCCGCGGCGAGGCGACCAGCAGGGCGCTGAGGGCGGTGATCGAGACCAAGATCGTGGCCAGCACCAGCGCCTCCCAGCGGCGCCGCCGGGCGAGGACGGCGAGGCCGAGCAGGCCGAAGCCGATCAGCGCCCAGTGGAAGATCTCCCAGCCTGGCTCGCGCATCACGTTGCGGGGCCCGTGCAGCCAGACGCGGCCGACCTTGGTCACGACGAAGCCGGCGAACTCGAGCGGCTGCTCGGAGACGTCGTCCCAGAGCTGCTCGCGGCCCATCCGCGAAAGCGCCTGGTCGGTTTCCAGGTCCGGGTAGCGGTCCGCGGCCAGCGTCGCCAGAATCTGCTCGAGGCGCAGCTTCTGGACGGCGTCGGGTCCGAACAGCCCCGGATGGCGCTCGACCACCTGGGTGCCGACCTTCTCCGGGTCCCCGGCGGAGGGCAGGTAGGTCCCGGCGAAGAGGACCTGGCCGCCGCCGGTCGAGATCGGGACCACGCGGTTGAGGGCGACGGCATTGCGCATCGTCCAAGGGGCGACGACGACCGCGAGCCCGGCCAGCAGGACCGCCGCCTGGCCGCATGAACGGCGCCAGTCGTCCCGAAGTCCCCTGACCAGCACGACCAGCCCCAGCAGCAGGCCGACGCCCAGGTACTCCGGCCGGACCAGAGCCAGGGCGCCGAGCAGTACGCCCGGTAGCAGCCACCTCGCACGCCCCGGCTGCCCGTCGCCGCCGTCACCCGCCCAGAGCAAAGCCAGTACCGCCCCGGAGAGCAGCGTCGCCGCCAGCGGCTCGCTCATCAGCATGCCCTGGTACTCGACCAGCGCCGGATAGACCGCGACAGCAGCGGCCGCGATCAGCCCGGCGGCGCTATCCGCGCCCGAGATCGCGCCGCTCGATGCATTTTGGTGGCCATGGGCCCCAAAATGCATCGAGCGGCGCAGACGGCGGCCGATCAGGTAGGCAAAGAGAACGGCGAGGGAGCCGATCAGGGCAAGGAGGACGCGGGCGGTGCGCTCGTGGACGCCGCCGCTCACCTCGTAGACCCCGGCGACGAGGAGCGGCAGGCCGGGGGAGTAGTTGCTGGACGGCTGCGTGGCGGCTGCGCCTACCGTGAAGCCCTCGCCCCGCTCGAGGTTCGCCGCGATCGCCGCGTAGGCGGCGGCGTCGTAGACCGGCGCTCGCCCGTCCCACGCCTCGCCGACCCGGAGGCCGAAGCCGAGGAGGAGGATCGCGACCAGGGCGGCGAGGCCCACTCGACCCCCGTTGCGCGCCGCCAGACCGGTTCCCATCGGGCCGATGCTATGGCGCTTGGCAGCGCCGCAGATCCCCACTGCCGCCGCCCCCGTCCGGTAGCCTGCCGCGCCTATGAGAATCCTCATCCTCGGGGGTGACGGATACCTGGGCTGGCCGACGGCACTCCACTTTTCGGCCCGCGGCCACGAGGTCTCCGTCGTCGACAACTTCTCGCGCCGGCGCTGGCACGAGGAAGCCGGGACCGGCTCGCTGACCCCGATCGCCGATCTCGAGCCGCGCATCGCCGCCTGGAAGGAGATCTCCGGCAAGGAGATCCGCAGCTACGTCGGCCCGATCGAGGACGGCGATTTCCTCGACGCCGTCGTCGCCGAGACGATGCCCGGGGCGGTCATCCACTACGGCCAGCAGGCCTCGGCGCCCTACTCGATGGCCTCGCGCCAGAAGGCGGTCGAGACCCAGCACGCCAACGTGATCGGCAACCTCAACCTGCTCTTCTCGATCCGCGACCACGTCCCCGACTGCCACCTGGTCAAGCTCGGGACGATGGGCGAGTACGGCCAGCCCGACATCGACATCGAGGAGGGCTACATCGAGATCGAGCACAAGGGGCGCAAGGACACGCTGCCGTTCCCGAAGCTGCCGGCCTCGCTCTACCACTGCTCGAAGGTCCACGACTCGACCAATATCCACTTCGCCTGCCGGGTCTGGGGGCTGCGTGCCACCGACCTCAACCAGGGGGTCGTCTACGGCATCGACACCGACGAGACCGCCGGCGACGAGCGCCTGATCACCCGCTTCGACTACGACGAGATCTTCGGCACCGTGCTCAACCGTTTCTGCCTGCAGGCGGTTATCGGCCACCCGCTGACGGTCTACGGCGGCGGCCGTCAGACCCGCGGCTTCCTCAACATCCGCGACACGATCGCCTGCGTCGACCTGGCCGTCGCCAACCCGGCCGAGCGCGGCGACTTCCGCGTCTTCAATCAGTTCACCGAGCAGTTCTCGGTCCTCGAGCTGGCCGGGCTGGTCAAGCAGGCCGGCGAGCACCTCGGCTACGCGGTCGAGATCCAGCACTACGAGAACCCGCGGGTGGAGAAGGAAGAGCACTACTACAACGCGATCCACACCAAGCTGCTCGACCTCGGCCTCGAGCCGACCCTGCTCGGCGAGGAGCTGGTCGAGTCGATGATCCACATCATCGAGCGCTACAAGGGGAACACGATCGAGAGCTCGATCGATCCCCGCACCCGCTGGAACCCGGCGAAATCGCCTGCCGGCCAGGCGTAACCGCCGCCCGACCGCTCGCCCGGACGGCGCCTGTGCGCTGGTAGCATCGCCAGTTCGATGAGAGCAGCCGACACGTTGATGGAATCGCTGAAGGCCGAGGGCGTCAAAGACGTCTTCGGGATCCCCGGTGGGGCCAACCTGCCAACCTACGACGCGCTGGTCGACGCCGACTTCCGCCACGTCCAGGTCCGCCACGAGCAGGGCGGCGGCCACGCTGCCGAGGGTTACGCCAAGGCCTCCGGCCGGGTCGGGGTCGCTTTTGCCACCTCCGGCCCGGGCGCGACCAACCTGGTCACGGCGATCGCCGACGCGATGCTGGACTCGGTCCCGACCGTCTTCATCACCGGCCAGGTCCGCACCGAGCTGATCGGCACCGACGGCTTCCAGGAGGCCGACATCCTCGGCGCCACGCTGCCGTTCGTGAAGCACTCCTTCCAGGTCACCGACGCCCGCCAGATCCCCGAGTACGTGCACGAGGCCTTACACGTCGCCTCGACCGGGCGGCCGGGACCGGTCCTGCTCGACATCCCGCAGGACCTCTCGCGCGCCGACATCGACTACCAGCCGCGCACCGAGCCGGTCGAGCT
>Ga0164241_10007149_pt1 | contig 10055 bp, 6 predicted proteins | sample OricomyardsoilBY_FD_108780 | JGI IMG/M metagenome (GOLD analysis project Ga0164241, IMG submission 108780) | Backyard soil microbial communities from Emeryville, California, USA - Original compost - Back yard soil (BY) | ecosystem: Environmental > Terrestrial > Soil > Unclassified | place: USA... | reverse complement strand
TCGTGCTCGAAGTACCGGGCTGAGGGTAGACGAAGCTCGAACGGGCGCAGGCAGCGCGCTTCATCCCCGACTGAGGTTTTCGACGAACGCTCGCGGTGCAGAATGAGGCCTCGGGGCGCCTCGCTCCTCCTCTTTTCGTCCGCGACGCCGAAGGCTGTGCCGCGCTGCGCTTCGCAGCGTGACCATCAAAACAAACAGTCAGCTCGACGTTTGCCAGCAACCGCTAGCGCGCGCTCGCGTGCAGTCACGGACCGACGTATCTGAAGGTAACGCCGAAGACTCCGGAGGTGTTCGCTGGCAAGTGAATACTCCGAGCAAGTCCATCGAACGCCGCATACGGCGCACCGGCATGGCTCACCGAGTCGATCGCCAGCCGCGTGTCGCGCAGTGGGATCGGTGAGAGCACGATATCGCGATCGACGGATGCTGCCTCGAAGCGATAGTAGAGCGTGATCGGGCGGTGCCAGAGCAGCAAATTGCCGTCGACGTACACGTAGTAGGACAGCTCGACGTCGTGGTAGGCGCCTTCCCACTGATCGCCTTTGTCGGTACGGACGGTAGAGCTGCCGCTTGCGTTGGTTTGATAGAAGATGCCGCCGAACTGCGTGTCGAACAGGTGTTTGACGTAAAAGTCGAGCGTACGATCGGCGACCTCCAGGAAGATCGCGCGATCGGAGTCCGAGTTCGTGATCGCATAGTTGTAGATGCCGCTCACGATGCCTTGCTCGAGCTGCCAATATTCCTTGTCGGTCGAATTGACGCCCGAGTCATAGTTGAAGGAATAATTGGGCGCGCCGTTCGTGCGATCGAAGCCGCCTTTGTCGTACATTTGGAGCAAGATTTGTCGCGCCGCACTGCGATACTTTTCTTGCGGGTCGACCAAGTACGCTCGCGCCAGGCACCAGGCCGTCTTGTAAATGTGGCCGACGAAACCGAATTTCGAGCCGGTGTTGATCTGCCAGTTCGAATTGTAGTCTTCGGGAAAGCCGAACTTGACGCCGGGCGCCGTCATGTTGGCGGCCAAACGATCGGCCGCGTTGTCCGCGAGCCAAAAGAAGCGTTGGCGATAGTCCGCCCGGCCCGTGATCAAATAGTCGTTGAGCACGTGCGTGGTGATGCCGTCGATCGTCGGCGTGAAGCCTTTGTCGCGCGGCGAGGAGAAATCCAAATTGGCGTTGTTGTAGTAGCCTTGAAAGCCGGCGCGCGCGTCCCACAAGTGTTGGTCGAGCGACGTGTTGCCTTTGTCTAGCCAACCGCAATCGAGCGTGCTGCGCGTTGCTTCACACATGGCGTTGATGCCGACCAACCCGTAGTGCTGCACGAACGACCACTTGGGGCTTTGCGCGCCGCTCGGGTCAGGTTGCGCTGCGCCCTGTTGGTTGCCCATGAAGATGAAACCACCGTTCTTCGTATCCCAACCGTGCGCGTACAAAAAGCTCAGCGCTTGTTGCGCGAGCTCCAAGTATCGCTCGTTACCCGAGAGCATGAACGCGCGCACGAAAGCGTATGCGTCGCGGCTCTGCACGACGAACGACTTGTTGCTCCCGGTCACTTTGCCTTGGCGATCGAGATACGTGAAGAAGCCGCCAAACTGCGGATCGGCGGCCTTGGCGTAGAAGTTTGCGGTCGACAGCGCGTGATCGATCGCCAAGTTGGGATCGTTGAGGAAGCTGCTCTTGATCACGTAGCCGCCGGTGGGGGGAACATAGCCGCCGGTTCCGGCTCCGCCGGCTCCGCCGCCGCCAGTGGCCCCGCCGCTGCCTCCGGTTCCTCCACCACTCATGCCTCCGGCGCCACCACCTCCGGTTCCTCCACCACCTCCGGCGCCACTACCTCCGGTTCCTCCGCCACTGACGCCTCCGCCACTGACGCCTCCGCCACTGACGCCTCCGCCACTGACGCCTCCGCCACTGACGCCTCCGGCTCCTCCGCCTCCCGTGCCTCCTCCGCTCGTCCCTCCGTCACTTGCGCCGCTGACGCCAGCTGCGCCACTCATACTGGTGCCACCGCCACCGGTTCCACCCCCACCCATACCGCTCGTGTCAGCTCCCGCGCTGCCACCCATTCCAGAGCCACCGAGCCCAGAACCACCAGAACCACCCCCACCGCTACTCGCTGGCACGAGCACGAGCTTGCCCAACGTCGGTCGATAGTTGGCTCCAGTCCCGTTGGCGCAGAACCCGAACTTCGCGCTCGCGCCTGGCGCGAGCGCCGCGTTGAAGTTGGCCGGGGTTACGGTGATGGCTCCGGAATTGCCGCTAAATTGGCAGTCCCATGCGCTCGACATCTTGGCCTGATTCAGGTTGATGCCGAGCGTCCAACTCGCCGCCGCGACGTTGCTCGAGTTCGAAACGGTGACGTTCGCACAATAGCCCGAGCCCCAGTCGGTTTGGTATTTCAAGGAGACGCTGCCCGAGATGGTTCCAACGTTCCCGCCGTTCCCGCCGTTCCCACCCGTGCCGCCGCTCGCTTTGCCGCCTGCGCCAGCGATGCCGCCCGCGCCGCCACTCCCACCCGTGCCCGATGTACCAGCGCAAGCGATCGTCACTTTGTCGACGAGCAGATTTCGGTCTTGCCCGTTTGCTTGATAATCATTGTCGAACGCGACGCGCAGCTCCTTGCTGCCCGCGGGGATCGTCACGTTGAATACGTACGGTGCAAAGCTGGTCGTATTCACGGTCGCGCTGCCGATCACCGTGCCGCCGACCGAGAGCACCAGGTGAGGCCATTGGCCCGCGGCGAGCGTCCCCGATGCACTGATGGTGATGATGGTTGCGCCGCCGGCGAACGAATGGTTCGTCGCAACGTAGCCGTTCGACCAGACGTTCCAGCCGCCTGTGGTCGGGCCGCCTGTCGAGTGCGACATGGTCTCGGCTTCGTACACGGTGCTCACGCACGCGCCTTGTTGTGCGACATCCACGGGCTCCGAGCCGCCACCGCTGCAACCTGCGAGCGATGCGCTCAACAAGGCAGTGAACGAACCCATTCGATAGACACGCCCAAACCACAGCCCGCCCGTGCTCATGCGGCTCACATTACGCCCCGCGGTCGGGCAGTTCTAGCCAAAAGCTCGTGACGGTTTCATTTCGAAGGATCGGTTGCCATTCGGCTCGCCGGCGAATGTGGCGTCCGTGACGCGCGGCAATTTCACGGCGTTCTCGTGATCTTTTCGCGTTGTCGCGCATTCAGCCATAAGCTCCGGCTATGTCGATCGATGACGAAAATGAATTGGTTTTGCTCAAGCGCGTCGGCGCCGTCGTTGCCAAGGCACGTGATGCCATGGCTTCGCACGTCGCCCCCGGGGTGACGACTGCGGAGCTCGATGAAGTGGGGCGCGATGTGCTCGCGCGTCATGGGGCGCGCTCGGCGCCGCAGCTCGCCTATGGTTTCCCCGGCGTCACCTGCATCAGTGTGAACGATGAACTCGCGCACGGGATCCCTTCGCAGCGCGTCCTGCGCGAGGGTGACTTGGTGAACATCGACGTGTCTGCCGAGCTCGACGGTTATTGGGCGGATAGCGGCGCAAGCTTCGCCGTGGGCCAGGTTTCACCGCGCGCACGAGCGCTGTTGTTCAGTACGCGCGCGGCGTTGAGTGACGCGATCGCACAGGTGCGCGCCGGGGCGCCCGTACGTAACATTGGGCGCGCTGTCGAGCGCCGCGCCAAGCGCAGCGGCTTTCGTGTGGTGCGCAACCTGTGTGGGCACGGCGTCGGTCGTCACATCCACGAAGACCCCCAGATCCCGAACACGTACGAACGCAACAACCACATGATTTTGCACGAGGGCCTGGTGATGACCATCGAACCCTTCTTTACGACCAGCGCCACGCACACCGTCGAAGCCGAAGATGGCTGGACGCTGCGCACGCCGGACGGCAGCATCGGTGCTCAGTTCGAGCACACGATGGTCGTGACGCGCGGAGCGCCGATCATCATTACGTGAGGACCGATCAATGAGCCGGACCGGTCCCCTTGCGCGTAAAACGCGGGCTATGGCGAGCGGGCACAGCGCAGACCCACCGCGTAATCACCGCGATACGTGTCAGCGTTGTACGAGACCGAAGTCCGGTTGTACGAGTACATGATCGTGCTGCCCAAGCTCGCTCCCGAGTGAAAGCCTGCGCCGGGCAGTACGCGATTCGCGGTACTCCCGGTGAGGTACGCGCAGTCGTTACAAGGGTTCACGTAGTTGGAGTAGCGGTCCAAGTTCCATTCCCACACGCTGCCGATGAGATCGAACTGTCCATAGCGTCCCAAGCCTTTCTTGGCGAAGCCTACGGGCGCGACGTTGACCAAGCCAGTGCAAGTGTCGCTGCCGCTCTTCGCGCTGCATTTACCGGACGGATAGCAACAGTCGTAGATCGCGTACTCGTTGTTGGTTCCCGGCGCATCCGTTCCCCAGGGATACTCGCGCTGTTCATCACCGCCCGCCGCAGCGTATTTCCACTCGGCTTCGCTCGGCAGAAAGCCGCCATCCCAGATGCAGAAAGCGTATGACTCGTACCAGCTGGTGCACGTGATGGGCAACAGCTCGTTCTTTCCGGGGGTGTCCGTCCACGTGCCGTAGAGCTTGCATCCGCCAGTTCCGCTCGAGCTAGTGAGGTTCGTTTTCCACTTGGCGGTGGCGCCCGCGCCGCTCGGGATCTTGCTATTCCAGCTCGCGTCCCAACCCGCTTCGAAAGAACCTGACTTGCCGCTATCGGCTAGCCCCTTGCCGCTATTGAGGTGTGTGTGCTTGCCGCTTCCAGCTGCGGGTGGTGAGCCGCCGTTTTCCAAGTACTTCACGTACTCACGAAAGCGCGCCACAGTGGTTTCGTACTTGTCCAATCGGAACGTGCTGAGCGTCGCGGAATCGGCCTTGCCCGTCGCGCCGCTCCCAGAGTTCGTATAGGTGCGCGAGTACATTCCGCCGCTGACTGGTAGGCTCGTGCAGCAACTCTCATCGCTGCTGGCGCCGCAGTCCGTGCGGCCCGAACCGCTGGTTGCGCAGCTGGGTGCAACGCTACTTCCACCAGCGGTGGCGCTGCCCGCGCTGCCCGCGGATGCGCTGCTCGTTCCCGCACTACCGCCACCTGCGCCAGCGACTGGGCTCGTGCCCGAACCCGCACTTCCGTTAGGCTTTCCGCCGTCAGCAAAGGTGTTCGAAGCCCCTGCGCCGTTGCTGCCGCCGTTGGTCGTCGTTTGAGCGCCGTTGCCAGCGCTGCTGCCACCCGTGCCCGTCGTGACGGGGCCAGCGGGTGGCGGTCTGCCGCCTCCGCCCGCTGCGCCTCCGGTCGCATCAGCGCCGTTGCCACAAGCCGCAGCGCAAGCAACGAGCGCGCAGCACACAGAGTACACCGCTCTCGGCGGGAACCGTTCGCCAGATTTCGACATCATTGCCAAGTCTCGCTATTGCGGAAACCGTGAAGGTCGCCGACCGAGTCGTCGCAACATCAACCTTCAGTGTGCTGTGTGTTACGTCCGATTAGTTGTACAGGCAAGCTCTCGCGACGTGAGAGTCCACGCTGATTCGAACCGATCGAACTCGCGAATGAACACTCAGCGCAGAAGATTTGCGCACGATCGCTCTGCTCGAGCCGTGGCGTTTTGCGTCGAGCAGTTTGCGTTCGACCGGCGCGTTTCGATTGCATCGAGTGTCGCGAGGTCCTCGAACTCCAATATGCACCCTTCATTCGTGATGACTTAACTCGGGCTTAATCTCCGACTCGTGCATAGGACGTGCACTCGGTCGAAGCGCCTGTGGCGGAAAGGGACGCGGGAGAGTCTGCCGCGTGTGACAGCTTCAGCGAAAAATGCCGCTGTCAAGAGTCGCCCAAAAATCGTCGGCGCGCGGCGCCGTCGATTTTCCCATGCCCTCAGAAAGTGTCGAAATCACGGATAGTTCCGAGGGCATGGCAAACTTGTCGCCCCCCTCTAGACTTGGATCGCGACTAATATGCTGTGCCCCCGTTTCTCGAGTAAAAGATGACGATCGAGCTGCTGATCGAGGCCATCGTGCGCCAAACCACGATCTTGATCGCGCAATTGGCGACCTCTGGAGGGACGCGCGCTCCGCTGGCCCAAGTCGCCAATCAGGTCTTTTTGGACTTGGTGAGCGAGCTCGAGCGTCAAGGGGTGGGGCGCAAAGTGAGTGCCGATATGTTCGGGCTCGGACTTCGCACGTACCAACGCAAGATTCAGCGTTTTTTGGAAAGCTCGACGGACCGCGGACGTTCGCTTTGGGTGGCCGTGCTCGACTACGTGCAGCAGGCAGAGAGCGTCACCCGCGCGCAAGTGTTGGTGCAATTTGCGAGTGACGATGAGAGTCAGGTGCGTGGCGTCCTGCACGACCTGTGCGAGAGCGGTCTCATTACGGTGAGCGGGACGGGAACGCGCCTCAGCTATCGCGTGACCCCGGAGGACGCGCTCGTTCGCTTGCGCCAAGCACACTCGAACGACGGGCTCGACGAGCTGTTGTGGGCGCTCATCTATCGTGAAGGTCCGTGCACGCTGGCCGAGCTGCAAAAGACACAGGTCGACGCGAACGCGCTCGGCCCTGCGTTGGCGCGCCTGCTCGAGGTTGGGCGCGTCGAGCAAGCCACGCCCGATGGGCCTTACACCGCGCGCACGTTGGTCCTCCCGCTGGGATCTACGGTCGGTTGGGAGGCCGCGGTGTTCGATCATTTCAAGGCCGTGGTGAACACGGTCACTAGCCGCTTGCGGGTCGATCGCAACGTTCCTGCATTGGCTGATCGCGTCGGCGGTAGCACATACACGCTGGAGGTGTGGCCCGGTCATCCGCACGAGGCGGAAGCTTTCGACACCCTGCGTTCGCTCCGTTCGCAGTTGGGCGCGTTGCGCGACAAAGTGGAGCGCCACAACGAAGCGCACCCAGCGCCCGAAAGGCACACGCAAGTTTCGATGTACGTGGGGCAGTGCTCGATTGAACGCGGCGAGGATGAACCGGATGAATCTTGATTGGCTTGGACGCAAAGTCCGGACCCTGTCACCGCTGCTCTTTGGCCTGTGGTTGACCTTTTCGTGCAGCACGCCGGAGTCGTCGACGGAAGGTGGCAGCGAGACTCATTTCTTGAGCAGCTGTGAAGCGTCGTCTTGTGCCGACGGGATGGAGTGCATCTGCGGCGTGTGCACGAAAGCGTGCACGCGCCAAGCCGATTGCGCGTCGTGGTCGGAAGTGGCCAGCTGTTCACCGCTCGGTCCGCGTGTCGCGGAGCAACGCTGCGCAGCCGCGGAGTTGGGCGCGATGTGCGACGCGAGCTGCTTGACGGATGCAGATTGCAGCAAGCTGCCCACGGCTCGCTTCTGCGACTCCGGCTTTTGTCGTCAGTTCAAGCGCAGCGAGCCGCCCGCGGTGTCCTGCACGCCCTCGGATTTGGCCCCGTCGGACGTATTGATCTTGGGCGACGTCCTGATCGAACTGAGTATCTTCACCTCACGGCTCGAGCAGGCCGCGGTGGACGCCGGCATTCTGGCGTCGGGCGAGCACTACCGCGACGAGGCGATGGCGGTCAGCTCCTTGCTCGCGACGGGCTCGCTCAGCTTCGACAATCAATACAGCAACGCGCGCGCTGACGGTCCGGCGCGCGTGATCATCATGGACGGTGGCGCGACCGACGTCCTCAATGGTCAATGTGCGGGCATGCTGACGCCGGATTGTCCTGCGGCTCACGCTGCCGTCACCGGCGCCGAACAGCTATTCACGCGCTTCGCCAAAGACGGAGTCGAGCACATCGTTTATTTCTTCTACGGCGACCCGGTGGGCAATCCGACGTTGAAGGATGGACTCGACCTCATGCGTCCCTTGCTGCAAAACGCTTGCGGCCGCAGCGCGGTGCCCTGTCACTGGCTCGATTTGCGGCCGGTCTTCGCGGGGCATCCCGAGTACGTCGGCACGGACGGCTTGGTCTTCACTGACGCGGGCGCATCCGCCGCGGCCGCCGCCGCGTTCGCGTTCATGCAAAAGCAATGCGTGATGAACTAGCGCGTACGCGTCGGGTCGAGTTGGTGTTGATGGTCAATCAACACGTCTCGAGGCGTCCCAGCCTTCGGCGTCGCGGACGAAGGAGCGCAGAAGGGACCTGAGCAATTCGGCTCGATGATCGCGTCCCGCGGTTAGCGCAACCGCGTCGGGAACAGCGCATGCTGCGAGGTGCGTTGCTGGAACGCGATCGCCCCCCACCAGGGAACAGGTTGCGGCGTCAGTGGAGGTAGGGCTTGATGGCGGCGTACCACTTGTCGCCCATGCGCGGGTAGCCCTTGGCGTCGGTGGGGTGCACACCGTCGGTCAACTCGGAGGTTGGGAAATCTTTGAATTGATCGACGAAGATCACGTGTTTCCCTGCAGTGGCTTTCTTTTGCACCAGGGCGGGGATACCGGCGTTGTACTTGTCGACTGCGGACGAGGAACTCGGCAGCGGGATGATCGAGGCGACGGCGAGCAATGAATTCGGGGCAGCCGCTACGAGATCGTCGATGATCTTTTCAAGGTCGGATGCGGCGTTGGCTTGGCTCACGTTGTTGGTGCCGATGTGCAGCAAGATGATGCTCGGCATGTCCTTCAGTGCCGTGCCCTTCACGTGCTGCGAGTTTAGGTTTGCGGTCGTGATGCCGGGATAGCCCTCATTCCCCTTGGGGAAGGGCTTGCCGGAGACCATCGCAGGACCATTCGATTGGCTACCGACGAAGGTGAGGTGCAAGTTGTCCGCCACGGCTTTGGTGAACAGCTCGACGCGATAGCCGCCGTTGTTGGTCGGCGTGCCGAAGGTGATCGAATCGCCGAGTGGTAACACCTTGCAATCGCCGCTCGCGGGGCAGGGATCGAAGCCGGTCGACCCTGCGCTCGAGCCGCCGCCGGAGGTTGCACCCGCGCTCGAGCCGCCACCCGTTGCCGCGCCACCGGAGCCGGCATGATTGGACGCGCCCCCAGTCGAGCCGCCCGAACCAGCAGTTCCGCCAGTTCCAAAGCTACCGGCGACGCTCGCGCCCGCAGTCCCGTTGTTGCCCGCGCCCGCGCTGCTCGTGCCCGCCGTACCCGGAGCGCCCGCGTTGTTCGCGCCCGCGAGCGGCGCCGCGCCTGCGACGCCTGAGCCTCCATGGCCTGCGGCGCCACCGACTCCGGGGGTGGCGCCCGCGCCGGCCGATGAACCATCACCGTTCGTGTCGCTGCCGGAGCAAGCGAGGTTTGCACAAAGCGTGACCGCGCCGAGTAACCATGCGCTGCGCTTTGCGCGAATGCGGGTGATTTTTGCTGCCGCGAGTTGCATGGGCGAGACGATACCGAACGCACTTTGGTCGCGATAACGACAACACCGTCGCCGGCGTTTCTTTGAAATGTTCGACTGTGTCTGCATCTCGTTTCGCCATTGGGAGGAGTGCACGACTACTTCAGTAGGAATTCTGCAACACAGATTCAATGTCTCGTGCTTCACCAAATTGCTCGAGATGACTCCACTAAGAGAGTGGCGTCTCGACACTCGAACTCGACGGCTTTGGCCACGTTCGCAGCGTTGCGGATGCGTGAAAAATAGGACAAAGGATCTTTCCAAATGACCAGATCTCGACAAGCCACGCTCAGCATCGGGCTCGCGTTTTTCTTTGCGGGCTGCAGCTCGTCTTCGCCAACCTCGCAGCCAACGGGGCAAGCGGGATCGAGCGCTGTGGGTGGCGCTCATGCCGCTGGCGCGAGCTCCGGCAATGCGGCTGGGGCGAGCTCGAACAACACAGCTGGCACGAGCTCCGGGAACGCGGCGGGCGCAAGTTCGAGCAACACGGCAGGCAGTAGCAGTAATGGGACTGGCGGAAGCGCGGGAGAGATTGGCGGAAGCAACGGCTCGGCAGCTGGCTCGTCATCAGTGGGCGGAGGCGCATCGGCGGGCGCCACCGGACAAGCCGGGGGTTCTTCCGTCGCAGGTAGCGGCCCCACCGTCCCCCTGCCTGACGTGGTGACCTCGGCGGATGGTGCATTCTGGAAGACAGGCACGCTCACCGCGGCCAGCAGCGGAACCGCCGACGTGACCGCGGACGACACTTCGATGAAGCAGCGCTGGGACGGCTTCG
>Ga0164241_10007148_pt1 | contig 10056 bp, 8 predicted proteins | sample OricomyardsoilBY_FD_108780 | JGI IMG/M metagenome (GOLD analysis project Ga0164241, IMG submission 108780) | Backyard soil microbial communities from Emeryville, California, USA - Original compost - Back yard soil (BY) | ecosystem: Environmental > Terrestrial > Soil > Unclassified | place: USA... | reverse complement strand
GAGATCGGATGACGCGATGAAACATGCAACGCGTCTCATGACGCGATAGCTCCTGCCGCTTGGTGATTCTTGTTTCCGTTCATCCCTGAACCTCTACTCCTGCTTTGGCTTTCCGGAATTGAGCAGACCGTCGGCTTTCAATTTCTCGCCCAACTTAAGGACTGCTTCCGCGAGATCCCGGTAGCGATCAACCGACAGTGCGACGCCCTGCTTTCCCGGCGCCCACTGACCAGTCTCGGTGCGATAGTGCACACGGACATTGATGATCTTTCTGCCGCGAAAGTCATCGACGCTCACCCATATTTCCTCTCGCGAGTTCTTCTCGAATTTAGCGACAACTTCTGTACTGGTAGCCTGTTCCATGAACAACCTCTGGTGATCGATCTCAAGCGATGAGCGATTTCAAGTCCGCCATGATGGATGGCGTATCCGTGGCGCCTTTGAGCGAACGCTCTTCCGCCGGAGTCAGCTTCAGCCCCAGCTTCAACTTCAGGAAGGACGACGTGTCCATGCGGCTCTGGCGGCGATTAATCACGTCATTGCCACTCATCGCGACGCCCTGCCACTCGCTGTTGGTGCGTCGCCAGTCGATGGCCCGCAGCACTTCGAGTCGCTGCTTCCAGTCGTCTGGGTGAGTCGAGATCAAGGTCTGGCCCATCGCACCGAGTGCCCACAACATCACTGCATGGGAGTGAATGTATTCCTGACGCAACTCGACGGGCTTCAGGATGCCATGGGTCACTTTGCCCCACTCCGACAGGACGTCGGCCACTGCCTGGAAGTATTCGATTGCCAGATCCCGCTTCTGATCGAAATCCGGTTCCGACACCGAACCCAACAGCGCGTTGATAGCGTCGTAGATCGCCCCGAGCGTGAACAACTTCGGCGAGCGCAGAGGGAGCGAGATCCGGTCCTTGTCAACCATCCCCTTGAACGCGTCGACCTTCTCGATGACCGTCAGCGCCACCTGACTCATCAGATCGCGATGGTTGTAGAGGATGTTGAGGGACTTCGAGGTGGTGCGCGCCGTGCGATTCAGGTCGGAGAACATCTGCTGCATACGGTCGAGGTCTTCCCATGGGAAGAGGACAACCGAGATGGTCTCGTTGCCGAGCAGTGGGTTTTCCTTCAACGCTTCTTCAATGGCTGCCCGGCGGTGCTGGCCGTCGTTCACGACCAGGTCAGCCTCGAACGGAATTTCGAGCACACCCATCTCTTCCTGACCCGCCATCGAATGAAAGACCGGGTCACAGTTGTAGGAGGCAGTCAGTGACGAGAACAGGTATCCATCCTCGTTTTCCAAGATGTATTGAGTGATCTCAGGAATTCGGGACTTCTGGATCACCCGCTGCGCCCGCTGTTCGGGCGGCAATTCCGCCCAGTCCCGGAACTTGAAGAGCTTGGGGATGAGCGCGAGCTTCAGCATCGCCACGTAGTAATCACGGCGGCCCATTCGGCCTCTCATGGCAGGAAACGACAATTGCACGGCACTCTCCCGGCGGGAACGTGCGTACTTTCTACAATATCGACGTACAGTACGTCAACTTTGTGAATTATGTTGAATGCTGCTTGAGCCGGCGGTCAGTTCTTGGCCACCACAGTGTCATACAGCCCGTAGTGCGTCAGGCCCTCGTGACTGGCGATGCCGGTATATCGCAGAGAGGCATCCTCGTATCGCCGGAACGCAAACACGGCCTGGTTCATCTGCTCGGTGTTGAAAACCTTCAGCCGTACGAGCAGGTGGAAGTCCTCAACCGTCAAGCCGGTCACGGCCCGAAACAGGTCCGGCTCCAGCTTGGTGATCACATCCTTCAGCGTGTTCTCGCGGAAGTCCGTCAGGTACATGAATGCGGGAATGCGCGTGGCGAACTTGATGAGTTTCTCCTGCACGAGCTTGCGCTTGGACTTGTACTCCTTCTCCTCGGCAGTGAGCTCCTTCTTTTCCTTTTCAGTCAGCTTCCCGTCCTTTTCCTTCTTCTTTAAATCCTTGAGCTTCTCGCTCTTGTTGATGATGGTCTCGATGATGTTGTCACCGAGATTGCGCCACCCCTCGATACGCTCCACGGCCGCCATCGCGTCAGCGTTATCGAGGATGCGACGCAAGGTGTCGTTGTCCACATTCACCAGCAGCGCGGATTCCCACTTTCGGGCCAGCAGTGTCGCCGATGTGCCGGCCATGGCGATGTCGAGGATGCCGCCGGCATCGATCTGCGTCATGTTGGCGCCGTCGTAGGCCAGCACCGGCAGGAACGACACCAGATCCTTAACCGCGTTCTCCGGATTCGGCTCGTTCGGTGACAGCCCGATGCCGTACTCGGAAAGCTGGCGCAGCGCCCTTGTGGGGGCGAAATCGAACACAAAGCAAACGGGCTTGAGGACTTCCTCCTCGTTCGGATCGTCACCGTTTGGATTCTTGATCGACCACGGCGACTGCACGCGGAACGCCGCCTGGAAATAGGTCTCCGGCGACTTGAGGTTCCGCAGCATCAGGATGGAGGACCACTGCGACACGGTGACGCCCGTGGTGAGCTTGCCGCAGGAGAGCGTGATCGTCTTGGTGTCGAAGCCGCTGCCGATGGCCTTGCGCACGGGCGGCAGTGCGTCGAGGCCAATGCCCGCGGACGCGCCGGCAGCCACGACCACCCCATACTCGTGCCAGAAGACATTGTGCTTTTCGGCCAGCAGGTTTGCCATCGCGTGACAAGCAGCCACATTCGGCAGGAACCAGAAGGAGTGCTGCAAATACGGTAACAGACGAACGTCAGAATACGGGAACGGCGGTCGCGTCCCAGCCTTGAGGTCGTGAACCGCCCGTGGCGCATACGAACCGCGGATGATATCCAGCCATTTCTGCACGTCGCTCTTGTGCTTGAACCTGGCTTTGCCACCCTCGCCGGAGGCCTCAAAAAAAGCATTGAGGTCAAACTCGTCGAACTCACCAGCGCTCGCGATGGCCACCAGTTCATCTGGCATCTGGTAGGTCAGCAGGCGCATCTGCGGCAACGCCCCGTAGGGGTTCCACTTACCGGGATTCCGGGTAGTGAACTCTTCCTTGGCGCGCTGTTCGTCGGTATAGGTCCAGTTGAAGATCTGCTCCTCGATGAACTCTCCCGTGGCCAGCGCCTTGAACGGCGTGCCTGAAAGATAGAGGTAGGCCTTGGTAGTGATGGGCAGGAACTCCGCAGAGAGCCCTTTCAGATCCTCATTGACCTCATCCAGTGCTTTCGAGTATTCGAGCTTTCCCTCCTCTTCCTCGCCATCGAACAGCTCCTTGGCCGTGTCGCGCCACGCCCCAAAGTGGTACTCGTCGAACACCACCAGATCCCACTTCGTGTCGTGCACCCACTGGTTCAGCTTCTTGACTCTGCCTGTCTTGTCCCGACCGAGCAGGTCCTGGAATGACCCGAAGTAAACGAGCGGCTTTTTTCGCGAGACCTCAGACGGGTCAGCATCCGAGTTGCGCGAAATGTATTGCCACCCGTCGAAATCCGCATGGGACTCCAGATCCGTCTGCCAGGCATCCTCCACGGCAGGCTTGAAGGTGACCACAAGCACGCGCTTGGCGCCGAGCTTCTTCGCCAGCTGGTAGGCGGTAAAGGTCTTGCCGAAACGCATCTTCGCGTTCCAGAGAAATCGCGGAACCGCATTCATGTCCTCCTTCCAGATGGAGTGGAAGTAGGCGTGCGTCTTATCCACCGCTGCACGCTGCTCGGCGCGCATCCCGAAGTTTTGGTCGTGCGTGCCGGTGAACCGTTGGCCGGTGCGCAGTTCGGTCAGGACGGTCTTCACGTCCTTGACCGTGCAGCGCATCCACTCCAGTTCCGTATTCTCGATTCCCTTCCTGACGAGAGCCGCTCGCACGTCGTGATCGGTGAAGATTCCACCATCGTCACGCTCGGCAAACTCGTTCACTTCGATCCGGTAGTTTCTTATGGCAGCGGTCTGGAGCTGCTCGGCGACGCGCCTTTTCACGTCGCGAGTGGTCTGACCAATCTTCAAAAGACCGCCATGTGCCTCGTCAGAAATGGCATAGGCGTAGATGCGAGGACGCGCTTCCGGCTTGGGAGCGAGTATATCTTCGATGGTCGGCTTACTCATCGTCACCGTCTTCAAGTTTCATGACTCGGACCTGAGACTCGATAAAAGCCTGTTCCTGCTTTGTAATTCGGTACTTGGCATACAGCTCTTCGTCCGTCCACGTACGGGTCCAATCCTGCTTTGGAACCCACACGTAAGTGGAGTGCGTCCCGTGCTGAGTGATCTTTCGCAGAGAAACGAGGAAGCGGAAGAACCGCGTCGCGTAGTACGACTGAATGCTCTTTGCTGCCTTCTCAGACTTTACGTAGAAGAACAGGAAGGATTGCGTACAAACTGACGGCGACGGCGCAATCAGCGGCCTACCCATGATTTGATGAGGCAGGGAGTCTCCGCCATTGAACGCCTCCGGAACGAGAACCTTCCAAGTGTCGATCAAATGGTCGCTCTTATTCACACCCTTGCGCGCGATGTAGCCGACGCCACGCTTCATTTTTCGAATGTAGTAAAGCGGGATATCTCCCGATCGCTCCTTCTCATGGAATCCATCGAAGTTCGAAGTCCAGCCGAATTCCTTGTCGCGCGCGAGAATAGTGTTGATGGACTTTTCACCGCGATCCAGCACTTTGTGCAGAATCGACACGGCACGCCCGTCCCGAACGAACACATCGTACTCGCCGAGCTTCCTCGGAATTGGTCCAACGGTTTCGTCCCCTCGGATGGTAGTCACATTGCAGTCGCCGCGGTGGGCAGCATCCCAGAGGAAGTAACAGACACCTGCTTTGACCTCGACGCCGGGAAACACATCCTTGTCGGCCGGATAATCGACCAGTTCCCGCATGCGACGGTCGCCGAGCATAGCCTTTCGGAATTCACTCAAACCGAGGCCTGAAGCCATCCACCGGGCAGGGATCACCATAGTGAGGAACCGCGGCTGCAGTTTCTTAGCCTGCTCGACGAAGTGCTGGTAGATCGGCATATCGCGGGTTCCGCCGTCGGAACCGAGCTGATATGGGGGATTTCCAATGATGACGTCGAACTGCATGTCGCCTCCGAACAGCCCGGCAATCCAGGCTTTGATGTCGTCGGTGTGGATGAACGCATAGGCATGCGTTTCAAGCCCCCGACCACGGTCATAACTTGCCTGATTGGCACCACAATACTTGCACCGCCCGCCCTCCCAGCCGTGCTCAGTCCGCGCGAACCAGATGTTGCCGTCGTCGCTGTCGAACCCATTGGCAATGGAATGATCGCCCTGTGCATGTTTTGAGCAATACACGCTTCGCCGCGCCAGCAGGCTCGTGAGATGCGTGATTCCGATACCAAACACTTGCTTCGTAAGGATGTGATTGACGCGCTCGTCGAGGTCCGGAATCTTGGTTGCCAACCCCTTCGTCAGACGACTGGTAATCTCGCGCAGAAACACGCCCGACTTCGTGCACGGGTCCAGGAACCTCACGTTCTTGTCCGCCCAGATGTTCGCGCCGTTGTGGGCAAGAGACCACGCCTCTGCCAGAGTATTCAGCATCCGATTGGCAAATTCGGGCGGCGTGAACACCTCGTCATTGGAGAGGTTCGCGATGCACGTCAACACATCCGGGTTACGTCCGCGCAGCGCAAACGATGCCTGCGTGTTCATACGGCCTCCCTCCGTTCGATCAGAATCGCGCCAGCAGCCAAATTGCCGACCGTCACGAGCGGGTACGTCTTCACTGGCGTGAAGATTTCGTGCTGACCCAAGTGCGCGAATAGCGACCCCTCTGCGCTGAAGGCGGATGAGCCTGTTAGAACATCGAAGCGGAAATCTCGCCGCTGGAATTTGCCTTTTCCGAGGTAACCCCATTCGGCAAACGTAATCGACTTGCCATCTTGGGCGAGCATTGTGAGCGCATCACCGTGCACGAGATTCTGCGACAGCACATAGCTCGCGGCGCGGTAAAGGTCGTCCGACTCATCCAAATTCAGGTATTCGGCAAGGATTGCCAGCACGCTCGCGCGGCACTCGGCGATGTTGTCCGCCAATAGCTCGATGCCGTAGATGCACATGAGTCCAAGCAGCGCATAGTGCCGGCGCTCGAACTCTGACTTGCCGTACTTGAGTTCCACGGCAGCCAGCTTGCGCCGCAGGACTTGGACGAGGAAGTTGCCACTCCCGCAGGCCGGCTCAAGGAAGCGGGAGTCGATGCGCTCCGACTCCTCCTTCACGAGGTCGAGCATCGCCTCGACCAACCACGCCGGGGTGAAGACCTCCCCGTGGTCGGCGACACGTTTTTTTGTTCTGACCAGGCTCATGAAGCAAGCGCGATCAAGCGCGCGGCAGCCATGTGCGGATAGCACGTCCCTTTCGCCAGTATTTCGCTACACCGCATTCCTCTCATGGCACCCCTTCCCAGTGGCCGACTGGTTCCTTCCATTCCGTAGATGGCCGACGCCAGGAACTCCGTGTGGTCTGGTGTGGCGCCAATACGTTGCTGAGTGCGATAGTACTCTGCCAGAAGGCATCCTGCGACGCGCCAGCACCCTTTCAGAGGGAGACCTCCTGTCAAAGGATTCCGTGCCGCTGCTTCACTGCATCATAGCTCGCATAACGGGACTGCTGGCAGTAACGATATTCGAGGGTTCGTGACCCTGTTCAAGTAAGCCGCCCGAGCCTACTTCTCCAGCGACACCGTCTGGGCGATGTTCTCAAACTCCGCCATCACATCCGGCGAACGCTGCGACAGGAATCGCACGACAGCCCGGTTGTCCATCAGCTTCGCCAGATACCCTTTGACGAGCACGAGGTTGAGCACGTCATTACCGTAGGACTGCTCGACCAGCTTGAACTGCTCGTGCACGTTACCCATCTCCTTCTCCATCTTCGCCATCTGCTCGGCCGTAACGCCGGCAACCTTGCGGGGCTTGGTTTCCCCGACCAGCATTTGCGGCGGTGTGGCTGCGACCAGTGCCTGGGCATAGACCACTGTGATGTTGTTGGTGGCTAGCATCAATTCAACGCACTCGATCTGGCGCGTGGGCTTCATCTTGCGGAGCACTGCGCCCATGTTCGGCGAGAAGTGCTGGTCTTTTAGCAATTCCGCAGCTTCTGCGCACACACCTTCGAGCAGGTTCGCCTTCTTGTGGATGTGGCTGATGTCCACGTTCAACGCGATGGCGAGCTTCTCCGTCGTGACGCCTCGCTCCACTGCCCGGCGGATCATCATGTGTTCCTGGATGGTCGAGATGCGATTGATCCGGTTGTTGTAGGTGTAGCTCTCGTCGTCGGTGGCCACGAGGCAGGGACTGTCTGAGTACTCCAGTTTCTGCAACGCCATCAGGCGGATGTGCCCGTCGAGCAGGATGTGCTGACCAGTGGTCTTGTCTGCGCGGCTCACGGTCAGCGGCTCGATCAAGCCGACAGCCTCGATGGACGCGATGATCTGCGCGAACTTGCGGGAGATCTGGATACCTTCCGGCGCCTTCTTTAACGGCAGGATTCGTTCCAGTGAGACGGTGATGGGTTCCGGGATAAACCCCAGGTTTGGATGGCTCACGCGGCGTGGCCCCCGGGCCAGACGCGCTCGGCAAGATGCTTGGGCATGGTGTCCAGGCCCTCGGCGCGCAGCAGGTTCGTGAAGTGTTCATCGGCCATGAGTTGCCGCATGGCCTCAACGATGAAGAGCAGCCGCTGCTGGGCGAACTCGGCCTTCTTGATGAGCAGCTTCTGCCGGTCGACTTCGCGCTGGTAGGTTCGGACCAGACTGACGGACGTTACGGCGGTCGCCTTGCGGGCCGGGCGTCGCGCTACCGAGCGCCCGAGGGTCCGCCGACGCTCGATGATGCGACGGGCGTGGATGAGCTGCACGCCACGGAGCTTGCCGCTTTCATAGGCGTCCTGCAGGGCGGCCTGGATGGCCGAGTCATCGCTTCCCGCCTTCGCAATGTCAATTGCTGCATTCAGGGGCACCCGCCCACCCTGGACTGCAACCAGCAGACGCTCCTCGCCATTCTTGAGCAGGGACAGGATGCCCTTGATGTAGTCAACACCGAGACCCGTCTTGTCCGCAATTTCCCTCTGGTCATATCCCTGTTCGCGCAGCCGTTCGATGCCCGCGAGCAGTTCCAGCGGTCGGTACTGGCGTCGGGCAATGTTCTCGGTCAGCGACATGATGAAAGCGTTCTCATCACTGACATCAACCACCAGCGCGGGGATCTTCGGATGACCGAGTGCCTTGAACGCCTTGAGCCGTCCCTCACCGCAGATGAGCAGGTATCGCCTGCCGTCTTCCAAGCCCTCCCGAAGGGTAACACTGATCGGCTTCTTGAGGCCGAGCGCCTTGATGTTCGCGACAATCTCGTCGAACACTCGACCGTTGCGCTCGCGCGGATTGAGGACCGCGATCTCATCGACGGGGATCATTTTCAGGTTGGTGGAGGCGTGTTGCGCGCTCATGCTGCCCTCCGAATGCGCCTGCGCTCTGCCATGCTGTAGAGGTATTCCAGCGTCTCGAAACGGTAGCTCTCGAATTCGATGCCGTTGTGCTCAGCCAGATGGATGCCCGGCTGCCCGAAATCGAGGCGCGGCAGAAGGTAATAGTCGAGCGCGGTCCGATTGGTGCCATCCAACCTGACGGCGACCGTAATGTCCGGCGCCAGACTTGCGTCGAAGCGAACCTTCCAGCGCCGCCGCCCGTTGTCCAGCTGCTGGCAGCGGGAAAGGACCAGCGACACCGTGAACTCCCCGTTCAGGGTGAGAAGGTCCGTTGCCGGGTCGCGCCTAACTGCACCTCCCAATTCCTCAATGGAGCGCTCGGTCTGGCCAATGATTTCAGGGTGCAGCCGACGCAGGTACTGATTGGCTTCCAAATATCGGTAGTCGCGCTCCGGGTTGAACCCGACCGTCTGGTACGCCCGGATGAGGCTTCCGAACCGATGCGCATAGGCTGCCGCGGATGGCATGAATTCGGCTTCGTTGATGATGAGGCCCGAGAGGTAGCCGTGCCGCACGTACAACTCGCGGAGCTTTGCTATCAGCTCTTCGTCGGTATACCGCTGCGCCCGAGCGCGCATGATTCCCTGCGCTGTGAAGAACAGCTCCGGAGGCACGATGCCTTCGAACGCATGATCCTTCCGTATCCACATTTCTGGCTGATTGACGACCCGAACCTTCTTCAGCTTGAAGGACTGACGGTTGTAGATGTTGTTGCCGATGTATTTTTCGTTGGTCAGCACTTCTCGGACAGTTGCCCGCGTCCATACGCGTCCCAGATCCGTCTGGATGCCTTGCTTGTTGAGGCGCTCCGCGATGACGGACTCTGGCGCGCCCTCGTCCGCGAACCAGCGATAGATGCGGTTCACCGTCGCGACCTCTTCCTCCGGTCCCGGCATCAGGATGACTCGATCAGTCTGGAGGGACTTGTGCTCGCCGCGGGCGAGCTGCCCCTTCACTGCACCGGACTGGTCGATGAGCACGCGGCGCAGGCCGTAGCCAGCGGGACCGCCCTGTCTAAAGCCCAGCTCAATAAGCCGGCACTGACCGGCGAAAACCTTGGCCGACAACTCTCTGCTGTACTCGCCAGCCATCGCTCGCTTGACGCCCTTGACGATAGTTGAGACCGGCGAGCCGTCGTTCTCGAACTGCTCTGCACAGTACGCAACCTGAATTCCGGCACGGCGACAGATGTATTCGTAGTAGGCGCTTTCATCAGCGTCCTGAAACCGGCCCCAACGGCTGACATCGTAGACAAGGATGATCTCGAAATCGGCCTGTCCGCTTTCGACGGTCCTGATCAGCTCTTGCAGGGCCTGCCGGCCGTCGATGCGCAAGCCGCTCTTTCCCTGGTCGGCAAAAGTGCGGACGATCTGGATGCCACGATGCGCTGCGTATTCCAGAATCTTGTCGCCCTGGTTCTCTGTCGAGTACTGCTGGTGCTCGGTGGACATGCGCACGTACTGTGCGGCGCGGAACACATGCGTGGCTTCGGACGGCTCGACTGTCTGCATAGACAATGAACGGTAGGGGCAGCCTGTCTAGCTGTCGAT
>Ga0164241_10007147_pt1 | contig 10056 bp, 5 predicted proteins | sample OricomyardsoilBY_FD_108780 | JGI IMG/M metagenome (GOLD analysis project Ga0164241, IMG submission 108780) | Backyard soil microbial communities from Emeryville, California, USA - Original compost - Back yard soil (BY) | ecosystem: Environmental > Terrestrial > Soil > Unclassified | place: USA... | reverse complement strand
GAGATGTGACACCCGCCGCAACGTCTCCGGCGTGAACTGCACTTTTGTCATCTGCGGCAGGTTGTAGAGAAACAACGGTAGCGGCAGGCCGGCGGTCAGATGTTCTACAAAGACGACGAGTTCGGCCTGGCTGGCGGCAAAATAATAGGGCGGCGCGGACACCACCGCATTCGCGCCGCAATCGGCGGCATGTCGCGCCATTTGATGCGCCTCGACAATCGAAGTGTCGGTGATGCCCACCAGCACCGGCACGCGCTGTTTCACCTGGCGGCAGACGCGCTCAATCAATTCGCGCCGCAGCCGGTGGCTCAAATTCGGCGCTTCGCCGCTGGTGCCGAGAATGAACAACCCCTGCACGCCGCCGGCAAGGATGTGTTCAATCAGCCGTTCCAGCCCGACAACATCCAGCGCGTCGCGCTCGCGGAGCGGCGTGACCATCGGCGGCACGATGCCGCGCAAACCCGCCGGCGATGGCCGTGGCATTTGTTTCGCAGGCATTTCTTGGACAGTTGCAGTTTCAATCGCTTTCATGTGATTTAATCTGGAGCCGCCGCTTGCTGGCGGCAGCTTGCCGGGTTTCGGCGAAAATTCAAGGCGTCCAGGCGGCTCCTTCCATAATGCGGTAAAACCGCATGGTTGAATCCTGCCCGGACAAATTGAAAACGGCTTCGGTGCCGTCGCCTTCCAGCGACATGCCGGCATCCGTCCAATGCTGCAAATCGGCGCTGGTTTGCAGCCGGTAAAGATACGCCGCCCGTGTGGCAAAATGAATCTGCGTCGCGCCGGTGGTTTGCGCGTATTGCAGCGACGTGATGCGGATGTTTGCCGGGCCGGGACTGGAGCGGAAATCAGCGACGCGCGTGAACAAATAATAATTCGCATCATGCCCCGAATGCGCCCCGCCGTAATCGTCGCAAAAGCTGGTTCGCACGGTCGCGACCAGATCGTCGCCGTCGAACTGCCAGTCGGCGTATTGAAAACCGTAAGCGGTTTCGTTGCCGTTGAAGGCGCGGGCGGCTTCGGCGGCGTCGCGGCTGTAAAGCCGGTCGTCGAACATCACAAAGCGTTCAATCGTCCAGCCGCGCAAATCGGGCGAACTGGCCAGCGCGAGGATTGCGCGGAAACGTTCCGCGTTGTAGGCGTTGTTGCGAAAAGCGCGCGGGATGTAATTGCACAGCGTCCAGTATTTTTGCGAAGCGGCATCCCACCGCACCGTGCTGCGCGTGCAGCCGCCGGGAAAATCCACGAAGCCGGAACTGTTCGGATCCGCCGGATCGAAATCGCCGCCGTTGAAAGCCACCGTCGCGTTCGTGCCGTTGTTGGCCTTGACGCGGATGAACGCCGCCTTGCCGCCGATGGCCGCGCCGTTCGCGTAACGATTGTCCACGCGCATCATCAGCACGAGGCCGCCGTTGGTGTCGGTGAGGCAGTTGCCTTCCAGCCAGCCGCCGAACGTGCCGCCCAGCCAACTGGTGTTGCGTGACACGCTGGTCGAGAGCGACCAGTTCGCTGGCGCGAGCAGATCAGAATTGGTCGGCGCGGAAATGACGGCGATAAAATTGTCGCCGAACGTGCCGCTTTGCGCGCGGTCGGCTTCCATCCAGATGCGTCCGTCTTTGAACGCCGCGCTTTGTCCCGGCACCCACGCTGGCGCGGCAAACAAACGTCCGGTGTTGTCCGGCGGGCCGTTGACGCGCGTCCATGTCGCGCCGCCGTCCGCCGAGCGGCGGATGACCGTCGCGCCGCCCGCGCCGTTGGCGTTGGCGGTGGAATAAAGCGCGCCGTTTAGTTGAAAAAAATGATTCCAAAAACAGCCGTCGTCATCCGCCGCGCCGGAAACGAGCTGGTTGATTTGACCGAGCAACGACCAGTTCGTTCCGCGATCCGCCGAGCGGTAAAGAAAGGTTTGTCCCAAGGTGTTTTCCGATGAGCCGCCGCCGAAGTAATCGTGCGACGCGAGATAGCTGCCATCCGGCAGAATCGTGATGGCGGGCGAGCCGAGATAGATTCTCGTCGCCGCCGGTTGGCAGGCGATGGGAGCGCCCGGCAATTCCGGGCAGGCCGGTGGCGGCACGGCGGCGCGCGGCGCGAGCGTGACGGCCTGCAAGTGGCCGGGATTTTTGAGCCGCGTGGCCACGGGCAAAGAAGTGTTCGTGGCTGTCACCAAATCGGCGCGGCCGGAAGTGTAGCGGGTGAAGGCGATTTGCCCGTCCACCGGCTGCACATCCAAAGAATATTCCGAGCCTTGGCACAGCAATGTGCCCGCGCCGCTCAACGTGTAGGCGTAAATGCCGGAGAGCGAAGTCACCGTTGCCAGCAAACGGTCGTGTGCCGCGTCCCACGCCAGCCCCTGCGGAAAATTGGCGGCAAGATTTTTGACGAGCGCGCCGGTTGTGCCGTTGAAGGCGCGGATGAAATTATTGTTTCGGTCGGCGACGTAAAGGTTGCCGTCCGACGCGAACGTGAGGCCGCGCGGATTGTTCAGTGCATAACCCGCGCCGCTGTTCGGCACGAAGACGCTCCAATTTTTCGTCTTGAAGTCGTAGCGATAAACGCAGTTGCTCGCGGTCGTGCCGAACGCCTGCGACATATAAAGATTTCCATCCGGCCCGAATGCCAATGCCTGCGGTGAACCGCCGGAGAATTGCACGCCGTTCGTGCCGATGGCTCCCAGATAAACGCCGTTGGTGTCGAAGCGCAGCACGCGGCCAGCGGCGGCGGACTCGGCGATGTAAATGATTTTGGCCGCGTCCTGCGCGAGGCCGAGCGGCGCGGTGAGAGTTTGCCCGTCATATTGGCCGCCGGCGAAAACGCCGGTGTCAGTCCAGTTTGTGCCGGCCACGTTGTAAGCGCGCACCACGTTGTCGCCGGTGTCGCACACCAGCACGGAAGTCGCGGCGTGAACGCAAGGCCACGCACCCAATATCAGCGCGATAAAAAAAACGCGCGGATCAAGATGACAAAACAATTTCATTTTTAGCTGAGACGAAATCAAACGATGAAGCCGGCTCGGCTGTGGACTTCAACGGTGAATCCCATGCACTCAAAAGCGGATCAGGCCAGGCTATTGCGGACGCGTGGCGGGCGGCTGCCAGTTCAACGCCCAGCAAAGCGTCCATAAATTTTCCAGCGGCACCTGTTCGACGTGGCCGTCAAAGAAACCAATGTTAATGGCTCCGGGTAATCGCTGCGCGGTGTTTAACCCCGTCGGCACGGCGTTGGGACGCTTGTGTCGGGCGACCATCATGCGCGCCATGCCGCCGACCTTGATGCCGGTGTTTTGATAATTGTTCACCCGCTGTGTCAGGTCGGGCCAGGGACGATCTGTTTCCTGCGGCCACGCATCCACCCAGATGGAATCGCAAAACACCGGCGAGAGAGTGGGGCGCTGCACAGAACTTTCCTCGCGGAACGCCCGTGCTTCCTGTGCCGGATCGGCCGTGCCGGTGATGCCCTTCGTCCAGCCGCCCGCAAAAAGCCAGCCGTTCAGCCCGTAGCTGCCGTAGGCGGCCGTTCCGGCGGAAGCCCAATACCATGTCTGGTCAATCGTCCCCGCCGTGGCGAAGGCGCGCTGGCCGACGGCGGGATTTTGCGTGCGCGGGCAGAGGCGCAACCTGTTCGCGTTGCCGGAATTTTGCAGCACCACGTCAATCCAGACGTTGCTCAAAGCCGGGTAGGGGAACGGCTGGCTGAAATCCTGGACGTAAATCTGCTCCGCCAGTGCGAGCTGTTTCAAGTTGCTCAAGCAGGCGAGGTCTTGGCTCTTGTTTTTGGCCTTGGCCAGCGCCGGCAGCAGCATCGCGGCGAGAATCGCGATGATGGCGATGACCACCAGCAATTCAATCAAAGTAAAGCCGCGCCGTCGTGCCGGTTTTGGTCTGATTGATAGAATTTTTTCCATGTCGTCGGTTCTTTTGCTTCAGTGGCTCAGGCGGAAAAATTTCGTGTCGTCGGAAAGCGGCAGCGTCGTTTGCATGACGTTGCCGTTTTGCGCGGCGGGAGTCGTCACATCCTGCCAGTCCGCCGGATTCAGGCTGGCGCTGGATTTCAGGTGAAACGGCGACACGCTGTAAGGCCACGAGATGAGCGCGTTGGTGCCGTTGAGGCTGATGTTCAAATCGGGCGCCAGGCTGGACGGAAGCATCTGGTGCGCGTGGGCGATGCCGCCGGCCACCAATGTAGCACTGCCAAAACCGGTGAGCGCGTAGACGCCCGTGCCGCTGTAATCGCTGAAAAAGACGTTCGTGCCGATGGTTGCCGCGCTCAAAATATCCGCGCCCACCGCGCCGCTCAACGGCGTGACGATGCCGTTCGTATCCACCGCGCTGATTTGCGTCGCGCCGACGGTCACGAGGAAACGGTTGTTGGCCGCGTCCCACGTCAAGCCCTGCGGCCCGACCAGGCCCGTGGCAAAGTCCAGCCCGGTGTTGGGATTCGGCACGTAAACGCCGTTGGTGTCAAATTCCACGATGGAACGATTGGCGGCATTAAACGAACCGCGATTGCAGACGTAGAGATTTCCGTTTGGGTCAAAGGCGATGCCGATGGGATTGTTTAACGTGTAAGTCGCGCTGTCGGTCGCCGGCACAAACACCGACCACGCATGGCCGGTCGCGTCATATTTGACAATGGTGTTCGCGGTGAACGGCGTGCTCAAATACACGTTGCCGTTCGGGTCCAGCGCGAGATAGCCCGGCGTGCCGGTGAAATCCACGCCGTCCGCGCCAATCGTGCCGAGGCAGGCGCCGTGGGAATTGAATTTCAAAACGCGCCCGCCGGCCACGCCTTCACTGACATAAACATTGCCGGCTGCGTCCTGCGCCAAGCCGGTCGGCTCGGACAAGGGCAGGCCATCATACGCGCCGGCCGCAAAAACGGCGGCGACATTCCAATTCGTGCCGGTCGCATCGCAAAGCAGCACGCGATTGTTGCCACCGTCGGCCACCAGAAAACGCGCCTGCGGCAAGGGCGTGACATTGACCGTGTCGGAAAGCGTCTGTCCGCTGTAACTCACGGTGATGGCGGCCGCGCCAAAACCCACCGCCTTGACCGCGCCGTCGGCACTCACGGTCAGCACGTTGGTGTTGTCCGAAGTAAAGCTGATGCCCGGAAAATTATTGACGGGCACGCCGGCGACGTTGGCAAAATTCGCGTAGGCCACGATAGATTGTCCACCCTGCTGCGACATGTTGGTATTTATTACCAGCGAGAGGGATTGCACCGCGCCAGGGTTGGAAACGAGTTGGTTCGGGCCGGCGGCGTAATCGAAGGCCACGTTGGTCGCCGTCAGCGCGCCGGAATAAATGCGGAATTCATCCACCGACAAATTGGCCGCCGGATCCGCGAAGAATTGCGATTTGCCGAGGTAGCTGTAATAGTCCGCCACATTGGCCAAATCTTGCCCCGTCACGTTGGTGTTTTCAGCGGCCAGGATGCCGTTCAGATACAATTTGATGTAGCCGGCCAGCGGATGAAACACGACCACGACGTGAACATTCGTCTGGTTGTCGAGTATGCCGGGCGCATCCACGTCGGCTTCCCCGCCGGTGGGCGTCAGGATCGCCGCGCGGGCCGTGCCGGATGAACTGTGCGGCGAGAACATGACATAACTGGTTCCGTTGATGCCGTCGCTGTTGCCAAAATCAAACAATCTGGCCCAGGTGTAATTCGTTCCAAACGTGGCCCAGGCTTCAAACGTGAGCGCGTCAAAGGTGAGGCCATTGTTGTCGGCGGCAGCGTAAGGGCCGAAGTCAGCGTAACTGTAATCATACTGGCTGGTGGGCATGAACGCGAGCTGACCGCCGGTGAAGGCGTAGTCGCTCCCGTAAACTGTGCCGTAAATATTACCGATGGCATCGCTCGCATCGTTGGTAAAGCCGAAGCGATGAATCAGCGTGACCGTGGGCGGAATGACCGTGACAAGATTGGTGGCCGACTGCCCGGAATAAGTTGCGATCACATTGGCGGCGCCGACGCTGACGGCGTTTATTTTTCCAGAGCTGGAAACCGTCAATACATTGGTGTTGTCCGAACTGTAAGCCGTGCCCGGATCGGCGCTGACATCATTGCTGATCAAAAGATAATTCGCCAGCACGGTCGCCTGTTGGAAAGTGCCGGCCATCATGCTCGTGCGGGGAAGCTGGACGGCGACTGATTCCAGCGGGCCGGTGCTGGCCGTGCCCATGACGGTGAAATCATTGGCCGTCGCACCTAAATCAGCCACGACAACAGTGGAAGTTTTGTCCGCATTCAGCCGGTAAATGGCGCCGTGGCTCGAAGTTCCTGAATTAAAGGTGATGTAAAACAGGGTTCCACCGACCTTGATGATGCCAATTGAATTGACCTTGCCGCCGCTGTCGGTTGCCGAACCCGGCGCCACCGGCAACGGGCCGCTGATGTCCAGCGTGCGGATGGAGTTGACGCCCGACTGATTGCCGCCCACATATAAAATGCTGCTGTCGGTGTCGGCATACAAACTGGAGGCTCCGGTCACGGCGGCGGAATTAACCGGCCCCGTTCCCACCAGCGCGCCGGTGCTGTCAAACTCATACACGTTGTTATTGTCGCGCGAAGTGACAAAGAGATTGGTGCCAGCCCAGGCCAGATCCCGCGCCCGGCCCAGAGTCCAGCCGGTGCCGGTCGGGGGAATGAATTGTGCGAAATCGCTGCCGTCCGGGTTCAGGCTGAAAACCCCCTGGCTGGTCGGCGTGCCAAAGGCGGTTGAGAAATAAAGTTTTCCGTCCGGCCCGAACGCGATGTTTTGCGGATTGTCAGCGGTCCATCCCGGCGTGTTGTCGCCCAGCGTGGCCAGAATGGTTTGTGTGCCGTTGGTCGGATCCACGCTGAAAATCTGGTTGGCCACGGCATCGACCGCATACAGCAGGCCGTCCGCCGGATTGTAGGTGACGCCGTAAAGGCCGGTGTAGGAAACGATCTGATGGTCGTAAGTCCAACTGCTGCCGTTGACGACATATTCATCAATGCCATTGGCGGTGGAAACGGCCACATAAGTGGCGGCGGGGGCGGTGTTGACGGTCAGAAGCGCACCAAGGCACGCCCAGATGAATTTTTTCGGCAGGTTATGTTTCATGGGAACTGACTGGTTTGGTTGTAACTGGTGGTTAAAAATCGCCCGTTCTATTTGCGAAAACTGAAAGGGCTTCACCTTTGATCATCTTTGCATCTGGTTGATGAAACGTCTTTCAAAACCGTCCATCGGACAATTTTGAACAAACGCCTCGATTCATCCGTCTGGCTGGCCGGGTTCAAGTTGCGCTCTGCGCCGTGATGCGATATTGCTGGCTTCATGGATTATTCGGAACACTTGACCGGCCGGCAAATTGAGCTGCCCTTGCTGCGGCAAATAGGCTTGATCCGCAGCAGCAACGCCAGTCGGGTGTCCTGGCATTCTCATTCAGGTTTTGAAATTCTTTTTCTCCTGGATGGCCGGACGGCCTACGAATTCAAATCCGGCGGCAGCGTTGAATTGCAGGGAGGACAGTTTCTGGTTGTTCCGCCGCAGGCGGTGCATCGGGGCCGGCACGATGTGCGCGCGCCCTGCCGCATTTGCGGGCTGGCTCTCAACCCGTTGCATCGAAATATGTGGCGGAACAGCCCGTTCACTCCGGACGATCTCCTCCGCATCCGCTCTTCGCTGACGCGTTCGGCCACCACCGTTCATCCGCTGAATCCGGCGCTGCGCTGGATCATCCGGCAATTGATGCAGGAGGCTGGCGCGCATTGGGCCTCGCAAAAGGATGAAATTCTGCCGGCCATCCTGCGTTCCCTGGTCGGCGCGGCGATTCTCGAAGCCGTGCGGCAAATTATTTCTCCGCCCCAGGCCCCCAAGGCCATCATCGCCGCTGCGGTGGCTTATTTGGACAAACATTTTAACGAGGAAATTGGCATCGGAGAGTTGGCCGCACACCTGGGCTACAGCCGCTCTCGCGTGTTCGAATTGTTCAAGTCGGAAATGGGCTTGAGCCCAAATGACTGCCTGCAGCGGCTGCGGATTGAAAAGGCCCAGGCATTGTTGCGTGGCACGGACAAATCGGTGACGACGATTGCGCTGGAGACGGGTTTTAATTCGGGACAATACTTTTGCACCGTCTTCCGGCGCTATATCGGGGTCACGCCCGCCAGCTATCGCAGAGTCAAATAGCATCAACGCCGTCTCCAGAAAAGATTCTGCATGGGAAATGACGCCCATTCTGGAACTACTCCAGATGCACGATGCCGTGGCGGATGGCGCTGATGGCGGCTTCCGTGCGGTCATGGACTTTAAGCTTGCTGAACAGTGTTTTCAGGCGGGCTTTCACGGTGTCTTCGCTGATGAAAAGTGACTGGGCCATTTCTTTGTTGCTCCGGCCTTTGATCAGCAGTTGCAGCACTTCCATTTCAATTTCCGTCAGGTCGGCGCGTTGCAGGCGGCGGGCCAGGCGGTTGGCAACCCTGGGCGGCAGGGTCTGCTGGCCGGCGAAGACAGTGCGGATGGTGCCGGCCAGTTCGACGTTAGGCGTGTCTTTCAGAAGATAGGATTTGGCCCCGCTTTGAATGGCGCGATAGATGTCCTCGTCCGTGTCAAAGGTCGTGAGAATGATGATGCGCGCGTCCGGGAATTCCTTGCAGATGGACATGGTGGATTCGACCCCGCCCACGCCCGGCAGCCGCAAATCCATCAGCACGACGTCCGGTTTGTTTTCACGGTAAGTCTGCTGTGCCTCCAGCCCATCGCCGGCCTCGGCGACGACTTGCAAGTCCGGCTCGCTTTCGATCAATGCGGCCAGACCTTTGCGGAAGGCCGGGTGATCGTCCACGAGCATGACGCGAATTGGATCCGATTTTTTCAAGTTTTTCATCGCGATGCTACCGGCCCCGCCGCCGGCTGTCATTGACTCATTCGGGTAGTTTTTCATTCACCGGCCAGCGGGATACACAGGCTGATTTCCGTGCCCCGACCCGGCGCGGAATGGATTTTCAACTTCCCGGTCAATTCGTTGGCGCGCTCCGCCATGCCGACGAGGCCGAACCCGCCTTCGCTCGCCGGCGGATTGGCCGGATCAAAGCCGCAACCATTGTCCGCGACGGTCAGGTGAAATTGTTTTTCGCCGAATTCCAGCGCCACGCTGATTTGTTTTGCCCGGGCGTGTTTCAGCGCGTTGGTGATGGCTTCCTGGCCGAGGCGCAACACATTGTTCTCGATGATCGCCGAGAGGCGGCGCGGACGGCCCGTCACTTCAAAATGTGTTTTCGCCACGACGCCTTCTGATAATTGTTCCAAAATATTTTTCAAGGCGCCGATCAAATCGCCGGTTTCCAGGACTTGCGGGCGCATGTTCCAGATGGAGTTGCGGGCTTCCTCCAAGCTGTCGCGAACCAGTTGCTGGGCCAGGTCGAGGTGAGGGTTTATGGAATCAGCGGCGCCGCTCGAATGGATTTTCACCAGTTGCAACTGCACCGAGGTGGCGGTCAGCCCTTGGGCCAGCGTGTCGTGAATTTCGCGGGCCAGCCGGTTGCGTTCGGCGAGGATGGCGCTGAACTCCGCCTCGGCCATGGCGCGGCGTTGGGCTTGTTCATTCAGCCGGCGGCGGGCCACCAGCGTCACCGCACCGCTGACCAATAACAAGGCGGCGGTGACCAGGCCCAGCAAAAGTATGACGTGTTCAGCCGTCCACCAGGGCGGCGTTTTGAGCACGGTCAGGTCGGCCGGAAAACGCAGCAGAATTTGGAACGATTGCGGATGCCAGATGCCCATCACCGGCCGGGAATCGTCATAGATCACATCGCAAATGCCCGCCACACGAACCAGGCTGCCGGACTGCCAGCCGGGCGTTGAACTGGAGTTTGACGGCAGCTTCAAGATGGCTTTGAAGACCGTGTCCTGCTGTTCCAATGTCAGGACGAGTCCGTTCAGCACGGGTTGGATGTCCGTCAACTTTGCAGTGATGCTGATCAGGTCGTCTTGATGATCGTAAGCTTCGGCAGGATTGGTCAGCAGCAGCGGAGCCGGGGGCGCCAGCGTTCTGACTTTCCGATAAATGGCGTCTTCCAAAACGG
>Ga0164241_10007146_pt1 | contig 10057 bp, 6 predicted proteins | sample OricomyardsoilBY_FD_108780 | JGI IMG/M metagenome (GOLD analysis project Ga0164241, IMG submission 108780) | Backyard soil microbial communities from Emeryville, California, USA - Original compost - Back yard soil (BY) | ecosystem: Environmental > Terrestrial > Soil > Unclassified | place: USA... | reverse complement strand
TTCTTTGCTGTCGATGTAGACGTGCAACGCGCTGGGGGACTGATGCCACTCGTAGCAAAACCAGGTGTCCTGCGGGACCTTCGTCGCGGAGGCGTCATTTAGTTTGTCACTCGAGCGCAAGTTCGAAGCAACCTCTCCCGAGCCCATCTCGTTCAAGACCCGAACTTGATCGCTGGCGGCGTTGAGCGCGATCAGGCACTGATGCCCGCCTGCAGCCGACTTGACGCGAACCCAGGCTCGCCCCCAAAAGTCCGTAGCCGGAAAGCCCTTGGTCGCCGTGAGGTAGCCATGTCCAGTCGCAGTGGGTGCGCTCATGTGAGCAGCGTGAGCGCCGCCGTGCACCGGTGTGGAGACGAGCTCCACCGTGTATCCGCTTCCACTGCCGACTTTCCAGGCGCTCCCCGTAGCTCCGGGCGCCGCGCCTTCGAAGTCATCGCACAATGAAAACGAGGAGCAATCGGCAGCTGCGCCGCCGCCCGTCCCTGCACCTGCACTGCCGCCGCCCGCACCAGAGCCGCCAGTCGCTTTGGCTCCGCCGAAACCCGAGCCTCCACTCGGAGCCACGCCGCCCGTGCCGGCAGTAGCGCCGCCCGCGCCCGTCGCATCGCCGCCCGAGCTCGTCGCATCGCCGCCCGAGCCGACGTCTGCTGACCCTCCGACTGCGGCGCCGCCCAAGCTCGTCTGCGCGCCTCCCGCACTCTGACCAGCCACTGCGGAGCCGCCCGCCGATTGCGCAGCCCCTCCAGAGCTCGGATTGGTCGCGGGAGCATCGGAGCTACAGCCCGTGACGCTCGCGACAACGAGCGCGAGATAGAACGGAAGGCATCGGACGTTTTGGCTATTCGAGCGGAAGCGTTTCGGCATTGTGGGCGATCTCCAGTCGGTTCAGTGGTGAACGGAACCTCGACACGCCGCGACCCATCGTTCGCATCGCGACCAAGCGATGCAAACTCGAGACTCACCGGCGACGAGGCGGTGTTCCGTGTCGAAGGGCGCACGGATGGTGCCACTCAGTTAAACCACTTCTTCACGCGCAAGTGATCGAGAACGAACAGCGAGCACACAACTAGATCTCAGCGCTATTCGCTGCCGGATTATTCGACGACCACTGAAGGCACGTCGTCCCATAGTGCCCCGTGGGGCTATTTTCTCGGGGCAAAACTGGACTCGCCACTAACGAAGTGGCGAGTCCATATCGACTCGACGGGCGCGCCCGCGATGAAGTTGGAGCCGACTCAGCGAGCTGTAGCAGCTACTGAAACGGCAGCGCTTGCTTGATTGCCGCGTTGCTGACGGCTTGCACGCCACTGCGAGAGAGGCGCCACTTGTCCATCACCTGAACAGGCGCCAATTGCTGAACTTTTTGCTGGCCGAGATACGTGGTGAAGGCCGTGTCCCTGAACGTCGGGGGGCGCGACAGAAACGGCGCATAGAAGTTATCCCAGTGCACCGGAATGTAGGCTTTCGGACGGGCAATGGGGACAATCAGCTTGGCGAGTTCGCCGCCGCCGGCAGAAGGGGCAATCAGCAAGTCGATAGAGTTGAGGCCCGCCTCCGCGAGTGCAGCTTTCAGATTCGCGAGCGGCGCTCCGAAGTTGACGCCGCCGATCACGATTTTAACGTCGAGGTCCTTTGCGCCGCCGGAATTCATGAACAGGAATGTGTACGGGCCCTCCTCACCGTCGAGCGTGAACAGAAACGCGCGGCCTCCTCCGCCGTTGGGGAAGTCTTCGGCGACCCCCGCTCTGAGTCCTCCCGTCACTGGGTCGGGGATCGGAGCGGACTCGAGCTCGACCGCGTCGTGCTGCTCGGGGTTCGTGCTGTCCCCGCTGTGGTTCCAGCGAATGACGCGCATCGTCACTCCGGGAGCGAGCGTCAGCTTTTCGCCGCCGAGCACCTCGGTGCAGCTCGCGGCCGGAATGCCTTGCGCTACGGCCTGAAAGCACGTCGTTCGTGAGCCAATGATGGGCGCATTCGTCAAGCGCGACCAAGTCGCAGTGTCGAAGGAGTGATCGAAATGGCTGTGGCCGGTCAGGAGCAGGTCGATGCTGCTCGGGCCCCCCAGTGCCGAGAGCACCTGGCCAATCAATGTCACGTTCGGCACGCTCGGATTGTGGGTGTTCTGTAGCCCTCCGCCGCCGCCGAAGAAATTGCTCTGGGGAATGCGGGTCACGTAACCGTCAATGAGCACTTTCAACGGCCCGAGTTCGGCGTAGACGTTCGTGACGGTCATCCAGGTGACGTCGATATGCTGAGGTCCTGCGCCGCACGGTCCTGCGACGCGAGTTGGATCATGCGGACATGGATCGACGCAATCGAACACCCCGTCGAGATCACTGTCGACCTCGACGCCGGAGCAGCCGCACACTCCTGGAGCCGTCTTTGCGGCATTGGCCGGGCACGCGTCTTTGCAATCCGCTAGGCCGTCGCCATCCGTATCGGTGTCCGGAGTTCCGCAGCCGCAGATCCCCGCGACCAGTTTGAGCGCGTCGGTCGGACAGGCATCGTTGCAATCCAGCGTGCCATCCGAATCGGTGTCAGCTTCCGAAACGCCGCAGCCGCAGCTGCCGGGGGCGCCTTTGTTGGGATCCAAAAGGCAACCGTCATTGCAATCGGGGATCTGGTCACCATCCGTGTCAAGATCGCTGACCCCGCAGCCGCACGCGCCGGCACTGGCTTTGAGTGGATCGCTCGGGCAAGAATCCTGGCAGTTGGCAATGCCATCCTGATCTGAGTCGGTGTCGGGGACGCTGCAGCCGCACACGCCGGGGGCGAGCTTGGTTACATCCTGCGGGCAGCCGTCCACACAATCGGCAGTGCCATCCTGGTCCGCGTCGGTATCTGGGATACCGCAGCCGCAGCTGCCCACGGCTTGCTTCAGCGCGTCCGTCGGGCAACCATCCAGGGCGTCGCACACTCCGTCCGCGTCGCGATCCGGGAGGGCGGGGGCCGTGCAATTGCCATTTCGGGAGTCGCACTTCCCGGCAGCGTGACAGCCGTCGATCGGAGAGCAACGGACCCCGAGGCACTCACAGGCATCGCCGATGCCGTCGCCGTCCGTGTCTGTCTGCGCGGAGGAGTGTCGCTTGGGCGGGTTCGGGACTGTCGGACAGTTGTCCTTGAAGTCGGGCACCCCGTCGAAGTCTCGGTCGCGGGCATAATGTCTCAAAACAGGGACTCTGTTGGCGAGCGCATCGCTGCCGCTTGTTCCAACCTCGTCAGCGGGTGGGTCGATGGCTGGCGCGCTCTCAGCGCCACAAGCCGGCAGGCAGAGACCCAGTAATAGCCAGGCTCGGCACGAAACCAGTCTTGAAACAATCATCGCTTACTCCCTCACGATTCAAGAAGTCCCAACCAACGCAGATTCGCCACGTCCCAACAGGCGAATCCCGATGCACCCAACACGGAATTGGCGGGCCCAGAGACCCTATCAGGATCTGATCTTGCTGCCGAGACGCTGTCGGAACGCACACGGCAGCAGCCCACGAACGACGGCAAAGGGTCGTATTTTCTGCGAAGAATGACTACGTTCGACCCTGCCGAAACGTGCCATCCGCCGAGCCTCGACTCGCCAACTCCGTCCAGGATCGGAAAGAGCGTGCGAGGCGTTTTGGGCGTACGGCGTAGGAGCGCATCGAAAGGCGATTTGGCGAGTGCGAGCAACGCGAGATGTGACTCACGCATCGGGTGAAATCACGCGCTGCGACGCAAGTGATGGGTGGCATCGCGCGTGGCGCAATGCATGGCCGTGTGCGAGGGTCTCGGTCGATTGGCGATCTCGCGATCCGTGCGGGGCTGCGCCGAACGACTCGGCATCAGCGGTCCGCGACAATGAAAGGAGCGATGAATGGAACGGCTCGATGATTCCACGATCATAGCGCTACTGGCTCTAGCGCTCGCGATCTCGAGCGCTGCCTGTAGCGGTACCTCGATAGGAGAGGGCGAGACATCCACGGATCTTGCGAGTACGCAGGATGACCTCAGGCACACTCGGCACCCCTGCGCATCGCCACACGCTCATCACGCGGATCACGTCACCGATATCGGCTATTTCGAATCCGCGCCATTCAGCTTCCGGTACAGTTTCGCGCGAGCGGTCAACAATCGAAAAACGGTAGTGGGGCACGCGCTAGCCAGCGCTTCGTCGGAGCAAAATCAGCTGCACGCCTTCCGCTGGAAACGGCGCACGGGCATGGTCGATTTGGGAACGCTGAGCGGAGGCTCCTACAGCACCGCGACCGACGTCAACGAACGCGATCAGGTGTCAGGTGTCGCCGATCTGCCCGACGGGACCCGCCACGCCGTGCTGTGGGACGCTCACGGCCGAATTCGAGATCTCGGCACGCTCGGCGGCGCCACCAGCGCCGCTTATAAAATCAACGACCGGGGCCAGGTGCTCGGCACGTCCGCCAACGTCGACAACGAATTCCGAGTCTTCATCTGGGAGGCGCGCACGGGCATGGTCGAGGTGGATCTGCCAGGAGTGACCGGAGCATCGCTCAATGGCTTGAATGACTCCGGAGAGTTCGTCGGGGGCTGGGTCAAGAAGGGGAGCCGTTACACGATGCCCTTCAAATGGAAGAAGGATGAAGGCGGAACCGAGTTGGACCTGCTGGGCGGCGCGCGTGGAGAAGCCACTGGCATCAATGAGCAGGGCGACATCGTGGGCACCATCTACGACGACCAGTTAGTGGCCGTGAAGTGGACAGACCGTCGCGCCATTCGGCTCGCGAACCTTCGCGATCGAGAGGAGCAATACCCTTCTGGGCGGATCGAGTCTTTCCCCCGCGCGATCAATCGACGAGGTTTCATCGCCGGAAGCGATACTACCGACTCGGACCTGACCGCAATCGAATGGAAAACTCCCGCGCGCGCTCAACGCCTCCCGCTCGGCGCATTTCAGAGCGATGCCTTCGACATCAACGACTGCGGTGACATCGTGGGCGCTTACTACGTCGAGGGGATGGCTGATTGGCACGGGTTTCTGTGGGAACCCGGAAGCCGCTGATGCTCGATGAGTATTGTTCAGAGCACCGCAAAGCGACGCTTCGAAGGAGATCTGCGATGAAGAATCATAAAAACCCCGTGGCCTCATGCGACGGTCGCGCACTGCTGATGCTGGTCTCGGCTCTGCTAGGCAGCAGCGCGTGTGGAAGCGTTGGGCAAGCAGCGGATGAGGAAGAGTTCAACGGCGAGACCGCGAGCGCGCAAGACGAACTGAGATGCGCCGAGAGTGACTGGTGGGAGGGTACCGGCCTGGGCCTTCTAGACGATTGGCCGGGCGAAAGTATTGCAATGGGCATCAACGAGCAACGCACCGTGGTTGGCTTGAGTCAGCAATTTGTCCGGCCCAATGATGGTTGGGTCCACGCTTTTCGATGGAAGCGCCAGACTGGCATGGTCGACTTGGGGACCCTCGGTGGATCGTACAGCGAGGCAAGCGACGTGAACGAACGCGGGGAAGTGACAGGCTATGCCTCCACTCCGAACGAAAGCAGGCATGCCGTGGTTTGGGACGCTCAAAACCGAATTCACAGCTTGTACGACTTCCGAGGTCAAAGCAGCTTCGCGATGGCGATAAACAACCGAGGGCAGGTGGTCGGCATCTACGAAACCGGTTCGTCCCAATACAGCCCCTTTATTTGGGACGCTGAAACGGGTCTGGTCGAGATCCCGGTGCCCACCCTGACCGCAGTCCCCGCCGACATCAATGATTCGGGCACGGTGGTCGGCGGGTTGCTTGGCTATTACGGATACCCCGTGCCCTTCAAATGGACGAAGGAAGGGGGCGTAGTCGAACTCGATCTGCTCGGCGCCACCGCCGGAGAGGCCACCGGCATCAATGACCGGGGTGAGATCGTAGGCTGCGTCTTCGATCACGACCAAGTCGAAGTCCGGGTTGCTGCCAAGTGGACGGATCATGGCGCGTGGCGGCTGCCGAACGCGCCCACTCGCACGCGGGCATTCCCGAAGGCAATCAACCGCTTTGGCCTCGTCGTTGGCGAAGACGCAACCGTGACGCTGCCCAAGGCTGCCCTGCGTTGGGACAAGAGTGGCCCACTCAGGCCCAGCCTGAGCGCGGGGCCCGACGACAGCCGCGCGTACGACGTGAACGACCGTAGCGATATCGTGGGCGCCTCGCTGATTGGCGACGTGTCACGAGCCACTTTGTGGACGCGAAGAGCCAGCGGACGCGCGCCGTTTCAGGCACACCGCTGAATGCAGACTCGAGATCAGCTGCCGCGTGCACCGCTGCGCTTGGCGTCACTCACGGGCGGCAAGCCAAAAAAAGACGGGCGTACTCGCGGCTGAACTGAGACGGACTCTCGTAGCCGACGCGGAAGGCGACTTCGGCCGCGCTACTCGAGTCACCGAGCAGCAGGCGGCGCGCTTCTTGGAGGCGAAGGTGCTTTTGATACTGAAGCGGGCTGTTCGCCCTTTCGGGCCTCACCGAGGCCTTGCACGCCCGGCTCGGCAGCGACGCGGTTTCACTCGCCGAGGCAAAGCAGGCTCCAACGCGCCATCGCCGAGCAACGCGCAATCAGCGCATCGACTGATTTTGAAACGACAGGTCGCTAGTTGTTGAATTGGTACGCATCGAACGACGGCAACGCTTTGCCATCGAAGTCGAACATCGCCGTGTTGCTGACTTGACTATTTTCGATGATGTTCATCGGATCCCAATACAAAGATCCGATGCACTTGCCCCCCTGAACTCGCTTGATTGCTGCCGAGAGCTCGAGCAGAAAGTCTTTCTGGCCTTGGGGAGTGCTGGGGTAGGGAGCCGGACCGTTATTGGTCAGCTGTCCCAGCGTACCGTCCTGACGCGTCGGGTTCCAATTGTAGCCGGTCTCCATGATCAACAGCGGCTTCGAGTCGGCACCGGTCGCCAGATTGGCCGTGGCTTCCAATTGCGCCACGTTCGACCGCGTCCAGAACGGATAATAAGAGAGACCCTTGATGTCGAACTTGCCGCCGTTGGCGCTCACTTTGGCAAAGTATGAGTTGAAAGCCCCCGCCGCTTGCGACGGAACGGCACCGTTTTGGTACGCGAGGTGGATGATCACCTGACTCGCCGGTGAGACCGCTTTCACCGAGTCGTATGCAGCGCCATACAACTCACCGAGTTGGGGCCAATTGCCGGTCGTACAAACGGCGGAGGGACACTGAGGCGATGCCGGCAGAGGCCAAGCGCAGCCAAACGGATAGAGCAATCCACCATTGCTCTCGTTGCCAATGGACACGAACTCCGGTGTGGTGCCCTGCGCAGCCATCCGATGCATGAAGTTCTGCGTGAAGTTTGCCATGGCACTCTTGACCTCTGCGAACGTGGTCAAGCTCGCCCATTCGTGCGGTAAGCATTGCGTGCCGGCGTTCGTCCAATAGTCGCTGTAGTGGAAAGTCAGCTCGAGCATCAGCCCGACTGCCTTCGCGCGTTTCGCGAGCTGGAGCACGTCCTCTGGCCCGCCGTAAGGCGGCATCTCACGGGACGGGAAATAGTTCGGATTGCCCGGATCGTTGTACACGCGAAGGCGCGCGATGTTGTAACCGTGGTCGACGAGGATCTGAAACGGGTCCTTGGCCGTGCCATCGACCTCGCGATAGATCTTTCCAGACGCTTCGGTTCGCGTCACTTCGGTGACGTCACCACCCTTCAAGTACTGATAGGGGACGCCGCTCTCCTCCAGGCGAGCGCTCCCAACGACGCAGTCCGTGGCGCCCGCGTCGCTGTATGCGCCGATCGTCGCGCGGCCGCCTATCACGTGCACTCCGCGCACGACCAACGGCGTGGGCTGGTCCGAAACGGGAAGGGCGGTCATTCGCTCCGGCTCGCCACCGTAGTCTTTGACGCTGATGAAGCAGTTGCCGCCGCCGCTCTTCATCGCCAGCGCGGAAAGCGAGTAATAGCCGTCCGCAAGGCCGACTACCTCCCGACTGCCGCTCAGCACTTCGCCCACGCCCGCGTTTCCTGCTTCTGCGCTGCTACCAACTCCGGCCGAGTGCCCTCCGAGCCCGCCCGAGGCCCCGCCGATGCCGCTTGCAGCGCCCATCCCACCGGTTTCCTGACTACCACCATCGGCTGCATCCGCTGGTCCATCGTCAGGCGCGCCGGCCGAGCCAATGTCGCGGCCCCCAGTACCGCCCAGCGCTCGTTCGCCACCGGCACTAGCACCGGCAGAGGCGCGAGCACCGCCGCCATGCGACTGGCCGCCTGCGCTCGCGTCTGTCGGTGCGGGGGCGCTGCGCTCGATGGCTGCGCAGCCTGAAACAAGCGCGCCGGCTGCGAGTGCCGCGCGAAGGACCGATATTCCAAGAAGTCGGCCCGGACGTACGCCGTCGTGGATCATGGTTGACTCGAGTGGCTTTGCAGGTGGCTTCGACTCGCGCGGAGCTTGGCCTTCGAACAGGATCTTACATGCGGGCCGAGTAAAGGCGCGCGCCAGCGGAAACCGACACCTGAACCGATGCTGACCTGGCCATTCACCCTGTCGGTTTACATATACCCTGCTGGCGGGTCAGCAGTATAAACTTTCGCGTGGGCCGGCCCGCTGCTTGGTGAGCCTCGACTACGCACTTCGGTTGACGAGCATGTGTCGAACAGCTGGTAGGTGAAGGGGCGTCATCTCGGGTGGGGTGCGCAAATTCTTAGGCTCGACTGCGGCGTGTAAGCGGCATAGGTTTTTCGCCGCTCCCGAGCCTACCTTCGAAGTTGGAGGACTGAATCAATGTGGATGCTTGGTAATAAACGATTCGTGACAGCGGTGGCTGCCTGTAGTGCCGCACTCGCGCTGACTGTGGGCTGCTCCGACGACGACGGTGTAAGCCCAGTGGGTGATGGCGGCGCAGCAGGGACGGCAGGCAGCAGTTCCGGCGGGAAGTCCGGAAGCGCTGCTGGAGGACACGCGGGTGCAGCCAGCGCCGGCGCTTCCAATGGTGGAATGAGCGCGGGCGGCAGCGGCGCCGCAGGCGATCACTCTGCCGCGGGGAGCGGCACAGCGGGCAGCAGCGCGGGCTCCGGTGGTGCCGGCGGCTCAGCGGGTAGCAGCGCCGCGGGTTCAGGCGGCAGCGGCGGGACAGCGGGTAGCAGCGCGGGCTCCGGCGGCAAAGGCGGCGCAGCGGGTAGCGGCGGGACAGCGGGTAGCAGCGCAGGCTCCGGCGGCAAAGGCGGCTCGGCGGGGAGCAACGCCGCGGGTTCAGGCGGCAGCGGCGGCACGGCGGGCAGTAGCGCGGGCTCGGGTGGCAAAGGCGGCTCGGCGGGCAGCAGTGCCGCGGGTTCAGGCGGCAGCGGCGGCACGGCGGGCAGCAGCACCGCAGGCGCCGGTGGCAACGGCGGTACCGCGGGCAGCAGCACCGCGGGCAACGGCGGGTCAGCGGGCGCAGCACCGTTCACCCCGATTCCCATCACCGTGCTCAACTCGACTTTCGAGACGGGGAACGACAATGCACCGGCGCAGAACTGGCAGTCGACCGGTGACACTGCTGCCTCGTACGTCCACTACAATCAAACCTCGGCGCACGGCGGCTATGGCTACTTGGCGTTCTACAACGCTGCTGCGTTCTCGGTAGACACGTTCCAAACCATCAACGGCCTGACCAATGGCACCTACGTACTCTCGGCTTGGATCGAAGGCGGGACGCCCGTGTCGGTGTACGCCTCGAATTACAGTAGCCCGAGCAGCGAGACGAAGACCGACATCACACCCACGTCTTCCTACGTGCAATACTCGGTGACTGGCATCCAAGTGACGAACGGCTCGATCAAACTCGGCTTCCGCGCGGTCTCCGCCGCCGCAGGCGCTTGGGCGAACATCGACGACGTCACGCTCACTCGCGTCCAATAACGTCGCGCTGAAGGCGAGGCAGCGATCTTCAACGGTGTCGCTGCCTCGTCGACCGCTCGCACGAAAGTCTGCTGAAAAAGGCGCCGCGCGTGCATACCCCACGACCCGATCAAGACTCGCCTCGAAGTCAAAGCGGAATCACCGCGAGCGTGAGCCGTACGGATCTGGGTTCCGATGTCCCGCCCGCATCCGGACGTATGCGCAGTCGCGGGATG
>Ga0164241_10007145_pt1 | contig 10058 bp, 8 predicted proteins | sample OricomyardsoilBY_FD_108780 | JGI IMG/M metagenome (GOLD analysis project Ga0164241, IMG submission 108780) | Backyard soil microbial communities from Emeryville, California, USA - Original compost - Back yard soil (BY) | ecosystem: Environmental > Terrestrial > Soil > Unclassified | place: USA... | reverse complement strand
TATCTGCAGGTGCCCTTGTCCTGTCCGGCCTGAGCGCGAGCGGTGCGGCCGCGAGTCCGCCGCAGCCGCCGGCCAAGCAACCGACCGCCATCGGGTTCGGTGGTGCCGTCTCCTCGGTCGATCCCGAGGCGACCAACGTCGGCCTCGGCGTACTGCGTCGTGGCGGTAACGCGGTCGACGCCGCGGTGGCCACGGCCGCCGCGCTCGGCGTGACTGAGCCGTACTCCGCGGGAGTCGGCGGTGGTGGGTACTTCGTCTACTACAACGCCAAGCAGCGCAAGGTGTTCACGATCGACGGCCGCGAGACCGCGCCCGCGACGATGCCGCCCAACGCGTTCGTCGACCCGGCCACGGGCCAGGCGTACCCGTTCGCGCAGTTGGTGACCTCCGGCGTGTCGGTCGGAGTTCCGGGGAGTCTGGCGACCTGGGACTCCGCGCTGCGGCAGTGGGGTTCGCTGTCGCTGGGCAAGGCGCTGAAGCCGGCCGCCGACCTGGCCGATCGCGGGTTCGTCGTGGACGAGACGTTCCACAGCCAGACGCTCGACAACAAGTCCCGCTTCGCGCAGGTCGTGCCGACGGCCAAGTTGTTCCTGCCCGGCGGCGACGCCCCGAAGGTCGGCTCGGTGTTCAAGAACCCCGAGCTCGCCGACACCTACGAACTGATCGGGAAGAAGGGCACGTCTGCCTTCTACAGCGGTCCGCTCGCGGCCGAGATCGCGGCGACGGCACAGCACCCGCCGAAGACGACGGACGCGACGTTGCCGTTCTTCCGCGGCTACCTGACCACCGCCGATCTCGCGGCGTACAAGACGGTCGACCGCGCACCGACCAAGGTCCGGTACGACGGTCTGGACGTCTACGGGATGGCGCCGTCGTCGTCCGGCGGGACCACCGTCGGAGAGGCGCTGAACATCCTCCAGCCGCAGCATCTGCGGCAGATGTCGACCCCGCAGGCGTTGCACACCTATCTGGAGGCGTCGGCGCTGGCCTTCGCCGATCGTGGCAAGTACGTCGGCGACCCGGAGTTCGTCGACGTACCGACCAAGGAATTGCTCTCGCCCGGCTTCGGCGCCGAGCGATCCTGTTTGATCGACCCCGACCACGCGGCGACCAAGCCGCTGCAGGCCGGATCACCGGACGGTTCGTACTCCGGCTGCCCGGCGGGAACGGCGACCGAGCAGCGGCCGGAGACCGAAGGGTTGTCGACCACGCACCTGGTCGCCGCGGACAAGTGGGGCAACGTCGTCTCGTACACCCTGACGATCGAGCAGACCGGCGGGAGCGGCCTCGCCGTTCCCGGCCGCGGCTTCCTGCTGAACAACGAGCTGACCGACTTCAGCGCGGTTCCCGACGACCAGGATCCGAACCGGATCGAGCCGGGCAAGCGGCCGCGGTCCTCGATGTCGCCGACGATCGCGCTGCGCGGCGGGAAGCCGTTCCTGGCAGTCGGTTCGCCGGGTGGTTCGACGATCATCACGACGGTTCTGCAGACGCTGACCAACCGGCTCGACCGCGACATGACCCTGCCGGAGGCGATCGCCGCGCCGCGGGCGTCGCAGCGCAACACCGCCACGGTGACGGCCGAGCCGCCGTTCATCGACGCGTACGACGCAGTCCTCAAGCCGTACGGCCACACACTGGTCCCGTCCGGCGACGCGTTCACCTCGGCCGCGGAGATCGGCGCCGTCGCCGCGCTGGAGTTCCTGCCGGGTGGCGCGATCCTGGCGGCCGCCGAGCCGACGCGGCGTGGCGGTGGATCGGCGGGGACGGTCAAGCAGTTCTGGCCCTAGTGCCCTGCGTCGGAGATCCCTTGGCGCTTGCGGCGCCCAGGCACGCACCTGGACACCGCAATCGCTCAAGGGATCTCCGACGCAGGGCCCTGGTCAGACGGTGGTGATGATCGCGGCGACCAGGGCTGCTCGTTCGGCCAGGGTCGCCGCGATCACCTGTTCGTGAACGGCGTGGGCGCCCTTGCCCACCGGTCCCAGGCCGTCGAGGGTCGGGATGCCCAGCCAGCCGGTCAGGTTGGTGTCAGCGGCACCTGATGCCGCCGCGCCGCCGATGTCCTGACCCACGGAACGCCCGGCCGCGACGACCTTCTGCAGCAGTTCGTCAGTGGCCGCCGACGGCTGCCAGGCGGGACGGTTCGACATCACCGACACCTGCAGTCCGGCGCCGGCCCGCATCGGCTCGAGGCCGGTCACGGCATCCAGCATCTCCCGCTCGGTCTCCGGGTCGACGAACCGGAACCCGATGTCCGCGGCGGCCGATCCCGGTACGACGTTCGTCCGCCCGCCTCCCGTGATCGTGCCGACGTTGCACAACACGTCGTCGTACCGCGAGACCAAGGCCCGTACGACGATCAACTGGTCGACCAACTCGTCGATCGCGGAGACCCCGCTGTCAGGGTCCAGGGCGGCATGCGCCTCGCGGCCGGTGACCTCGATCCGGACCCGCGTGCTGCCCCAGCGCGAGGTCTTCAGGTCGCCGTTCGGATGCGGTGGTTCGAAGCCGAAGGCAGCGACCACGCCGGCCGACTCGGCGGTGACGAGCTCGCGGGCCGAGGGCGAGCCGACCTCCTCGTCCGCGACCACGACGACGCGGACCGGGCGACGGTCGCGGTCCGCGAGCTGCTCGAGTGCCGTCTCCAGAACGACCAGCCCGCCCTTCATGTCGAAAACGCCGGGCCCGTGGATGATCCCGTCCTCCTCGCGCCACGGCATCGCGTCGCGCAGCTGCCCGATCGGCCAGACGGTGTCGTGGTGTGCGAGGAAGAGCAGCGGTGCCTCGCCGGCCAGTGGTCCCCGGCCGGGGAAGTCGGCCACGACGTGGTCCCCGGTCGGTGCGGCGACGCGCCGGGCGGTCCCGCCGAGCTCGCCGTACCGGGCGAGGAGGCGGTCGGCGAAGGCGTTCAGAGCCGCCGCGTCACCGGTCGGGGTCTCCTGGGCGACGTACTCGCGAAGCCGATCGATCATCATAGATAGAGAACGTATCACCATTCGGGCGCCGGTTGACTGTCTTGATCTGAAGGGTTTAACTCCAGTTATCTGATACGTATCTTTGAGAGGAGTGGCCGGTGCAGGACAGTTTCCGGACCGTCTCGCTCACCACCCCGGCGCAGTACGCCGAGGCCGCGGTGCTGTACCGCGAGGTGTTCGGCTACCAGCACCCGGACTACGGGCTGAACCCGCGACTCCTCGGCGCGCTGGCCGGCAACGGCGGCTCGGTCGTCGGCGTGCTGGACGAGACCGATCGGCTCGTCGCCTTCGCCTACGGCTTCTGTGGCACCGACGGGCGTGGCTTCTACCACTACTCGCAGTCGGCCGTGGTCGCCGCCGGACAGCAGGGACGCGGCCTGGGCCGGCGGTTGAAGCATGCGCAACGCGAGGTGGCGCTCGGGTCCGGCATGACGCGGATGCGCTGGACCTACGATCCGTTCCAGATCCGCAACGGGCACTTCAACCTCGACGTGCTCGGCGCGCGCGGCCGCTGGTACCTCCCGGACATGTACGGCCCCGGCATCGATCGCGTGGTCGTCGAGTGGGATCTCGAGCGCGAGACGCGCGAGCCAGGCCCGGAGGTAGCTACCCAGTTGGTCCTGCCGGCCGAGATCACCGACGAGGTACGGCGCGAGGGCCGGGCGAGTTTCGTCGAGCTGTTCGGCAAGAGCCTCGCGGCGGTGTCCTGCCGCCGGCTCCCCGACGGGACCGCCGTCTACGACTTCGCAGGAGCCGACGATGCCTGAGGATCCGGCCAACCGCGAACTCACCAGCCCGCAGGAGCGGTACGACGCCCGCCTGCAAAGGCGATCGTCGACGCTGTTGCAGCGACGCGTGGTCGAGCAGGAGCGGGCCTCGATCGAGAAGGCTCTGGACGAGATCCTGACCGACGACTCGATCGCCCAGGCCGCGGCCCGGATCGTCGCGGCCCGCCGTCGCTTCATCATCGGCTCCGCGAAGTCGTTCTCGTACGCGTCGCTGCTCGCCTTCGACCTCAGCGCCGGCCTGTCCCAGGTCACGCTGATCGACGGCACGGTCGTCCGCGGTGTCGACGTCCTGTCCGACGTACGGTCCAACGACCTGATGGTCGCGTTCTCGCTGCGCCGGTACCGCCGCGACACCGTCGAGATCGCGCGGGCCTTCGTCGAAGCGGGCGGTGAACTCGTCGCCGTCACGGACTCCGAGGACGCGCCGCTGGCGAAGATCGCGAACCAGAGCATCTACGTCGCCACCGGGAGCGCGTCGTACGTCGACTCGCCGACGGTGGTGGCGTCCGTGCTGCACGTACTGGCGACCCTGACGACCGCGAGCGCGAAAGGTGCCCGCCGGCGGCTGGGGGAGCGCGACCGGTTGAACACGGAGCTGGGACTGTATGTCAACTGAGCTGAAGATCACCGCTGCCCGGCTGCACCGGGTGCGGATGCCGCTGGTGCACGCGTTCCGCACCAGCTCGCACCGCAAGACGCTTCTCGATCACATCCTGGTCGAACTTCAGGACGCGTCGGGGGCGGTCGGCTGGGGCGAGATCGCCTCGTCGTCGGATCCCTACTTCGCGCCCGAGACCGTTGAGACGTGCTGGCACATCGCCGAGCACTACCTCCTGCCTGCCGTCCTTGGTCAGCCGTGGGAGCGGCCCGAGCAGGTGCCGCGGTTGTGGGCGAAGGTCCGCGGCAACCAGTTCGCCAAGGCAGGTGTGGATGTTGCCGCCTGGGTGTTGTGGTCGACCGTGCGGGGAGTGCCGCTGGCCGACGCCCTCGGCGGCACCCGGACCGAGGTGGTCGCCGGGGTCTCGCTCGGGATCGAGCCGACGGTCGACGACCTGCTCGTGCAGGTCGAGCGCCAGGTCGCGGCCGGCTATCCGCGGGTGAAGCTGAAGATCGCGCCCGGCTGGGACGTCGAGCCGGTCCGGGCCGTGCGGGCCGCGTATCCCGAGCTCGATCTCCACGTCGATGCCAACGGCATCTATTCCGACGAGGACCTGGATCACCTGCGGGCGCTGGACGCGTTCGGTCTGACGATGATCGAGCAGCCGTTCGGGCCGCGGAACCTGCTCGCCCACGCTCGCCTTCAGCAACAGGTGGCGACACCGATCTGCCTGGACGAGAGCATCGAGACCCTCGACGACCTCGAGACCGCCTTGTCCGTCGGGGCGTTGAAGATTCTCAACATCAAGGTGTCGCGGATGGGTGGCCTGACCGCCGCCCGCGCCGCGCACGACCGCGCGCAGCAGGCCGGGATCCCGGTCTGGTGCGGGGGAATGCACGAGTTCGGCATCGGCCGCGCCGCCAACGTCGCGATCTCGAGCCTGCCCGGTTTCTCCCTCCCGTCGGACGTTTCCGCCTCCGGCAAGTACTACGCCCAGGACGTGATCACTCCGCCGGTGACGGCGGCGCAGGGTGTCGTCCAGGTGCCATCGGGAACAGGGCTGGGACACGCGGTCGACACCGATCTGATCGCCGCGAACACCGTGGCCACGCTCGCCCTCGGACAGAACAGGACCACTGGATGAGTCAGGACCAACGCACGGACCAACGCACAAGCCAACCCACCGGCACCCCGGCGAACGCCTTACAGACCGACCTCGCCACCAGCCGTCGCCGATGGCTCAACGTGCTGGCCGCAGTCGGGTTGCTGGCGTCGGTCGTCGCGGGACTGCTCACCGACGGACCCACGTTGTGGGGCCTGCTGCCGATCGTGCTGTACGCCGTCTTGTGCCTGCTGGGCATGGACATCGTCGTCGGCACCGTCATCGCGGTGCTGTCCGGCATCCTGATCGCCGGCCTGAGCCCGATCGAGACCGGCACGCTGCTGGGCAAGTCGCTGGCCGACTCGGTGACGGCGATCGGCCTGATCATCGTGCTGGGCGCCGGGGTCGGCGAGGTGCTGCGAGTCACCGGCGTGGCGACGACGATCGTGTCCGGCGTGATGCGCGTCGCCGGGAACCGCAGCCGCGTCGCGGTCGTGCTCGGCGTCATGGTTGCGTGCCTCATCCTGGTCGCCAGCCTCGGCACGTTGGCCGGCGCGCTCGCCATTGCCGCGCCGATCGTGCTGCCGATCACCGCACGGCTCGGCTACACACGCGCCGCGACCGCCTCGATGATCTTCATCGGCGGGTGCGCCGGCCTCACCATCGCGCCGTTCGCGGGCTCGAACGTCGCGATCATGACCGCGGCCGACGTCAACTACCTGACCTACCTCGGGTACGGCGCCGGTCCGCTGGCACTGCTCTCCCTGGCACTGGGACCGTTCGTGGTGGCCTACATCCAGCGCCGGACCGCGGGCACCGGCGACGACTACGACCTCGATGAACTCGTCACCGACGACAGCGCGACCACCGCGCGGGCGCCCCGGGCCGCGACGGCCACCTTCCTCGTCGTACTGCTCGCGAGTGTTGTGTACGCGACGGTGACCGAGGCCGGCACCGACTTCCCGTTGCTCGCACTGCCCGTCCTGGGAATCGTCACCGGTCTGGTCGGCCGGCTGAGCGCGCGGGACATCGCCGAGCACATGTACCGCGGTGGCGCGAAGCTGATCAGCATCCTGCTGCTGTTCTGGTTGCTGGCCGCGCTGTTCGCGCTGATCGACCAGCTTGCGCCGTTCAAGGTCATCCTCGACCAGCTCGGCCCCGAGCTCGCGACGGTGTCCGGCTTCGGGGTGGCGATCGCGATCGCCTTGCTCGGCTGGGTCGGCGTACCCGGTGCGACGGCGGCTCAGGTCGTCCTGCTCGACAAGGTGTTCGGAACGCTGGCGGCGAGCGCGGGCGTGGGTCCGGGCGCGTGGGTCGTGGTGCTGCTGTTCGCGTCGAAGGCGGACACGTATGGCCCGTTCCCGAATGCCAACATGGTCGGCGCGATGGGCCTGGCCCGATCCTCGGACCTGAAGAGCATGCTCGTCACCGGCTGGATGATGCTGGTGCCCGCCTGCGTCATGTACGCCGTGATCCTGCTGGTGACGACATGATCGCGATCACGGGTGGACTCGTCGTGGACGGGACCGGCACCGAGCCGGTCGCCGCCACGGTGCTGATCGACGGCGACCGCATCACCGACCTCCTGCCGCCTGCTGACGAGATCGCCGGCACCGAGGTGATCGATGCCGCGGGCAACATCGTGGCGCCGGGCTTCATCGATCTGCACTCGCACGCGGACTTCAGTGTGCGTACGTCGCCCGACGCGACCACCCAACTGCATCAGGGCGTCACCACTCTGGTCACCGGGAACTGCGGATGGTCGCCGTTCCCGATCACGGACCTGGAGGCGATGCAGACCGGTACGGCGTTCCTCGACCCGAAACACGACTGGTCCTGGCGGGACACCGGCGAGTTCGCCGCATCCCTTGAGCCCGCGGCGGTCAACGTCGCGCTCCAGGTCGGGCACTCCGCCCTGAGGATCGCGGCGATGGGCAACCCGGAACGTGCGCCCTCATCGGATGAACTGCGGACGATGCAGGACCTCCTGCGAGCAGCCGCCGAGCAAGGAGCAGTGGGCTTCTCGACCGGCCTGATCTACGCGCCCGGCGCGTACGCCGAGTCGTCCGAAGTGGCGGCCCTGGTGGCGACGGCGGCGGAGTGCGGTCTGCTCTACTCGACCCACATCCGCAACGAGGGCGCACGGCTGCTCGACGCACTGGACGAGGCGATGGCTGCTGCCCGGGCCGGCGGAGCGAGACTCGAGGTCTCGCATCTGAAGGCTGTCGGCGAGCAGAACCACGGTCTGATCCATGAAGCGCTCGAACGCCTCGACCAAGCCCGCGCGGAGGGGCTGGACGTCACCTGGGACGTCTACCCGTACACGGCCTCCAGTACGACGCTCACAGCGCGGCTGCCGACCTGGGCGATGGACGGTGGCACACGGGGCCTTCTGGCCAGGCTCGCCGATCGGACCGAACGCGAGCGGATCGCGAATGCCCTCCGCACCGGCGATCTGTTCAATCCGGATGCCGTCGTCATCGCGTCCCTGCCACCCGGCCGGTACGAGGACTGCCGCGGCCTCAGCCTCGCGGAAATCGCCGAGCGCGACGATGTCGATGCGGCCGAGGCCGCCCTGCGCGTGCTCGAGCACCACCGGGCCGCGGTGAGTGTGGTCAACCATGCGATGAGCGAAGACGACGTCGTCACCGTGCTGCAGCACCCCTGCACCAGCGTCGCGAGTGACGGCTGGATCCTCGACGGCACCGGCGACGGGCACCCGCATCCGCGCAACTTCGGCACCTTCCCGCGGGTCCTCGGCCGCTATGCGCGCGACCTCGGCGTCCTCACCTTGCCAGAGGCGATCCGCCGGATGACCTCGCTTCCGGCGTCCCGCCTCGGCCGCACAGACCGTGGCGTGGTCAAACCCGGTGCCATTGCGGACGTCGTCGTACTCGATCCGTCGCGGGTCGCGGATCGGTCGACGTACGACGACCCGTGGCAGCTGTCGGTCGGTGTCGAGCACATGCTCGTCGCGGGTCAGCAGGTGCTGGCGGACGGCGTACCGACGGGGAAGCGACCGGGCCGCGTCCTCACTTGAAGCGCTTAGGGGCGCTCGGCAGCGGAGGAGGGGCGGCGGCCGGCTCGTCCGCGGTCGTCTCGAGCCACCCGTCGTGCTCGGTCAGGAGCGCGTCCAGCGCGGTCTGATCGACGTCGCGCAGGGCCACGACCCACGGGTGGTCCTCGTCGTCGTCCTCACCGTGGAACCGGCCGCGCCGGATCTCGCCGTCCAGCCGCGCGGCGACCGCCTCGGCATCCTCCTGCTCCCAGAAGTACGCGATCAGCTCCATGGGCAACACCGTACGATTCGGGGTATGAGCACCGGCACCTTCCCCTGGCTGAAGGGGCACGGCACGGAGAACGACTTCGTGATCCTGCCCGACCCCGACGGATCGCTGCACGGGGACCTGGACGCACAGCTGGTGCGGTTCCTCTGCGACCGGCACGCCGGCCTGGGGGCGGACGGCGTACTGCGGGTGATCGAAGGCAGCAGGCAGTCGTACGTCGAGGACGGCGGCGACTGGTTCATGGACTACCGCAACTCCGACGGTTCGATCGCGGAGATGTGCGGCAACGGCGTCCGGGTGTTCGTCCGGTATCTGGTCGAGGCCGGGCTGGCCGGGGACAAGCCGGTGCGGGTCGGGACCCGGGCCGGGGTCAAGGAGGTCGTGCTGAACGACGACGCCACCCTGACCGTGGACATGGGCGAGCCCGTACTGCCCAATCCGGCGGGCGTGGTCGTCGAGGCGAACGGTCACCAGTGGCCGGCCGTGCACGTGGACATGGGCAACCCGCACGCGGTGGCGTTCGTGGACGACCTGCACGAGCCCGGCAACCTGTGCGACCGGCCCACCTGGTCACCCCAGGAAGCGTTTCCCGACGGCGTCAACCTGGAGTTCGTCGTACGGCGGGGTCCGCGGGACGTCGAGATGCGGGTGCACGAGCGCGGGGCGGGGGAGACGCGGTCCTGCGGAACGGGCACGTGTGCGGTGGCGGTGGCGGCGGCGCGGGCGGCCGGCGACGAGCTGCCGGTCACGTACCGGGTCGGCGTACCGGGCGGTGAGGTCACCGTGACATGGCGTGCGGACAACCATCTGGAGCTGACCGGACCGGCCGTCCTGCACGCTCGCGGAGACTTCGACCGCGCGTGGTTGCCTGCCTGAGCCCACTGAACCGGGGTTCTGGCTCTTTTCTGCTCGGTGACGGTGCATTTCGACAGGATGTATCGACACGACCCGGCCGGTCCCAGGCGTGAACGCGCCCGCCGACCACCATCTGGGGCCGACACCTCCTGTCGAAATGCACACCCCACCCCGGAACAGGCCCAGCCGGCCGAGCACGCCAAACATCGAGCTCTGGAGCCTGAACGGTGGCCAGATCAATGGGCGGCTGGGGCGCTGGTGTCGGCGGACGGAGCGCACGTCCGGGCTCTGATCAGGAATTCGCGCAGCGCGTGGGGCGTTGACGTGGTTAATCGGGTCGCTTGTACTGGTGGCCCGTGCCACGATGGAAGGTATATGACGACCCATTCGAACTTTTACGACGAGACCACCAGCGTCCGGGGCGGTGGGGCGGGGGAGTTGGACGCAGTC
>Ga0164241_10007144_pt1 | contig 10059 bp, 9 predicted proteins | sample OricomyardsoilBY_FD_108780 | JGI IMG/M metagenome (GOLD analysis project Ga0164241, IMG submission 108780) | Backyard soil microbial communities from Emeryville, California, USA - Original compost - Back yard soil (BY) | ecosystem: Environmental > Terrestrial > Soil > Unclassified | place: USA... | reverse complement strand
GTCGGCCCGATCCGCCAGGCCTACGCGCTCCAGCGCTGCCCGCGCGCGCGCCCGCCGCTCTGCTCCGGGAAGTCCGGCATAGATCAGCGGCAGCTCGACGTTGGCCAGCGCCGTCTCGCGCGGCATCAGGTTGAAGGCCTGAAAGACGAAGCCGATCTTGCGATTGCGCAGGCTCGACAGCTCCTCTTCGTCCAGCTCCTCCACCGGCTGACCGTCGAGGTAGTAGCGGCCGGAGCTGGGCCGATCGAGCGTGCCGATCAGGTTCAACAGCGTGGATTTGCCCGAACCGGACGGGCCCATGATGGCCAGCATCTCGCCTCTGTCGACCCGGAGCGTCAGCTCGCGCAACGCGTGCACGTCCACCGCGCCCATGCGGTAGACCTTGGACAAACCCTCCAGAACGACGATCGGTTCTGTCATCAGGGACCAGCCGAAGCGAGCCTCACTTCGGCTGGTCTCCCCCAATGGCGCCCGGGACGCCAGGAATTTTTGCTGCGCTCAGGCGGAAGTTGGGTTTTCGTCAGACCGCCAGGGCAGGGCCGGGTCGGTCAGATCGCTCTGCTCTCGGTAGACAGCTTCCAGCCAGGTGATGCGATCTTTCAGCGCGAGCTTGCGCTTCTTCAGCTCGCGCAGCTCGACCTGTTCACTGGCGGTCGGAAAGCGGCGCGCGGCGAGCAAGAGCAGCTCGAGCTCGGTGCTCTGGTGCAGGCGGCGCAGGCGTTGGATTTCGGACTGGCCTATTTCCATCATGGGGAACCTCGTCGGGAGGGGGGATGAAGCCAAGCAGTCTCGGTCCCAGGCAGTAACGCGGACCCGAGTCTGACCCCATCATGAGACCTCCGTGTCCACCCAGTCTGTGCGGCGTGTGCGGAACTGTTCGCGCGTCGGCGCCGGCGGCGACCGGCCGTCCGCGCCGGGCAACTTGACCTCCACGTGCGTGCCCTGGCCCACCTGGCTCTCGACGTGCACGCTGCCCCCATGCGCCGTGATGATGCGGCGGACCAGCGCCAGCCCGAGCCCCACGCCGCCGGTCTTGCGCGTGCGGCTGCGATCCGCTCGGAAAAAGGGCGTGAAGATGTGCGGTAGATCGGCCGCGTCGATACCCATGCCGCGATCGATGACGCTGAGCGTGGCCCCGTTGCCGTCGCGCCGGATGCGCAGCGTGACCGGGCTGCCCGCCTCGGAGTACTTGCGGGAGTTGTCGACCAAGTTGTCGATCACTCGGCGCAAGAGCCCCGCGTCGCCCTCGATGCTGGGCACGTCCTCCGCGAGCTCCAGCGTCAGCTCCTCGGCGGGATGGATGATTTGATAGCGGGCGTGGGCCTCGTCGGCCAGATCCGCCAGGTTCACCTGATCGCGGCGCAGGGGTAGCGCCCCGGGCTCGGAGGAGCCGAGGTCGAGCCGCGCCGCCGCCAGCACGTCTTCCACCAATCGCTCCAGATCTCCCCAATCGGTGCTGATGTTGGCCAGCGCATCCTTGGCGGCCTCTGCATCGCCCTCGCTCGCCAGATCGAGCGCGACGCGGATCCGGGCCAGGGGCGTGCGCAGCTCGTGGGAGACGTTGGCCAAGAGCTCGCGCTGGCTGCGCAACAAAGCGGTGATGCGATCCGCCATGTCGTCGAAGGCGTTGGCCACGGCGCCCAGCTCATCACGGCGCTCCAGGTGTGCACGTGCGCCGAGTTGCCCGCTACCAAAGGCGCGAGCGACCCCCGCCAGCCGACGCAGCGGCACGGCCAGCGAGCGCGCAAAGAGCAGCGAGCCAGAAAACACCACCGACAGCACGACCGCCGCCAAGATCACCTGCCGCGAGAGCGGGCGCCGAAACTGAAAGCGATCGGTGATCAGGTACGCGACCAGCTCCCCCGACTCGTGAATCCCGACGGCCAGCGTGTCCGGGGTCGGCCCGGGCAAGAAGCCGCGCACGGGCAAGTGAGCTACCTCTGCTGCGGGCAGCGGCCCCACCGCGCTCGCATGGTTGCTGGCCAGCATGACACCCTCGGGGCTGAACATGGTCACGCAGATGCCGAGCTCCACGCGCAGCCATTCCATGGTCTCGCGCAGCGCCGCGGGGCTCTTACGGTCGAAGGCGACGTGCTGCGCCGCAAACACTTCCCAGCCGCCCTGGCCCACCCTGCCGGGCGGTTCGATCAAGTAGTCGCGCGAGACCGAAAAACCGAGCCAGGCCGTCAGCAGTTGCACGAGAGCAACCACGTAGATGCTGAGCACTAGCCGCGTGGGCTTCATCATTCCGGGTCGGTGGCGAGCATGTAGCCCGCGCCGCGGATGGTCTTGAGCAATTGTGGGCGCCGCGGGTCGTCCCCCAGCTTCTGGCGCAAGCGCGAGATGTGCCCGTCGATCGAGCGGTCAAAGACCGCGTCGGCTTCGCGATGGACCAAGCCGAGCAGCTGATCTCGACTGAGCACGCGGCCCGCCCGCTCCACGAGCGCGCGCAGCAGCGTAAACTCGTAGCCGGTCAACTCCAGCGGCTTGCCGTCGATGCTGGCGCGCAGCCCACCCGGGTCGACTTCGATCCGCCCGGCGCGCAGCGGCTGCACCTTGGGCCCGGCGCGGCCGCGCGCGCGCCGCACTTGAGCGCGAACGCGCGCCAACAGCTCCCGCGACGAGAAGGGCTTGACCACGTAGTCGTCGGCGCCAAACTCCAACCCGAGCACGCGATCCGCCTCATCCGCTCGCGCGGTGACGATGATGATCGGCAGATCCACGCGCGAGCGCAGCGTGCGGCAGACCTCGATGCCGTCGCAGCCCGGCAACATCAGATCGAGCAAGACCAGATCGAAGGCGCCCTGCAGGGCAACGCGGATCGCTTCTTTGCCGTCGCTGACCCGTGTGACCACGATGCCGTACTGTTCGAGATAGCGCGCCGTGAGCTGAGCCAGCCGCTCGTCGTCCTCCACCATCAACAGGCGGGTGACGGGCTCGTCGGTGGGGGTGTCGCTCATACCGGTAGCTGCGGCGGGCTGCGTCGAAAGACTTAGTTCGTCGGGTCGAGAGGGGCTACCCGAGAGCGCGCGAATTAGAAAGCATCTGGGCGGAAAATTGCGTAGTCGCGAGCATTCGCAAGGGGCTTGGCTCGAAGCGGAGCGGCCCCTGCACACTTCTGCACATCGCGTGCAAGCTGCCCGCATACGCCTCTCCTAGCTTGAATGCCTGCTCATCCTGAGCGCTCACCACTACAAAGGCAGGTCGACTTGAGACATTCCACTTTGCGCCCGAACTCGCTGCCCGGACTCTGGGCAACTCTGGTCCCGGCCCTGATTCTCGGCGTGGCCAGCGGCTGTTCCGCCGGTGGTGGCAAGGGAGACCTCGGTCTGGATACCACCGCTCGCGAGAGCTCGGACCGGAACTCGGCGCCGGCGACTTCGAGCGGCGCCGGTTCCAACGCGGTGGCTCCCGGTGGCGCCACCCCGGCGGCTACCCCTCCGACCGCGACCACACCGAACGAGCCGAGCAGCCCCGACCCCGTCGCTCCCGTGCCGACCGAGCAGCAGCCGATACCGAATCTGACACCCCCGGTCGACCCTCCTGCGCCGAACGCGGGCAACGACCCGCCACGCGTCGAGGACGACGAGGATGATGACGACGACGACGACGATGATCGGGATCGCGACGACGATGATGACGATGACGACGACGATGGGGACGACGACGATCGAGACGACGACGACGATGACGATGACGACCAGAACAACGCGGCTCCGGTGAACCCTGCCAACCCGGGCACACCGGCGGAGCTCGTCACCTTCACCACGGACATCCGCGACATCCTGCTCGACAACTGCGGGCGCTGTCACTCGTCGGGCCGCTTGCCCAACTTCGCCGCTGCCGACCCCGCCTCGAGCTACGACGTCGCCGTGCGCGAACGAGACGAGATCGTAGAGTTGATCGCTGCGGGTGAGATGCCCGCCGACACCTGTCGCGGCGCGCCCGGCACGAACGGCTGCGTCTCGGTGGCGAACTTCAACTTGATTCGCCAGTGGGTCGCCGCCGGCGTGCCCGAGTAACGCCTACAATCCCGCTTCCGGGGCCGGACGGCTGTGATAGCGTCCGCCCCGAAAGCGAGGAGTAGGGGTTTATGTGTGCCGCCGTCGTCGATCCTGAACGCCGCAGACTCACGGAGGTTCGACAAGACAAGGCGCCGTGGCGGAAGTGGGGACCGTATCTGAGCGAGCGGCAGTGAGGCACCGTGCGCGAGGACTACAGCCAGTTCTCCGAGGTGGCTTTCGCAAAGTGATCCATCGAGATTCGGGAGCGCCGCTCTCGTCTCGCTGAGCTGCACGAATACGCTCCGCCTGCGCCTTCATCGTGCCTGCGTGACGCAGACCTCCTTACATCAACGGAGCCTTTTGCACCCGGTGCAGCGGGCGTCGTGTTGACGCTGGGGGCCAGGGTTATCATAGTGAAACCCTCGTGCTTGGCGCCCTCCCGATCTCCGGCGGCCGCGCAGTCTCGTTGATCTTTCCAGCGCTTGCTGGGGCGGTTCTGGTCGCTGGATCCGCTTGTTTCCCACGGGAATCGCTGTCGTCTTACGCCGATGGGCCCAGCGCTGCCGCTGGCTCGGGGGGGGCGCCTTTGCTCGACGCCGGCACCACGGTTCCACCACCCGATGCCAGCTCTGGGGACGCCTCGACCATCCCCGCTCCGGGCGACACCGAAGACGCCGGAGTCCTGCCGGATGCCGCACTCGACGCTGCTCCCTCCACGCCTTGCCCCAGTCCAGACGCGCTCTTCGATGCCGTGAGCTCCAGCTGCTATCTGGTCGTGAATACTCCGTTGCTCGCCTGGACGGCCGCCGAGCAGGCGTGCAGCGCCTGGGCACCGGGCGCCTCGCTCGCGCTCGTCGACTCTGCGCGCGAAAATGATTTCCTCGCCAGCGCCGTGCCACAGCTCACGTTTTGGCTCGGCGCCAGCGATCTCGATTCGAATGGCAGCTACGTCTGGCCCGATGGCAGCCCCGTGAGTCCGGATTTGGGCTGGGAGAGCACGCAACCCGATGAACCCGTACGAGCCGGCGGCAACTGCGTCGAGCTGCGCCTGGGGACGGCCGGGCTCTGGTTCGATCGCCCGTGCAGCACCTTAAACGCGCAGGTCTGTGAGCTGACGGTTCCTCAGTAGATGATCGGCGTGGGCACGGGCGTGCTCTCTGTCGGTTGCACGCAGTTGGCCAGATCGAAAATCAGGAACGCTAGCGCCATCTGCTGCGGAGTGAGCTCACTCGAGCAGCTGGGGAACACTTCCTTGCCGGAGTCGCCGCTGCCCGACGCAAGGTGCACGTCGGTGAACACCATGCGCCCACAAGCGGGGCCGCCGACGGGGGTGGGGAACCCGTAATACAGCGCGGCTTCCTCGTCGGAGGCGGTGCTGTCGATCCAGGAGACGGCGCTCGGATCCAACATTCCGGTCACGGTACGCTCGCTGTCATTGATCGAGATCTGCCCTCGAGTCGTGGAGGCACCGACGGCCAGCAGCCAATCGGCGAGCGCGTTGCCCTTGTCGAAGCTGGTGTTGACGGTGGCAGTAAATAGCTTCGGTTCGATGTCGCCCCGTCCCGAAGCAAACTCGACCACGGGAGGGAACCCCGGATAGTCGTCCGGGAGTTCGCGGTTGTCGATCAGGCTGTTGTGGTAATGCCCGCCGAACAAGCGCCCCCCTTCATTGGCGTAGCGCTGCAGGTTCTCCCGATGCTGGAGGTTGGGCTCTTCATAGCGATCGTCTCCGCCCTCGCAGGAGAGCAAGACCATGTCGTACGCGCGCAGGCGCTCGTAGTCTGAAAAGAGCGTCTCCACCTTCGGCAGCGCCACGGTCCCGGAGGGGCCTTTCATCTCCCCGGTCTCGTCGGTAGCGTTGGCCAGATCGCTGTAGAAAAGCTCGATGCTGCCATCCCCTGCGCCCGGCGTGAACTCGGCGGGGTCCACGCCAATCTTGGTGAACAGGCACTCCAGCGCGTCGGAGCCGGCGCGCATCACGGCCACGTGTGGCAGGTTGCCCTCGGCGCGGTTGCGCGGCAGGCGGGTGAGCTCCGCGGGCAGGGGAGTGTCGGCGCAGTCGATGGCCGCCGGAACCGTCACTTCGCGGCGCCACTTGCCCGCCTGGATCACCAGCGGGATGTCCGTGCGTGCCGCCACGCCCGTCAGATCCAGCGTGAACGCGCCCGAGGCGCTCGACACGGCTGCGGCGATCGGACGCCCGGAAAAGTCCCCATTGCAGGTCTCACAGCTGGCGCCCCGCGCGATCGGCGCGAGCGGCTCGCTCGGCACGTACACCACGACGTTGTACAGCGGCAGCTGCCCGGCAGGATCTCGAGCGATGCCGCTCAGCGTCGTCGGACAACCCGACGCGCTGCCGCGGCTCGGGCCGCTCGACACGTCCCCGAAGTCGTCGAAGTTGGCCGGCGCCGCGGGATTGTCAGTCCTGCCGCCGGGCAGAATTGGCGGGACGTCTTCCAAGATTCGGACCGACGGCTTGTCACGCTCCCCCGCGGAACAAGCGAGGCCGCTCGCCAGCCCGGCAATCATGAGAACTTTCCCGCTGATCCCACCCAGATTGATACGCATGCGCTACTCCTGCCGATGCCGTTCTCGGCACCAGGGCTGTATGCGCGGCGAGCCCCAAACCATCACGCGGCAGCGCCAAGACGAGCGATTTTTGGCGAAATTTGCGCCAGAACGGTCTGCCCAGCTGTGCTACGACCCGCGCCCTTGACCGAGCTCGAAGCCGAGCTGTATGCGCTCACCCATCGGGGCAACCCCGGGGACATCGCGTTTTATGGGCGCGCCTGTTCCGGAGTGAGCCGTGTGCTCGAGTTGGGCACCGGGTACGGGCGCCTGCTGCCGGCGTTGCTCGCGGAGGGGCGGCAGGTGGTGGGCCTCGACCGAGAACCTCAGTTGCTGCGCGCCGCGCGGCGCCGGGCGGCGCAGCTCCGGCACGGCGAACGGAGTCGGCTGCGGCTGGTGCGCGGAGACATGCAGCGCCTCTCGCTCGGGCACCTCTCCTTCGGGCAAAGGTTCGAGCGCATCCTCTTGCCCTACAATGGCCTGTATTGCTTGCTCGGGCGGCGCGCGCTCCAGAGTTGTTTGCGTTCGGTACGCTCGCACCTGGCACCGGGGGGCCGTTTCGTGTTCGACGTGTGGACCGCGGATCGGTTTGCCCGTAGCCCCAGCTCGAGTGCCCATCACGACGACGACGAGGCCATCGTTTCCCTGCATCACCGCGGCCAAACCTGGGACGTGTTCGAACAGAGTCGGCTGTCGAGCGGCGCGCAGCGGCTCGACGTCAAGTACACGTACGTCTCGCGCGAACGGGGGCGTCGCGTCACGTGCCAGATCGAACAGCGCTACGCGCCGTCGCGCGAGTTGATGAGTGCGCTCGAGGCGGCAGGCCTGCGCGTGCTCGCTCGCTGGGGAGGTTTTGCGGAGGAGCCCTTCGGGCGTGGCTCCGAGCAGCTCGTCGTCGTTGCGGAGCGCGCAGCGCTGGTTACAGAGCGCTAGGCGATCGGCAGATACAGGTCCGTGCGAAGCTCGCTCTCGGGGGCGGTCAGCGGCGTGTTGCGGTAGATCTCATAACTCATGGCGCTGCCGACGCGATGTTCGCTCTGCGCCAGCCACTCGCCCATCAGCCGCGCCCAGGCATCACCGAGCAGTGTGTACGGCCCGATATGCGTGCCGCGCGCGTAGCGCCCCGCCGCAATGCGCAGCTCCGTGAGCCCCGGCGGCAGAGGTTTCCCCTCGGGCACCACGAGCGCCGCGTCCGAGCGCAGCTCTGCCTGCGGTGTGGCCTCCGGATCGTCGTGATAGATCGCCAGCATCGTCGGCGCTTGCTCTGGCACCAGGCCGGCGGGACCCGCCAGCTCTCCCAGGCGCGCAAACGCCTCCGAGATGGTGTTGTAGGGGCCGACGTGGCGCACGGCGGCGACCCTCATTTCGGGCATGTCTTCGATCTCGATCTGCATGGGATGATCTCCTGGGGCGAAGGTTCTCTGAGCAAAAGATATCGTCAGCTCCGACGCCAGCTGCGCATGGAAATGAACGCCGCAGCGTGCGGCGAGCTCATAGCGTGGCAAGCCCTGGCAACTGCTGCGGGCCTGGCGAGCCCGCGCGCGAAACTCGCTCGGCGACACCGAATAGGCACTGCGAAACGCGCGCGTGAACGACTCGTGCGTCTCGTAGCCGGCATCAAAAGCAATGCTGGTCACGGAGGCGTCGCTTTCGGCCAGCCGTGCCGCCGCCCGCTCCAGCCGCAAGCGCCGCTGCAGCTCCAGCGGAGTCTCGCCCAACATGCCGCGAAAGATTCGGTGAAAGTGCAGGGGCGACAGCGCCGCCTGGCGCGCGAGCTCGCCGAGGTCCAGCGCGTCGTCCAGGGCCCGAACGATGCGTTCCAGCGCCGTCCGCACCGCAACCTCGTAAAACGAGCGCGTTTCCCTTTTCACACTCCGAAGGCTAACCGGCAGCCGCGCGGCGCGCTTGACCCGGTTTGCGAATTTTCGCGCCTTCGATCGCTGCCGCGGTGCCGCCTGCATTTCGGGCCTGCTTTTGTCGTCGGCAGGCCTCCACCCAATATCTCGACAATCGTCGCTGCGCCCGCGACTGCGGCAGAAACTCGGGGTGCCATTGCACGCCCCACCAGAGCACCGGAAGGGCCCGCTCCACCGCCTGCACGATGCCCTCGGGCTCGCGGGCGGCGACACGAAAACCTGTCCCCGCGAGCTCGATGGCGTGGTGATGCAGGCTGTTGACGTGCAGGAACTCCCGCCCCAATACGGCGCGCAAGAGCGAGCCCGGCTCGAGCCGAACCAGGCGGCGCGGCAGGGCCGTGTACAAGCGCGGCCGCTCTTCGTACAGTTCGTCCACGCGACGCAGCAGCGTACCGCCGTGAGCCATGCTCAGCAGCTGAGCACCGCGACAAATGCCGAGCACCGGCAGCTGCCTCGCTTCCGCCTCGGTGAGCAGAGCGAGCTCGCAGCGGTCGCGCGCGAGGTCCTGGCCATGCGAGCGTCTGCTGCCCAGCCAGCGCAGGAGCACGATCAACGGAGCCATCAGATGGTGTCGCCAGGAGAGCCCGCTCAGCGGCAGCTCGCTGTCGCCGTCGACCGGAGGGGTCAGGGCTAGCGACAGAGGCTCGCTGACGTCCGCGCCACCTCCGAACACGATGCCGTCCAGCGTCGCGACATCGCAGCCACGCTTCGGGGTGATGCGCAGCGCCCGCGCGCCGCAGCGCCACAACATCCAGCGCGTAAAGAACCAGCTGACGAAGCCGCCGCGATCCGGACCGGTGACACCGATCAGGAGTGGTTCGCGGCGTAGGGAGGGCACGACTGCATCCACGCTTCGAGTTCATCGGGCCAGGCATCCACCAGGCCGCCCTGCGCCCGACACGCGACGTAACGCCGGCAGAGCTCGCGCAGGCGGATGCGATCGTGCGCCAGATTTTCGATGCACAGCCAGCGGTTCCACTCCGCGCTCGGCGACCAATCGGCGCAGTCGATGTCGCAGTTGGGCAATCGGTAGTGGAACGTGGGTCGCGCTTTGACCAGATGCGGGTTCTCGACGCGCGCGCGAATCGACTCTGGGTCCAGATGCGCGAACACGGGCAGCAGATCGAGCGGCCGATCGCGCGTCGGGTTGTACTGCAGGTAGTCGTCCATGAACGCCTTCTGTTCGGGCCAATACTCCGGCGCCAACACCAGCTCGACATATTCGGGTGGAAACGGCCGAATGAAGGGCCCGAGGCGTCGCGAGAGCGCGGTGCGCCCTTCCTTGATCAGCCAGGGCTGCAGCAGCAAAAACGCCTTCAGGTGGGCAAGGAGTGAGGAGGCCGTCGTACTCGGGACATCGGGGTTGAGGTGCAGGCCAAAGCCGTAACGCCACGCGGCGTGCGTGCCGCGGGCGCCCAGTTCGCGCAGGCGTTGCCAGAGTGGCTCGAGCTCGCCGAGCTTCGACCACGGCACGGGAGGAGTCACCACCTCGAACGGAACGAACTCCCGCACCACCCGCAGCACCAGGTCTTCCGCTTTGCCGAAGTCGGCATCCCCGTCGAGATCGACGC
>Ga0164241_10007143_pt1 | contig 10059 bp, 8 predicted proteins | sample OricomyardsoilBY_FD_108780 | JGI IMG/M metagenome (GOLD analysis project Ga0164241, IMG submission 108780) | Backyard soil microbial communities from Emeryville, California, USA - Original compost - Back yard soil (BY) | ecosystem: Environmental > Terrestrial > Soil > Unclassified | place: USA... | reverse complement strand
CAGTCGTTTTTCAACGGAGCACCGCAAACGGGAACGAGTGCGGATGCGTCGCTCTACCAATTTTTGGTCACCATCAACGCCTGGTACAACCAAAAGACCGCCGACATCCTCACCTCCTTCAAGAACGCCAAGGACGCCTTCGGCAACAGCATTCTGGATCACACGGTCGTGCCGTACCTGACCGAGGTGGGAGATCCTTCGCACTCGCGCGGCCCCAAGGCGTCATTGATCTTCGGCGGAAAAGCGCTTGGCATGAAAGGTGGGCAATTCCTGAACTTCGAGAGCAACGTGCGCCCGCAGGTCGACGTGTGGCTGACGGTGGCACAAGCTCTGCTTCAAACCGACGACCCACTCGCCGCACTTCCCAGCACGGAGAAGTTCAACCGCACCGGCGCAGGGCCAATCAAAGGCCTTTGGACGAAACCAGCGTGACCCGAAGCTCGGGCTGCGGTCGAATGATCGCACTCGGAGCGGCATCCGAGCCTTGTTCGTGCAGCTCGTTTGGGCTACCGCTATTGTCTTGCATGCGAGCACCACCCCTCGCATTCCGACACGTGGCATCTCCTCAGCTACGGCTAGAAAGCGCCGCGGGCACTCCGTCGAGTGCCGCGCCCCTCGAGCTGTCCGAAATATCGGACGCAGAGCTGGCGTGCGAGTTGCGAGCGCGCTCTCCGGATGCGGCTCGCGTCGTGTGGCAGCGCTATTCACCCATGGTGCGCCGAATGTTGGCACGCGCGCTCGGTCCGCAGCGAGATGTGGAAGACTCATTGCAGGAGGTATTCCTGTGTCTCTTCAACAAGGCGGGAGAGCTCCGGAACCCAGCCTCGCTGCGCGCCTTCATCGTCTCGATCGCCATCCGGACACTCCGCCACGAGATCCGTCGTCGCAAACTGCGCAGTTGGCTCAGGCTCGACGGCAACATCCCTGTCGAGGATCTTCGGGCCGTCGACCCGGATCCGGACGCTCGTGAAGCGCTAGTCCGATTTTACGCATTGCTCGACCGCCTCAACAGTAGGGACCGTAGCGTGTTCGTGCTGCACGTCATCGAAGGCATGGATGTCGAAGCGATCGCCAGCGCGCTCGAAGTATCCGTCCCGACGATCCGACGCTGTTTCACGCGAGCCCGCGAGCGTATCGGCTTGCTCGCGGGGCGTGACCCAACGCTCGTCGACTACGTGTCGAAGTTCGAGATCGGAGTCCTACCGTGAACCCGGAAATCAAGCCTGACGCGGTCGTCGAGCGGATGGTGTTCCTCGCGCGGCAACTCGGTTCGAAGGCTGCCGATGAAAAGCGGGAGCGCCAGTTCATGGCCACGCTTTCGGATCGCGTCGAAGCTCATCGCACTCAACGGATGCGGCGCCGCCAATTCGCCGCAGCAGCGGCGCTCGCTGCCGCCTGCTTGGGGCCGCTGCTTTGGTTCGCGGGGCATGGCGAGCATCGATTGAGCTATCGCGTCAGCGATGGCGCGCTTGGGGACGGCTACATCGTCGGTCACGAGCACACCAGCGTCACGTTTTCTGACGGCTCCCGCTTCGAGCTCACCAACGGCGCTCGCGCACGCATCGGCGAGCTCACGGCTCACGGCGCCAGAGTGGACCTGGTTGATGGACAGGTGTCGGTCGACATCGTCAAAGCCAAGGGCAACGCTTGGCTCGTCCAGGCGGGCCCCTATCAAGTGCACGTCATAGGCACCGCCTTCGACGTGCGCTGGCTCAAAGAGCAGCGTCGCATTGAAGTCGATTTGTACCGGGGTTCGGTCGCAGTGACTGGCCCACACATCGACGGCCAGCTGCGCATGCAACCCGGACAACATCTGATCAGCACCCCGGACTCGCCGAGCGTCATCACGCACGTGCACCCTCCAGCTGTGACCGCCTCGGCAAGCGCTAGCGATTTGGCGAAGCTCGCGCCGGAACAGGCCATTGCCGGCGCCGCAGAGCCGGCGATCGCCGATCTCAGCGGCACGACGGTCGAACACCGCGAACCAAGCGCCGGGCTAACCGGCTGGTCACGCCTGGTCGCTCAAGGCGATTTCGGGCGCGTGCTCGATGCGGCGCAAAAGCGCGGCATCGATAACGTGCTCGCGACGGGGACGCAGGCCGAACTCGCCGCTCTCGCGGACGCAGCACGCTATGGCCGTAATACCCAGCTGGCTCGCCGAGCGCTGCTGGCAGAGCGCAAACGCTTCCCTGGGGCCGCTACAGCGCGCGGCGCGGCCTTCTTCTTGGGCGGCATCGAGCCGGATGGCTCTGCGGCTGCCCTTGGCTGGTACGAGACCTACTTGACGGAATCACCTGCAGGTCCGTACGCCCCGCAAGCGCTCGGCCGACGCATGATGATCGTGCATCGACGTCAAGGATTCGCGGCATCTGCACCGCTAGCCAAGGAATACCTCAGACGATTTGCTCAGGGCCCCTACGTTTCCGCTGCGCACAAGATCTTGGAGCGTTCCTCAGAATGATCCGGGCGCTGTGGCGCTTCTTTCTGGCATTTGTCGTAGTCGTGTCGTGGGCAGAGCCGTTGCGGGCGAATTCCCCGAACCGCGTCGTGTTGCTCACGACCGACAATGAGCAAGATGATACCGCACTCGAGCTACTGGCACGAGTGCGTGGGGAACTACACGCAGCCGAGCTGGACGTGATCGTACAGCCAGTGGCGGCCGATGCGGACCTGCGGGTCGCAGTGGAGTCGAGCACGCCAGAGCTCGCGCCGGCGGCGGTGATCGCGGTTCGCTACCTGCGGCCGATGACTGCCGACAACGCGGGTGCCGAGGTCTGGATTTCGGACCGGCTGTCGAACACAACACTGATGCAAGTGGTTCGACTGAACGCTCAGCAGGCCGATCCAGCTGCGCGCCTCGCGGTTCAGGTTGCCGAAGTCCTGAAGGCACGCCTCGAATTGTTGTGGGTCAAGCCGGAGCTGCCGGAGCCGCCACGTGTACCACCGCCATCCGTGCTGCCCGCTCCGGCGCCCACGCCGCGCGGCTTTTTCTTATTGGGGTTGGGGCTGGAATTCGCGCACCATTCGCGCGGCGATGTGTCGAGCTGGTTGCCAGCTCTACAGGTCGGTTACGAGCCCCGTGGCAACAGCTGGTCGACTCCCTCGTTCCGCTTGAGCGGTTCCTGGACACCGGCAGAAACGACGCTCGAACACGGGGCGGGTGCGGCGCACGTGAAGCAGACACTCATATTGGCCCAAGCGTTGCTCCGCTTCTTGCCGCAAGCCCCCGTCCAGCCGTTCCTCTCGCTGGGTATGGGCACGTTCTGGGTTCGTGTGCGTGGCGACACGGAGACACCCTATACATCGACGACCACCGCCACCTGGTCCGCGGCGACGACGTTCGGGACAGGCCTTTGGATTCAGCCCAGCTCCAATGCCGTTTGGCTGTTCGAAGCGCAAGGGTTGGCGGCGTGGTCGGCCACCGAGGTGCGCGTGGAACAAGAAGTCATCGCGACGTTGGGATTTCCCGCGTTCGTGCTCGGAACGAGCTTGGTCGGGCGCTATTGAGCTCCGGCCTTGGCATCACTCGCGACTGTATCGGGCCCAGCCTCGAAGCTGGCGGACACCTCCGACGCGTTGAGCGCGCTGCCATAGATTCTGAACTCGTCGAAGCTGCCTTCAAAGCCCGGATCGGCGACGTACTGCGAGCGGCCGAGCCAATTGTTCACGTCATACACGTCCGAGAGTGTGCCCAAGAAGCGCGTAGAAGCGGACTCGACACCGTCCACGAACAACCACGCGCGCTGCTCCGTTTCGCTGATGGCGACCGCAACATGGGCCTGTTTGCCGATGGGAAATGCCGCCGCGCCCGTCATCACGATCTCCGCGCTCTGCGCCGGCGGTTGTTCGAACGCGAAGCGTGGCCGAGGATTGCACGACAAGAAGACGTAACTCCGCGGTGCGCCGGCTCGACTGCCATCGACGCCCGTCTCGTCCTCGCCGAAATCGAAGATGCGCTGCCAAGCACCGCCGCCGGCCCAGGTCACCCAGGCCTCGAACGTCACATCTTTCAGTCCGGCCAGCACGTGATTGGGCAAGTCGACATACTGGTTGCTGTCTTTGCCAGCGAGCAGAACCGTCCCCGCCGCGTCTCCATCACCGTACACGGCGCCCACCAAGGAGCCATTCCGGCCCTGCACTGAGTCGACGACTTCGATGCCATCGGGCGAGGCGTCGAAGCTGTAGCGATACAGCAACGTGCCTCCGCCGGCCCCTCCGCTGCCGGCTGCCGGGGCCCCGCTACCTCCGGAACTTCCACCAGGACCGCCGCCAACCACGCCTGCTGCACCAGCCTGTGCAGTGCACAGGGCCGCGCTGCAGCTCACCGCATCGACACTTTGCGGGCCACAAGCGAGCGACGTGGTCGCCACGAACACTGAGAGCGTCCTCGTCATCCGCAACCGCAAAATAGCACGCTCGCTGCTCACAGGCGGCGCAACTCGCTAGCGTACACCAAAAACTTCGCCTCGGGCCCGTTGCTCCACAGCCATGCCTCGCTCACCGGAAAACGCTGGAATGCTCTCCGTAGCACTGGGTCGTCGTCGAGCAGGGCAGCGAGACGATTAGGATCGGCAAAGTCGAACAGCCGTTGAGCCTTCGTGAGCTCGAAGACCAATGCAACGCAATCAGAATCGGGCGCGGAATCGTCGAGCGGATACAGCTGGTTCGAGCTGACGTCCGTCACGAAAAGCCCCACTCCAGACGGGCGCGTCAATGCAGCGAGCGTTCGGAAATGGGTCAGATTCAGTGTCCAACGCACGGCCTCGAACAGCCGATGTCGCTCGCCCAACACGTCGAGCACCGAAAGCTGCATTTGGCTCAGCATGCAGGCGGAAAGCACGACATCGAACGGACCTGCGAGTTGCTCGCAAAGCTTCCCAGCCGTCATGTCTCCGTGATTCATCAACTCTTCGGGAGTGACCTGAAAGCGCGACCAACGATCGATACGGTCGAGTAGACCGGAAAGATCCACAGGGGCGTGCAAGAAGAGTCGGTCTCGAGTCGAAAGCTCCTGACGTGCGAACGCTCCCTGCAAAGCTGACGCATCGATGTCGACCAAATGCACCCCCCGATACCGATTCGTGAGCGCCGCGAGCTCGAGATCGAAGCAATTGCCCGCGCCAAGGACGCACAGCGAGCCATCCGTCGCCGGTGCCGCGGCCAATGCAAGCTCAGTCAGCCGCTTTCGATGCCCGCTGAACGACGAAGAATGAGCAAGCGCGCTTCGGTTCGCGCGGGCTTGCTCGCCTGCTTGATCTAGCCCACTCGACATCGTCTCGCTTCGTCGATAGCAGTTCGTAGTTCGGTTACCCAGGTTTCCTTATTCGCCAGCGCGCGAACCGTTACCGCGACAAAGCAATTTTCGGCTCGCCCCCGCGCTGAGCGTGGTCGCTTACGTCAGTCAGGACTTCGATCGGCGACGAAATCCGAATCCCGAACTGAGTACCAAGGCGATCGCCAGCGCATGCGAAAGACCACTCGGGCGGGCTGGAGTCGAACTGCAAGCGCAACCGCCTTTTCCGGGTGGACTCAGGGGAGTGCCTATTGCGGCGCGGCCCGCCGCGGCGCTCGCACCGCCCATTTCGGCTCCCGCCGCAGCGGCGCCTTGGTGGCTCGCACCAGCCGCCCCGCCCTCCCCTGACTGCGGACCAGCGTCACTCGGCTCTGTGGCTTCAGCAATCGGTTCGTGACCGACGTATTCGAACGCAGGCCTCAGCAGCGCGTCCTCGTATGGTGCGACTTGAGTGAAGATGCGACGCGCGGTCGTCGACGCGCAACTCGCGCCGTGGGATACCACGCCAGTCACCGCGTTGTTCGCGGTGAAAATCGGCCCACCACTGTCGCCGTTGCACACCGAAGCGCCGACGGTTGCGAACGAGTTGGGCGGGATTGGATCGTTCGAGTCGACGTATTCACTGTCGCCGAGCAACTGGATCTTCAGGTCGTCACGGGTCTTACGGACGCCAGTGCTGCCATCTTCGGCGCCGCCAAAGCCGACGATTCGGATCGCTTCACCTCGAGCATTCCCAGCGCCGAGCCGGACCGCTGCGATGGGCACGTTCGTCAGCTCCCGATCGAGAGCGACGGCCGCGAGGTCGTCCTTGCAGACGGATACTGCACCGGTCGTGAAGATCTTTTCGCCGACCGCGGCGACCGGCTCTTCCGCGCCTGCACCGATGTGAAAGGTGACGTTCGACGGGACGAATGGATCACCGAATAGGCCATCGACGCTACCTGAAACCAGCTCCCCGGCAGTCGTGCAATTGGCGTTGTCGCTCACGGTTGCAACGCAATGCATCGCGGTAAGCGCCAGGTTTGGCGCGATCAGCGTCGCCGTGCACCACAGGGTATCACCGTCATTCTTGATCGCGCGCAGCTTCACGACTGCGTCGTCTTCGGGCCCCGAAGGGTTCGCGTAGTACAGTTCCTGGCCATTCTGGCCAAGCGCCTCTGAATCGACCGCGCCGCAACCCAGAAGCAGTGCGCCGGCCGCGACCATCAGCGCGAACTTTTTCACTGCGCGCTCTCGCTGCGCCGCCGTTGTCGCCTCGTCACGATGAGGCCGGCAGTGCCGACCATGAGCACCATCGCGAAGCCGTCGAACCAGCCAGGACTCGCTGTCGCGGTCGTCGAGCAAGCGCAGCCGCCTTTGCCCGGTGGGGATCGTTGCATGTTGTTGCCAGCAGATGAGCCAGCGCTTGCCGGTTCACCTCCCCCGACCTCGGCCGGCGGTGCTCCCGCCCCGTCACCGCCGCCTGTGTTGGCGCCCGCGGCACCCGCGTCTCCCTCGGATGTGCTCGGAGTCTCGATGATCGGCTCGTAGCCGGTTAGCTCGAATGCCGGAGCCAATACCTCGCTCGCGAACGGCGCGACCTGCGTAAAGTATTGGCGCGCATTCGGCGAGTCGCAGGCGCCGACCAATTGCGAGTAGATCCCGGTCACTGCGCCGCTGCTGCTCAGCGCCGGTCCGCCGCTGTCTCCGATACAGAGCGCCGGTCCCAGAGTCAGAAAGGTGCGAGGTGGGATTGGATCACCGTCCGGACGAAAGGTACTCGAACCCACTTGGCTGATCACGAGCCCGTCTTTGGCGCGACGCACACCGATGGTCGCGTCCTCGGTTTCACCGTATCCGCCCACCCGCAGGACTTCACCGCGGTCGTTGCCGCGATCGATTCGGATCGCCGTCAGCGGCACTCCGGTGAGCTCGCGATCGAGCACGATGGCCGCAACGTCGTTGCGACAGATTGTCGGGGTTTGCGTCGCGAACACTTTGGCGCCGAGCGCCGCGACCGGCTCCTTGAATGCCGCGCCCACGTAGATCGTCAGCTTCGCGGGGTCGATCAACGCTCCGAAACGCCCACCCTTGCTGTCCGCCGTGAGCTCACCAGAATCGGTACAGGTGAATGGCTCCTTGTTGACGAGGTTCGAAATGCAGTGGCGCGCGGTCAATACGACGTTCGGTGCAACCAGCGAGCCCGAGCAAGAATTCGTGACGCCGTTGGCGTCGAGATTGGTCACCTTGACCACGCCGTCGTCCTCGGGGCCCGACTCATGCCCGTTGTAGATGGCCTGTTCGACTTGGTCGGATTGCTCTGGGCCGGCCTGTCCGCAGCCGGCCGCTACCCTTAGCAACGCAGCGCAACCGAGTACGCGGCTGAGCGTCATTGCTCGTACTTCGAGAGGCAAGCCGGAGCTCCGGAACTCGGCGCAGAGAACGTGCCGGTGCTCGCCTCGTAGAGCAGCCCGTCCGGGGAGTAGTCGTAAACGTAATTTCCTTTGTCATTCATGCACCACGCCGAGGTGGCACTGAGTCGCGTACCGCTCACGCGATCGAAATTCGGCGGGCCATCGGTGCCCCAGAGCGCCATCTTCGACGTCTTGGACGAAAGGAGAATGGGCAGCTGTGTCTCCACCTTCGAGGGACCGATGTCGACGCTGGTTCCGTCCGGGTTGAGCACGCGATTCTGCAGTGCATCGCGCACGTCGTGGCCGAGCGGCGACGCCTTACCGGTTAGGCTGCTCGCGTACAACAGCGAATATGCGCCGTCGTAATAGTTCTCGGTGCCATCGAATACGAGTTGGCCGCTGCCGTAGAACTTTTTCACGCGCGACAGCCACGAGTCGTACAGAGTCTTCGAGTGATCGTCTTGCGCGAGCGCGTAGTTGACGCCCACGAGGCGCTTGTCGAGCGCGGGCACGGTCGCTGACGTGCCGTAGAGCGGAAGTGGGCCGCCGGGACCCGTGAGCACGACGTTTGCCGTCGCCAAATAGTGAGAGAGGACATAGTAAGGGCGCGGCACGCTCTCCGAAGGAGTTCCGGGCTTGCCCCAGCCCGCCTCGACCGTCTTGATCAGATCCGCGAACTCATTGTTCGCCAGCCCGATGATGATTTGCGGGGGATTCGCCAGGATGTCATCGCCGGCACTTTGGGCAGAGGCCGCGTCGTTCGCTTTGGTCTGCTCCTGATAGAAAAGCGTGTTTTGATGAATCGCAAGATCGCCGTTGATGCTCAGGTAGTCGAAGCGATGTGGGTCATCGACGGCCTGATTCGCCGGCGGCGCATCGGTGAGCACCGTCGCGATGTCATTCAAGGTTTGGTTGTCGTTCGAGACTAGCGCCAGCTTCAGCGGAGCCGAGCTGTCCGTTTGCTGCGACTTGACGTACGGCTCGATTTCGCGAACCAGGCTGGCAACCGTCGCGGCGAGCAAACGCGGATCGCCCAACAGGTGCCAGACGTAGCCGTCGTCATCCAGGTTCGCAAGCTGCAGCGTCGCGCTGCCCGTGCTGAGGAACATCACCTCGCCGTCTGGATTTTGCGCAACGTAATCTTCCGACTGCGTATAGTTCCAAGCGGCCAGCAGGTTCACGGACGAAAGCGTGCTGAGGATGGCGGGGGTGCCGATTTCCTCGGTGAGGTGGTGCATCGAGGCGTCGAAATCGCCATCGTTCGGGAACGTTCCGTTGCAGATCACACCGAGCACTGGTTGAAACTGCGACTTGTTCGAGTTCTTTGCCGCGCTCTCGTTGAACTCCTTGAACGCCATATCCCAATTGACGGTGGCAAGCGTCTCGTGCGGATCGGATGCGTTCATCGCATTCGCAAATCCGCCGAGAATCACGGGGTTGCTCGTCTTGAGCAGGTCGAGGGTACTCGACCCCATCACGGACGTGGGCAGCAGCACCTGGCATTGCTCATTGGTGAGGACCACACATTCGTTGCCGCTGTCCTTCTTGCGGCAGATCGAGGGTTGATCGACCTTGTCCGCGATGCAGTCGGCGTTCGTGGTGCAGGCGGTGCTGCTGCCCGCATCACCTCCGTCCGAGTGACCTCCACCGTTCGGCCCGCTGCCGCCGTTGGGCTTGCTGCCACCGCCGCCGGGGTTGGTGCCGCCCGAATTGCCACTACCGCCGCTGCTCACGGGGTTTGCGACGCAAACGTGCTCTTCGAGCGAACACACGGTATCGCCGAACTGCGAGCAATCAGCGTCGCTGTTGCATTGATTCGTATTCAAATCATACAGAAACGAGCAACCGCTGACGGCGAACAGCAAGCCCGCAGCAGTGAACACGGCGGGCCTCAATAACCAAGTGAAGGGCGAGTTCATGAGATACCTTGCTGAAGAATCTTTGAGCCTAGCATGCTCAACATCCCGTTCGGAGAACAACGCGTTGCAACATGTCCATTCCGAACGCGCGTCCGCTCAACCGTGCGTGCCGCATCAGTCAGTCGTCCGACCGCGCATGTAGCGCATACGAGCTCGCGCTCGCATGAACTCGAGCAGTACGAGCATCGCGTGTCGTACGGCATGCAGCCGAGCAATTTTTAGTCACGATTTCCGCAGTGTGGTCTTTCCTTCCTTGTGACCACACCGAGCGACTTTGTAAGTGGAGCCGACGCGCCAGCTGCCCCTACTCCCACTTCGATCGGCGCAGGGTCCCCAAATGAGCAACGAGGCCGGTGCCAGCGGGCACCGACCTCGTCGAAGGTCACGTCACTTGGGAGCAGATCCTCTCAGTCTCAGATCACTGGCAGTACAGGTAGCCGCAGGTCGCCGGTGT
>Ga0164241_10007142_pt1 | contig 10060 bp, 7 predicted proteins | sample OricomyardsoilBY_FD_108780 | JGI IMG/M metagenome (GOLD analysis project Ga0164241, IMG submission 108780) | Backyard soil microbial communities from Emeryville, California, USA - Original compost - Back yard soil (BY) | ecosystem: Environmental > Terrestrial > Soil > Unclassified | place: USA... | reverse complement strand
GGCCTCAAAATTGCCTGCCTCGAAGAAATCGCCTTCCGCCAAAAGTGGATCGATCGCGCTCAGCTCGACGAACAAATCAAGCGCCTAGGCAAATCCAACTACGGCGCCTACCTCAAAAAACTCGTGTAAGAACCGGACCTCGCGTCCGCACCTCCCTCGTTTTTGGGACTGCGGTGCCTCGGCACCGCTTTAATCGCGCGCCTCGGCGCGCGTGACCGGCAATCCAAGATCATCGCCCGTCGATTCCATTTCTCGCTTCCCTCTCTTCGCGCCTGGAGAAACTCCCCTGCCGAAATTAGCGTCGATCAGCGTCCATTAGCGGTTCAAAAACTCCGCCCCGGTGCGCGTCTCCTTCCTCATCCCGCTCTTCAATTGCCTGCCGCTCACGCAGGCCATGCTCGCCTCTCTCCAAGCGACGCTCCCCGCCGGCCTCGATCACGAGATCATCCTCATCGACGACGGCAGCACCGACGGCACCCGCGCGTGGCTCCAAACATTGGATACGACCCCCGGCTCGTCCCTCCGCGTCGTCCTCAACGACCGCAACCTCGGCTACGCCGCGACCAACAACCGCGCCGCCGCCTCCGCCACGGGCGATTTCCTCGTCCTCCTCAACAACGACCTCGTCCTCACCCCGCGCTGGCTCGAGCCGATGCTCGCCGCCCACGCCACGCTCGGTTCCCGCGCCGGCATCATCGGCAATGTTCAACGCTCCGTCGCCACCGGCGCGATCGACCACACCGGCATCGTGATCGATGAAAAAGGAAAACCCGTCCACGACCGGCACCTCCCGCGTTTTGCGCATCCCCTCAAAATCGTTCCCGCCGTCACCGGCGCGTGCCTGCTCATCAAGCGCGATCCCTGGCAGAGCCTCGGCGGCTTCGACACCGCCTTCGTCAACGGAGGCGAAGACGTCGATCTCTGCCTTCGCGTCCGCCGCCGCGGCCTGACCGTCGCAGTCGCGCAACACAGCCTCATCCTCCACCACGTCAGCGCTTCCGCCGGCCGCAAAGCACGTGATGAACAAAACTCCCGCCTCCTCGCCCTCCGCTGGCGGCCGGATCTGTCGATTCTCGCCTGCCGCAATTGGTCTCGTGCGCATCTGCGCCGCATCGCGTCAGAGCCTGGTTCCGCTCCGCCTTCCCTTCACGATGTGATCGCCGCCATCCAAGTCATCCCGCACGCTCTCGGCCTGACTCGTCGCCCGCCCTTCGTCGCCGTGCGCTCCGTATCCGACGCGTTCGATACGGAAGTCGCGCGCTGGCAGGCCCTGCTCGACTGACTCTTCTAGGAGGTGGAACGCGCACTCCGAGCGCGTTGTTCGAAGTCGCCCGTAACGCGACACCGCTCCCTTCAAATCGTCGCTTAAAGAGCGCAGCCACCCGCGTCCGCCGCATTCCTCCCCAGGGATTCATTTTTCAACGTTGCGGAGCTTGTCGCCCGTTTCGCTGTCCGTGCACAATCGTCACTTTTCACGTCGGGAGCGGACACGCTTTCGCCTCCACTCCCCGCGCCAAACCCGTTTCCTTCCTGCGACATCATCCGCGATGCCATCCCCCGAAAACCCCCAAGCCGAAGGCGTCTTCGTGCGCCACTCCGTCCGCCAGTCCGGTTTTGTTTTCGACGATTTCTCCCCTGATTCCGCGTGGCTCCGCGAAGAAGCCACCGCCTACTTTCCTCCGCTCGCCGAGATTCAACGCCTCGTCATCCGCGGCGAATTCATCCGCCATCCCGCACTCAGCGACGCCAAAGCCGCCCTGCCTTCGCTCGATGTTTTTCTAGCCGATAAAAAAGTCGGCACCGCCAGCGCCTCCGCGCCGGGCCCGTGGGAAATCGCCTTCGACGTGCCGCTCGAACACGCCGAACAGGGCTTCACCCTCCGCCTCGTTATCCGCGGCGTCTTCCTGGGCAACATGCTCGCCTGGGCCGGTCGTGTATTCGAAAACTGGAAACTCGCCGGCTCGCTGCAGCGCCACCGCCTGCAAAATAAAAACCGCCAGTTGCGCGTGCGCACCATCTCGGCCGGCGGCGAGATCGTCTACGATTTCAGCAACCGCCACAGCCCCTACTCCTCCGCCTTCGCCCGCCGTCACGCGCGCCTCGGGCTCAACATCGTCGGCTTCCTCGCCGCCGAACTCGGCATCGGCGAATCCGCCCGCTGCATGATCCGTGCAGCCGACGCCGCCCGCATCCCCGCCAGCGCCGTCCCTCTCAAAATCCCCTGCAAGGCCCGCATGGGCGACAACAGTTTCGCCCCGTTCCTCCAGGAAAAAAATCCTTACGGCGTGAACGTTTTCCACCTCGACGCACCCGCCACGGCCGAGATCGACGCCAACCACGGCCCCGCCTTCCGGGCCGGGAAATACAACGTCGGTTACTGGGCTTGGGAGCTGCCCGAATTCCCCGACGCCTGGGTCCCCTATTTCGATTTCGTGAACGAGATCTGGTGCCCGTCCGACTTCGTGCGCGACGCCATCGCCGACAAATCCCCCGTCCCCGTCGTCACCATCCCCCACGCGATCGCCTTCCAGCGCCCGGTCGAATCCACCGCGCAACTACGCCAGCGATTCGGCCTGCCCACCGGCAAGTTTCTCTTCCTTTTCCTCTACGACCTGCACAGCTACTCCGAACGCAAAAACCCGCGCGCCGTGCTCGCCGCCTTTCGCGAGTCCGGCCTGGCCACGCGTGACGCCGCTCTCGTCATCAAGGTCCACGGCGGTGCCGGCAACGAAGCCGATCTCGCGGCCCTCCGCGCCGAGGCAGCCGATCTCCCCGGCACGATTTTTCTCGATCAACCGCTATCTCGTTCCGACGTCTACGCGCTTGAAGCCGCCTGCGATTGCTTCGTGTCGCTCCACCGCAGCGAAGGTTTCGGCCTCGCCGTCGCCGAATGCATGTACCTCGGCAAACCGGTGATCGCGACCGACTGGTCCGCCACCGCGGAATACTTGAACGAGAAAAACGGCTGCCCCGTCCGCGCGAAACTCATCACGCTCGACCGCAATCACGGCCCGTATTCAAAAGGCCAGACGTGGGCCGATCCGGATACGAGCCACGCCGCCGAATGGATGCACCGTCTCTACGACGACCGCGCCCTCGCCGCCCGTCTCGGCGAAGCCGCCCGCGCCACCATCGAGCAAAAGTTTTCCCCGACCGTCATCGGCACCCGCTACCGCCGCCGCCTCGAAGCCATCGCCAGCTGGTGATGGCCCGGCCGTTTCACGGTTCCAGCGCGCGCAACATCAGCTTGAGATTTCTCACATTAAAGGCGATCGGCCTGGGATCCTCAAGCGAGGGAACAACCGAAGGTTTGTCGGAATCGAGTCGCAATAAAACCTCTCCTGGCCGTATCCGCAGTCCTTGGATGAAGATGTGAACAGGCACTTTCCCCACGTTGCCCCGCCAGAGGATCGCCTCGCCACTTTTCACGATTACCTCGCGCTCACCAAAACTCCGCACGTCCATCGATAGATCCGCGCGTAATGTTTGCTGATGCGGATTTGAAATAGTCAGCGCGGCCGCCCCATTGGTCCAACGCCAGTATTCCTGACGTGAGCGCTCCACTTGATACCAGCCCTCAGAGAAATCGATGCTCACCTTGCGATCGGTCCCGTTCTCCCGTAGAAGCTCGCGCGTCCCGGACATGATGACGGAATCGTATTTTGGCAGGAGTAAAGACTCCCCGAGTCCAAACACCGTGAGATTACCCAGCACCAGCACCAACAACCACCACCGTGTCCGTGGCACCAATACATTAAACGCCAGTGCCATCGGCAGCAGCACCCGCGTCGCCGCCCCTGGCTGCCCTTCCCACACCGATTCTCCGAGAACAATCATCAACAGCGCAAATGCGGCGCCCACTCGCCACCAAAGTTTTTTCCACTCCGGCCGCAACGCCAGGAAAAGAAACTGCACGGAAACGCCCACCATCCAGAACAGATCGCTCCAACTGCTTATTTTCTCCGGAGCCGAAGCCCAGGTCGTCGCGCTTCGCCCCCACTGCGCTAAAAAGTCTGCGAACGGCAGGCCAAAATTGCGCGCGCCCGCCGCGCCCGCTCCACCCAGCCAATGATAAACTAACCCACTCCACACGGCCAGTGGCAGCAACACTAGCACGCCCCGCAAAACCATCGTGCCCCACGCCTTTTTATCCGCGCCGTCCGGTGGGAAAAAAATCGAAGCGGCGAGAATGTTCGTCTCCTTCGCCAGTCCCGAAACTCCCAATACAACTGCCGACCACACAAAACGGCGTCGCTCCGCCAGCGCCACGCCTCCCGCGATCAACAAAAGGCTCGGCCCATCCACCAGCGCTGAGCGCACGCTGATCCACATGCCGTATGAAAAAAGCAGCCCCGCCCACCGGATGAAATTTTGCAGCCCATCCGGCGGAAACCATCGCAACAATAATAACGCCAGCCCCAGCCATGAAGCCACGTTGATCAGCGAGTAAACCGTCAGTATACGCCCCGGGTCTGCCGCGCCCAGCAACCAACTCAACCAGGAGAACAACATCCGTCTCGTTCGATAGGGCAGATTATCCACCGCCTCATTCAGCACCGGATCGGTCGGATCGGGATGCAACGCCAGCTGCACATACTGCTGCGCGTCGTACCCATACGAGTCCGTTTCAAAGTACACATCCGCGGATCGCAAGTCCGGCACATAGCGCGCACTCGCTTTGTCTCCCAGTCGCAGAAACGCCGTCCATCTCTTCCCCGGCACGTAAAACGACGCCACCAAAAACACGAAGTACATCACCGCGACCACGTAGGCCGATCGCCAAAATGCGCGGCGAACACGAAGAGAATTATTTTTGAAGCTAGCCACCCAAACCGCCAACCGCACAGTCATCCCACACCCGAAGCAAGAATGTATTCATTAAGCCGTTCGCTCGCCCTCCTCTTCTCTTTTCTGCGCGCGAATTCACGGCGACTTTTCCTCACGTGTGCCCTCATTTTGGCGGGCGTTTTCACGCTGCTCGTCGCCTCTCATCCCGCGGGATATGCGGGCGGTTCCGATTCTTCCGGATACCTCAATAGCGCCCAACTTTTGTCGAAAGGACTGACGACCGCGCCCATCCGCCCGGTACTTGCGCCAACCGCACCAAAACTTTCGACCCCGTACATTTACTCGCCTTTAGGCCTGAAACCGAAAAGCGACGGCTCCCTTGTTCCCACCTACCCCATCGGTCTTCCGCTGCAGGTGATTCCCCTCGCGTGGATCACCGGCTGGGCAGCCGCCCCCCTGGTCACCGTGGGCCTGAATGCCTTGGCTGGGCTTTGGCTCACGTTCCTTCTGGCCCGCTGTTGGGCGCTTTCGCGTGGATGGTCACTCTTGGGCGCCGTCATCCTGGCCGCATGCCCTCTCTACTTGATGTTTTCCATCCAGATGATGAGTGACGTCCCCGCGCTAACTTGGGCAACCGCCTCCATTCTCCTGGCGTGGAAATCACGCCAGCGCACCAGCTGGTCCATCGGAGCTGGTGTCGCCCTCGCCATCGCGGTCCTCATCCGTCCCAGCAACGCCCTCCTTTTCATCCCCGTCGCGTGCTGCCTGGGCATCTCGTGGCGACGTTGGCTGTTGTTCGGACTTAGCGGCCTACCAGGGGCCTTTTTGTTCTTTTGGTATAACAAAGTCTCCTACGGCCACCCGCTTGAAACCGGCTACGGAGACATCTGGGGACTCATGCAGCTCAATGTATGGAAATCTTCGTTACAAAATTATGCGACTTGGATTCCCGCTCTTCTTACCCCGCTCGTCCTGTTCGCCTTCGGGCTTCCGTGGCTAAAGAGTGTGCCGCTCCCTGTTCGCTTCGCCCTCGCTACCTGGTCGGTCGGCTACCTCGTTTTCTATACCTTCTACTATTTCACCCATGAGGTCTGGTGGTATCTGCGCTTCATCCTCCCCTGCTTCCCCGCGCTCATCATCGCGTCACTCTTGGTTGCGCGACAACTCACCTCCCGCTTCGGCCTTTTCTCCCTTGCCTCCGGTCCCATCGCGATCGTCACCTCTTTCACCCTGCTCATCGGCGTCCTGCTCAACGGCCGCTACTGGGCCAAAAAACACGGCGTCTTCAACTCCAGCCTCGACGAACGCCAATACGCCGACGCCTGCGCTTGGGCCAACACGCACCTCCCCCCCGGTGCCGTCGTCGCATCCATGCAGACTAGCGGCGCGCTCTTTTATTACACGCCGTTTTCCGTGATTCGCTGGGACGTTATCACTCCGCGCGATTTCTCGACGCTCGCCCCCGCCGCATCGGCACGCGGCGGGCTCTACGCCATCACCTTTCCCTTCGAAAACGAACGCGCCTTCCAAGCCATGCCCGGCCGCTGGACATTGATCGGCCAGATCCGCCATTTGGAAGTCCGCAAATACGACCACCAATAATAGCAGGGATTCGCCCTTGGCGTCCGGAGGGAATTCTCGTTTGCCAGCAGCCACTTCCCTAACCCCTATCAGCGCCCCGCCCATGCCCACCCTTTCCGTCGTCATCCCCTGCTACAACGAACGCGCCACCATCCGCCGCATCGTCGATGCCGTGCACGACTGCGGCGTAGAATCCCTCGAAATCATCATCGTTGATGACTGCTCGCGCGACGGCACCCGCGACGTTCTACAGACCGAGATCGCCCCGATTGTATCCAAAATCGTCTTTCACGATGTCAACCAGGGCAAAGGCGCCGCCCTGCGCAGCGGCTTCAAACACGCCACCGGTGACTACGTCATCGTGCAGGACGCCGATCTCGAATACGACCCGCGGGAACTCCCCCACTTGCTCGCCCCACTCCTCGCTGGAAAAGCCGACGTCGTTTTCGGCTCCCGCTTCCTCGCCGGCCAGCCCCACCGCGTCCTCTATTTCTGGCACAGCGTCGGCAACCGCGTCCTCACGCTGCTCTCCAACATGGCGACCAATCTCAACATGACCGACATGGAGTGCTGCTATAAGATGTTCAAACGCGAGGTCATCCAGAGTCTTAACCTCGTGGAAAACCGCTTCGGCTTCGAACCCGAGATCACCGCCAAGGTCGCCCGCCGCGAACTCCGCATTTATGAGGTCGGCGTCTCGTATTCGGGCCGCACCTACGCGGAAGGAAAAAAGATCGGGTGGCGCGACGGCTTCCGCGCGCTCTACGCCATCGCGAAATACAACTTCTGGTCCCGCTGACCCGGAATCACGGCTGATTCCCCCCGCCAGCGGCCCGATCGCCACGTCGAGCGGCCGATCCTCCGGTGCCCCGCGATCGCTTGCGGCGATTCGGTGACCGGCAACGCCGGCACCGGCATCCCGCCGGTCTGATCGAGTTCCGTGCGTCTCATCCATCACTGGACATCGCACCACCCGCGCCCCTGCCGCCCCGTCCCGCACGCCCCGCGCACCGCCCGCCAAACTAGTGATTGAAAAGCCATTCTCCGCTCGCACATTGAACCGCTGTGGCCGAAAAAAAGCAGCAGGCGCCGTCCTTCGAAGATGCCCTCACCCAGCTCGAATCCATCGTGGACGCGATGGAGTCCGGCGACGTTCCTCTCGCCGAATTGATGTCCCAATTCGAGGAAGGCACCAAGCTCCTCAAGGTCTGCGAAACCCGCCTCAAAGACGCCGAGCTTAAGATCGAGCTCCTAAAAAAACAAAACGACGGCCCCGCCTTCTCTCCGTTCACTCCGCCTCCGGAACGCTGATCAGCCGCTTCCTTCACTTCCACGGTCTCGCCACGCCGACTTTCGCCTCTGCGACGCTCTTCGCTCCGACTCGATGAATCCTTCCGACGACGCCTCTCACGTCACCGCTTTTCCACTACCGCGCCTGCTCGATTCCATTCGCGGCCCGGCTGACGTCAAAGGCCTGCCCGCCAGCCAGCTTCCGCGCCTCGCGCAGGAAATCCGCGAGGAAATCATCGCCGTCACCGCTAAAAACGGCGGCCACGTCGGCCCGAATCTCGGCGTCGTCGAGCTCTCGATCGCGCTTCATCGCGTCTTCAACACGCCCGACGATCAGTTCGTCTTCGACGTCGCCCACCAAGGCTACATCCACAAATTGCTCACCGGCCGCGGCGGCGAATTTTTCAAAAAACTCCGTCAGTCCGGCGGCGCGTCCGGCTTCCTGAATCGCGCCGAAAGCCCCCACGATGCCTTCGGCGCCGGACACGCCGGCACCGCCCTCAGCGCCGCTCTCGGCATGGCCACCGCCCGCGATTTGCGCGGCACTTCCGAACACGTCGTGGCGCTCTGCGGCGATGCCGCCTTCACCTGCGGCGTCACCCTCGAAGCGCTCAACAACGTCGTCGCCTCCACCAAGCGCCTCATCGTCATCCTCAACGACAACGAGTGGTCCATCGCCAAAAATGTCGGCGCCATCGCGAAGTACCTCAATCGCCTCAGCACCAATCCGACGTACAACAAAATCCACGGCGACTTGGAGAAATTCTTCGCCGGACTCCCGCACGGTCAGGAAATGAACCGGCTCTGGATGAAGTGGAAACGCGAGACGAAGGACTTCTTTGTCGAATCGAGCCTCTTCGAAAAATTCGGCCTGCGCTACCTCGGCCCGATCGACGGCCATAATCTCGACGAGCTCGTCAAAAATCTCGAGTTCGCGAAACAAGCAGACGGCCCGATCGTGCTCCACGTGCTCACCAAAAAAGGCCGCGGCCTGCCCGCCGCCGTTCAGCACCCGGAAAAATTTCACGGCGCCAGTCCTTACGATCCCGCCACCGGCGAAAGCAGGAAAGCCGCGCCCGGCACGCCGCCGAATTTTCAGGACGTCTTTGGCCGCGCCCTCGTGCGCTTCGCCAAGGCCGACGCCAACATCGTCGGTATCACCGGCGCGATGCCCAGCGGCACCAGCCTCAACTACCTCGCCGCCGAATGCCCGAGACAGTTTTTCGACGTCGGCATCGCCGAAGAACACGCCGTCCTTTTCGCCGCCGGTCTCGCCACCAAAGGCATCCATCCGGTCTGCGCGATCTACTCGACCTTTCTCCAACGCGGCTTCGACCAAGTCGTCCACGATGTCTGTCTGCAAAATTTGCCCGTGACGTTCTGCATGGATCGCGCCGGCCTGTCCCCGAACGACGGCCCCACGCATCACGGCCTCTTCGATCTCGCCTACCTGCGCTGCGTGCCCAACGCGATCGTCATGCAGCCGAAGGACGAGGACGAACTCGTCGATCTGCTCCACACCGGCCTGCACACGCCGGCTCCGACTTTCATCCGCTACCCACGCGGCGCCGGTCGCGGCGTGAAACTCAAGGAAACTCCCGCACTGATCCCGCTCGGCCAGTCCGAGGTCCTGCGCGAGGGCACCGACCTCGTGATCTGGGCACTCGGCCCGATGATCCCCGAAGCGCTCGCCCTCGCCGATCGTTTCGCGGCCGAACAGCGACTCTCCGTCGGCGTCGTGAATCCCCGCTTCGTCAAGCCGCTCGACCGTGAACGCCTGCTCAGCCAGGCCACCGTCGTGCCGCTCGTGGTGACGATGGAGGATCACGTCCTCACCGGCGGTTTCGGCAGCGCCGTCCTCGAGACGCTGCAAGACGCCGGCTGCACCACCGCCGTCGAACGCATCGGCTGGCCGGATAAATTCGTCGAGCACGGCAGCAACGTCGAAATCCTCCGCGAGACCTACGGTCTGTCTCCAGAAGACAACTACCAACGAATCCTCTCGCGCTGGAAAAATCTCCACGCCGCCAAAGCCGAAACCGCCGCCCGATAACGCCAACCGGTCCGATGGTCCGGGGAGCAACCGTGTCGGCGCGAACGGCACAGCGCGCATTCGTAGCCCCCGCTCGCTTCGCAGATGAGGCGGGCACCGTCCGGCAGGGCTTTCAGTAACAACGCCAGGCCCCCGGCGGTGTTGTCAAAACGCAGGGGTTTTTAGAGGTCATCGAGATCCAGGAAGGCCTTGGAAACATCGATTCCGCAGTACATGATCGGGGTCGCTTCAGTGGTTTTCATTGGGCAGTCGCTCCAGCTTGTCAGGCGCGCTCAAGGCGCAATCAACGGTTCGAGTTGCTGCCAGTGACGCCTGCTGATCGCCACGCTCCAACGACGGGCTCAAGGC
>Ga0164241_10007141_pt1 | contig 10061 bp, 6 predicted proteins | sample OricomyardsoilBY_FD_108780 | JGI IMG/M metagenome (GOLD analysis project Ga0164241, IMG submission 108780) | Backyard soil microbial communities from Emeryville, California, USA - Original compost - Back yard soil (BY) | ecosystem: Environmental > Terrestrial > Soil > Unclassified | place: USA... | reverse complement strand
GCGGAGGCGCAGGCGAGCATCACCGAGATTCTGGCGAATCTGAAACGCGTGGATTTCCCCGGTCTGTCCAAGGACATCCGTGCCCTGTTGGTGGATACGCGAGCGAAGATCAACACGATCGACCTGACGCAGGTGACGGCGGAATGGACGAAGGCGGGCGCGGCGGTGACGGCGCTGACGGAGTCGCCGGAGATCAAGCAGACCTTCGCGAACCTCAACACCGCGATCGATTCGCTCAAGGTCACGATGGCTGGCGTGGACAAGCAAGTGGGTCCGGCGGGCGAGCAGCTCACGGCGGTCCTGGAGCAGGCGAAGACGACGCTGAAGACGTTCCAAGAGGCGGCGGCGAACGCGCGGAACTTCATCTCGGCGCAAAGCGGGTTGGGCGAGGAAGCGACGCGGTCGTTGATCCAGCTTTCGGAAGCGGCGATGTCGGTGCAGCGGCTGACGGAGTTTCTCGAGCGCAATCCCAGCGCGCTCATCACCGGTCGTAAAACGCCGGACTGAGGCGCTCGCGCGGCGCGTTTTTTTGGCAGGCCAACGTTCCCTCTTTTCTATTTTGCGATGAATCCGAAAAATTTCCGAAAGCCTTCCAGCGATGGTCTCGTGCCGCGGCTCCGGCTGCGTTTTTTGCCCGCGTGGGCGTTGATGGCGGTGACTGCGGCGATGCTCGGCGGTTGTCAGCTGCTGCCGCCGGCGACGGCGGATGCGACGCGTTTCTTCGTGTTGTCGGGACCGACGCTGGCTGAAACGACGACGACGGCGGAGCACGGGCACCTGCAACTCGGGCTGCGGCAAGTGGAGCTGCCGGATTATCTGCGCACGACCAAGAGCATGGTGGTGCGCGCGGGAGCGAACGAGATCCGCTATCAGGATTACGCGCGCTGGGCGGAGCCGCTGGAGGCGGGGGTGAACCGGGTGTTGAAAAACTGTCTGCTGGCCGTGCCGGAGGTGCGCGGCGTCGATGCGCATCCGATGCGTGGAGACGTGGCTCGCGACTACGATATCGCGGTGCGCATCATCCGGTGCGAAGGCGTCGTGCTGGCGGACGGCGGCAACGGCGCGCGGTTTGAGGCGACGTACAAACTCACGACCACGGACGGTTCAGGCCGGCAGATCGCGAGCGGCGTGTATCAATCGCCGCCCGCGAGCTGGGACGGAAAAGATTTTAGCGCGCTGGCGCAGTTGCTCAGCGATGCGGTGACTGGTCTGGGAGAAAAAATCGCGACCGATTTACCGAAGTAACCGGCGCGGGCAGCGGTCATTTCAGCGCGAGGACGATCGCACCGGCGGCAATGAGGGTGCCGCCGACGAGCGTTTTGACGGTGAGCGATTCGCCTAAGAACGCGGCGGCGAAAACAAGCACGAGGACGACGCTGAGTTTGTCGATCGGTGCGACCTTCGAGGCTTCGCCGAGCTGCAAGGCGCGGAAATAACAAAGCCAGGAAAGGCCGGTCGCGATGCCGGACAAAGCGAGGAAGAGCCAGGTGCGTTTGGAGAGTGTGAGGACCGCGCCGGCCGGGCCGGTGGCGAAGGCGACGCTCCACGCGAACACGAGGACGACGGAGGTGCGCACGGCCGTGGCGAGATTGGAATCGACCCCGGCGACGCCGAGCTTCGCGAGGATGGCGGTGAGCGCGGCGAAGAGCGCGGAAAGCAGTGACCAGACCAGCCAGTTCATGTGTGTAGTGGCATTGCGGTTACGGATCAGCCGGCCGTGGGATCAAGGCGAGGGCGTTCTCAAGGCTTTGGACGTCGACCGGCTTGATGAGGTGCGCGAGGAAACCGGCGGCGCGACCTTGGGCGATATCTTGATCCATGCCGTAGCCGCTCAAGGCGATCCCGGTGAGGCCGTGGCTTTCGCGCAGTGTGGCCATCAACTGGTGGCCGTTGCCGTCGGGCAGGCCGATGTCGGAGATGACGAAATCGATCGTGTGGGCGGCCGCGGCGGCGAGCGCCTCGGTGACCGAGCCGGCGGAAATGACCTCGAATTTGCGGCGGGTCAGGAGGTGGGCGAGGGCTTTGCGGGTGGGTTCGTGATCCTCGACAAGAAGGACGCGTCGAGGGCCGGCTGCGCGCAAACCCGGCGATGGGGGGAGATGCGGAGAGCGCGAGTTCGATGCGGGAAGCTCCTGCGGCGCGGCCGCGACGACGGGGAAGTGAATCGTGAACGTCGCGCCTTGTTCGCGGCCGGCGCTGCTGGCTTCGATGGTGCCGGCGTGGAGCTCGACGAGGGTGCGGGAAATGGAAAGACCAAGGCCGAGTCCGCCGAAGCGATGCGAGCCGGTGCGGCCGGAGTGGTCGCCTTGGAAAAACGAGTCGAAGACCTTGGCCAGTTCGGTGCCGGTCATGCCGACGCCTGTGTCCGCAATGTCGATACGGAGCTTGCCCGCGCTGGGGATGACGGCGGTGGTGATTTTAATTTCGCCGCCAGCGGGGGTGAATTTCACGGCGTTCTTGAGGACGTTCCAAAAGATCTGCTGGAGGCGGGCCGGATCGGCGCGGACCGTGGAGATGGCGGCTTGAAGATCGAGCGCGAGGGTGAGGTCGCGGGCTTCGAGTTCGGAACGCAGGGTGGTGATGGCGTCCTTCAATGCGGTGTGGACATCGACCGTCTGCATATCGAGCGACATCTTGCCGCGGGTGATGCGGGTGAGGTCGAGCAGGTCGTCGATGAGACGGGCCTCGAGCTGGACGTTTTTCGCGATGGTGGAAAAGTCCTCACGCACGGTTGAGGGGAGCGATGGGTTGGCGGCGGCCTCGCTGGCGAGGAGAAGGACGGGGTTGAGCGGAGTGCGGAGCTCGTGCGAAAGGGCGGCGAGAAAATCGTCTTTGGCGCGGCCGGCCTTAAGCGCTTCGTCGCGCGCGCGAGTGGCGTCGAGTTCCGCTTTTTTGCGCAGGGTGACATCGGTATGCACGGCGACGAAGCCGACGACTTCGCCGGCATTGTTGCGTTCGGGCGTATAGACGACGTGGCTCCAGCGGGTGTCGTGCGGAGAGTGCGAGACATCGAGTTCGAACTCGACCTCTTCGCCGGCGAGGGCGCGTGCGATGTAGGGACGGGCGCGATCGTAGAGCGCCTGGCCGACAATCTCGGCGGCGTGGCGGCCGGCGACTTTATCGGGAGTGAAGCCGTAGCGAGACGCGTAGGGGCGGTTGACGAAGCGGTACCGGTGTTCCCGGTCCATGTGCGCGAGGAGGACGGAGGCGTGATCGGCCACAAGGCGGAGCTGGCTCTCGCTCGCGCGAAGGGCTTCCTCCGAGAGCTGGCGTTCGATGGCGATCGACGCGGCGCGTGTCGTGTTTTCCAGGATACGGATTTCGTCCCCGGTGGGGCCGCGCGTCTCGCGAAAATAAACGCCGAAGGTGCCGAGCAGCTCGCCATCGCCGGCGATGATGGGGGTGGACCAGCAGGCGCGCAGGCCGTGGGCGCGGGCGAGTTCGCGGCCGGTTTCCCAGCAGGGGTCGGCTTCGATATCGATCGTATAGACGGGCTTCTTCAATGCGGCGGCGACGCCGCAAGTGCCGACGGTCGGACCGATGAGGAGGCCGTCGATCGCGCGGTTGTAGGCGTCGGGGAGATTGGGCGCGGCACCGTGGCGAAGACGGCCGGAGTTGGCGTCGAACAGGAGGATCGAGGCGATGGCGCGCTCGTGGATTTCAAACTCGAAGCCGAGGACGATCTCCTCGAGCACGCGGGCGAGCGGCGCGCCTTGGGCGGTGATTTGCAGGATGTGGCGCTGACGTTCCGCGACGATTTCGGCGTGTTTGCGCCCGGTGATCAGGCGCGTGGTACCGACCATCGCCGACACGCTGCCATCGTCGGCGAAGGCGGGGCTGTAGATGTATTCGTGGATATCGGTGCGTCCGGCGACATCGGTGAAGACCGTTTCGTTTTTGACGGGCTTTCCTGTGGTCAGGACTTCGCGCATCTCGTGTTCGAGGCGGTCGGCGAGGGCTGGCGGGTATCCAATTTCCCGGCACGTTTTTCCCGCAATTTCCTCAAGGCGGCGGCCGAGGGCGGCGAGCAACGGCTTGTTGGCGTAAAGGAAGCGGAGCTCGTGATCGAAGGCGTACGCGAGATCGGTGACGTTGGAGAGAATCGCGTCGAAGAGTTGCGCCTGCTCGGAGACTTTGCGGGAGAGTTCGGTGAGACGTTGTTCGTGGTGTTTACGGTCGGTGATGTTGCGGATGTAGATCGTGAGGCCGGAGGGAACTGAGAACGCGCGCAGTTCGAGCCAGGTGCCGAGCGGCTCGTAGAAAAGCTCGAGCAGCCCGCGTTTATTGGAGGCCATCGCGTTGCGGTAAAAGCGGCCGGCCTCGGACTCGACGATGTCGGGAAATTTTTCCCAAAGATTGGCGCCGAGCAATTCGCCGGCGGAAGCGTAAAGCGGCGCGACGAGTCGGAGATAGCTCGGGTTGACGTAGGTGATGCGCCAGTCGCGATCGAGTGAGATGAACGCGTCGCTGATGTTTTCCAAAATGTCCCGGGCGGGCTGAAATGAATCCGGATGAGAACGACGAGCGGGGTCGGGCGATGGGGAAGTGGAGTCAGGCGTCATGCGGGGCGTGGGTGCCTAGCGGCGGCGATCACTGAGGAAATTGACGAAGTGAAAACGCGAAGGGCAAGCAGCCTGAATGCCGGATGCAGTGGTCGGTGCGACCCGGTGTGCGAACACAAAAAAGTCACGTTTGGGCCCGCCGGCAACGCGGGTGGCGTGACGGAGAGAGCGAGCCCGAGGCGTGGGCGATGGGCGAGGGCGTATCGAAAAATCCGTGACATAGTACGTCCGCGACGATGGAGCGAGACGTGCGCGGGCGGACGGGCGTCGTCACGCGGTGTTTTGCGGAGAGCGTGCCGAGTAAGTTTTCTCGTTCTGACTCGCGCGGCGGATGACGGATTCGAGGTTGTGGGCGTTCATCGGCTTGGCGATGTAGTCGTCCATGCCGGCGGCGAGGCAGCGCTCGCGGTCGCCCTCCATCGCGTTGGCGGTCATGGCGACGATGAACTGGCTTGGACGTTTTCCCCAGAGGCCGGCGGCCTCGGCGGCGCGGATCTGGCGTGTGGCTTCGAAGCCATCGAGTTCGGGCATCTGGCAATCCATGAGAACAAGGGCGAACCGCTGCTGGCTGAGAAACGTGAGCGCCTGGCGTCCATCGGTCGCGTAGGTGACGATGCAGCGATGTTTGCGTAACATCAAAGTGGCTACGCGTTGATTGACGGCGTTGTCCTCGACGAGGAGCACGCGCAGCGCGACTTCGCCTGATGCGCTCGCAGGCGTCTCGATTTCGGCGCGCGGATTTTCTGGCGGGCAGAGGAGGCGCTGGAGTGTCGCGGCGAGCTGGCGCATGCGCATCGGGCGGAACAAGCAGGCGCTGACGCCCTCGGCGGAGAGGCCGCGGGCGGCGAGGCGCTCGGTCTGGTTGGTCAGCAAGATGACGGGGCGATTGGCCCAAGCGGGCTCGGCGCGGAGGGCTTGGGCAAGGGCGAGGCCGGGGCCGTCGGCGGGGGCGAGACAGATCAAGGCGGCGACCAACGGCGGGGCGTCGGGCGACGACTGCGTGACGGCGGCGAGCGCGCCGGCGGCGTCGGTGGTTTCCACCGCATCGACCGACCAGGCGGCGAGCTGGCGACGGAGACGCTGGCGGTTTCCCTCATGCGGATCGACGACGAGGAGGCGGCCATTCGCGAGGCCTTTGACGATGTGACGGATGGGCGTGATGCCGGCAATCTGGCGCAGGGGCAGGGTGAACCAGAAAGTCGATCCCGAGCCGAGCTGGCTGCGCACGCCAACGGTGCCGCCCATCAACTCGATGAGACCTTTGCAAATCGCGAGGCCGAGTCCGGTGCCGCCGAAGCGGCGCGACATGGAGGAGTCGGCTTGGGAGAACGGCTGGAAAAGGCGCGCCTGGGCCTCGGGCGAGAGGCCGATGCCTGAATCGGAAATCTCGATACGGTACACGGGCCGGTCGGGATTGAGGTCGTCGCAGGACAAGGAGACGACGACCTCGCCGCGGGCGGTGAATTTAACGGCGTTGCCGACGAAATTCATGAGCACCTGGCGGAGGCGGTGGGGGTCGCCGCGGACGGCGGTGATCAAGTCGGGAGGAGAATCGGCGGCGACGGTGAGGCCCTTGCCGGCGGCGGCGACGGCGTAGAGCTCTACGGCGTCCTCGATCAAGTCGCGGAGGTCGAACTCGGTTTGCTCGAGTTGGACGTGGCCGGCTTCGAGCTTGGAGAAATCGAGGATGTCGTTGAGCACGGTGAGCAGGCCGTCGCCGCTGACACGGATGAGGCCGGCGAGCTCGCGTTGTTCGTCGTTGAGCGGTGAGTCGAGGAGGAGACTGGCGGTGGCGAGGACGCCGTTCATGGGCGTGCGGATCTCGTGGCTCATGGTGGCGAGGAAGGAGCTTTTCGCGCGGTTGGCGGATTCGGCGATTTCCTTGGCGTGCTTGAGCTCGGTCTCGACGCGCTCGCGTTCGCCGATTTCGCGCTGGAGGACGAGCACCTGCGCGGCGAGCTGCTGCTTGGTGGCGCCGAGATCGTCTTCGCGGAGCTCGACCTGTTCGAGCATGTGGTTGAAGGCGGAGGTGAGTTCGCCGGTCTCGTCGTCGGAGGTTCGCGGGACACGGACGCGATAATCGCGTTCGGAGGCGACGGCGCGAGCGGCCGAGGAGAGGGCCGAAAGCGGTTCAGTAATTGATTTTTGGAGACGGGCGACCAGCAGGACGGCGAAGCCGAGGGCGAGGGCGAGGATGAGGAGGCCGATCAGCGCGCCATTGGCGGCGAGGTTAAGAAGCGGCGCGCGAAGATTGGCGACGAGTTCGAGGCGGCCGAGAATTTCACCGGCGTGGATCACGGGCTGGTCCACGACGACGAAGAAACCCGCGATCGTGAGGCTGGCTTCACGCGTGGGCGCGGTGACGAAGGTGTCGCGCTTGTACGGATGCTCGACGAAGTCGAAACGACCGAATTCCTCCCCGGAGCTGTCGGTGAGACGCGCGCTCTCGATATCGGTGCGGGCGCGGAGAGATTCGAGCGTGGCGCGCCCGGAGTCGCGGTCACCGAAGGCGAGCGGGCCGGCGGCGTTGGCGGCAACGATGCGGGCGAGCGCGGTGAGATCGCGCGCGGCGTTTTCACGCGCGAGTCTGACTTGAAAGAGGAGGAAAGCGGCGAGAGCCGTCACCAAGGCGGCGCCCGCCGCGCACAGGATGATGGCGGTGAGCTTTCGCTTGATGGGCAGATTGCGAAGCGCGCGCGCGATCATGGTCACTGCGCGCTCTCGCGAACCAGGCGGGAGATGCTGGCGAGGCGGCCGCTTAGTTTGACGCCAGCGCGCCGGGCGCCCGCGAGGTTGATTTCGCAACGAACGGAATCGCCGGAGACGACGAGACCGATCACGCCGCCCTGTTCGGCGAACTGGTCGGTTTCGCCGATAAGGAGAACGGAGGAGTCCTTCACGAAGACGCGCGCCTGGGTGGGTGTGATGCCGGACGCGCTTGTAAGGAAAAGTTGGTGACAGGCTGCGACATCGCTGGTGAGCGCGGTGAAGCGTCTCACCGAAATGGGGCGTCCATCGGTCGTTGTTTTCCCATCGAGGGTCTCCGCGATCACGCGGGCGGCGGTGCCTTCGGGATCGACGACGCCGACGAGAAACGGGGTGCGCGCAACGGCCTCCGCGGGCCACTCGACGAACTTTGTGAAGTTATAAAGATAGGCGGCTTTCAGGCGGTATTCGATGGCCGGAGCGCCTGCGGCCGCGTGGGCGGAGAAACATGCGCCGAGGAGTAAGCATGCCAGCGCGAAGGTGCGGAGCGACCGGGAGAAAAGTGTGGAAAAGAGGTCCATGTTCAAAACCTCCATTGGATGCGGGCGAAGACGTTGCGGCGTACTTCGACGAAGGGCGTGGCGGTGCCGGTGATGCTTTCGGGGTGGCGCGGATCGCCGGCGTTTTGGACGCCGAGGGTCAGTTCGACATCGGGACGCGGATGCCAGGAAAGCTGCGCGTCCATGCGCAAATAACCGGGCAGCGACGCGAGTTTATTTTCACCGGTGCCATAGAGCGTTGTGGAAAATTCCAGATCCTCGGGGAGCTGCCACCAGGAGCCCACATGCCAGAGCCAAGTGGGAATGGCGTAGTCGGGAGTGATGAAGGGGCTGGTCATGTCAGCCGCCGTGTGCGAGTCGCCGCGCGCAACTCCGGCGTTCATTTCCCAGCGGTCGGTCGCGCGCCATTGGGTGGAAAACTCGATGCCGTGCGTGCTGGCATCGGAATCGTTGATGATCGTGTAGCGTTGGACGACGGTTGGCGGGGGGCCGGGTTCGACGGTGGTGGTTTCGCGGAGATTCCGAACGTGCGAATACGCGAAATGATAAGCGGTCAGGTCGGTCTGGAAACGATGAGAGGGGCGCCAGCGCCAGCCGATCTCGTACGCGTTGTTGATCTCCGCGCCGAAGGCAGGGTTGCCGGAAACGTCCGCGCGGAAGGCGGGTGTGAACACGGTAACGGGGATGCGCGCGAGGGTGATGAGGACCTCGCGTTCGGCGCGGGATGGCGCGCGGACGGAGCGGGAATAGGCGGACCAGAGGGTGTGTTGATGCGTGGGCGTCCAAGCGAGACGGATACCCGGTTGAACCTCGTCGCCGATCGTTTCGTGGTGTTCGAATTTGGAGCCGACGGTGAGGCGGATTTTTTTGGGAACGAGGGTGATTTCGTCCTGTGCGAAGAAGTTGAAGAGCCAGGATTTATTCTTGGGTTCGATGAGCGAAAGCGCGGCGCTGGCATCGACCTGGTTGCTCGTGAAACGCGCGCCGCCGCCCCAGATAATGTCGTGGTTTTCGCCGACGTGAAAGTGGTGGGTGAGGTCCAGGTCGAAGTTGGACGTGTCTTCGTTGAGGCTGAACGGGAAGGCGCCATCCGCCGGCAGATCCCGGACGGCGGAGCGATTGCGGAAGTTGTCGGCGTAGAGTTGGAGTTGCAGTTCGCCGCCGGCGATATCCTTGGCGGAGAGGCGGCCGAGGAGGCTGGTGGTTTGGGCGCGCGACGGATCGTCGAGGATCGTGCGGACGGAGCGGAAATGTTCTCCCTGCCAGGTGAGGTTAAAGCGGTCGCCGACGGTGGAGTCGGTGCGAAAACCGGCCCGGGCGTATTTGTATCCAGTCATTGGATCGTCGGACAGAGGGCCGGCGGCGAGTGCGATGTCAGCTCCGGTGGCGTAAACGCGGAAGGCCGTGTTTTTGCCGGCGGTGCCGCCGTAGCGAACATGACCTTGGAGAGGCTCGGCGCTGCCGCCACGAACGGAGATGACGCCGCCCTGGGTGTCGTGCGCATCTTTCGAGATGACATTGATGACGCCGTTGACGGCGTTGGCGCCCCAGAGGGTGGAGCCGGGGCCGCGGACGACTTCGACGCGGGCGAGGTCATCGAGTTGAACATCGGCGTTGGGCCATTCGACGGTGCCGTAAAACGGGTTGTACACGCTGCGCCCGTCGACGAGCACGAGGAGCTTGGTGGATTGAAGACCATTGCCGCCGCGGATGCCGACGGCGTTGCGGCCGGGCAACTGGTCGATGACATGAACGCCGGGGATCAGGCGCAACGATTCGGCGATCGAGGAATGGCCGGTGCGGCGAATATCAACGGGAAGAAGAACGCTGACGGCCGCGGGCGTTTCGAAAACGGGCTGGGCGCGTTTGGATGCAGCGGAAATGCTGAGCGCGTCGAGCTCTTCGAGCGTGAGCTGAGTGAGGTCGTCGGTTTGCGCGTGCGCGGCGGCGAGGATCGCGCCCGCGCTCAGCAAAGTCGCGACGGACCGGGCAAGGCGGCGGCGTCGCAGTGAGGGAAATAGAAAGTGGAACGAGGCGCGGACATTCATCGATCAACCCTCATTATCGGCTTTTAAAAGCCCGGGTTAAGTCGGAGGCCTAACCGACTGCCTTGAGAGGCAAAATGCAGTCGGGAATGAACGAGGAACGTGCGCTCAAAGTGCCGGCGGGCGACGTGGGCGTTGACGTTTCATGACGACAGGTAGGAAAACGAATACACGGGGGAACATGAATT